>ERZ1027231.12-NODE-12-length-181038-cov-31.582115_pt1 | contig 181038 bp, 172 predicted proteins | sample MGYA00520866_ERZ1027231 | MGnify/ENA primary metagenome ERZ1027231 (study PRJEB33311, sample SAMEA4378411) | marine metagenome | biome: Marine biome; feature: Fjord; material: Water | collected 2014-07-20T08:00:00Z/2014-07-... | depth 75 m ...
TCTCCTTTGACCCAGAAACCGATACCATAGATACGATTGTCAATCTCGCTGGGGGTTATGTGAATGGCTATCACGCTTATGGCTATCGCCTGCCCGTGACATTCAGCGATGATAATAAGTGGCTATTTGGTAGTGTTCAAAATGGTGGCACCGATGGAAAAGGCATGGTTTATATTGTGAATATTGATGAATCCAGTCCTGCTTTTGGCGAAGCCAATATTGTTTTTGAACTGGGCAGTGGTGCTAAGTCGATTGACGATAATTCTAAATCACGTGTATTAATGCCGCAAATCAGTACTAAAGGAATATTTTTCGAGACGAATAAAGTGCTCTTTGCCGCTGGGCAAATTGGGCGAGCGAGCAGCCAGCAAGACAAAGATAATATTTTTTATATTCAACCAACGGATAACGCTGATTGGACTAAATCTTGGGAAGCTTTCAGTTATAGAGGAATTTCTACAATATCAGGCTCTAGTATCTTTCGTGAAGCAGATGCAAGCCTTGTTATAACACGTCAAACATCGGATGGTACGGCTGTTGAAACGCCCAGCCCTTCAAGCCGATCCGGGGGAGATATCAATTTTTATTGCTCAAACTCTCTTGGGGTAAAACCATGGGGTGGAAATTTCAGCAGTAATTTATATGCCGTTTGCATAAACTCTGGTCGAGGTGGAAGTGCGTCTGCAATCATGCAAGCTAGCAGCAATAAACCTTCTATTGTGCGCCAATTTACCAACTGGGGCAGTCGAAAAGCAGTAGGCTTCAGTACATCAGATAGCGTCGCCAATCTTTATATTAACAATGAGGAGGGCTTAACCTCTTTTTATGCTGACGCAAGAGCTTCAGGGATAACCCCTTCTTTTAATGCTTCTCCTTCACAAATCCGTTCGGTTGAAAAAGCCAATTTTGCGGATCGACTTTTATTCTCAGGCAATGATAGCCGAGGTTACTATTTTTTAGGTGAGCCCGGTATTAGTAATAATCCTTTAGATGCCACCAATGATCGCTTTATTGCCACCTTCAGTTCAGATGGCGGTACGTTAAAAGAAGGCGCTATTATTAAGTATGATCGCCTAGACGGTTCTGTTACTACGGTTACAATGGGCTTTGAAAATGGTGGCTATTCATACGGTAGAGCATTGCATCATAGTGATGGAAATATTTATGGTGCATTAAAATTTACTAAAGCAGGTAAGCTATCCTCTGGCATTTACCAATATTCACCCAGCTCTGGGACTATGACCTTTGGCGCAAGTTTGGGCAGGATGACCCCAGCCATCAGACATCAGGCTGGTGATGATGGATTACTTTATGGATTGGGCTCTTCAGTGGTTGGCTTTGCTGCGGGCCATACTCAAACACTGTATTCCATTGATCCGCAAACGTTCGCCACCACAACGTTAGGTCAATTTGATTCTGTGGAATCCATTTACTCAGAGTATGTTATAGATATTTCTGGTGATGGAATATTTTTTGTATCGAGCAATAATATCCATTGCTACAACAAAACTACTCAGGCTCGAAACAATACCGCATCGTTTGACCCAGTAGGATCGCGAGACCCTGTAAGAGGATTAACTTATAACAGTGGCGACGATAGTTGGTATCTACCCACGATCAACAGTACAGTGGCTAGCCAAGGCACCATTCAAAAAATAACCAACGATTGCAGCAACCCTGTTAAAAGTGATGCGGCCACAGCGCTGGTGGATATACCGTCAACCAAGCTATTAAAAGCCAGTACGAATCTAATGGTATATGGCACAATTAATGGCAAGCTTATGACGTTTAATCCAACGAACTCTGCTATCGCAACGCTGGTAGATTTTACGGGGGATTTTGCTGGAGCATCGGTATCGGTAGAAGGCTTTTTAACAGAAGACAGCAATAATGATTTAGCGGGTGTGCTAAAAGTGGATACGGCGGGTGTCATTAGTCATCATTTATTTACTGTGCCCGTTGCTGGTGGTGCTGCGAGTTATGCTGCCCTAACGGGAGATCTTTCACCTGATACAGAATATCCAGGTGTTATAGAGTTGAACTAAAAGCCAGCGGAAAACAGCAAGGTCTCATGCAGAAAAGCCTCATTACACATTATGTATAATGAGGCTTGGCAAAAATACATGCTGATTACTTTAAGTCTTTAAATTCACCTGTGAAATTAGCATCATAAAATTCACCACTATCAGACATCAAAACATAAAGGCTTTTGTTCTCATCGCTATTATCTAATTTAACGATGTAATAGCCTTTACCTTCTTTGTGCATTGAAGATTGTTCCGCAGGCAAATCTAGCCAGTTTAACGGTAACTTGCCAAACCCTAATCCCGCATCATTCTGGGTAAATTGATTAGCAACCTTAGTCGCTACTACTTGAGCCTTTTCTGCTGAAATAGGGCCGTGACTATGACTGCCGTGGCCAAAAGCCGCAGCTGAAAATAAGACCATGTTAAAAATAGTGCTAATGATTAATGCGGCCATTGGTTTCAAAGACAATATAGATTTTAAAGAGAGTAGAAATTTCATTGTAATTGTTCCTGATTATTCTTGAGAAAAGTTAATTTGTTTCTTATAGCCAGATAGACCAGATTCCGCCTTACGCATATCATCATGCACATGGCTATGATCATCTTTATTAAGTGGAAATTCGTCGGCGTATTTAAAATGTTGATAACCGTGCATCTGCATCAAGAATAACAAAATACCCAACGCCATCAATAACCCGTTAGCCAGCTTCGAGAACTTGGCGAAAGACTCTGTTTTACGCCAGCCCGCTAATAGAACCAGCATAATAGATAACGCAACAATCTGCCCGAGTTCTACCCCAAGGTTAAAAGACAGAATCTTAATAACCAGATCGTCTCCCATCGGTAATTCTTGCAAACGGGTCGATAAACCAAAGCCATGAATCAAGCCGAAGATAAATACCATCCACATGAGGTTCGGTGGCTTAATATCCAGATGCTTCTTAAAGCCGTTTAAGTTATCAAAGGCTTTATAACAAACGGTTAACGCAATCACTGCATCAATTAAATACACATTAGCCTGAATTTCCAACAAGGTGGCAAATAATAAGGTAATGGAATGGCCAATAGTGAAAGCGGTAATAAACTTTAAAATATCGACAAAGCGGCTTAAGAAAAAGATTACCCCAAAGATAAACAACAGGTGGTCATAGCCCGTCACCATGTGCACAGCGCCAAGATCAATATATTCCAATGGCCCAGCGTTAAGGATTCTGACTTTATCTTCTTCCGACATGCCGTGACCCCAAGCAGTCATACCAAGCAGCAATAAGGGAATAGCGGTCAATAGCTGGCGCATAGGGTTTGCTCATAAAAATTAAAGTGCGGGCATACTGTCATAGCTTGGCACAATTTGCACATACCTTGTCACCTTAAGCCGAATAGCATGGGATAAGCTGTATTAAATACTAGAAAGCAGTTGTTGAAACCCTCAAATAAGAAGAAACGGCTATGACGCAGAATATACCGACTCAGAAAACAGAGCTTCAGAAAACAGAGCTTCAGAAAACAGAGCCTCAAGAAACTCAAGTTCTTGAAACTAAAAGCAGCGGCGACTCCACCATACCTGTGCGAAAAATGGGTTTCGACTTTAGCAATGTGCCAAAAGACTATATGAACGGCAATCTAGCGGATAGCCACTTCTTTGATGGCCTCAACCTGTTATTCCCAGAAGGTGAACGCTTCTTTATGCGTGCGGTGCGTAATGGTTTAAATAAAATCGAAGACCCAGATCTAAAGCAGCAAGCCCGAGGCTTCTTTGGTCAAGAGACCCAGCATGCCATCGAACACGAAAAGTTCTTTGATGTACTTGAACAGAACGGCTATGTATTTCGCCCTCGAGTTCGAAAGATGGATAACTTCATCATCAAAATGCGTAACATTTTACCTCAGTCATTATGCTTATCCATTACCGCTGGGGCAGAACACCTCACTGCCGTATTAGGAGCAACTGCCTTGGTAGATGAAGATGTCGCCAAAGCCCACCCAGCCATGCGAGACTTAATTCAATGGCACGCCATCGAAGAAATCGAACACAAAGCCATCGCCTTTGATGTGTATAAAGCCACTGGCGGTAGTTACCCTACGCGAGTACTAGGCTATCTGTTGGCGCTAGCCTTCATCCATGTGACTTCGACGCATTTTGTTAAAGAATTTCTAAAGCAAGATGGTTTTAGTAAGCGTGAAGCGAAGAAGTTATTAAAACAAAGTCAGCAGAGCATGCTCAAAAAACATACGGGATTACGACAATCGTTAATGGCCTATTTCAAACCTAGTTTCCACCCTAACGATATTGACGAGTCTGGCCTAGTGGGTGATGCCATGAACCGTCTAGGTATTGTGTAGGTATTCGCTAGCCACAAGAGAAGCATTGATAAAGGGCGTGAAAGCCCTTATTCTGCGGGAAACAATAAATAACTGTGAAGCATGAGTGAACTCAGCCAATTAAAATTTCCCGCAATCTATAGCCAGCTGGCAAAAGATTTTATCGACACTATAACGCATGGCTCAGCGATTGATTTTTCAATCGCTAAAGGCCTAGAGCTGCTGAACATTCCAGCCAATATCTTACAAGACCCTGATGCCTGCTTAGATGGCGACCAAATCAGCTTATTACTTAGCTTTGGTCAAATGCTGGCAAAGAAAGGTAGCCCATTTAGCCTACAAATAACTCAGCACTTTAAAGAAGATACCCTAGGCATGTTGGGGCTCGCCATTATCAACGGTGACAATGCCGAGCAAGCGTTAAAGTTATTTCAACAATACGCCGAATTGTATATTCCAGGTTTTGATTTCAGCCTGAACTACGACGAGAAAAACCTCGATATCGAAATTTTGCCACTTGCCAGTTTTAAAAAAATAGAACCAATTTTGATTGAGCTTATCTTTGGTGCTTTTAATTTTTATGGCAAGCGCGCTGGGCTAGATACAGTGTGTGAATATTTTTTAAGTCACGACATATCTGCCTATAAAGCTCAGTTAGAAGAACAATTCGAATGCCCAGTGCATAGCTTGGCGCCAGTAAGTAAAATACGAATTCCACGTACTGCGCTTAAACAAAAAATACAAAGTCCAAATTCATCCATGCTAGCGTTTTATCTTGCTCAACTCGAAGCGGATAAAACCAAACGCGAACAGCAAAGCAGCATAGGCTTCCAAGCCCGCCGCATTATGTACCATCAAGCAAAAAAAGGGGTATTTCTAAATCGAGATCAACTGGCCGATGCATTATCTTGTTCACACCGCACCCTAACACGTAAGTTGAAAACGGAAGGATTAGCATTTCAACGCTTATTAGATGAAGTACGCTTTTCAATGGCCAAACAAATGCTCTATCAATCGAATAAATCTACTAAACAGGTGGCCAATTATATTGGTATTAATAACCCTGCGGTATTTTGTCGTGCATTCAAAAAATGGTCGGGCATGACCCCGAGCGAATATCGCGATAACATACAGATCTAGTAATGAAAAATAATGATTAAAACGAAGAAAAGAATTAGCAAGGACGACTAATGAATATCAATCAGATGAATAAGCGGCTTTTCAACTCACTTATGGGCCTCACCCATTGGCTCACTGAAACAAAGCGCCGAAACATTATTGGTAAGCCATTCATGCGGCTGCTAGGTAGCCTGACGCTGAAAGTGAAAAGTGCACAAAAGCAAAATACCGCTTTAGAATCCGCAGAAGAATGGCAAAGAATGTTCCCATCCCAAAAAATGGTGCCCCTAACCAGAATTGAAGATGAAACAGTTTATGCAGAAATTCGTAGTGAGTGCCCTTATCGCGGCAGCGGTAATGTCGACGGCTGTCATCGTATGATGGAATATGATCGTAAAATGATGGAGAAGATTGGTGCATCCTTCACCGTCGTACAGTCCCAAGCGGAAGCGGGTAATAATCATTGTATCGTCGCTATCAGCAATAAAAGTAAAGTAGTTAAGTGATAGCAATTAAACGATAGTAATTAAACAATAGTAATAAAAAAAGGAAAATATAAAATGGAATTTAACGAAGCATACAAGCTCACCGTATTGGTTCTCGGCCTAACAGGATTTTTATTCTGGCTTCAGCTAGCGCTAGTGGACGTGCTTGGCATTAAAATGAAGCATACCCCGGGCTATGCCATTGAACAAAACCATGAGAGCCTTCTATTTCGTGCCAATCGAACACTTTCCAATAGTAATGAGAGTATCGGAATACTCATTTTATTGAGTCTGTTTGCCATGCTCTCATCAGCAAACCCGGCTTGGTTAAATGGTTTTGCAATAGCTTACCTAGTTGGCCGAGTATGTCATATGGCTTGCTACTATCTCAATCTTAAACTCCTGCGTAGTGCATCGTTTGCAATCAGCTTTGTTGCGTTATTGGGCATGTTCATCGTGGGGATTTTAAGTTGGTTATAACCTGCCTATTAGTCATTAACAGGCAAGGTATGTTCTTGCGGTGAATACTGCTTTAGCTGCAACTGAATCTTATCCCACAAGTCTCCAGCGGCTGGGGTAGGGATTCGGCTTCTATCAGTTTCATAATTAGTCTGCTGCCAATGCTGGTGGAAGTGATGCAAACTTTCTTCCTTATGCAATTGGCGCACCTCTGCCGAAATTTCAGCAATGGCTGCTACGCTATTATTCCAACTAAAACGATTAAAACCCCGATAACGAAAATGCTCATCCACATGGCGATCACTTAAAATAATTAACTGCTGCATCAGCTGGTGGAGAAACTGATTAATATTTAACTGCCCTAGAAAAAAACTCACATGAGTTTGTGCTTTCATTTCGGGCAGTAGTATTTTAGGTAGCTGCATTTCTGATATTGAAGAGTCTTTATTGGGTTTAATCATCAGCTCAATTAAATACTGCCCACTCGGCCTTTTCATAAAACTCAATAACTCAAACTGATTCCCCGCGTAAGTAGCACTTTTTAACACTTGCTCAAGCTGCTGATTAAAATCCGACGCACTATTATAAAGGGCCGCCCCCTGCAAGCGCGACTCACTATGGGCCAATAACGGCAAGTCATGATGGTTATTAAAGGGTGTCGTATTTTTTTCATTATGGTGTAAACGAAACAGCTCACGAACTTCATGCTCGCGAGCTTTTTTTAACGCTAAAAATACAGTCTGAATAATTTCAGAACTGGGCAACTGAGGTTCTACCCGCCACTTACGGCCATAAACCAACTTGGTTTGTGATTGGTTATTGGCATAGTTATCCACACCAAGGATGCCAACCTGAATATACAAACCAGACTGCTCCTCAGGTCGAAGGGCCTGGCTAACATTCTCCTGGCTAACATGCTCCTGACTAACAAAGACGGGATAACGCACATCGTATTCAATATCTAAAACCAACGCCTCAATTGACTGGCGCGTATGGTTATATGATAAATAATGCTGAGGAACACAAAGCCGACCATCGGCCAGCTCTGTTTTAGGTGCGTTCTCTAGGGCCTTTTCACCAGCCAGTAGTGTTTCAATATTTAGCGTCATAGCAATTATCTATTAATCAGTGAGCCGTCGAAGCGTGTTCATCTAAGCTATACGGACGAATTAGCTTTCCGGTTTCAACTCTGTGCTTTAAATCTTCCAACGTTTGCGGTAACGACGTATGCAATTTCTTTTGCATCACCAAGCTATGCATCATCTTACCAAACACACTAAAACGAATATCGTAAGCAAACTCGACCTCTAGCTGAGTGGTATGAGCATTCACCTTGGTCAACGTCCAGCGGCTAACTGCATTATGCAATGGCCCCAAAGCCGATACGGTATACGTAAAACCATCACCGCTATTCCACTCGGTAACCACCTCATCAATCTCACCAAAATCTGCCAGCTTGCAATAACGTGCAGCACCAACCTCTTGCTGCTTATTACCCAAACCGTGGGATTTGGAAACACCTGGCGCCCAGGTATATACGTTATTGAAATCTTCCAAAACCGCCCAAACCTCATTCTTTGGTGCATTTATCGTAGTGATGGCATTAAAGCCATGCTGTTTGTGTAGCTTCAAGCTTGCTCTACTGCTGCTCATGTTATCTCTCCAAATAAAGGGAACATCTTTTCTGTAGTAGATAGGCTAGAGGGCTTACCTCATTTTGAAAATTAGCGATCTATGCAAAGCTCTGTTGCAAAAATGCACCACTGATATATGGTCTAATAACTGAACTTAATAACTGAACTTAATAACTGAACTTAATAACTGAACTTAATAACTGAACTTAATAACTGAATGTAATCGCTAGATATAAAAGGCTGAGAAATAACATGCTGAACTGGGACGATTTAAAATTCTTCTTAGCCGTAAGCCGCGCCGGATCAGTGCGCGCAGCCGCAGAAGAACTCAAGGTAAACCACGCCACCGTATCAAGGCGTATCAACAGCTTCGAAGGCTCGCTAGGGCAAAGGTTGTTCGAACGCACACCACAAGGCTACGTGCGTACCCGCTTAGGGGACGAAGTCTTCAACGAAGCCGCTTATTTAGAAGAACGCCTCAGCAATGTAGAGCGCCGCATAATGGGCAACGATGAAGAGCTGAGCGGAGATATCCGTGTCACTATGCCCGACCTAATAGCCGAAGAATTTTTGCTCGAAGGCTGCGCTCAATTTTGCAAAAAATATCCACAAGTAGAACTCGATATCGTCGACTCGGTAAAACTATTAAACCTAGCCAACCGAGAAGCCGACGTTGCTTTTCGCATAGTAAAAGAACCACCTGAATATTTAATCGGGCGTAAGCTCGCGGTATTACATCGCGCCTGTTATATGGCGAAAAGTGATTTACCGTTATTAGAAAAAGAAGGCTGGTTAGAACAACAAAACTGGATAGGCTGGACCGACAAGCAAAGAAAACCCATCGGTAAAATTGCCAAAGAATATCCACGTCTTTCATCAAAACATAAAATCGCTACAGGAAAACTGCAAGCTGTCGCTACACGCAATGGTATGGGTATAGGAATATTACCGTGCTTTATTGGCGACAACGATCCCGAGCTGGTGCGTATTCCCCCGTATACCAGCGAAGAAAAATACGACCTGTGGATACTAAGCCACCCCGACCTGCGCAAGAATGCCAAGATACAAACCTTTGTGCGGTTTATGACAGAGTTTGTTCATGATAAACAGGGGTTGTTGGAGGGGCGGGAGTTTGTGAGGCCCTAGTATCTAGAGCCTCGCTTTACTATCAAAAAAGTGTAGTAGGTCTCTAATTATCTGGAGAAAAGAAGATAGAAAAGACTCCCAACACAATAAAAAATAATATTGATGTGACTATAAGGAACACAGCAAATTTTTTATCTTTTTTTCGGCTAAGACGTTTGGTTGCCTCTATATCAACGAGAGAAGCATGACGATTTAGGTTAGGAAAGGCAATAATACTGGCATATGCTATCATTCTTGCGCCAATACCTTTATCCCAGACTGGAGATTCTATACCTTCTTTCGCCATTTCATGTTCGATATGATCCACGCTAATACGGCGAAATAAAAATGTTGCAACTCCCCAGGTGAAGAATGAAAAAATACCAATAATAGCCATCCAGTTTTCAGACGATAGTTCAGACATATGCTTCTCGCTTATAAGCTATTTAACCAAGTACCAAAATCATAGGCTTGATTGGCACCGAACTTTCCAAGATTATCACCAACCTTTGCAGCTACAATCCCAACAGCTAAGGAGGTCCCAATAATAATTACCCAGCCAACAGGTGTAGCCAATAGAGCAATACCTATCCCTGCTTCTACTACAGCAGCACCTGTAGCCAAACCTGCGGCAGTACCAAAACCAAATCCTGTGGCTTCAACTGCAGCCCGCTTTTGCCAATTCTTACCTGACAAGTAATCAACATGCACATCACCAGCACGTACTCCAGCATCAAGCATAATCAAACTTTTTCCTAGTACATTAGCTCCAGTTTCAAAGGCGCGCAAATTCTGGAATGCAGTGGTAGAAGTAAATTGTATTGGCTTAATCGTTCTACTGCTTTTTGCTTTATCGATACCACGTTGGGCATTTGTGTAAACCGTGCCTTTCTTGTTTTTAACACGATTCACGTATTTATTGATTTCAGCGTTAAACTTATTATTAAAATCTTTATTTAGAGTGTGTACTTTTTCCTCTAATACCATCATTTTGTGTTTAGGAAGTTTTGCTTTAGCGCCTTCTCTTACCTTTTCTAGCGCTTCTTTAAGCTGGTTGGCTGCTTTTGCAAAGTTACTTAATCGAGTATCAAGGGCTGTTGACGCTGCGCCTATCGCCCCAATGCTTTCTTTGCGCACCATTGGTGCAAGTTCTGGTTGATAGAAATCTGCGATGGCTTGTAGCTGATCATTGCCCAGCATATCATCCATCATGGCGATTTTTCGCTTCGACTGCTGTTATAAAGACTGCATTTGTTTAAATGTACAAACTAAATCAGGCCTTGCTTGCTTCCAGTCACTGGTGTTGTCGTTATTACTGCCACTAGGACGCATAATAAAAGGCGTACCCGCAGAGATGAAAGAACCTCTAATATGTGAGTTATCTCTTTGAAAGTCGGCAAGTGCTTGCGGGTCGTTACGATCTACTGGGTAGGTATTGCTTTTGCTAAAACATAGCGCGATATCTTCTGACATTGTTATTCCCTTAAAAAATCAATCCATTTTCGGCGATAATAGCACTTATTATTTTGAAAGATTATCCATTTTATTGATTAGCTTAATTGAGTAGCACTAAGTCCTTACATAGCCTTACGTTGTACGCTTGAGCCGAATATTATCTAGGCTTATAATTCAACCAAAGATACGTTTAAAAGAGGTTTCAGATAGTGCTATTTTTCCCAATTCAATATGAGCTTGATTGTATTAACGACAGTGGTGACATTGTTGGAAGGATAAAGTTTGATAACTCTAAAAATGAGTACATATTCTACCCAAGCAATGAATCAACCGTATTATCAGATTTAGATAAAGCCAGTATTGCTGAGCGCTTGTCAGATCTCGAATCAGGTAAGTATTCAATCCCTATGCAGGATGATGATTAATCTTGGAAGCCGACCCTCAAAAAACTCTAGCCTTTGCAACACCACAAGATCTCGATCTATGGCTCAAAGATAATCACACCAGCGAAAGCGAACTGTGGGTAAAAATCTTCAAAAAAGGCTCTGGCATTCCAAGCGTGACTTGGAACGATGTCGTGATTGAAATCCTATGCTGGGGTTGGATTGATGGCATCAAAAAATCAATCGATGACCAAGCCTACCTGCAGCGAATCACACCGAGAAAAGCCAAAAGCGCTTGGTCAAAAAGAAACAGAGATCATGTCGAGCGCTTGGTAAGCGAAGGCCGGATGCAAGAACCTGGGTTGGTCCATGTTCGCGCAGCAAAAGCCGACGGGCGTTGGGAAAATGCCTATTCTGTCAGCGAAATGGAAGTGCCAGACGATTTCCTCGCAGCACTAGAAAGTAAGCCGCAGGCGAAAGAGTTTTATCAAACCCTTACAAAATCGAATCGCTATGTCATTGCACTGGGTTTAACCAGCGCAAAAAAATCCGAAACTCGGCAAAGACGATTTGATAAATATATGGACATGCTAGCTCGCGAAGAAAAGCCAGCTTAGCCTCCAACAAACGAAAAGGCGTACCCTCTTAGCCATCTTTGATTTTGTTAGTAATAGATTGTAACATCAGCTCAAAATAAGCAGGGATTCGCTAGCATCTTGAATGTTATAAATTCAAAACCAATGGAGAGAAAATGGAACTTTCTAATTATGTATTAGGAATACATAGCAATGTGGCACCAGCAGCGGGCTTCACAGACGGACATGCATGGTTAACTATTACAAACAAAGCAGGCAAGGGGCGAATAGCTCAGTCGTACGGTTTATGGCCCGATGAACACCCTAATACTCCCAATAATGGTGAAGGCAGTGATGTTCGCATAGGAATGGAGCCTGCCAAAGGTCTAGCGAATCGATACTACGCATTAACTCACGTGCAAAACATGCAACTCATCAAACTCATTAATACGACAGAGCATTGGTTTTATACTAATAATTGTTCTTCATGGTCGAGCGAAATAGTTCGAAGAATTTTCCGAACTGAAATTGATGCTGATGACTGGATGGGGTTCGAGACCCCAAGAGAAATAGCTCGTAGTATTCAATCATTAGAAATGAGAGAGCCCACTTCAGTAGAAGCACCTAAAGTGGTTGTATGGCACTTAACTAAGCGCGGATATAGGAGGATGAAATAGTGAAGAAATTAATTGTTTTATTGCTGTCTTCTTTGTGGGTATTACCTCTATTTTTGGCTATATATTTAAACCTAACGTTTATTGAAAATGAAGTCTCCCCGCTTGTTTATGGGCAAGAGACTCAGTTAAATAGCTTCCCTTATATTTCTACCGCTAAACAGATGTTGGCGGTGAGCGTGTTTATGTTTATATCTACCTTGTTAGCTTGGTCAGTATATTTCGTTAAACAAAAATAGCTAAGCTGCGATAGTCGCCAGCCCTGAATATCTTAAAACACACGGCACACCACAACAGCCCAGTGATCTGCTGAATCACAACTGCCTGCGTTATCGTTACCAAAGTTCAGGGCAATTTGCCCCTTGGATTTTCGGTGAAGCCGATAGTGCTTATCCGGTTGCCGTGCGCGGTAACCTGATTGCCAACTCATCACCTGCCACAATCGATTTAGCACTTCAGGGGCTTGGGCTGACTTATACGTTTCGGGATTATTGTAGTGATGCTTTAGCAGGTGGTGAGCTGGTAGAGGTTTTGGCAGAGCATCTGTCTGCTTTACCTAGTATGAATATTTATTTTCCGAGAGAGTATCGGGCTATGGTGCCGCTTCGGTTGTTTGTTGAGCATTTGAAGGAGGGTGGTTGATGTGGAAGCCATTGAAATAAAATATTAATAACTACAGTAATGGAAGGCTTTAAGTCTTACTAATAGCTTTAGTTAAATCCATTCGAGCTCATTCTTAGCAATTAGTTGATTCTCTTAGTGTAAATAATTTGATAGGAGTCAAAAGTGGCTTGAACTACTTTTGATTAAATTGATGTTAACTTGTAGTATCAGATTAAATTAAGCAGGACCCGCTAGCATCTTGAAGGTTAAAGGAAAAACCGATCATATCTCTTTGCCCCAGATAGAATGTGAAACAACATATGTCCAATAACTGAATTGTTATGCCTTTCAAGGATAGTCATGAGTAAAGTTAGAATTAAATTGGCAACTATCGGGCATATGCCTTTAAACTTTAGTGTTGCAAGAATCGAAAAATGGACATCTTCCACCTTTGAGGTGGTAGAGGAGATTGATGGCTTTTCACTTAACTGTGATTCTGATGGCCACAATTGGGAGTTTTCTGACGAGCTTGTAAAAGATCAATTACCTAAGCAGTTTAATGCTGATTTTATGATTGCTATTGTTAATGTTCCTATTGAAGGTAATTGGTACTCCAGAAGGTTAGGGGATAACCAAATTGTATTTACATTTCATGAGATAAAAGAAATATTAGAAGATGCAAATATCCCTTTAGAAAACGTAATTTATCGCATTTTGTATGCTTACACTTTGCTGTATCGTCGTGCCGAAAATAGAATACCTGATCTCGATGAAGTAACAGGGTATACGCATGACGAAACTCGTGGTTGTTTATTTGATATGAATGGCATCAAAACAGATCTTGTTGCTTCGTGCCACAGGCCAATTGTTTGTGATGAATGCCAAGTCAATTTAAGCAATGAAAGAGTATCTAAATCCGACATAAATTTATCTAAAAAAGAAATTAATAAAATTAGAAAAGATCTATATTATAGAATTTTAGGCGGGATTAAGAAGCATCCTGTATGGACTTTAGTGCTTTCAAGCTTTTTTGCTGTGACCTTAGGTATAATAAGCTCATTAATTGCTGCATCTATTCTAGCTTGAGTGAAAGGCAAAGAATAGCAAGCAGTTGGTGTAGGGCGGTTGCACCTTCGCTTGTTTCTCGCAACGTTCCACTAGCCCACAAAAAAAGTCTTATGCATAAAGGAATAGGTATGAATACATTTGAATTTAATATTGATGAAAAACTTAGACCTTCGGTTGAAAGGAAACTGACAGGGTCAACCTTCATTGATAGGCATATATCGGCTCTTTCTATTCATGATACTCCAATAAGGGTTAAGCCCGTTATTATTTTATTGCGTCTTTATCGAAAGATAGCCCCGAAAGCAATTCGATGTAGATGTGTATTTGACCCTAGCTGTTCTCATTATAGTGAATTAGCCTTTAGGGAACATGGCTTAATAACTGGAATAAAGCTTACATTTAGTAGGTTGCACCGCTGCAAACCAGATGCAGGCGGTATTGATTATTTTAAACTAAAACAAGGAAAGTAAAATGAAATATAAAGTTGAGTCAATAGGTGCAGAGTTTTCAAACAAAGGCATAAAAGACTTAGAAAAACGCTTGGACTCTAAAGCTTCAGAAGGGTACGAATTTCATTCAGTATTTCAAGTTTCACAGCCTGGGTGTTTAGGTGTAGGTCAAGGTACTACGACTTATTTAGCGGTTTATGTTAAAGATTAAAGCATAACAAAGCCAGCTAGAGAGATTTTTTCTTCTCTGCTGGCAGGTGTTATCTGGTCTTTAACTATGTGGTTTTCAATCGCGTTGGTATTATTTTCTGTTTTTACCTATAGCTGTCATACTTTCTGAATACCTCGTATATGAAAGTGGTTCTAGTATCTCTGTCGTTTATATATTTCTAAGCGTCATGCACATAGGCGATTGGTTTTATACAAGTAGAGTTAAAAGTATAAAATGGCGGCACATATTAATGACTCTAATACTACTTCTCGTTGATTCGATAACTTTAGCTTTAAACTTTCGGTTGGTGTTAATGTTTGTTATATCGTCTGTCACAATGAGCATTATTCGCTCACGCAATAAGAGTATGCTGGCTGCTATTAAAAAATTCGGTGTAATCAATCAGAATGAAGGTTTGTAACAAGAGCCTGTTACGCAGCTGGATTCGTTTACGATTATCGAAAATACGGTGATTGAAAAATATTTTTATAAAGTATTTTAATGGTTTATTATTTTAAATAATCACAACTACGCTAAAGCTATAATGCTGGCCCATTAATTTTTTTGGAAATGTTCAGCTGACTTCTTCGGTGTTATCCTGCTTTCGTTAATCGAAAATCATATTAATTAACTTGTATCTCCGAGTAATAATAAAACGATTCTCCTATAGTGTTTTATCCATACAATTAAAAAGGAAATAATCAAAGGATATTTATCGAGAGCTAATGATTTAGAGCGAACATCTCTACAATTCACTACCAACCTGCCAATCATTTCATTCCCTTCTTGATAACTTACATAAAAATCAATAAACTGCGCCCACTTGATGTCGGGCTACAGCTGTTTTCTATAAATGGTTAAACGTTTTTAATTTCGATATGGATATCGGCGACCCGCCGTATACACCCGTCATCTTGTCGCGATCCAATCCAAAGTCTATCTAAGGTCTTTCTGATATCTATTTAAGGCCTATTTATGACCTATTTTACGAGAACGTATAAATGAAAAAATCAATAATAACTGGTCTGCTATTGTGTGCCAGTGCATTTACTAGCTTGTCCTTTAGCACGGGTGCTACCGCATCTGAAGCAGCTTGGGTATTTGCCCACCGTGTGAACACTGTTGGTGCGGTAAACGCAGCCAGTAATGACCTAGGCGTTAACGCCATTGAAATCGACGTTACACACCGTAATGACGTGCCAGCGAAGAAAACCTGTATTGAAACTTGGTGTGCTTACCACGACGGTGATAAGCAGGCGGTTAACTTATCTGAAATTCTAGACGCTGCTCAGGCTTATCCACAACTTAAAGCGGTTTGGTTTGATATTAAATCAACTACTAAAACCGATGCTGATTACGCGGATATTCGCCAGACTGTAAAAACTTCTGTTGGCGAAGGTGATGGCAGCATGCGTAAGTTCTGGGGTGTTTACCCAGCAACAGAATTAAATACGCCCTACGTTACTGCTATTCAGCAGAACCTAGTTCAGTTGGGTGGCTATGATGAGAACCTATTGATTATCGATATCGATAATAACTCAGATTCTAACGCTGCTAATGCTAAGTGCGCAGAGTGGGGCATTCAGTGTGGTTTATCTGTTGGTGGTCCATTCATCGGTACCTTTGGTTTAATCGCGGATATGAAAGACTTTAACTCCATCAGTGGTGATATTCAGCATTTGTCGAATATTAACTCGACCTTTATGTGGACCTTTAACTGGATGGGTTTGTATGAAGACGACATGATGCGTTTGTTGTTTGCTGATCGTAGCTACTGGGAACACCTAGCTGGTGCAGAATGGCAGTGTGGCCAAGAAGGTAACGGTGTGATCGTGGGCGCTATGAACGGCCTGTATTTTGAGAAGTTCTGTGAAGACGGCAACAATGGTGATGCCTGTGCGGTAGCGAACCAAGCGATTGATAACGGTCCGAATACCTTGGGTGATCGTTATAGCAATGTGAGCTTGCCTCGTAATAGTTATAAGTCTTCTTCACCTTATGATTGTGATAAGCACTACTAATTAGTAGAGAGCAGTATGAGCTATAAATACTGTTAGTTTACAGTTTGGTATGTATATTAAGAAGCGGGTGACTCTTTAAAAAGGGTTGCCCGTTTTTGTATCTGTTTTTCCTGTAACCTCCTCTCTTATTTTGTGATAGCTTACGGCGACTTGATGTGGTGGCGTCCCTGATAAATATTATGTTCAATGCCACTGTAAGTAATAGTCCATCTTAGCCTAAAGACTAGTACTTAATAACTATTCCTTTGGTATTAAATAACCTTTCGTGTTTGTTGTCGTGATCTTTCAATATAATACTCGCCATCGTTACTTCTAATAATAGTTTATTGAGGAAGTAAATTTTTAGAACTATTTAGATGTTCTTATGGTTTTAAAATTAATATAGATATAAAACATATAAATGTAAGGCGCTATTTTTACAATGAAGAAACGTACCTTTCTTTTTATCATAACTGGATTACTATTTGTAGGGATTATCGGAACTATGGGAATAATTACTCAGAAGAAAAACACGCAGGATCGGCCTTACATCGTTGGTCCTAAACTCTATCAAATCCACACGGATGCCCATTTTTTTAGAACGCGAATTATAGTTAATGGTATTGAATTAGAGTTAAATAATGCAGATGGTAACGGCTATTCTCAGACAGCTGAGTATAGCGTTAACGGCCCGATGGGGTATCCAAATACCATGTATTTAAATGGTTATTTAAGCCCTGGCGATAATGAAATTAAGGTGATTTTCGAATCACCATTATTAGAGCAAGTTAGGGACTCTGAGGGTGAAATAGCCTTTATACGTGATATGTATGCCCATGTTGTTCTTAATACTGGAACGCTTACTACAGGAACATCTGGAGTTAAATCCTATGTATTAGATCAGTTAATGAACTCTTCAGAGCTCGATGTTGATGTTGTCATATTGGAGGATATTTTGTTCAGGCGTTTGACCGCTGAAATTGTTAATAATGAAGTTAGCGTAACTCATAATATTCATATAGCTGCTGAACAATCGGTGCAAGTAGCCGCTAATGACTGCAGTTTCGACTTGAAAAGTTTCTCTGGTTATATAGGGCAAGCTTCTATCAATGGAAGCCCTTTCTTAAATATTAAGGGTAATGGCAGTGCGACTAATCTAAAGAGCATCGATGATCTTGTTTTACCAGGTGAAAATACGTTTGAAATAAACGCCACTTCTATCGAAGAAGGTAAAGAGATTTCTTCGGAGCTACAAATGGAGTGTGAGTTAGACTCTGCTATTCAAAAAATTGGTTTTCCTAAAAAGTATGAGCACTACAATTTTGGATCTTTTTTTAACAAAATATACATTCCTGTCGCTAAAGTAGATTTTGATAAACCTGGAAAATATTCGGTTAATTTTCATTATAGTGAATAAATATGAACAAATTATTGATTGCATTATTTTTATTATTTTCAGCTGCAGGGATTATGGCTGAAAACTCTGGAGTTAAAAAGACAATGAACAAAGAACTAATCGATATTTTCATTGATGCTGTTGACCGCAATGACTTAGAAAAAATTAAACAATTACTCAATGATGGCGCTTCACCAGATTTCAAAGTGGAGGCTTATTTTAATAAACCATTAATTGTTATGTTAATTGACGATAATGGTTATTCAAGTGATAAAGAAGACATTACAGTTCATTTAATAGAGCACGGTGCAAACATTGATATCGAACTTGATGATGGTATTACGTTATTGCATAAAGCTGCGGAATTAGGTTTTGACAAGGTTGTTAAAGCCTTGCTGGATAGAGGAATAGATAAGATTAAAAAATCTAATGAGGGGCAAGGAGCCTTATTTTATGCTAGCAGCCTATCGATGTTTAATCTGCTTTTATCACATGATGTGGGTGATTTTACTGATGTCGACAGTCAGGGGAATTCTCTTTTACACATTCATATCGGTAAACCGTATAAGCAAGATTTATTAAGTTATTTACTCACAAAAATTGACGTTAATACCCAGAATTCCAATGGTGAAACAGCACTGGTGATCGCGTCTTCTAATAGTACTTTTGGCTCTGATTATGTTGAATTATTCCTTAACTCGGGCGCCAACTCGAATGGTGTTGATTCTCAGGGCTGGCAAGCAATTCATTATGGTGCAAGACAGGATTCTTATTTGTTCTTTTTACTTGCTAAGAATGGAGCGAATATTAACGCTGTTACTGAACCAGAGAAACGGACCCCTTTATATTTCTCTGCAGTGAACAATAAAATGGATATCGTAAAGTATTTATTGGAACAGGGTGTTGATATTAATTATCGACTACAGAGTGGTGATACCGCGTTAAATGGTGCAATAGAATATAAAAGTAAAGAAGCAGCAAAATTATTAACAGAAAATGGAGCGCAAGCAACTTCGCAAGAGGAACTTGATGTAATAGCACTAGAACTTGACAAGCAAAAACAGAAAGAAGCAGATAAGAAATTAACCGTTCAGCAGCGATTAAAGAAAGCAATTAAAGCCAATGATCTTGCTGAGATTAAAAAATACTACTTAAGTGTTTTAAATGATCCAAAACAAAGCATTGATGATTATAAGGTAGCTCAATACATTATACGATGGTCTGATATTGATGCACTGTCATTTGCTCTCGAAAATGGACTGGATATAACGGTTAAGGATGACGAAGGATTTTCTGTCATGCATGATGCTGTCTATTTCAACAATGTCGGCATCGCGTCACTTTTGATAGAACAAGGCCACGATGTGGATGCGCAGTCTAATGACGGCGACAGTGTTTATGATATGACTAAGAACAGTTCGGTAGAAATGGTCGAGTTGTTGATAGAAGCAAATGTTACAATCGATAAAAGCCGAAAAACGAATATGGCTGAAGAATCACTCTATTCTAGAAATCCTAAGATGGTTGTTTACTTTGTTAACCAGGGTTATCCGTTTCCAGTAGATATGCTAAAGAAAAGCTCGTTCTTATTGGATGTTGTTCAGTATGAAGATACTGAAACCTTACAATTCTTATTAGATAATGGCTTAGACATAGAAACGAGGGTTCCTGTTTATGGTGATATGGTCTCTTTACTCCATACCGCTATTATTATTGAATCAGAAACTATGGTGAACTTTATATTAAAATCTGGTGGGAACCCTAATGGTCGAAATTCCGCAGGAACTCCACTATTTAGCGATCTACTTGAGCGGAAAAATCAAACAATCATTGCTGCCTTCTATGATAATGGCGGGGATGTGAATGATGTGATCGGTGACGATGTATTTAAAAAGTCTCCATTGTTACAGGTGTTAGGATCAAGACAAGTAGATGCTGATATTGCCAAAATACTCATAGAGCGGGGAGCCAGTGTTGAGATACTTGATAATTCTGGTAATACGCCACTTCATCTAGCCGCTAAAACTGGTGATGTGCCATTGCTTGAAATTATTATAGCCAGTGGTGCCAATGTTCATCAGTTAAATGAAGGCCGACACGCTGCGCTCGATATTGCGATTAAGTATAAGAATAAAGATGCCGAGATTTTTTTACTAAAAATGGAAAGTCAGTATCCTGATAGAAAAAGAGGCTGAACTATCTTCTCGTCAGGTATTAATAGAGATTAAAAATGATATTACGTTTCAAGAGTATGGTTTCGATACTTCTATTATTACCTATAATTGCATCTTGCAGCCAAGACGATTTATCTTCGAAGTGGTCGCAGGCATTCATTCCTTTGCAGGATAACTTCTTAATTTCAGAATATTTTTAACAGCAGCAAGCGAAGTTTGATTTTAATGGTGACGGTGTAGCGGATTCTATTTATTACACGGATGTAGTTGGTGATATTTCTGCTTTGTCTTCTGTTCATTTAGTTCAGCCATGGCTAAAAATGGATGAGCAAAAGCAAGGTGCGAAAACAGCGATTGTGATTATTCATGGCAGCTCTTCATTAGTTGAAGGCTCTTTGCCTGTTGCTATACATGATAAGAATGATATATCGGTATTAGATACTCCTGCTATGTTGCAGAGTGAGGTTATTAAAAAAGAATTAATAGCCCAGTTAGAAGAACCAGAACTGAGCGCTAGGGCAAAAGGCGATATCGTTTTAATTCCTACAGAAGCAGGAATCGATTCTTTTATTTATTGGGATGGTTGAAGCTATCAATTGTATGAAGTTATTGATATTCCTTGATGCTCTTTAATCATTCATTGCCTGCACCAATGTGTTTGTTTTTTATTTCTGCTGAAACAATTCCCAAAGCCTCTGCGCAACAGGCCCTACGGGCTCACCTTCTTTTCTAACAACCCGCAATTCAATATTAGGTTTATCTGGGTCGCCTTCTACTTTTACCGGCGCTAGCAAGCCTTGTGCAAGCTCCTCTTTGATCAGATGATCGGGCAAGCTGCCCCAACCCATGCCTTGCATGATGATTTCTTTTTTAGTTTGAAAATCATTCACGCGCCATTGATCACCACCTTCCAGCACACCATAACTGGTTGTGGAGGATTTACGGCCACTGATAATCACTTGAGGATATCCCTTCATCACAGCCTTAGGCACTACGTCATATTCTTGCAATACAGGAGAGTCAGCGGCGATGACTGTTTGAAAACTAAAATTCATAAAAGGCATGGATTCAAGATTGTCGATATTTCTAACCCAAGGGATGATGAGAATCGAAGCCTGCCCGCTTTCCAATAAATCCAGCGGTCCCAAGCCATTTTCTGAATAGACTTCCAGCCGAGTGGCGGGAAACTCTTCTTTGCACTGGCGAATGGTGCTGATGATGGGCGCAACGGGAATGGCTGAGGTAAAGCCAATACCGACTTCGGTCTCTTCCCCGGCGGCGAGTTGATTGGCTAGGCTTTTAAACGATTGCGCTTGCTCTAAGATCAGCTTGGCCTTTTCGTACAGTTTTTTGCCCTGCGGGGTGAGGGTATTGCGGTATTGCTCGCGATCAAATATCTGTAACCCTAGCTCTTCTTCCAAGTTCTTGATGGCGACACTGACCGTGGGCTGAGTTCGATTGAGCTTTTCCGCCGCCGCGCGTAAAGAGCCGCCTTCTACAATGGCTTGTAACGACTTGAGTTGTTCTAGGGTCATGGCGACTCCGACTCTTTCCTTGGTAATTAGTTAGATACTTCTTATTAGATACTCCTCATTAGACCGCTTATTAGAAAAAGCCTAATGAGTTCTAATTAATTATCAAATTTGATTAGATATAACCTAATGATACCTTGTATTCAACTTAGAGCAAACAAGGTGATGCATATGTTAAAGCAGACAGATGTGCTGATTATTGGTGGCGGCTTTGCTGGGGTGGCTACCGCGCAGAAGTTGGCCAAACAGGGAGTGAACATCACCTTGGTGGATAGAAAGGATTATTTTGAGGTGACCTTTGCGGTATTACGCAATGTGACCGCTCCTAAAACTCAGGGCAATTCCTCGCGCAAGCTGTACCGAGATTTTGTTGAAGGCTTTGTGCAGGGCTCTATCGAGTCGATGAATGACAAAGAAGCGAAGCTGGCGAATGGCGATGTGATTCGCTTTAAGCAGGCGGTGATTGCCTCAGGCAGCCGTTATCCTTCACTGCCATTAGCGAAATCTAATTCCCAGTTTGATTATGCTGGGCGCAATCAAGAAATGCTGGCTGAACACGCATCTCTTGCAGCGGCGAAATCGGTTCTAGTGATTGGTGGTGGCGCGGTTGGGGTTGAGTTTGCCGGTGAGATCGCCAGTGCGTTTCCTAATACAGACATTACCTTGTCTGCATCAGGTGGTGTGTTATTAGATGGCATGAAGCCGAAGGCGCAACAGAAAGCATTAGAGCAGTTAACTGCCAAAGGCGTGACCGTGAAATTTAATCGCCGCTTTACTCTCGATAAAAACAGTGAAGAAGATCAATACCTCTGCTCAAAAACGAATGAAATAATTAAAGTCGATAAGGTTTATACCTGCGTGGGTATGGTACCGAATACCGAATTCTTACAGGCTGAACTTGCCAATGCTTTAGATGCTAAAGGCTTGATTAAAGTGAATGAGTTTATGCAGGTGAAAGGCCATGACAACTTGTATGCGTTAGGGGATTGCGCGGCTCTGGATAATAACAAGCACGGTTATCTTGCGAGTGTGCAAGGTGGAATGTTGGCGGATGTGATTGTGAAAAAAGCCAAAGGCAAAAAAGTGAAGGCGTATAAAACCCCGCCGCTTGCCATCGTGACGCCAACGGGGACGGATACTGGAGTAGCACAAATGCCGTTTGGGGTTTTTACTGCGAAGTTTCTGGTTAACTTAAAACAGAAAGATTTGGGTATTAGTAATATATATAAGATATTAGGGACATCGGCAGATACTGTGTCATAGGTAAGCTATAGGTCTAACTATTAAGTTATTAATAGCCAATTGGAATAAAGCTTCGGGCTTTATAGCCGAAAGCTGGTATTCAGCGGATGAACTTCTAGTATTAAAGTATGGCGTGAGCTAGTACATTCTAACTGCGCCTTATTATTGTACAGATGTGTTTATCTTCCGTAGATCTATTTGGGTACCTAGTTGAAATTAGTCAATAAGATATCAGCCCTTATTACTATCGCCTCTCTTGCGCCAGTGGCGTTAGTAATGACCTTTTCTCTATGGACTTTAGAGACCGCTAGGCAACAGTCTATTCTTGATAACCTTGTAAGTCGTACGGATTTGGCAGCCTCTTATCTTGCTGATAAATACAGTACTACGAGGCGTGAAGTTGAAGTGTATGCACAGATCCCGCAGCTGAAGAATATGGATATCTTGCCTGTGTTGGCGTTTTTTAGAAATGAAATCGCTCGCCATAAAGGACGCTATGAAAAATTCATTGTGGGTGATCTAGAAGGGCATTTTTATAATACCAGCGGTGGCAACCCCAAGCAGAACTTCCGCCGAACCTTTGATGATGCCTTACCCCTGGCCAAAGCCAAAAATATTCGCCAACGGGACTACTGGAAGGTTACCGTGGGCGAAAACGACAATCATCAGAACATTTCATTTGTTTCTAACCCAATGGTGTCTTACACCACCGGGGCTAGGCAAGTCGTTATCGCGTCTTCTATTTTGGATTCAAAACAACGTTTGCAAGGCATGATTGGTGTCGCTATTGACTGGAGTACCTTTACTCGCTTGATGGAAAATACAAAAGAATTGTATTTTACGCCTTATCAATGGCAGCCTAAATTAGCGCTAATTTCTGGTGATGGCACTTATTCGTACCATTGGGATGAAGAGAAGTCTGTTAGGTTACGTCGAAACCAGGATGGCAGTTTGTTTCTTAACGAAGATGGTCAAACTATTTCTCAGTCGTTTGGTGTGTTTGATGAAAGAAATCAAGATCTAGAGCGAGCTTATGCCGATGTGAAAGAGGATAACAGTGGTTATGTGTATTTTGAAAATGAGGCTGGTGAATACCAATATTTCTTTTATTCACCGGTAAAGAAAACGAAGTACAGTATTGGTTTATTAGTATCTGAGGAAGATTTATTTGCCTCGAATTTTCGTGTTTTTGATGTGGTATCTCTAATGATTATTAGTGTGATCGTTGTCATTATTTTAGTTGTATTATGGAGTGTTAAAAATTTAGTTGCGCCGTTGAGGCAATTGTCGATACATTTGCAGAATTTAGGCCGAGGAAAATATAAGAAAGATCTGGTTTTAGAAACCAAAGATGAGCTGGAAGATATTGCGAATACCTTAAACGATATGTCGACTGCGGTTTTGGTGAGAGAGCAGGAAATTCTTACGATTAATAAAGAACTTGAGGAGCGAGTCGATCAGCGTACGCTTGAATTATCGCAGGCAAAGAAAAAATTTGAAGAGCTAGCGTTGTTGGATGAGTTAACGGGGTTGGGCAATCGTCGTGCAATGGCGGCTAGCTTTGATGCCATTCATGCTCAGTATCAGCGTGATAAAGATTCATACAGCGTTATGCTAATCGATATCGATTATTTCAAAAATTATAACGATCACTATGGCCATTTAGATGGTGATGATGTGCTGCAAAAAGTGGCTTGTTGTATTAAAGATACTATGCGCACCAGTGATTATATTTATCGCTATGGTGGTGAAGAGTTTGTGATTATTTTACCCGGGTCTTCCATTGAAGAGGTTAAGCTAGCCGCCGAGAGAATTTTAGCAGCGATATCTTCGCTTAATATAAACCATGCCGGTAGCCCGTTCGAAAAAATCACTGTTAGTATTGGAATTAATTGCATAACCAATACTGAATGTGGTTGGGCTAGCGTCTTGAAAACTGCTGATGATGCATTGTATGAGGCTAAAGATAAAGGGCGTAATAGGGTCTGCGTTGATCACTGCTGACTTTTAATAGAATCATTTTTTCCATTGTCCTACTTGTGTCGGTATGCTACGAAATAGCGATTCTTTATAGGCAGAACTTGCAATGCCTTAGGTGTTAAAGGCTAAAGCCACTTGTCTTAAAGCAGAAATATTTGGGCATTAGTATTATAAAAATGCTGGGGGCTGCTCTTAATAAAGCGTCCTAATGCGCTAGTATGTCTACTGACAATTTTTGTCAGCAGCCCATGGGATACTTTAGTTTGAATAAACCAACTAATATAAGCTAATTGAGATCAAATTATGGCCCATCACCTTCATACCGTTTTAAAGATCAAAGCACCGGCTGATAAAGTCTGGGCTGTACTGGACGATTATGCAGGTGTTGAAAAATTCAGCATTGGCATTGATAAGTCCCCTCTAATCGGCGATAAAAAAACAGGTTTAGGGGCCGTGCGTCACTGCATCTTTCATGATCAAACCAGCTTGCACGAAGAGGTTGTTGAATACCAAGAGGGTAAAAGTTTTAAGGTTGTGCTGAGTAATTTTACTATTCCTATGAAGTTTATGCAGGCCGATTTTAATGTTAAAAAGATTTCAGAAACCAGCTGTGAAGTGACCATAAATATGGATTTTGAAGTGAAATTCGGCTTGTTAGGTAAACTATTAGGTAAACTGGTTATAGGTCGTTTAATAAAGCGCGTTAATCAAGACTTACTTTTGGGGCTAGCTTATTACACGGTGACAGGGAAAACCCTTGCTAGCGAACTTCCGCCTAAGGAGGAATTAGCGCTAGCGTTGGCTTGATAGGTTTTGTGCCTGCTGTGTCGGGTATGACATTTTTTAATTTGCAATAAATGATCGTAACCCCGATAAAGCAACAGGAGTCTGCTAATATTTTTATAGCGGCAATATCGATATATCAGCTATCTATTCATTATGTGCAATAAGGTTTTAGGCGAATCAAATGAAGAGTTCTTTACCTTTGTCAGAAGACAAAAAGCTGTCTGTGATATTTCGAGTCGAACCAGGCTGCCTTGGGCCTGAGGGTAGTAGCCACATTTCACAGTTTTGTGATTTCTCGCAAACAGAAATTAGATCATCAAGCTCAGGCTATATCATTTGGAATATTGTGCCCAGAAACGATAAGTCACTCCCCGAAATGCAATATAGTCTCGCAGATCAAAGGTTAAGCCATTCCCAGGCTGAGAAGTATTTAGCGATGTTTGGTCAGGATCTGGATGAACTGGATAGTGATTTTGGCGATTCGTTAGAAGCTCTCATCAATCAATATATGAAATCGATTTAGTGGTTAGCTCTCGATAACCTGATAATCACCAAAAACGTGTCGTGTACGATGAAAAGTCGGTATTGGTGGAAGATTTTTTAGGAAAAGATTGAAATGGCTGAATTAGTCCTTTTTTTATTCAATCGTATTACAGGTTGCTGAGTTGGTTGTTAAATAATCAGATTTGATGGCCGCTAAACAGCGTTATTTTGCGCTAAGAGCTTGAAAATTAGCAGTTTTATTTGATCTTCTAATTGTCTGCAGCCCTTGGTGAGGTTGATTATCAGGCGTTAAATGGCTTCAAATTTAGCTAGAAATAGTTGCTGCCGATTAAAAATAAGCACTCTATTTTAAGCTATGGCTGTTCTCATACTATATATTCTAATTTTTGGCTGTATACTGTCGGTAGTAGGTTAGTTAATGCCTCTCTTTAACCCACGCAGTAATGTGTAGGACCCCATTCTATGGGTGTTTGCGAGGTGTTAGCATTATATAGCCTAGTATCCGAACTGGTGAATTCGGGTACAAAATTCATATTTCACCAACTATCAAGAGTAAAGAGCATGAGTAAAGGTATCGTTAAGTGGTTTAATGCCGATAAAGGTTTCGGTTTTATTACACCTGAAGATGGCGGCAAGGATTTGTTTGTACACCATTCAGAAATCCAAGCTGGTGGCGGTTACGCAACTTTGAACGACGGCCAAGCGGTTGAGTTTGAAATTGGTGAAGGTCAGAAAGGCCCTTGCGCAAATAAAGTTGTTGCTATCTAAGCTGCACCTTTGACGCATGAAGCAGTTCCGGTTTTGCCGGAACTGTTTTGTACGTTTAATTCATCCTAGTCCTCATTCTAAGTTCCTTGCTAACCTCAGTAATCTCCTTACTTTCAAATCTAAAACCTAGCTCGCATAATATTGTTTAAAATATTTAAAGTAGTCAACTTTGGCTCCTACTAAGTATCGAACAGCGCCTTGGTTATAGGATTGTTTAATCTTACAACTTGTAAGATGCAAATCTGAAATTGTCAGCTTCGTCAGCAACGCTGATCTCTAAGCAGTCGTGATTCAATGTAATCAGCTAGCTATTTATAAACCCGCACTAAGGTATTAGTAAAAAATATAGATAATATACTATTAAATAAGTATGTTGTTTTCTAACATCACTAATATACATATTGACCATATTATCGATATTTTAAATACAAACATATTTTTTGATTTTAATAATTGATGCCTGTAGTATCCCGAAAATAAATAGGGATTTATTAGCGTTTTAATAGGAAGTGAGTAATGATACACCTTCTCAATTATGAAATTCTGAAATAAATAAATCTTATAATTAAATCTATATTTTATTTTTAAATCGAGAGATTATGGCTAATATTATTAATTTCAATATGGTAAAAATTTTTTCATTACCAATTATTTTGTACGTGCTTTTAATAACTATTAGGATACTAGGGCATCAGCCTTCGATGGAGGGGCAGTTAGGAGATTTCATTACAGCGTTGAATTTTTTATTTGGTTCGTTTGTCTCTTATTTTGTTTTCGTTTTTTATGTTCTAAATACTAAAACATTAACTAAGGCGAAAGTACTGTGGTGGTGGATTATGTGTATATTATTAGCAGTTTTAGCTTTTGATGAGTTATTTATGATTCATGAGAATATTGGATATTTTTTTGATACTAATGGAACACTCGTATTTGTATTTTATGGCATTTCTCTTGGTGCGCTGCTCGCTTTTGATTTGAATGCAACATTTAGAAAAGATACATTGTCATTATTAGTTTTATTTTCATTCTTTGCTATTTTATCTCAAGGCGCTGATTATTTTTACGGTGAGGGGGTGGTTGTAATTATGGGGAGGGATATAAGTTACGAACAATTTGCTGAGTCATTTGGAGCTTTATGTCTCTCTTGTGCCATTGCAACAATTGCTATTCGACAATTGTCAAATGATAAATTTAATGTTAATACGGCATGTTAATTAATGATTTAGGCTTAAACAGTTCAATACGGCAGAGCGTTATAGGGCCCTCTGCCGTATTAGGTATAAATAAAAATTGATATTAATTAATACGAATTTAAATTGATTAATTTCTGCCCGCCATAACACCACCATCAATATTCCAAATTGCACCTGTTACCCAGCTTGTCTCTTCGCTTAACAGAAAACTAATCGTACTCGCAATATCCTGTGGTTGGCCAATACGACCAATGGGATGAAAATCATTAAAACCTGCTAATGCTTCATCCATTTTACTTGGATCAATAAACGCTTCGTAGATCGGAGTTTTTACCACTGCAGGCGCAACAGCGTTCACCCGAATATTAAACTCAGCAAGTTCCATTGCCATATGTTGAGTCAGGGCGTGTAAGCCTGCCTTCGCCATTGAATAAGCCGACGATGGTGTGGCTTTAATCGCCTGATGACCCCACATGGATCCAATATTCACAATATTACCGCCTTGTTCATGGCGAATCATATTTTGCGTGACCGCCTGTGAAATCACAAAGGTTGCCTTGTTCAAATCTAGGTAGGTATCGTAGTCATCGGTGCTGTGCTCGACAAACGCTTTAGGGCTGAAATAGCCTGCTGCATTTACCAGATAGCTGATCTGTGTTGCGGTGCTATTAATAAGATCCAATAACTTTTGTACGCTACTGTTGTTATACAGATTGGTTTGAAAACCACTAATACGGCTGGTAGTTGCGAGTGCTTGTAATTCAGTCGCAGCCCGATCCAGCTTGTCTTCATTATTGCCCACAATGATCAGATCTATATTGTTATTAACAAGGCGCTTGGCTGTTTCAAGGCCCATGCCGCTAGTGCCACCAATAATTAATGCGCTGCCCGTTTTATTAAAGTTCATTGTCTTTTCCTAATGTAGTTATGAATGTTGTTCAGTGGGTTGTTTGCTAAACAGTGGAGCCATAGTACGGAGGGATTCGGAGGTGAAAAAGTAAGCACAAACGGGTAGGGTAGGTACTTTTGGGTGTGTATTGTTGAATTACCTAAGGTAATTATTTTTAATAATATTAGTCCGCAAAATAAGACAATCTATTCTGTGACGAATATGACATTAATCTATTATCTAGGACTAATATGAACGACAATCTTAACTAGATACGAATCACCAAATACATACTCTCGTTAAAATTATGCCGTAGGTTGTTATGAATAGTGAAGAAAATAGTAACGGGAAAATATACTCAAGAGTGAGTGGCCCTGGTAAAGGGGCTGCTATGGTTGAAACGATCGTCGGCTGTAAATGGTCACTAACGGTGTATCAGCTGTTGGCTAACGACATTAATCGCCCTGGTGAGATGGTTCGCTCGGTCGAAGGTTTAAGTACAAAGGTATTGAACCAGTGCTTGCGTAAAAATCTCGATTTTGGCATTTTAGAAAAAATATCGTATCCAGAAATTCCGCCACGGGTAGAGTACCAAGTGACAGAGTTTGGGCAGAAGTTTATGGTGATTATGCAATCACTGCAGGAGCTGCAAGTAGAAATAGAAGCAGGTAATGAAGCTGAAAATTAATAGCACAGCTAGTAAGTGAAATCAGTCATCTATTGACTGTTCATTATCCTGTTTACTCTCACTTTTATTCTCACTCTTCAATCTTGCATTCCTCTGGCCCAGCAGGAATACCACAAAAGGTACGCAGTAAGTTAATATCGCAGGAAGCCAGCGTATTTCGGCAGTAGAAAAAATCGCATCATACTGATTGATCAGTAATAATACTGTCCCTACCACTAGGGCGACTTTCAGTGCCGAAAAATACATGCTTTTTTCCTGTCTGTTAAAAACTTAAGGTTAGCAGTTAAATTAGCCTATTAGATGAAACTGACTGTTCATACCCAAATTACGTGTCGGAATGATTCGCTGGTAAGCCTCAGACGCATACCAATTCACTGCACTCTCTCTATCAGGAAACTGAATTACTACCTTGGTTTGAAAAGCCGAATCACCGTGTAACGTTTCAATTGGGCCTTTGGCAAGAAACTCGCCAGAAAAAGGTACCAGTGTTTCTGCGGCTAGGGCACTGTAGTTGCTCAACTGCTCTTTATCGATAGGGGTTAGATCTACAATAATTAATGCGCTCATGGAGTCGTTCTCTCTGTTGTTTATTAGCTGGCTTGTTAGTGTTGACACAGCTTATGATAATCATGAAAATGCGACAATAGGCAAAAAGTGAACTGATTGTTTTGTTTTATGCATAATTGGAGGTTGTGAGTAATTAAGGGGTTAAAGACAGAAGCTATGAACAATATAAGGATGCTGCCTGCGTTATTAGCCTTTGCCGAAGTTGCTAAGCAACAATCGTTTACCCTAGCGGCCAAGCAGTTAGGTATGAGTAAATCAGCGGTGAGCCAGCAGATAAAGCGCCTAGAAGAGTATGTTGGCCAGCAATTACTCTCACGCCATACTCGTGGCATGTCTCTTACTGCCGCAGGAGAGAAGTTACTGCAACGCAGTGAATTATTGCAAGATCAGGTAAGCTTGGCGTTTGAAGAGCTTAATAGCAGTAAAGAAACTCCCTCGGGAATTTTTGCTTTAACCATTCCCCATTCTTGTGAAAGAGACATCGTTATTCCTGCGCTAAACCAATTGTGTATCGAGTTTCCATTGATCGAACCTAAACTGGTGGTCACTGATGAATCGAAAGATTTAATTCAAGATAATTTAGATGTGGCTCTGTATACCGGAGAATTAAAAGATAGTAGTTATCGTGCATTGCCTGTCGGTAATGTAGGAGAAGTTATCTGTGCCAGTCCTGCGTATATTCAGAAACATGGACCGATAAAAAAGCTCGATGATTTAGCCGAGCAACGCTGGATCGCTGCCCCCTGGCAAAGTGAATCATTGAGTATCTTTAAGAATGAAAAGCTGACCGATAAGATCGCACTCAATGTTCATTTTTGTGCCCATACCAATACGCTGCCAACAGTATTGGAAATGGTGATTAATGATATGGGAGTCGCACTGTTACCAGAATTTGTTTTACAAAATGCGTTGGCGAATGGGCAAGTACTAAGAGTATTGCCTTCGCATCAAGGTCGGCAGTGGCCTTTTTATATGCTGCATCGATTTCAAGGCGAGAAACCGCTTCACATCACTCGTTTTTATCAGCTAGTTAAACATTTCTTTGCCAAGGCTAGCGCAAGCAAGCACTAGTCAGTAATGCTAGGCCTGAAAGAAATAATAAACCCTTACAGGCCAGCATGAAATTCGTCTCTCTGATTTTTAGGTGTAAACGATATCCTAGCCATACACCGATTAAACTGACGGGTAGTAAAATCAACTCAACTAATAAAAAATCAGACATCAGTAATGACGGCTGTTTGTGTTCGATTAAAGTATAAGGAATGACTTTAATCAGATTCATCATGGCAAAAAATACAGCAGCGGTCGCTAACCAATTACGCTTTGGTAATTGCCTCGTCGCCAAATAAATATTAATCGGCGGGCCACCAGAATGCAGCAGCGTACTGGTTAAGCCAGAAACAGCTCCCCAGATTAAGCCTGCATAAGGTAAGCGACCTAATATAGGTATTAGATTTTTCCATAACGCGAATACAATACAAAAAATTCCGAGCACAAGTTGTAAGGCATTACTGGGTAATTCCCCTAATAGAAAACCGCCCGCGATAATTCCCAGCAACGCAGCAGGAGCGATAACTTTTAATTCCTGCCAGTGTACCGAGTGCCAATAGTAGTGCATCGATTTTGCGTCCATTACTATCAGCAATGGCAACATTAAAGCCGCAGCAACTGGCACGGGAATAACTAAGGATAAAAGCGGAACGGCAATGACACCTGCTCCGCCTGCAAAACCCGATTTAGAAATACCCGTTAAAAGAACCCCGATAATAGCCAGTAGCCAAAAAAGAGGGCTGCTTGAAAGAAGGGTTAGATGCTCAGAGGTGTTCATGATTATTCATTTGAAAAACCTAGCTTAATTAATTTAAGAGAGAAAAGGATTTATGATTGGGTAATTGTGGAGTAAATCCCCTGTCATGAATCCGCTTAAAAAATAAATTAGTTGGAAGGTAAGTCAAACCAAAGTGCGACTATGCCTTCAGAACATGCGGTAATGGATAGCTGATCATTTATGATGCCAAGACCATCCCCAGCTTTTAAATTTTGCTCATCATTCAGAGCACTACCTTCAATTACATGCAGATAACCGACTCGCTGCTCTGCATCTTTTGCAACTAACTGATAACTTTCGCCAGCTTCTAAATGCAAGCGGTAAAGGCTAGCATCCTGCTGAATGCTAAGACTGCCATCACGACCATTAGGTGTGACTAACGGTGTCATTGCACCAGACTGCACAATCGGCATTTGTTCATAACTTGGCTCGATACCTGTTTTATTAGGAGAGATCCAAATCTGCAAAAACTTCAACGTCTCAGTTTTCGAAGCATTAAACTCCGAATGCATAACGCCGCTTCCTGCACTCATGCGCTGCACCTCACCTGCGGGCAAAGTATAGCTATTACCCATGCTATCTTTGTGCTCGATAGTGCCTTCTTGTATGTAAGAAATAATCTCCATATCACGATGGCCGTGCTTGTCGAAGCCTGCTCCCGCTGCAACGATGTCATCGTTAATCACTCTTAGCACAGAGATACCCATATGGTCGGGATCGTAATAATCGCCAAATGAAAAAGTATGCTGGCTGTTTAACCAACCAAAGTTCGCTTTGCCGCGCGCATCGGCGGCTCGATAATAAAACATGATTGCTCCTCATCATTTTAAAATTGCTAAGGTCTATCGCGGCACTTGCTCGCTAAGATTTTGGCAAATGCTCACGGCCATGAGCTAGATTAAAATCCTGCTCTGGTCCCAGCGGAATCACCCCCGTTGGATTAATTGTAAGGTGGCTGACGTAATAGTGAGTTTTTATATGCTCAAAGTTCACCGTCTTTGCAACGCCTGGCACTTGATACAACTCACGCACATAACCACTGATTGATGGGTAGCTAGCGAGCAGTTTTTTATTGGTTTTAAAGTGACCAAAATAAACTGCATCAAAACGAATTAGGGTGGTAAATAAGCGCCAATCGGCTTCGGTTAATGTTGACCCCGCTAAATAACGCTGGTTAGTAAGCAATCCTTCTACCCAATCCAGTGCATCAAATAATTGATGAAACGCGCTTTCATAAGCTTCTTGCGTCGTCGCAAAACCGGCACGATAAACACCATTATTAATGCTGTCATAGACTCGGTCATTCACTGCATGAATCGACTCGTGCAATTCTGCGGGGTAATAATCATCGGTATTACCTGTTAGATGATTAAAGGCAGAATTAAACATGCGAATAATTTCAGATGATTCATTACTGACAATAGATTGTGTCTGTTTATCCCATAATATAGGCACAGTGACACGACCTTCGTACTGGCTATCCGCTTTTAAATACAGCTGGTAGGCGTAGTTAAAATCGTAAAGTGGCTCGGCCTTTGGACCAGAGAATTCCCAACCGTTTTCCAACATAACCGCATCAACCACGGTAACGTCAATATACGCTTGCAGATTTTTCAGTTCGCGAAAAATTAGAGTTCGGTGTGCCCATGGGCAAGCCAAGGATACATATAGGTGATAACGACCTTTCTCGGCTTTGAATTCGTTTTCTCCTTCACCCTCAGGGGTAAGCCAGTTTCTAAAGCGACTGTCTTGACGACGGAATTCTCCGCCATTATTTTTTGTGTCATACCACTGATCAACCCATTGGCCATTTTGTATTAAACCCATGATCTTTTACCTTAATGTCGATTGTAAAAAATGCGACTGCTTGAGTCGCACTTGCTTAGCACAGCGGTTCAGTTGAATCTAATTACCGCTGTGTTAGTTGAAGTGATCTATTTTGATAAAAACGTTTTATCAAAACTTGCACTCCCCGCGCCTCGAATAACCAAGGTGGCACTGATGACTAATAATGCGAGGGCAAACTCGAAACCGTTGGTCGCCATGAAAAAGCCATTCTCAAGATGAACCGTAATAATCGCCACAAGCATCGTGACCGCTAATACCAATGCTGCAGGGCGCACCAGAAGACCCACAACAAGCAGCAAACCGGCAAAGAATTCAGCGCCGCCAGCCAGGCCAGCCATCAAGATACCCGGAGCCAAACCGATTGATTCCATCCATCCTGCAGTGCCTTCTAAGCCATAACCGCCGAACCAACCAAATAATTTTTGGCTGCCGTGTGCGGCGAACGTGAGACCTGCGCCAATGCGAATCGGTAAGGTATCTAAGCCAGCGGTCGTTGTCGTAAGGGTCTTTAATAGTGCTTTCATAATGATCTTCCTAATGTTTGGTTAAGTGTTTTACTAACTGTTCTTGATTTGATGAGATCAGTGTATAGCGTTAATAAATTTCCAATAAGAGGTAGTATCTGTTTAGAATGGTCTAAATATTAGAACAATGAGCATTGGTTATGACCAGAAGAAATCCAATCACTATTGAGGTATTAGAGACCTTAGACGCGATAGATCGGCGTGGAAGCTATGCAAAAGCGTCTGAAGAGCTGAATAAAGCCACCTCTGCGGTTTCCTATGCCGTACAGAAGCTAGAAGAGCAATTAGATATTGCCTTGTTTCAGCGCCAAGGACGACGTTCTGTATTAACCCCAGCCGGACAATTGATACTGCAAGAAGGGCGCAAGATTCTGCTAGCGACCTCTCGTTTAGCCAATACCGCTAAAGAAGTCGCCACAGGCTGGGAGCCTAAGATACGAATAGCGGCGGAGTCGACGTTAAATTCACCGATATTATTCGAGGTCTTGGCAGACTTTCTGACAGAGCACGAAAATGTAGAAATAGACCTATTAGAAAGCGTGCTTAATGGCGGTTGGGAAGCACTTGATCAAGATCGTGTCGAGCTGCTTGTTGGGGTACCGGGCCCCGTGCCATTACAGAAAGGCTTTCGTGCAATCCCCGTAGGAGACAGTGACCTCATTCCGGTTATTGCGGTATCACATAAGTACGCCTCGCTAGCACAAGATGCTGAAGCACTTATCGAGATACTGCCTAAGCTACGGCGCATTATTACTCATGATACTTCGTTGCTGGAAATCTCTCGCAGTGCAGGGCTCAGTAGTGCAGGGAAAACGTTTTATGTGCAGAATATGGATCAAAAAATTGAAGTCATATTGGCAGGCATTGGTATTGGCCACTTGCCGCGTAAGCGCATACAGCGACATTTAGAGAGTGGTGAGTTGAAAGAGCTTAAACTTGCTAAAGTCAGTAATCATGAATACTTTCTGGCTTGGAAAATTAGTAACAAAGGCAAAGGCTTGCAGGCATTAACGCAATTGCTGACAGCTGCAAAGTGGTAGTTTTGGAAAGTGATAGTTATGAATAAAGAATATATGCTTCGTATTGATCGCGTCCTTCATTATATAGAAGCCAATCTGACTAAAAAAATATCTCTAGCGGAAGTTGCCGAGGTCAGTTGTTTTTCGGCCTTTCATTTTCATCGTATTTTTAGTGGCATTGTCGGGGAGACTGTTAATGACTATATCGCTAGACGGAAACTTGAGTGTGCAGTGAATTTGTTGATCTTCAAAAAGGATCTATCAATTACCCAAGTCGCTTATGATAGTGGTTTCTCGTCGAGTGCTAACTTCTCAAAAGCAGTGAAATTGCATTTTGGTTTCAGCCCCACAGAAATAAGAAATCCGGAGAAAGTAAAAGATAGCAAGATTGGAAAGATTTCTAGCAAGTACGGAAAAGATTTTAATCCCTCTGATTTGTATCCTAATCGTATCACCAGTGACGTGATTAATGATTCAAATTTAGAGGGTATCAATATGAATATTGAAGTAAGAGAAATGAGTAGCCAGCGAGTATGTACTTTCGCATCACAGGGTGGTTATGCACCTGAAGCAATTTATGGCGCTTGGGACAAACTCATCGATTGGGCGACAAATCATGGCATAAAACCAGAGCAACAAGCCCGTTTTGCATTTGCCTTTGATAACCCTGCAATCACACCCATTGATAAATGCCGTTATGATGCCTCTATTGTTATAGCCAACGATATGCCCGTGAACTTACCTTTTAAATCGTCTGAAATACCGACCGGTAAGTATGCCGTACTCTATTATAAAGGTAGTCCAGAAGAGACACTTAAAGCTCAAATGAGCATTTATTCAGATTGGCTGCCTAATAGTGGCTTTGAACCTGATGATTTTCCATTGCTAGAAAACTATCTGAATGATGTACGCGCAGACGGTTATCTTGAAATGGAAATTTTGGTTAAATTGAAAATTATCTAGTGGCGGCTGGTCTACTATTCGATAATTGAGTTATGCTGCACAGCGGGTAGGTTGTGTGGCTTTATTGGCGCAGCGGTTTCTATCTAACTATCTTTAAGGAATTCTATGTTTATTGCTATTAGCCTTCATATTTTAGCCGCCACTATTTGGGTTGGTGGAATGTTCTTCGCCTACTCCTTTCTAAGGCCGGTTGCGGCCAGTGTATTAGAGCCACCATTAAGGTTAACCGTTTGGGTTGGGGTATTTTCAAAGTTTTTTAATTGGGTCTGGCTAGCCATCATTTTATTGATTGCGACGGGACACTACATGGCCGCTCAAATGGGCGGATTAGCGAATGTGGGTAAACACGTTCATATTATGATGCTATTGGGTTACATCATGATGGCAATATTTATGCATGTTTATTTCGCGCCTTTTAATCGCTTAAAGGCGGCAGTGGCGCTAGAAGATTGGCCGACTGCAGGCAATAATTTGAATGTTATTCGAAAGATGGTTTTACTGAATTTAGTGATTGGATTGATAACTATATTTATCGCATCAGCGGGTCGCTATTTATAGCAGGCATCATGATGCGATTTCTTCATTGGATGTCTCAGTAAAACTGAGACTCTCGCCATCAGCAGGCACAAAAAAACGATCTTGCCAGCCCCTTGCGTTAACCTCTGATTGAATGGATTCACGAGTTACAGGGCAATGATCCAGTGACTCAAGGTGATTAGCGATCAGCAGACCTTTGGCTAACGCTCCCAATTCGATAGATTCAGATAGCCCCATAATGATCTCGCCACCTAGGTCAAAGTTCGCCCCTCCTGCTGGCAATACAATCGTCTCTGGCTGGGTTCGAGTTACGAATGCTTTAACATCTTTGGTTAAAATAGTATCTCCGGTTATATAAAGACTTGGTTCATTAGGGAGTTGTATGTGGTAGCCATAACCATGAGTCATCATTTTTCCAATGAGACCTTCACCGTGTAAGCAAGGGACTAATTCAATTGAACCACTTAGAAAAGTATTCTTGGTTGACGACTGGAGAGGATGTGCATCTAAGCCTTTCTTTTTAAGAAACTCAAAATCTTGTATTGAGCAGTAAATAGGAATGTTATTTTCTCGAAGCCACTGGGTAGCCTTGCGATCTAAATGATCGAAGTGGCCTTTTTGGCAGTGAGTGATCAAGCAGCAAGTTATGCGGTCTTTTAACTCATCTATATTAGAAGGCAGTTCAACCAGCGGATTTCTACGTCTTGATGTGGTTACATATTTAAGCGAAGGGATAGCGCCTTTAGGAGCAAACATAGGGTCGACCAGAATACCTTGTGGCTTACCTTCAGCCAAGGTTTCAATCAGTATGGTGGCATTTCTAATTTGTGTGATTTTCATGACTCGGCCTCAAATTATTTGAACGAGATACATTGTATGAAGGAAAGAGATGTTCGTTTATGGCTATATTTGACATAAAGCATACAATTTACGTTGAGGGAGCTGTAAAGCGGGTGTGTGTCTAAATGGTATGCTTAATGTCAATTTATGCCATTTAAGCGATGTAACGTGTCTGTCACTATAGCCATCAGAAAAATCAAAAATGATGAAACAGGTGATGTTATGACAATGTATAACGTGGATAAAAGTCGAGTGCATGTAAAAATGAAAGGCAAAGGTGAGCCTTTATTGTTTTTACACGGCGTGCCAGATACGTCAGAAGTTTGGGATGGAACCATTGCGGCTTTCGCAGATGAATACCAATGCATCGCCCCCGACCTACCAGGATTTGGTCGCACACAAGCGCCTCGAAACTTTGACTACAGCCTTGAGAGTTTGGCTAATTTTGTTGACCAACTTTTAGCTAGCTTAAAAATTACAAGTAAGGTGCACATGGTGATTCATGACATTGGCGGGATTGTGGGCTTGGCTTTTGCCATCACTCATCCTGACAAGGTGAAAAGTTTAACTATTATGGATACCACCTTTTTTTCAGATTACCAATGGCACGCGACAGCAAAAATATGGCGTAAGCCGATTATAGGTGAGCTGGCCATGTATCTAATGGGGCGTAAGCAATTCACTGACGCTATGAAAAAAGGGGTGCCGATACTGACAGATGCTCAGGTACAATCAAATTACGATTCGCTGACCTTCGCTAATCGCCGTATGATTTTACGTTTTTATCGAGCGCTTGACCCAAGGATCTTTAAGCAATGGGAAGACCAACTACAAGTCGTTGCTAAACGTTTTCCCACTCAGGTAATTTGGGGTGAAAATGATACTTTTTTACCGGTAAAAAATTCTACACGTTTTGGAACAGACAATGTTCATATACTGGAACATACCGGACACTGGCCCATGCTGGAACAGGCTGAAAAAGTACAGAAACTGATTAGAGATAATATTGCATTGGCAGGATAGCGCTGCACCAAGAGCCTTGCCCCAGAGATGATGATAATGAAGATTGGATTACTGGTATACCCAGGTTGTGTTGTGTCGGGTTTATTTGCCTTCGCCGAGTTATTGGCGGTGGCCAATAAACGTGCAGGTAAAATGCTGTTCGATACGCAATGGCTAGGAATTGACGGCAAAGATGTCGAAATTTCAACTGGGAGTAAAACGCCAGTCACGAGCATAAAAGTAGAAGGTACTCTGTTAAATACTCCCATAGACGCTTTGCTTATTCCGGGTTTTTGGACAAGTCATCAGCGTCATGTAGAGCAAACTACAGATACTTACCAACCTCTAATATCAGCCTTGAAAAAGTTGCCAGTGACGACACAAGTTTGGGGTTATTGCACTGCAGTATGCCTGATGGCAGCGTCAGGACGTCTCGATCAACAACGAGCTACAGCTACTTGGTGGCTCGCCGATTTTTTACAAAATAATTATCCTGATATTGGTTGGAGTTTTAGTCAGACCTATATCCTTGACGATAATAATAGAACCGCTTCGGGATTAAATGGTTATTTACCTATTGCCCAGGCACTGATTGAAGAGCAGTGTGGTCAGGATGTATTACGGGATATTATCGAGCTAATGATTATTCCTAAACCTGAAAAATCAGCTCAACCATTCACTCAAATAAAATTGATAAAGTTAGATGATAAGCTACTAAGGGGAGTGTATCTCTGGGTTGAAAAAGTTCCTGCTACGGAACTGACTATTTCGGAACTAGCCAAGCATCTTAATCAAACAGAGCGCACACTCGCCCGTAAAGTTAAGCAAGCCACTGATTTATCGTTAGCCAGTTTTATGCGACTGATCAAGCTTCACCAAGCCAGTGAGTTATTGATATATAGCCACACCCCCATAAACCTTATTAGTCATAAGCTAGGCTTTTCGGATGATGCTGCTTTTCGACGTACCTTTAAAAAAGTTTCTTCATATACACCCGGTGAATACCGACAAGCATTTCAGCGATAGAGGGGTTCAAATAGATGCCCTTTTAAAACTACGGATAATGAGAACCTGAATGTTATTTTTTTATTATTTTTAGGACATGTTGCGGCTAGTGTATTAGGTCCACTTCTATTATTAAGCGTTTGAATTGGGCAATTGCTCTATTGATAGCTAGCGACTACTTAAGGAATAAAACTCTCTTCAGTAGCGGTCAATTTTTCCAGCTTACGTTGTACTTTTTGTGCTCTTCTTAACTTATTTTGAATTCTGATTTCTGTTGGCGTTAATCTGAGCGCTTGCTGCCACTGAGTAACCGCAAATGAAATGTTTCCTTTGCGGTATTGCTTAGAGGCAATTTCATCTAGCCTAAGGGAGTGCTCCAAGCGAGTGCTTTGTGCCTTACTCAAAACCTTCTCCACTTCAGCGCCATGAAAAGGTTCGTTAGATAATATGCTTTGAACCTTTATTATGTAATCAAAATCATGGACTGATATTGCAAAATATAATTGTTTAATCAGAGAGTTTCGACGTTCATTAATCGCTTCATGATTCAGTTGGCTTAAGCCGACATTGATCGCCTGTGTGATTTCTCCAGTGCCTAATTGACGGTCATACTCAATAGCTTTCTCATACGCCTTTTGCGCATTGGCATAATCTTTTTTAAGCAATGCTTGAGTCGATAAGTGCAAAAGTTGTTCGGCCAATTTCTGCTTCTGCTTAATTAAATCATTACTACTAGAAAACCAATTGATTTGGTTGTAGCGTATGCGCCCCGATAAGTCTTGTTGAAGAAATTCAATGTCCAATAGCTCAGCTTTTAAAAGTGCCTGCTGGGTATTGATTAGACGCTCTTCTTCAAGTTGGGCTTTATCAATTCGTGAACTCAAAGTAGTGAAAGAGGCTGGGTCTGGTTGCTTAGCATTGAGTTGATCTAATGTAGCTCTTGCTTCTCCCCACTTCTTTTGGCTAATTAATAGGCCAATTCTATAGGTCTGTTTTTTTCGCTGTTTGTCCGCTAGTTTTTCTACCTGCTGTAATAGTGCTCGATCAACTGGATCTTCAGCGCTGATTTGCTTGATGGCTTTTTGATATTGCTGATTCTCAATTAACTGTTCAGTACTGCTATGCCAAAAATTACTCGGGGTACTGGCGCAAGCGGTTAACAATACAGGGCAACACAATAATAGAAGAATAGAGAGGGGCTTAAACATATTCTTGCATCACCTTTAACTCATTTTCTTGCTGCATCAGTAAGCGATTAAAGCGAGGTGCTAGGCCAGTCACGTTGACGCAGTTAATCGGCTGAGCTTTTCCTTTTACACTAAAGTTCTCACTAGGCTCTGTTATCAATAATGAGTGACAGGCAGGATGATGATAAACACTTTCACTGATCATTAGTTTATTGGGGCTGGCTAAATCACACAGGCGTGCTGCAACATTGACGCTATCGCCGCTGATGGTAAATTGCATGCGTTCTTTATCACCAATTGCACCCGCCAACATATCGCCGCAGTGCAAGCCCAGTCTGAAACCTAAAGCAGGAAGATCATTTTCAATACGTTGTTGATTGAATGCTTTGCTTAAGCGTATAAAAAGTTGTGCTGCACAAATAGCATTGATCGTATGCTTAGGATCATCAACGTGTACGCCGAACGTTAGCATGGCACCATCGCCAATGTAGTTGTCGACACTGCCCCAGTAGATCTTACTTACCTGATGCAACAGTGAATAATACTGATTCAGTATGTCTGCAATTTTGGCTGGGCTTTGATTTTCACTTAGCTGGGTAAAACCTACTATATCGACAAATAATACTGAGCCAGTAACGCTCTTTAGCGGTTTTTTCTCTTGGTTCAGATCTGACAAAATATCTTTGGCTATGTCTTTAGAAATAAATGAACTGAATTTATGTTCGATAGATTCTTTATCGCGCAAGCCTTGCAGCATGTGTTCAAAACTTTTAACCAAATCACCGACTTCGTTATTTTTCACATTAGGTAAGGTCGGGTAGAGATTGCCTTTAGCGACTTGTTGAGTGGTAGTTTGCAATTGCTTTAAAGACTGAGTCAGTTTTTTAGCAATTAATATGCTGCTGCCAATGGCTAAAAGAACAATGCCGATTAGGATAATGCCTAATGCCCGCAATGTTTTTTTAAGCGATGCACTAATGGCGCTATTATCAAGGCTAAGTTGAATGGAGCCGGCTTTTACTTTATGAAAAATAATATCGGCTTGATAGTCGCTACTAGAGCTTATGCTAGCCGCCTGATCTTCCTGTATTAAAGGCATTTTCAATATAGGCCCTAATATGGGTCCTAATGATTGCTTTAATGGTTGTTCTAATACTGCCCCTAACGCTAGCGCAACCGTATTATTGGCATCATCTTGAACAGAAATAGAAAGAATATTGTCGCTAGTGCGAACAAGGTTTTCTAGCATGGCTGATAGCGCCATATAATCATCGGCCATTAGCATCTCGGCAGCGCTGTTAGCTGCCTGATGCGTAATCGTATTGGCGAAGGTATCAGTTTGTTTTTGCATTAAATCGGTGAAATTTAATTGCAGATACCCCCATAGAGCTCCGGTCGAAAGACATAGCACAAGGGTCATGGCCAATAACATTTGCCAAAATAATGGGAAACGAATATTGCTCAAGCTGAATGATTGATCGGATGATGTAGGCTTTTTCATTACTCTAGGAGTTTGTCCTAACGAACATAAGGCGTAAAGTCGGTATATGTTATGAGTTTACTTATAAAAGAGGCTATTGAACGCCTAATAAAAGGCAGCGTCTATGACGTGATACTCATAATTGGCCTTTATTTTCAAACGTATCTCCAGTGGAGGTACCATTAGTCAGTATTTTCTTAGGAAAGTTCACTTGAATAGGGCTTAGTGGTGGAAATAGCATGAATTGACTCGATTAAAGTATCTAATCAAGTCGTTCCATATCATCTGAGCCTTTTCTTTTTAGTTCCTCCATTCCATTAATGGAAGGGGCGGGATTTGAACTTTCCACATCTTGCTCTTGTTCTTGTGTCGGCTCTTGCGCCTGTTCTTTCTGCTGCTTCGCAATGGGCGCAGGTGAATCTGGGGTAACAGAAGAGCAACCACTGGCTAATATGAATATTAAGGCTGCCAGTAGTGAAATAAAACCTTGCTTGATGTTCATTGTAGTTCCTAGGGGGTTGCTAAAATTATGGGTAAGCTTCTGTTTCTAATAATATCAAGGGCCCAGTGGAAGTCATCACTCTCTCCTATAGAGAGCGCTCCTGGTAGTTGATAGTTTATATCTAAAAAGTGTTTGTTTGCAGTCACCAAAGCTCGGTAAAAATACTCACAATCATCGGCATTTTTTAATAGCGATGAGAACCGTAAACCATTGCGTGCGATGCCCCACTGGAACGGTTCTAGTTCTAACATGTGCTTGGTTTCGGAAATATAATCAGAGGAATCAATAAAGCTTTTAAGATCATTATTATCAAGGCGGTTGGAGCTGGGTAAGGCATTCAGGTAACTGGCTAACATATTCTGGGTCAGCTTATAAATCACGAAGGGCTCTATTTTAATTTCAACAGTCTGCTGGCAGTGAGTAATCGCTTGTTTGGCTTGTTGAAACCATTGCAGTGCTGATTTTTGATTCTCAGCGAGTTGTTCTAACAGACCATTATCTCGACAGTAAGAGATACGATCAAATGCGATGTTTGCGGCAAGCCAAGCAAGGCGGGAGTAGCGCAAATCATATAGAGGGCTTTCATGTTGAAGTTCTGCCAAAACAAATCGTTTTAACAGTTCGATATCCTCTTCTTGAGTTCGATAATTCTTTGCACTTGCTAGGTGATTATAAAGGGTAATTAAACCTTCAACCTCTTTAGGAAAGGGGCTTGGAAAATATTTCTCATGCAACTGGTTGATGGTTTCTTCAAGTAACTTGTTCGGCTTTCTATGGGGTAGGCGAAAGTTACTATAAAGGGTTTTCTCATCAATCGAATGAGCGGCTACTTGCTCTAATTCAGCCAAGAACTCAGGCCAAGTCCAACCCTGAGATTTCAGTCGATGTATTTTGTTATAAGTTGATGGCATCGTTATCCAAAGTAATCCTACTTCCGTTATCCCCTTTTAAACATAACCGTATAATAAAAACAAGACCCATTTCCCAAGCAAGGGGGTATGTCGGTGACTCAGGGGGCTGGATAAACTAAGGCCTAAGTACCCCAACTCACGATAGACAGGAATTTAACTATGGCTAAGTTTACCAAGACCCAGTGTACGTCTTTAAGTTTAATGCTGGTATTTATCAGCGGATGTTCAACAAGTAAGGTGCCGCATGAGGAGTTGTCAGCAGTACATTCATCCTCAGAGTCAGAACAGCTGCAACCGTTGGAGGATGTATCTTTAAAACATACAAGATTGAAGCTAGCCCATTCGATGGCAGAGAACAAAGTCGTGGGCAGTAACGTGATGGCGAGTGAGATGATCGGCCGTGAAGTGATGGATAGTGAGAATTATCAAGAGATTAAAGCCAATAACATTAAAAAAGTAAGAGAAGAACCTGTATCTACTTTTTCAATTGATGTGGATACCGCAGCCTATAGCAATATTCGCAGAGTGCTGAATCAGGGGCGATTACCTTATTCCGATATGGTGCGCACCGAAGAGTTAGTCAACTACTTTCAATATGATTATAAAACTCCCACCAACAACGACCGTCCTTTTAGCGTAACAACTGAAATCGCACCTTCTCCGTGGAATAAGAAAAGTTACTTACTGAATATTGGCATTAAAGGATTTGATATAGACCGCAGCGAACTACCCCCTGCAAATCTAGTTTTTCTAATTGATGTCTCTGGTTCAATGAGTTCAGGCACTAAATTGGGGCTGGTAAAAAAATCCTTTCAAATGCTAACGCGACAACTGGATGAAAAAGATCGGGTCGCCATTGTTGTCTATGCTGGTGCTGCAGGAATGGTTCTTGAGCCCACCGCAGGCAATAACAAAGCAACAATTAATACCGCACTAGAAAGCCTAAACGCTGGTGGCTCGACCAATGGTGGTGCAGGAATAGAGCTAGCTTATCAACTGGCACAGCAATCTTTTATCAAAGGTGGTATTAATCGTGTGATCATCGCATCCGATGGCGATATGAATGTGGGAATCAGCAATACCCAAGCACTTATTGATCTTATAAAGCAGAAGAACAAATCTGGGATTTCTTTAACTACGCTTGGTTACGGAATGGGCAACTACAATAGTCATCTTATGGAGCAGTTAGCGGATGTAGGTAATGGCAATGCAGGCTACATTGATAGCCTAGCTGAAGCACAAAAAGTTTTAGTAGAAGAAATGTCTTCCACGCTTTTCACCATAGCAAAAGACGTGAAAATACAAATGGAGTTTTCCCCTCTTGTTAGCGAGTATCGACTTATTGGTTATGAAAACAGATTATTAAATCGCGAAGATTTTAACAATGACAAGGTCGATGCAGGGGATATTGGGGCTGGCCATACCGTTACGGCCATTTATGAAATAACTCTGGCCAGCGACAACGCAGATCAAATTGATCCACTACGTTACACTCAATCTGGCAATCAATCAGCAGCAGAAATAAACGAGCTGGCATTCTTAAAACTACGTTATAAATTGCCCAGTGACGACAGTAATAGTAATACGAGTAACAATGCTAGCAGCAGTAAACTTGTAAGCTATCCCATTGATAAATCATCCATCCAAACCAATATTAGTGAGAGCTCTAATAACTTCAAATTCTCCGCCGCCGTCGCCGCATTCGGACAAAACCTAAGAGGAGGGGATTATTTAGTGGATGATTTTAATTATGAAGAGATTATTGCACTTGCCAGGCAAGGGAAAGGCAGTGATATAAACGGCTATCGAGGGGAGTTTATTCAGTTGGTAAAACTGGCGGATAATTTAGCGGATTAGTAAATGTGTATGCGGACAGGCCATCGATTACCGTTGAGGCTAGTTTGTATTATATTTTTACACAACAGAACCAAAGCGAGCTCGGTACTCCTGCAAGGTCAACCCCGTGGTGCGTTTGAATAATCGACTAAAGGACGTGAATCTTCATAACCTACATCCCAAATTAAATTGTTGATGTCAGTTTGGCTGGATTCCAGCCTAATTTAACCTGCTCTACCCGATATTTTTGCAAATAGGATAAGGGCGTCTCGCCAGTGGCTTCCTTAAAGCAGCGGCACAGTTGACGCTCCCCTAAGCCTTGTTGATTAGCGAAGCGACTCTGGTTAGTAAAGCTTAGCTCCATGCTCGATGAGCAACTGGTCGGCATCGAATACGTCATGGGGGAAAGTTGCTGAGCCGTGGTGGCCGAGGCCCAGTGTATCTCTGGCAATGTAGAGCGTGCCAGAGGCTCTCTGTTTTTATAATTAATCTTATTGTCACTTATATTTTCGAGCTGAATCGCTGAATCATCGTTTATTAAAATCTAAGTAGTTTTATTTTATCTGATGGGAAATTAGTTGAATATAAATTCATACTATCGCGTGAATTTCGATTTCCATAACTGGTTTGAAATGTTTTCACTGCTATGGTTTCTCTACTGTTATTTTTTGCTATCAATAAACTGAAGAGGTGCGTTATGTCATTTGAATACGAGATTCATCCAAAAATTGGTGTTGCTCGGCTAGGGAATAGCCCAGATGAATTTTATTCATCTCCAGAAACTATTGGTGGTTTGCCTGCTGAGTGTAAGGCAGGCGATGAATTTAAATTCAAAGACAGTTTGGGAAGAGTTAAGCGACAAGCTGCGGTATTTAAAATTTTCAGAAAGAACTTAGAAAACAGTCAGTCAGAAGAAGTATCATTGCAAAGTGAAGATATTAAAAAAATAGTATGGACCGCGCATGTGGCGAATAAAAAGCCTACTTGGTACGCATTTTCTGAACTGCAAGGTAATTTAGATTTTGGTGAAAAAAATAGTTATCGGAATCAACACATCCCTGTTAATAATCCCGATATTACAGATGATGCGGAGCGTAAAAAGTTAATTATTGATCCAGGCCCGCGTTCTGTCGAAAGCCCAGGGGAGAGTAATAGTTTCTCTCGTTATAATATTCCTTCTGATTATGAATTTGGATCATTTCCTCCATTAGATGCTGGTGGATCTCAGATTGATACTCTGGGAGAGCTACGAATGGATGAACAAGGAAATTTAATTGCATTAGGAGGCTTCGGAAATGTTACAGGAGATGCAACCATTGATTCATTCCGTGGCGCGGCTGGCTACTGGGATGACATTGCTGATGGTTATGTTATCGCTACAGTTCACTTGGAAAATGGCGATACAATAGAATGCTCTCCTGCTTGGTTATTAATTGGCAGCCCTAAATATGCGCCAGAACTAGTCAACATTACAACGCTTACCGATACTATGTTTGATGTTGCTGTTCGCAAGATGGATGAGTTTCCTGAAATTTATAATACTCGGGAATATCCTCCTACAGATGATTCTTGGGGGCGGTTACCTTCTCGAAAAGATTCTTCAATATCGGGTTTTCAGGCCTATACGCCATTATCTGGCTTTAATCCAAATTACGAAGTGAATTTTAATCAACATATTCGCCCGATCATGGAAAGAATTAAGTCCTATCGTTGGGTCGCTGATATTCCTTACTTGGATGTTTTTGGATCCCCTAATTTTAATGTTCAAGATGATTCTGAAGAAAATAAAATTAACCGAATGGAATACTTTAATCTTTTTAGAGTTCCGTTACCGGCAGAAGATTATTTCGAATGGCATAAAACCATTCAAAATGGACCTAATGAAATGTTTTCTGACATGGGCATACCTTTGATGCCGCTTAATTCAGGGGATAACTCGGTAACCAATCAAGGTCCGATTTACAAATTTGAAACCTTGAGCCCAACGCAATACTATTATTTATACCAATGGGCACTGGGTCGGTTCAATAACCTACCCGCAGATAATCCACAAAGCTACGCAGAACAACTTGATGAGGCGAGCATTGGCAATTGTGTAGGAGCACCTTTTTCTCCTGGCATCGAGACTACTTGGATCGTACGTAGTAAAAATATATACGACGCACCTTTGCATTTACGTTTAGCTCACTATGCTGCGGGTAATCAATCGCTTACTACTTATTATAGTAAAAATGGCCTAAGCATAAGTGCAAATGAAGCGGATGGTCAGGGGTGTGAGCCCGGCGATTTAACTAAGCGAATGGCGATTCCTTGGCAGGCTGACTTTAACGAATGCACCGTGCAAACGCCGAATATTAATAACGACACTGTAAACCAGCTTGCTGATGGAACGGGTATCGAAGTGCCTCCGGCTTATTACGTTTACTGGTGGCCGCCACAAAGCCCAATGCACGTAATTACTGGTAGCCTGAATCCTAGTGATCAAGTACTCGACGCTGTCGTATCAAATATAGATGACCAAACTATTATTCCAGCAGGTCAGAGGGTTCCTTATCATCGTGGTGTTGAAGACGCAGAAGACATTATTCAGTATTGGAGCATGCTTGGCTTTATCGTGAATCAAGGCAGTGATGCTTACCCATACTTCGTAGAATCTGAAAGAAATACAGTGAGTCTAGGGCAGGCCTGGATGAATAAAAATAAAGGTAAGGCATAAACTATGACTTTAACTCCACCAATGATTCAATTTGATGTCGTCATCATCGGTGGAGGCCCAGCAGGTTGTGCTGCTGGGTTAACACTGTTAAAAAAAGAGGGGGTTTCAGTCGCCATTGTCGAAGCTGATGACTATAGCAACTACCGCATAGGTGAAAGCTTAAGCCCAGGTTGTCGTTCCTTACTGGATTATTTAGATATATGGCAAGAATTTAGCCAAACAAATTCACTCAAAAGTTTTAGTAGTAATGCTGTATGGGGGGATGACAAATGCCAATCTCTTGATTATTTATTTACTCTGCACGGTTCTGGCTGGCAAATAGATAGGCGAGCATTTGACCAACTCTTGGCCGATAAATTTTCTCAAAGGGGTGGAGAAATATATCAAGGGGAGAGAATTAATAAAATTAGTAAACAGGACGGCTGTTGGCATATAGCGACAAAAAATCAGACTGCTTTTCTTGCTAAAAAAATCATAGATGCCAGTGGACGCAGTAGCCCCATCGCGAAGAAGCTAGGGGGAGAAAGAATTAAATGTGATCAACTGGTTGGTATTGCGAGTATTTGTGATTATGAGGGAGTTGTAGAATCCGCTATTTTAGTTGAAGCATGCTCTTATGGTTGGTGGTATACCGCGCCACTTCCAAATCAAAAAATCATTACCGTGTTAATGGCTGATAGCGATACCATCAGTCAGCTGCAGCTTTCGAAAAAAGAAATCTGGGATAAAGAATTACACAAGATGCCACATATGCTACAACGCTTAAACGGAGCAACGAATTTTACCGAGCCTAAAGTCTTCCCTGCATTCTCCTCTTATTTAAGAGTTCCTTATGGTGAAAATTGGATCGCCGTAGGTGATGCTGCAGCATCTTATGATCCTCTTTCTTCTAGTGGTATACCGCATGCACTGGGCAGTGGCATTCGAGGTGCTTTAGCAACATTAGGAGAGATTGATAGTAGCGAAGAGAATAAGTTAGAAAAAAGTAAGTTATATCAGAAATCACTGCGCACGGATTTTCAGCAATATTTTAATACCCGAGGAGAGTATTATAGTCGAGTTGCCCGTTGGCCTGATTCATCATTCTGGCAGCGACGAAATACCAGTATTGAATTAGCCGCAGATCAAGCGCTTCAATATATCGGCATGCAAGATCAGAGTATAAAAAAGAAGAGTGTGAAAGAGAAGAGTACGGAAGAGAGAGGAATCCCCAAAACTTTTTTGCCTCGTGCACGAGTATTGGAATTAATAGAGCAACTGCAAGAAGGCGGGGCTGGTATTACTGCCGTTGATGCTGTTATTAAATTTCAGCAAAAACGTCCTGAAGAGTCGGAGCAGAATATTATTTTAACGCTGCAAGAGCTTCTGCAAGAAAACTTCATCAAAAAGGTGGCTTAACAGATGCTTCTACTGGGCCATGCAATAAAACACTTATAACGTGGCCCATCTATTAGCGAGAAGCAAACTCAGCTACCAAAAAGTCAATAAAGCACCGCACTTTACGCGACAAGTAACGGCGGTGTGGATAAATCGCAAACAAACCAAATTCCAATGTTCGATATGTCGGTAGAATTTCTTCTAGCCGACCATCATCCAAAGCATCCTGCACAATAAAGCGTGGAATCATGCCGATACCGCCACTGGCTAGAGCAATCTCTTTAACCGCCCTAGGACTGTTCACCATAATGCGTGAACTGACTTCAACCGAGGTGGTTATATTGTTGGGGCAAATAATTGGCCAGTGCTTACCGATGCGAAAGTTACTGTCGATAATGCATTGATGTTGACCTAATTCTTCAGCTGGCTTTTTAGCAAGATCTTCAGGTCGTTCGGGGCAACCGTTTAATTTTATATAATCAGGGGACGCGCATAAAACTAAGGGTAGGGTATGAATGTGTTTAGCGATTAAGCTCGAATCATCGACAGCGCCAATACGAATCACCACATCAATGCCTTCTTCCAGCATATCAATCATTTTATCGTTCAGCTGCAAATCAACACCAATGTCAGGGTATTGCTGTAAGAACTTAGGAATAAGCGGTGCTAAAGACATTTCTCCAAAGGTCACTGGCACACTGATGCGCAATAATCCGCGTGGACTCGATTGCTCACCAGTGACGCTATCAACCATCTCGGCAAACTCTTCTATTAGGGGCAGTGCCTGATCGTAATAGCGTTGGCCCGCCTCGGTAAGGGCGAGACGGCGGGTAGAGCGATTCAATAATCGCACTCCCAGCGAGTCTTCCACTTCACCCACGTATTTACTCACCAATGCTTTCGACATGCCTAGGCGTTCACTCGCCGCCGTAAAGGAACCTGTCTCAATCACTGCGATTACTGTTTTGATGCCATCTAATGTATCCATGCTTTTAAGCTTATCATTTTCAATACAGCACTATCAACATAGTGTTGACAATCATTCAATGCTAGATGGGTTTTTCAATGTAGCGTTTATCTGGATACTAACTCCATCAACCAAGCAAACAGAACTTTTAAAACTAAAGAAGCGGAGAGTAATCATGAACAACCACCCAGCACTTAAAAACGAACTGAAAACAAAATTGAAAACCCTAACAGCAGCCGTCGCCAGCATCGTGGCCTTATCAGGTGCGATGATCGATACCGCCGCAGCAAACCCAGCCGTTGTTGCATCGGCAGCAATCTCGTCATCGGTTAGCGTGAACCAAACACATTTCAAGACGATCAAGGTCAGCGGCCAAGACATCTTCTACCGTGAAGCAGGTGCAAAAGATGCTCCGACCATCGTGTTATTACACGGCTTCCCAACGTCGTCACACATGTATCGAAATCTGATCCCTAAGTTGGCAGAAAACTATCACGTAATCGCACCTGATTATCCAGGTTTTGGTAACAGCTCTATGCCTTCGGTAGATGAGTTTGAATACAGCTTTGATAACTTAGCGAAAATCACCGAAACGTTTTTGAATAAAGTCGGTGTTGAAGAATACTCATTGTACCTAATGGATTATGGCGCTCCGGTTGGTTTTCGAATTGCGGCAAAACACCCAGAACGGGTTCAAGGTCTGATCATTCAAAACGGTAATGCTTACGACGAAGGTTTACGAGATTTTTGGAAGCCGATCAAAGCCTATTGGAAAGATAAAACAGCGGCTAACGGTCAAGTGCTTGCCGATAACTTATTAACCATAGCGGCTACCGAGTGGCAATATACCAACGGCGCGCGTAATGCCGAAACGATTAGCCCAGACAACTGGACAGTAGACCAAGCGAAATTGGATCGCCCAGGTAACCAAGCGATTCAACTAGAACTGTTCTACTCATACGGAACTAACCCAGCGCTTTACCCAGAATGGCAGAAATATTTCAGAACGCACCAGCCACCAACGTTATTGGTATGGGGTAAAGGCGACTACATCTTCCCAGAAGAAGGTGCGCATCCTTACAAGCGTGATCTGAACAACTTGGATTTTCATATTCTAGATACAGGGCACTTTGCACTGGAAGAGGATGGAGATGTGATTGCAGAGCACATTAATAACTTTATGGAGAAGAAGGTGGTGCCTACGCTTTAAGCTTTTAAAGTTTAGAAAGACGCTTCTAAGGAAAACCTTAAAATAAGCTACAAACGACAGAGCAGTCGTTTGTAGTTCTTTTTTTTCTAATGTTTCATTATAACGGAAGGTGAAATTCAAGAATTTTCTGAATAGGGCATTTACCGAATAGATTTTAAACCAAAAAAAGCACGCCTCCCATATCAGAAAACGTGCTTTTTTATCAAATCAAATTGCGGTATTAAATTACCGAAAGAGTCACTTCAATATTGCCACGGGTCGCATTGGAATATGGGCATACCTTATGCGCTTTTTCTACCATGATCTGTGCTTCCGCTTTATCCATATCACCTAAAGATACCGCTAGCTTAACCGCAATACCAAAGCCGCCATCAATAGCACCAATAGAGACTTCTGAATTAATGTGAGTATCGGCCGGCAAGCTACGTTTTTCAGCGCCAGCAACAAACTTAAGGGCGCCAATAAAACAAGCCGCATAGCCCGCTGCAAATAACTGCTCAGGGTTAGTACCTTGACCATCATCACCACCTAAACCCTTAGGCGTAGACAACGTAACGTCTAAGCGGCCATCGTCTGTTTTGGCGATACCTTCACGGCCACCGGTTGCAGTTGCTTTTGCTGTGTAAGCTACGTTCTGTAATACATTCATGTAAAGCTCCAAAGATTTCGTTATTTAGTTTGTATGCAAATAATATATACAAGTTAAATAGTGATTGCAAATACTTTGTGTGCAAATTAAAATAATTGCTCTTGAGGAGTGATGCATGCCGTACGACCAATTAAAACTAGAAAACCAGCTGTGCCACCGCCTATACATGGCGTCAAACAGCATTGCCCGTGCTTATCGTGAACCGCTGAGTGAGCTTAATATCACTTATCCACAATATGTCGTAATGATGGCATTGTGGGAGCAAGACGAAATTACCATTGCAGAGCTGGTGGCGAAAACCGCGATTGACGGTGGTGCAATGACCCAGATCTTGAAGAAAATGGCTGACAAAGGCCTGCTTGAAATTATCAAAGACGAGCAAGATAAGCGTAAGCGCCTCGTGCAGCTAACGGCAGAAGGGCAAGCTTTAAAGAAAATAGCGGCTAATATCCCGAAGAAAATACAATGCAAATTTGAAAGCATTGATAGCGGGCAAGTAGAGCAACTGATGCAACTGCTTGATTTAGTGGTGGATGACCTGTCTGAGAGAGAAGGCTGAGAACAGCTAAGCTCCTCATTTCATAGAGTCACTTCAAATGGCTCACCGCATCAACTAACTGCTCGTTAAGTTCTTCATGAGTTAGCACAGCTTATCCGCATCAAAATTATCGTAAAAACTAGAAATCGCCCCTCTTATTTTTTGTTGGCGGGGTTGTGTTTGTTGTTGGTGCAGAAATCACTTTCGACTCATTTTGGGATTAATTATGAACGTCAGAGCAACTATTGCCAGTATTTCGATGCTAGGTATTTTTGGAGTATTCCTATTTTGGCTATATTCGATTGGTAAAATCAGTATTACTGGTATTGCGATACTGATTGTTGGGGGAGTAATTTTTGCGGGAATAACTCACTTACTCTACAGAAAACTCTGGTCTGAATCCGAGTAATAAAACAGCCTGTATGGCTGTTTACGCTGACATGAGCAAGGTAAAAATCTTGCTCAGTTTAGTATTGTGAACTCCTATTTAATCAATCATCTCAAAAGAGTCACTTCAAGTGACTCACTGATATTCATGAATTCTCCATGGGGTTTTAATAAGTTATAAAAGTTTAGCACCTAAGCTGTTATGGCTAGAAATAATACGTTGCTATTGAATAGGTGCGGGGCTTAGGTGAGAGTTTATTAAAGTGATGATAAGCGTGATGGATATCACGCTTTAGTTTTCAATAAATTTCGAGGTTAAAACCAATCGAGTTTAGCTAAATACTTTACAGCTTCAATAATATTGAAGTTATGAGTAACGACTAATCTGCTAAGGAAGTGCGGGTATTTGATAGTAATAAAAATACTGGTGACAAGACAAATTGTACGTGTTCAGCTGCTTCTTATAAGCTTGGTAGGTATAATGGCGGCTAATTGATTTGATGGAGATAATAACATTGTCCTTAAATACTAAAATCCCTTTAATTATTAGCACTATTCCTTGGATGGCTTTATCACTTGCACTATTAGCAATCGGCTATTGCATTGGACTTTCCTTTGGGAGTATTAATTCATTGGACGTGCTTAAATTATGCATAACTAATCCTGATATCTCAGCTTGCATCGAAAAAGTAGAAAAGAAAATATTTTGGCCTGATGCCGCACTAGTCATTAGTTTAATAGGGTTATTGTTTGGTGCTTTTGCTGTACTGATAGCTTGTGCTGGGCTAAGTACGTGGAAAAACGAGCTCAAGCACAAAAGAAATTTAGATTTGTTTGATTTTCTTACGGAAAATATAGGGAAAATCAGTCTAGAGCTCGGTTTATTAGGAAATGTTGTAAGGTTGGCTAGAATTGAGTATTCCATGGGAGGGGCAACTTCTAATTCTAGAGTAACAAATAGCACTATAAATATAAATTACGCAATTTCCGGTATTTCAAAGCGAATTCAAAATGAAGTGATTGTAAATACTAAATTACTAGCGGAATTTAGAAATCTTGAGAAAGAATTAAGAGGGTTGACATTATTTCTTAATAGTTTGTGCTTGGAACCGAAATTATCACCACTTGACCGTGATGGAAATATGAAGCTTCAGGAAAAAGAAGAGGAGTTAATTAGAACAGCTACGGAGCAATTGGATTTATTTAAAAGATTGTGCAGGGAAAATCTTACCGCTGGTTAGAATTAGGACTTATTTTTGTAAACTGCTATAGAAGTAAGCAAACAGAATAATCAATTATAGCCTCGCCATTCTCGGGATTTTTATATTTCGAATTTTCATGACTGATTCAAACAAAGCTAATAGCTAGTATTCGCTGATTCAGTGTGTTTTACCGGTTGCAATGGCTCTTATTATTACTGTAGCTGTAGCACTTTAAGCGCGAAGAAGAAACAGCGAGGCCTTAGGCGCAATATTATCAACACTATCAACTCCTAAGCATTCACAAAAATACCCCGCTCCCGCAAACTTACTAGTCACAGGTTCAAAGCCTTGCATCAAGACCCCATACACATCCCTGGCTGCGGTTAATCACGTTGATGCGAGTATTTCTTGGCATTTCAAGCGCAACGCATTTTACGTACTTTTTATGTCTTTAAAATGGGCTCGCGCTGTTGGTTGTTGACACGGTATATTGTATTAGTGACTGTTATTAGTAGAAAACTTATAAAGGATGTAGCACTATCTACGCAATATCCATGTATAGAAAGGAGTTCTAGGTAATTATGATTACGGAAGATTTTTTTTTGAACAAAGAATTAGCGGAGCTTGAGACGATCTCGGCCGCATTCGCTCAACAATTCATTCCAGATGCGAAAGTTCGTAAAGAGTATATTGAGCAAACAAAGAAATACTCAATTGAATTAAGGGAGTTGGTTGCTAAGCATAAACTGACTGCTGAAAAGGCTGCACAGCAAGCCCAAGTCATGAGAAATACGATAATGGAGGCACAAAGAAGTAAGTCATCTTCTTTGGGTCTTTCAATTGCTCGGTTTATGAAAAATGAGGGTAAGAGTTTAGCTGAGCTAGAATCAAAATATTCGAATAAGCTATTCAATAAAGAGATTGCTGACTTAGCCCCTAATCAGCGTAATGATGTTTGGCGCTTGATTGTACAAAAATCGGGTGAGCCACAGGTTAAAGCGACTAATGGCGCTAAATGGATGGGGCGAGCTGGACGTGGTTTATTTGTACTAACAATCGCAATAGCCGTTTACCATATAGCGACAGCAGAAGATAAGGTTAGAGCTGCAGCGAACGAAGGCGCTGCGCTTGGTGGAGGGCTGGCTGGCGCCGCAGCTTTCGGTGCAGCAGGTTTGGTATGTGGACCAGCTGCCATTGCATGTGTTCCTGTTGGTATCTTTGTTGGTGGTGTATTAGGTGCAGTTGGAGCTGATTGGGCTTTTGATAAAATTTGGAGGTAAGAATGCATATATTTAAAGCCAGTATTTTTATTATGCTGATGTTGGGAAGTTTAATATTTGTTACATATTATCTTCTTTCTTGGTCAATATTTAATATTGTGATTCTATTTTTAATTGGTGCTGTATTCGTTGGTGGGTCTATATGGGGCTATACACGAATGTATAATGAAGAAGATTAGAACTCATTTTTATTATGAGTCCTTTAACCCGTAAGTTTATTTAGCCCTTAATGTTGTTTCTTGATGGAATGAAATAGGGCAAATTTTGAAAGTTGGTGAGCACTGATCTTAATGCTCACCTTTAGAGCGTATTAAGCATCTACGAAGATAACCTCACCCGTAATAAACCAATCCACAGAACACTCAAACGCTTTACCCACCAATCCACTTGGTACAGGTTCTAAGCCAGGCATTATCTCGCCATATACATCCCATGATTCTGTTAATACCGTTGGATTAATCACGTTGATGCGAGTACTGCTTGGTATTGCAATGAAATTGGGTATTCACATATGCTTACGGTAATATACTGCCTAAATATATGGAAACTATTGGTTAGCATTTTCTCTCATAAGCAAGATTAGTAAGTAATTTATAGGTAGGAAGGTATGAGTTCTGATGAACGTTTAAGCTTTGATATTAAAAGATCAATCATCTTAGCCGAATACATTAAGTGTTGGGGAGTACCAGAGACTCGCAACCTTATGTTTCAAAGCCTTATGCCTGAAAGCCAAAAGGCTGATGACTCTTCAGTTCATAAAAATATGCCGGTTGAGCTGTATGTTTTCCCTGGTGAGGATATGGACCAAGTAACGAGGGTCGCTACTATTGGTTTGTCATCCTGTAAGTTTAACGATGATAAAAGCTGTAACTCTGAACTGTTGATGGTTTTACCTTATGATGTTGCTGACGATCAGTTGGAGGCTGTCAGCCAATACATTTTTGACGTATCAAACTACATCGTTAATACACTGGGTTGTAATATTAAATCTGAAGATCTTATTTCAGAAGGCTTAGTCTTAGCCCCTGAAGACTGGCCAAACGCTTTATTGTTCGATGATCCGCGTGGTGAGCCTAATGAATTGAATCATTTTTATATCGGACTGCAGCATGTGACCCTAAGTTGGGTTGTTCCTATATTTGGTAGTGAGTATGAGTTGATTAAAGACATTGGCATTGAGTCATTCGATGCGGCTGTTGCGAATGCGGAAACTAGTTTGGTGGAAGTAAGACGGGATGGGTGTGTTTAAGATAGGAAGAGCATGGAATTAGCGACTTTATTTGGAACCCTAGGTGTTATATCAAACACTATTTGGCCTTTACTAAAAACTCGGAAGTATCTGTTATTCGGCCAGGTTATTGCTGCGCTATTTATGTGTGTGCATTTCTCACTGCTTAATGCGTTTACGGGCGCGGCTATTATGTTGCTAGCGGCCTTTCAGGCATCGTTAGCGATTCCGTTAGAGTCGCATCCCAAGTTTAAATCTGTGTATTTAGCCTCAATCGTATTAACCCCTTTGGTCTGTTGGGCGACGTGGCAGGGTAGCGCTTCGGTTTTCTCGTCACTAGCTTTGGTATTCTTTTGCATGGGTAATTTGCAGGTGAATATCAAGCGGCTGCGGATATTTCTGTTGATGTGTATATTCGGTTGGGTAGGGCATAATATGTTGGTGTCATCTTATCCGGGGCTCATCTCAAATGGTCTGGCTTTAATAACGAGCATTTTTGCTCTTGTGCGAGAGTTTAAATCTGCAAGAGTAAGAAGCTATACGTAGCTAGCGTTAATAATAGCTAAACGTAAACAATAGTTAAACGTAAACAATGCCTAAACTTTAAAAGTAGATAAAAGAGACTGCATTTCATCGGCTTTCTCTTTTAGTGAGTGACTAGATTTGGATGTATCGTCGGCATTGGTGGCGGTATTATTCGCAGATTCCCTTATCGACTGAATGTTATTATTAATACTGCCTGCAGATAGAGATTGATCCTGAACCGCATCGGTTATTTTGGTCGCCATTTCACTAATTAACATGCTTTTGTTCGTCATGTTATGCAGTATTTCGCTCACCTCAAGGGTATCACTGCAGGTTGTTTTAGAAATTTCTTCACTGTGTTCCATGGCAATTACAGCCTCTTCAACTCCCGAGAGTGCCTCTGTAATAATCTTTTCAATCTCATTGGTTGAGTTCTGAGTTCGACTCGACAAGCTACGCACCTCATCAGCCACCACTGCAAACCCTCGGCCATGCTCCCCAGCTCGCGCTGCTTCAATAGAAGCATTTAGCGCTAAAAGATTGGTTTGATCTGCGATACTTTTAATCTCGCCAATTACTTTTTTAATGTTGACGCTATTATCTGATAATTGTTGAATAACCCGAGCCGCATGTTTTATATCATCGCCGAATTTGGTGATATTTTTTACCGTGACATCGACCTTAGATTGTCCAGAAATCGCGCTTTCATTCATATCCCTAACGGCTTCAGCTGACTGGCTGGCTGAGGATTCTACATGGTTGATATTGCCAATCATGCTCTCAATGCTAGCCCCCAATAAGTCCAGTTCTGCTAGCTGATCCTTTACTGATTGACTTGTCCAGCTGCTAATCTGATCTAACTCTCCTGACCCAGATACAACACTGTTGGAGGTATCACTTACTTTTCCTACTAGCTCACGCATGGAGTTAATGGTTTGATTAAATCTACTGGTTAGATCTCCCATTTCATCCTTAGTGTGAATATCAGCTTGGTAAGTTAAGTTACCATTCGCCATTTCTTCTGAAGCTTTGAGTATGGAGTTAATTGACTTTTTGATTGATCGATAAAAAGCGATTGAGAAGTAGGCAAGTAAAATAAGATTAATTAAACTCAATATCAAAATCATCGACATTTTGTTTTGTTCGTCAGCGTAAGATGCCTGTAAACTCTGCTCAACATAGTCAATCAGTAAACCAACAAATTCCTCTTTATTTAATAGTACCTGGCTCATGCTCTTCTCAAAATCAAGCCAGGGTAATTCAAAGTTCATCGCCGATATAATTTCTATATCAATTAAATCCTGAGCACTTCTAATATCCGATAATAATTTTAGCGAGCTTGATTCAATATCGGGTCTATTTTCGGGAAGAACTTGAGGAAAGCCTTGCTCAAACTGTGCATAAGCAGCATCAAGATCGCCGAATACGGTATTAAGCGCATCAGTCGTTCCAGAATCAATAAAATTTAAGGCTAGAACATAAGAACCAAAAGCTCGACCCTGACCATAAACGGTGCTTAACGTGGGTAGGTCTTGATATAGAAAATCTATAATAGGCCGCCGATTACTATCGGCATCAATTACCAGTTGACTACTATTCATAATGTTTTTTTCTAGTTGCTGCATCTTAAAGATAAGTGGGCTAAACGTTTTAAAAATTTGAGCTTGTGATTGATTATTTAACTTTGTTTGGGATTTATATTTTATGGCTACTTCTATTGTTTCATCAATCACCGCCTCCAATTTAGCCGGAGCCAGATTTTTTACATCATCTAGTGCTTCCAGCAAGAGTTTATGCGCACTGACTGTCTTAGCCCTTGCTTTTGCGATCTCTTGATAGCCAGTAACCACCTGCATATCCCTATATAGCTCAGCTGCAGAGGTGGCTTTTCTAACCAGCGTTAATAAATGAATGCCTTCGATTTGCTGTTTACGAACCGATATTTCACGTTGTGTGTCAGTAATTGTAATCGTGTTAAATATCAGTAGTGGAATAAAGAAAACGGCACTCAGCAGAGAGAACTTAAAACCGAAGGGTAAGCGATTTAATAAGTAAATGGCTGGATCAAATATTGATTGCATAAAATCGTTATACTTCTGAGAGAGTCATGCTTTAAGCCTATAACCAAATGCTATAAATGCAATTTTTAGAAGCAATTACTGTTGTAATTCTAACTGTGTGACTATTGTTAGTAGGGAATAAACATCATCAGCCCATCGTTAACACTCAAGATAGGAGACTTTCATTTTGAAAGCACTCATCAAACGGCCAATTATCAAAGACTCACTTCTCAAGTTCTCTGTTCTAATCTGCTCTCTATTAACCGTCTTTGCTGCTCAGGCGTTTGAGCTTACTCCAGAGAAAGTAAATGGTATTTATCTTCTAGCGACTCCTGAGCGTAGCGTGGGGGGGCAAACCCAAAAACTTCAAATCGAATTTGGTGATATGAATGGTCAAAAAATTCTGGCAACACAAGCTTGCCCACGCTGTCCTGCGGCAGGCTACAAGCTGAAGAGTGAGATATCTAAAGAGCTTGGCCGGCCAGTGTTTTTCAATTCGATGGGGATTTACATTATTGCCTACGATGACAATACCTTTGTATCGGTGATGGCTGATGGTGAGCTAGGTAAGATGATTTGGAGTGAGATCACTTATACCAATGTTTATAGCAAGCAGGGTACGCCAACGATTAGCTTAGCGGCGGGTAAACAGTTTGTATTGGCGGAATCTAAGCGCTTGATGACGGGGGAAGGTGTTGCCAAGTTCGAAGTCTCGGGTGGTAGTGGCAAGTATTTCGCTGCAGTTCGCCAGTCGGTGGGCAGTAAACAGTATGATCAGATTATGGTTAAGCTGGACGATAAAAAAGAGATTACTCTAGCGGGCTTAAATTGTCGTAGCTGTACCTCGAGTACGTATGTTTATGAGGCAGAACTGAGTCAGGCGATTGGTAAGCCTGTGTATGAGATGGGGTATATGGGCCGTTTTTTGATTGTACAAGATAAGGGGATTATTTGGGTCGCCAGTGCACCCTTGGGTAAGCAGTTGTGGCAAGAGCACAGTAGTTATAACGTATTGGGCCAAGATAAGACGGCCATGCGTCAGGTCAGCCAAGATAAAGCGGCACAGGGTGCTATAGAAAGTAGGTTAAAAGATTACGCGACTAAAGCGAAGGCGGCCGTGGATGCGCGTTATGCAGAAGAGGATTTGCAGCGTACGGCAGGTAATGCGCTACCACCTAAAGGGATGGAAGACCGTGATTTAGAACTGAGTAGCTTAATCGCCGCACGAGCTTGGGCAAATAGCTATAGCTGGAAAGAGCAGCTTGAATACGTATACATCACCAGTCGTGACTGGAGTATTTTGCGTAATAAACTGACGGGTATTCAAACTGGCCGCCGCATTCAGGGTGTGATTACCATGAAGCGTGATGATGGCTTGTGCAGTTATCAGCAGGCTATTTTTGAGCAGGCTTATAATGGCACAGACTATCAGACAACGGTGATGACGGGAGTAGTTCCTGGGCAGAATAAGCTGGAGTGTGGGAAGATTTAATTCGGCCTTTGCTAGAGACAGATGATCCACATTATGTGTTAACGTAGCTGTTTATAATCTAGGCTCTCGCATTAAGAGACTTAGATTTAATCACTTAGATCTAACAGGTTAGCAGCCAGGAAAGAATAATAATGTGGATCAGTAAACTTAAGGAAAAGTCCTTTCAAATACTCTTCGGTATGTTCGTTGTCAGCTTGCCGCTGTTTTTTTCAAATAGCATCATTGATCAATTCATCACTCCTCGGGTTGTTGAGAATCTAAAGAAAGAACAATATTTAAGAGAAGACATTAAAGAAGGTCGCTATGTGGTGACTGACAAAGTGTCTTTCGCTGAAAATAATGTTGTTAAAGGCAATACTATTCAAGCTTTGAATAGTGAGTTGCTAGCAAGTACTGCAGACCTAGAAGCGATATCCAATAAAGTTATTACTCTTGAAGCTTCTATTAAAAATGAATTAGAAAAATCGACTCAAAATTTGGCGGAAGCGAATAAAGAAATCGGTGAGTTGAATCAGGTCATTCAAGCCCTTGCGAGTAAAGAGTTAAAGGTCACCTTGTTTATATCAGATCTCGCTAGCGATAAAGGCTATGTCGTTCTTAACCTGCACAATAAAGCTATTGCTCAGATTATTGAAAATGGCAGGAAATATTATATTCATAATAGTTCTGGCGACAGTTTAAAACTAAGAAGTCGAGTCGAACCAGCTCCAGCAGAAAACTATGACAAGAATGCGACAATCGGTCGTTTACACCGCGATGACTACCATGAGTTATTCTCGGGTACTCAATCGGGTATTCGTGTGGCTATGATTGAAATAGAATAGATCGAATAGATCGGTAGCTGATAACTAAATGAAAATTAAATGAGAGCTAAATGAAAGAAAATCTAAGATTAAAAATCATTAAAGTATGTGATGAGAAAATTGAAAAGAAAGGAAGTAATGTTGGTTTATCATTTTACGCCTTTTTTGCCAATAAAAATAATGACCCAGAATTACTGATGGAAGCAGCCGAGTGGTGGATTATGACCCACAAGTTGGATCACTTCGAGAAGGCTGTAAAAATTAAACAGATGGTTGAGTCTATTTAATCTCTCTGGCATCTAATGATGCTAGAGGTAATATTTAGCTTATCCTTCTAGCTTTTAAAATTCGCAAACGACGTGAAGTATTCTTTGATCATGCGGTTAGCCCAAGGCTTAGCGGTTAACCCTTCAAAATAAGCACAATGACTACCGCGATCGGTTAATACCAGAATCACGTTTTCCATCGCTTCAATTCTATGCTGATTTTCGTATACATTGTCGATGTGACAAACTGGATCATCTTTGGCGTTTAAAATAAGCATAGGAATTTTTATGTCGTCGAATACCTCCGCAGGATTCGACTTTTGCATATAGTCTTCTGTGCTCTCATTACCCGCCACTTCAAATAAATGCTGATGAAATTCATGCAGATCTTGAGAAGCGACTAACGCATCGTAAGATTCTAAATGTTGGAAGGTTTCTTTATTGGGGGTGATAAATAATTTGTGCAGTTTCTTTGCCATCATCTTGCTATAAAACGGCACCGCGCGAGTGAATGCGTTGCGCATGTCGTAAGCAGGACAATAAGCGATTGCAGCCTTGATGGGAGTATCAAAACCCACCTTACCTAGATACTGAGCCAGAACGCCCGAGCCAGCAGAAATTCCTGTGGCGTATAAGTCAGACTGTGGAAAGCTCGCCTGTATGTGTTTTATTTGCGCAGCGAAATCATCGGTATTACCCATAGTATTGAAGTTTGCTGTTTTTAGCTGCATCTCTCCATGCCCACGACGCACACATAGCGCTACCCGCCAGCCGAGATTTTCTCTTATATAACGCACGAAGCTACGCATGCTTTGTGGATTACCCGATATGGTATGCAGTACCAATAATGTGGGGGTATCTTCAGGTAAATCTAATCCCAACCAATCAATAGCAATTTGGCCACCATCTTCCATGGTTAGTACGTCATGCTTGTCGTATGTCAGCGGTTTGGCAAAGCCTTTGATGAAACCTAAAACGATTAATTGCAGGTGCGTATTGAACAGCCAGGGAGTAGCAAAGTAGCGCTTGGTTAAAGACTGGGTATTTTCGATAATGGCATTATTAAGCGGCGTTGCTTGATAAATCAACGAGGGTTTTTTAGCCGCGGTCAAAAAGTAATAAGCGGCTAATGAAAGGATTCCTAAGCTAAGTAGGGGGATCAGGAGGGGCATCTGGAGGGATATCATAATAAGTGATCTTTTAGCATGTAAGCCGTCATGCTAAAAGAAAAACTATACAACGTAAAGTTCGTTTTAACCTTTCAGTTTTTTACCGTACTGCCAAGCGATCAGCCCGGCTAGAATAATAGCTGAAGCCGAGTAAAGCAGAGAGGTCATGTCACCATGATGCCCTTGGCTGACTTCTATGGTTAGCTGGAAATATTCTACCGCCCAATCTAGGGTTAAGCCCATGAATAATGCAGTGACGATTACCCCGGTTAAATAGCCTGTTAATGATCGTACCCCCAGCTCATTCTTCACCACCATCAAGGTAGCAATATTGGTTGCAGGCCCTGTTAGCATAAACACCAAAGCGGCCCCTGGTGAGATGCCCGATAACATTAAGCCTGCTGCTACTGGCGTGGATGCTGTGGCACAAATGTACATGGGTATTGAAATGGCTACTGCAATTAGCATGGCAAAAATGCCGTTACCGTATTCGCTTAATAACGAGGGTGGGACAAAGGTTTGAATCAGCGCTGCAAAGCTTAAGCCGATTAATAACCAGCCCATGAAATCGGATAATAATTTTCCGTAGCCATAAAGAACTGAGGCCTTTAGCTTTTCTGTAAAGGTTAACTCCTTCTTTTTGCCCCCGCAGCAGCTATGCACGGCTTCTTCTTCGGCTTTAGTTTCAGCGGCAGGCGTCTCCACATCCCATAGACGCACGAGAGATCCTGCTACGATGGCAGACGTTATCGCTGAGATAGGTCTAAAGATAGCCATAACAGGCCCCATAAGGGCGAAGGTAACGCCGATTGAGTCGACCCCAGTTTCTGGTGTCGCCACCATAAAGCTTGCAGTACTGGCTTTGCTAGCCCCAGCACGGCGAATACCTATGGCGGTGGGGATTACCGAACAAGAGCATAAGGGCAGCGGTGTGCCTATGATGGCAGCGGTTACCACAGAGCTATTTTCACCGAGGAATTTAGTAATCCATTTATCGGGAATCATCATGCGGATGACACCTGCTAGAAATAAGCCCAACAATAAGAAAGGGGCTGATTCGGTGAACAGCAGAATAAAATTATTCAGTAATTCCATCATAATGATGATTTCCTATAAGCCTTTTAGGCTTGTATTTGATCTTAGGACACCACTATAAAACCTAGGTGTTACACACAGGCAAGGGTTTATCTATAAATCTGAGTTTTTCACATCATAGCCAGTTTATTCAAGTTTCAATTCAACGGCCTTGCTAATCTTAGTGGATGAATTGAACTGCTATAGGGAACTCTTGTAAAGAAGAGTTATAAGAAGAAGTTATGAATAATAAATTAAAGAACGCGTTTAACAATGAGATGGAATTAGCCAGAGCATCGTTTGCTAGCGAAGATTACCAGCAATGCTATAGCCACTTAGAGAGAGCTCACATTCTTGGCCAAATAAATTATCTTCCTCATGTTCAGAGCCACTATTGGATGTATAAGGTCGGGGTTAAAACAGGTGATGTGCGTGAGGCTCTAGGTCAGGTTACTCGTATGATTATGAGTATCTTTTCTATTATTAATCTTGTGCCCTTAGGTAATACGGGCCGCGCTCGTATTAGCCCAATTAAACCTATGCCGATTCCGGCCGACCTCGCGCAATATTTCGAATAATTGATCACAGAAGGTGATGACATAACTCGTACTGCTAAATAGGAATTGGCATCCCTATAATACTCTGGTGGAAATAAAAGATAACGCCATAGGCGAACGTGCCTATCGCGAGACCTAATAAATTCCAGCCAGGGGTTTTATTAGGCATGCTAGTTTCTTTCTTTTTAAAACCTAAGCGCAGCATAGTTAATAGTGCGTATAGGCCAAATGAGCCGAGGAGTAAGATCGAGGCAAGGTCGCCATTGGCAAATAAATGGCTTATTGAGAATAATAATATCCCTAGCAACATGGGGTGGCGCAATGTGAATTTAATACTGCAAGGAATTTCGGCCCAAGCCAAAAGTACAAACGCTGGCCACATAAGTATTACTGGCAGCCAATGAGCCCCCGCCAGTGGTTGCCATACAGCAATGAAGCCAGCAGTACTTTTACCATAAATCATCAAACCTAAACCCAGAGCGGCGATGAGAGCAAACACTCCCATATAAGAATTTTTACCAAAGCGCTGAATTAGAATATTTTTTAATGGCAGGGCGGGCACTAGGTGTATGCCAAAAAAAATGATCATTCCGCTGATTAAAAGTCCCATCTTATTGATCTCCTGTATTCATGACATTGGAAATTATTTTTGTTAATACCGTTTGTGTTGTTGTTAAATCTTTTTGGCTAATGCCTTTAGTCGCTTGGCCTTCTAGAGTACTAATTAGATCAGCAATGCCAGCAAAATTTGCTTGGGGAGAAACTCGAATGCGCTTAATACGTAAATCTTCTTCATCACTAATACGCTGAATCCAGTGTTTCTTTTCTAGGCTAGCAATCGATACCGATAAGGAAGGGGCGCTAATACCCAACTTTTGTGCCAGCTGTTTTTGGCTATAACCTTTTTCTTCCCCCATTAATAATCCCACAATACGAAACTCGGCTAGGGTGAGGTCGTGGTGTTTAATCTCTGACTCTAAGTTCACAGAGAGCAAGCGCTGCACCTTGCTGATAGTGGGTAATATTAATTGGTTAAAGGCAGCAAGGTAGCTGTTATGGTTGGGCATCGGATGTTTCTTTATTATCCAGTTAATTAGTTAGTGTAACTAACTATATGGCGTGAGCTGAGATTAAGCAAGAGACCTGCTTCCATCTTTTTTGGGAGGTGTATGATTTTTCAAGGCTGTGGCCTAACACGGCCTTATGGAAGTAAGAGCTGAATTGTTAACAATATGGTGTAGATTTCCGCACCTAGTATTTTAAAATTAGGCACGGAAATTTTAGTATTTTTAATTATTCTTTAGAAAATATAACTCGATCGCCCGTTAGAACATCTACTAAAATAATAGCGTTGTAATCTATCATGAACATCCGTTGATGTTTTTCATCAAATGCCAACTGATTTGGATTGCTAAGGCGGATTCCCAAACCTGTATCATTGCTCGAAAGAATACTAGTTGTTTTATTTAATAAATCTATTCTTTGCAAAGAGCGAGGAAATCCTGTGGAGCTGATATAAGCGACCTCGGCATTATCCGTAAATTCGATATCTTCACCTGATATATTGGGAAAATCCATTATTTTTTCCCGCAACCCATTGCCGAGATTAAGCTTGTATAATTCATTAGGATAACGACTTAAAATATAGGCTTCTTCATCCATATTTTTGCAGTATAGCGCAGAGATTTGAGTAAAATCGACTCCAGTGCCTGTATTCTGATCAGAGATAATTTGGCTAGTACGCGCATCTAAGTCAAAACTTATTACGCTATCCATTAAAGGATTTTGATTTCGAATATAGAGTAAACTGTTACTCTGCTTGTTATAGCATATATCTCTTGCCTTCGAGTGTGCCGCACCATCAGGTAAACTATCTTTTGTTAGCGCTTTGTTAATTTCATTATCACTCCAGAAAACTTTGGTAGCAGAGAATGGGTCTACGGCTTCGATTCCAGTATTCGTTAATACAATTAATTGCTGATATTTCTCGGAATACCCAATGTTCAACGGGTTCAATTCGGGGCCACTAGTATTACTTGTTACGATTTCAGAGCTATTACTTTCTATTGAGTATTTTCTGATTTTTGAACTTAAACTGTAAAGGGCGAACCAATTTCCACTGTCATCAGCTCCTAAGCCTGTTATACCATTATGACCAAATTCATTATTGCTATCATTTGTAAAAATACTTCTGTTCCCCGTTGTTCTATTAACGGCTATTAATTCAGGGTTACTCTCACTAGCAACGATCAGTTGATCGTTTTCTTTATCTATAATAAGACTATCTAATGATCTTAACTCTAACCCAGTGCCCATATTATTTGCTGATATTGTTGTTTGGTCTCCAGTATTGATATCTATAGAGATAATTCTATTGTTCCAACTTTCAAGAATATAGAGTGAGTCGTTTTCCGAATCATAGGCTAAGCCTGAGGGACAGTTTAGCTCGTCTCCTTCATCTACAGCATTAGGGGAAACAATTGTTTTAATAAGTGAGTTAGTATCAATGACGATTACGTTATTATTGATACAGTCACTAACAAACATTCTATGGTTTTCATTGTCATAATCGATACCTCGGAATAATTCTCTTCCCCCATCGGCTATTGTGGTTCTATCTCCACTCGTTAGGTCAACAGCTACAAGGCTTGATGGGTTGCCTTTCGCTACTAATAATCGGTTGTTTTCTATATCCATAACCGCAGCACTAAAATAACCAATTGTGGGGCCACTTCCAACAGACTCGCTACTAATGATGGATCGGATACCACTCGTCAGATTCACTTTTAAAATTCGAGAGTATTCAACAATATAAGCAACATCTCCAGAGCCTTGATAGACAAAATCCGTTAGGGTTTCTAATTCTGGTGATGTTTTTAAATTGTAATTAATATTAGAAATAGAAATTGAGTTTTCTCTCACTCTAACTTGTAACTCTGCTTTACCTTCAGTACTAACTATTTCGACGTTGGGGATACGCCATGTTCCCATTGAATTTATTGTGGACGATACCCACTCTCCTCCTATTTTTGCTTCAACCGTTAATGCGCTGTGGTCAATATTATCGATGTTATAGCTACCGACAACATCGATATTATTCCCAGAGAAAAAACTATTGTTGGTTGGAAATGCAACTTTTAAATTAGCAGGGCTTTTAATTTCAATAGAAACGGAATCTATCGACGAAATACCGTTCTCATCAATAATGGTTAACTGAAACTGCAGTACCTCCTCATTATCTGGAGGTGTGAATGATGCTTTTTCACTATTAGAGTTATTTATCTCAACAGTAGCTCCACTTAATTGTGACCATTGGTAGGACGTTATCTTGGCTGTACTAGATGACAGTGAACCGTTCAATATTGCTAGCTGGTTGATATTATAAAACGCGTCAATTCCAGCATGTGCTGTTGCAATAGAGGCAGGTTCATTAACTTTTACACTGATGGTATCGTTAGAAGTTTGTTTATCATTATCAGAAACTGTTAGTAAAAAACTTAACGTGCCAGCTGTATAGGGTGCGGTAAAACTGGCTATGCTCTCGTTCGCATTATTAAGTGAAATGGTGACGCCGCTAACTTGTTCCCATTTGTATTCGGTAATTACGAGGTCGTCTGTTGAGGACTCTGCATTTAAAGTCACTAGGTTGTTTGAAGTTACTGTTTGATTATTACCAGCATTGGCTATAGGAGGTGCTGAAAGCTCGGGTTGTTTGGGAATGACTTCAATAACATTAATAATCACTGTATCGCTATGTGATAGCTCTTCGGCATCCGTCACAGTTAGTTGAACTAATAAAGTTCCAGCTATTGAAGCCGTGAAGCTAGCATTAGCGGAGTTACTGTTATCGATAGAAACTGTTGGCCCAGATATTTGTTGCCAGTTGTAACTTGTAACCTCTCTGTCATCGCTCGATTCACTGGCCGATAGATTGACAGTATCGTTAGGGTTAACGTTTTGATCTAGGCCCGCATTGGCGATAGGAGGGTGGGGCGTTGTATCTAATATGGTTACAAATACTTCATCCCTAGGTAGGCCATTTCCAAAGCTAGTGGGTAAATAGCCTGAAGCATAAGCCTGTACTCGAAAATACTTCAGAGTATCCTTATCAACATCAGGCAAAGTGACTTCGATCGTTTTACCTTTAGTAAGAATGCTTTGGTCGTTATCGCCTAAATAAAGCCATTCGTAGGTAATTTCTGGATTACCCCCGCTAACTTGGCTATTTGCCGTTAGGCTAATAGTGCTGTTTTCATCGGCAGAAAAATCTCTGGGTGCTGAAACAGTGATAGTGATATTTTCTGTAGATTCATTAGGGCTCGCTTCTTCTCCACCACAGCTGGCTAATGTTAATGTTGCTGCACAAATGTAAGCTAGTTTTAAGTACTTGTTGAGGCTCACTAGTAAAATCCTTTTTACGCCATATTGATTAGATAATATGGCGCATAATAACATAATATCTTATTCCTTCATTCAGCATTAATAGAGACTAGGTCTATTCCGCAAAGAGGCGGTTTGTCCTAATACGAATAACTCTTCTTCACGATAGTCTTTACCGTATCTTCATGAGGTGTTATTAGGATTTGTAAAAATTCAATTCAACGAAAAGCTATATCTTGCAATGAGGGTAGATTTAAGCCCTTAATTTTTGGTTTTGTAAGAAACTATCATTGATTTGTCATACTTAGTGATTGGTGTTCGCGATTTAATCTTCTAAAGTATTAACCATAAAAAGCCGATAGTCGTTAATCAGTATTAATAACGGCCACCTTATTTCGGCGAATAATAAATTTAGAACAGATACATAACCCTGTTTAATAATAAGTAACAATGAGTGAGTATATATAATGACAAATCAACATTTTCCAAAGTTACTTGAGCCATTAGATTTAGGCTTCACCCAGTTAAAAAACCGTGTATTGATGGGTTCTATGCATACCGGTTTAGAAGAAATGGAGGGTGGCTTAGAGCGTATGGCTGCGTTCTTCTCTGAGCGTGCCCTTGGTGGCGTCGGCATGATAGTAACGGGTGGTTTTGGCCCAAGTGCTGAAGCGGCAACGCACCCTCATACCAATATTATTAGCAGCGATGAAGATGCGTTAAAGCATAAAGTGATCACCGATGCAGTTCATGCTGCCGATAGTAAAATTTGTATGCAGATTTTACATACTGGCCGTTATGCGTTTAACCCAAATTCTGTTGCGCCGTCTGCAGTACAAGCGCCGATTAATCCATTCAAGCCAAAGGCTTTGGATGATGATGGTATTGAAAAACAAATTAACGATATTGTTCAGCTAGCCAAATATGCACAAACTGGTGGTTATGACGGTGTTGAAATTATGGGCTCGGAAGGTTATTTCATTAACCAGTTTTTGGTTAAGCGAACTAACCACCGTGACGATGCTTGGGGTGGCGAATACGAAAATCGCATGCGTTTAGCGGTTGATGTTGTTCGTCGTACTCGTGAAGCCGTGGGTGAAAAGTTTATTATTATTTATCGTCTTTCAATGTTGGATTTGGTTGAAGGCGGTAGTAACTATGAAGAAGTTTTACAGCTAGGCAAGGCAATTGAAAAAGCGGGTGCAACCATTATAAATACCGGTATTGGTTGGCACGAAGCGCGTATTCCTACCATTGCGACTAAGGTTCCTCGTGCAGCTTTTACTTGGGTTACTGCGAAATTCCGTAAAGAACTTTCTATTCCGTGTATTACTTCTAACCGTATCAATACTCCAGAAGTTGCTGAAGAAGTTTTACAGCGTGGCGATGCCGATATGATTTCTATGGCACGTCCTTTCTTGGCCGATCCATTGTTTGTTGAAAAAGCAGCAGCGGGTAAGAGCAACGAAATTAATACCTGTATTGGTTGTAACCAAGCTTGCTTGGATCATGTATTCAGCGGCAAGCTAACCAGCTGTTTGGTTAATCCTCGTGCTTGTCACGAAACTGAAGTTATTATTACTGACCTAGCGGACAATGCTACGAAAAAGAAACTGGCAGTAATTGGTGCTGGTCCTGCAGGTTTGGCTTTTGCAACGACTGCAGCAAGTCGTGGACATGACGTTACTTTGTTTGATTCTGCCAGCGAAATTGGCGGCCAGTTTAACGTTGCTAAACAGGTTCCAGGTAAAGAAGAATTCTTTGAAACGATTCGTTATTTTGGTAAGCAGATTGAATTAACTGGTGTAAATCTTCAATTAAATACGCCTGTTACTGCTGCTGATTTAAATGCAGGTGATTTTGATGAAGTTGTTTTGGCAACGGGTATTGCACCTCGTTTACCAGAAATCGAAGGCATCGAGCACAGCAAGGTGATGAACTACCTTGATGTATTAAAGTATAAGAAACCTGTCGGTAAAAAAGTGGCGGTGATCGGTGCTGGTGGTATTGGTTTTGATATTTCTGAATACTTATGTCATTCAGGGGTTGCGACCAGTCAAAATATTCCTGCCTTTATGAAAGAGTGGGGCGTTGATATGACGCTAACAGCACGAGGCGGAATTGAAGGTGTTGAAGCTGTTGTTTCTGCCCCCGCGCGTGAAGTGTATTTACTGCAACGTAAAACTACGAAAGTAGGTGCCAAGCTAGGTAAGACAACAGGTTGGATTCATCGTACAGGCCTTAAGAATAAAAGCGTGAATATGATTGCGGGTTGCAGCTATGACAAGATTGATGACCAAGGACTTCACATTACTGTAGATGGTGCTGAAAAGGTATTGGATGTGGATAATGTGATTATTTGTGCTGGGCAAGACCCAATGCGTGCATTAGTAGAAGGATTGAATAAACCGCATCATTTAATCGGTGGTGCTGATGTTGCAGCTGAACTTGATGCCAAGCGAGCGATTGATCAAGGGACACGTTTAGCCGCTAAAATATAAAAGCTACTTACGTTGTTGATACGGCGTTAAAAATTAAATAAAAGTGCTCACTTACAACTGTAAGCTCCGCGTTTTCTTTATTTTTTGCCTTGTCTCAACTTCCTCAGTAACGCTTTTGAAAGCTGGTAGAAAATAAAAAATCGGTAATAAAAAAGGCTCTAAAGAAATTTAGGGCCTTTTTTGTTTTAAAGGTTTGGCTGTATGCTAGCTTCCCTTCATTCATTTAATGTTTCGAGGTTGGTATAGCCAGTGATTGTGATTTTGTCATCTGGAAATGCAGCTAATATCTGCTGAATGTCTATTTGGAATAAAGCTTCGATGGTTGGATTTCTCATTTTGCTTGAGCAGGCGGTGCCCCATACTGTGCAAGATTGGCCTTCCTTAATATCTGCTGTTGAGAGTGGGGTTCCAGGAGTAAAGTCACCACTTGTCTTAGATAGTAATAAGTTAATACAATCTGGCGCGATGGCGAGTGCTTTTTTATCTGCGGGATTCCAAGCTAACAGGCTTTCGTTTTTATAATAAATCCATATCTCACCATCATCATTAGAAAGCGTGATTTTACCAACATCAAAACCATCTTTGGTTCGGTTATCAATTTTAGAAATTATCCCATCAATAAAGCAAAAATTATTGATATCCATAGAACTGAGTTTTTGTGAAAGCGTACTCACTCCAGAATAGTCCAATAATGTTTTACCAAAACCAATTGAGCAACTAATAGAGTTTTCAACTAATGCATCTTGGGCTCCTGCGCTGGTGATGTAGTTACTTTCTAGTGGATAACAGGCTAAGCCGCCTACTTGCTGATAGCTAGGCTTGCTGACTTCAATCCGCGAGGCCTTTTCTAATTGGGTGGCGCTCATGTCGGTGAATATCTTTGATACAAACTCCTCATTGCTCCAGCTGCAGCGATAACCTTTACCTGTTTGCGTATCAGACGCAACAGCGGCTGGACATATTGCTTGGCCATTAACATCGAGTAACGTTTCATTTAATTGTGGGACTGCACGGCCAGAAGGGTCTGCATCAACGATTGGGATAGGGGTGTCTAATTGCGAGGTGATAAAAAAGGGTATTAAAGAGTTTACTGCACCCGTTTCAATCGGCATAAAGTAAGCAATATTTTTGCTTTCCTTTTCTTTTATATAAGCGGAAATGGTTTTATAGGCATTGACGGGGGCGGTATAACCACGACCTTCTGTTGCCGCGTCAGGAGATCCCATATCTGCGAGTATGACTATTTTTTCATTAGCGCTAAGGGTTCGGCGTTGAATTAATGGTACATCTTTATTGATTTTGGTTAAGAACTGTAGCGCCATGCTAATAGGGCCGCCACCACCCGAGGCAAAGAAGCAAGCACCGTAGATTAATGCTTCGAGATCGTCTTTATTAAGTTGGGCGATACTTGGGTTGCTGGAGTTAGCAGTAAGCTGATTAAAAGAGTCTTTATTCATCTAAAATCCATTTCTAAATAATTATTGAAGATATTAGGTATAAGACACAACTTTGAATGTTGCCAGTTTTAAACGGCACAGTTGTATCTATATTGAATGTATTGGGTTTATTAGGATTAATTTGTCATAATGAAATACTGATCCAAAAGTTGCTTAATCGTATCGGATTTAATGGGTTTCTTACGATAATTATCCATTCCTACGGTTAAACAGTGTTCTTTGTCAGTTTCTGATGCATTGGCGGTTATGGCGATTATTAGGGTATCACGGTTTAAATTATCACCGCTCCTTATTAGGCGTGTGCATTCGTAGCCATCAACGTTTGGCATTTGACAATCCATTAATATTAGATCGAAGGATTGGCTCTTCGCTATTTCGTATCCTTCTACACCATCATCCGCCACGATTGTATCGTGGCCTAGATTATTCAGTGTTTTCTCTAATACCATCTGATTTATTTTGTTGTCTTCAATAATCAGTACTCTTAATGGATAGTTGGCATGACGAGGCGTTGTTTTAAATGTATTTATTACTTCTGAATCTACCTTATATATAGGAATTTCAACCTTTATATAGGTTGAAAACTCTTGATGAGATTTGATGCTTAATTGCCCGTCTAATAACTTAACAAGTTCGGAAGTAATCGATAATCCTAGGCCTAGACCTTCATGTTCTCGATTGAACTCTTCATTTTCTTGGCGAAAAGATCCCGTTAGTTCAGAACTAAGATCTTCTGGAATTCCTTTACCTTGGTCATAAACTGATATAATCAAGGTATCCGTATCACTTACATCAACTGAAATTAAAACTTTTCCGCTATTACTGAATTTTATCGCGTTCTCAACTATTTCAGTCAAAATACATTCTACTTTATCCTTGTCTGCTTGAATCTCTTTCTCGATATTAATATGACTTTCAAATGAAATTGGTTTCTCTTTACATAATTCTCGCCAGTGTACCATTTCACATTCAATTAACTTACTGATTGAAAACGAACTGGGGCTATTATTAATGCGACCAGCTTTTAATTCGGTAAATAGGAGTAACCTTTCCACGAGCTTGATCATCGCTTCAGATGATTGGTTGATTGCATTGAAAAGTTGCTTTCTTTGGTGTTCCCTTTTTTCTTTATCTAATAAATCTAAAGCGCCTTTTACTCCGTTCATTGGTGTTCTAAGTTCATGACTTATGGTGCTTAGAAATGTATCTTTTAGATAATTAGCTTTTGATAATGCTAGGTTTTCATTCTTAAGTTTTTCCTCTTCTATGGCTCTTACTTGTTCTATTGCGGCTTGTTCTGATACCTTCAAAGCTTTAATTCGTTCGGCAATACCTAAGGATAAAAGGATTAGTTCAGAAACAACACCTACCTTATAGATATAGGTGATCTCTTCTTGTAGTGGCAGCGCGTTTAAGACACTGAGTGCGCACAGAGCAACTGCGAGAAGGAATGACCCCGTTGCAAGTAAATAAATCTTTGCAGGAATATACTGCTGTCTTATTCGCGTGACTCCAGCAGCTATTAAGCCTGGAATCATTAATATGGCTAGAATGACTATGGGTATATAAAACAGGCTGGTATTGGCTGAAAAAACTAAGAAGGAAAGTATTAGAGCGCTGTAGGCAATACTGTTTAAATAGGTATTTATCTTAGGGGTATTAAATTTTGTCTGTAAAAAACTTTTAGAAAATAATATTAGGCAGATGATTGTAAGGCACATTGATAGCGAGATACTGCGTTGCTGGAAATACGAAGACTCTGGGAATAAGGAATAGGTAATGCCATCCCAGCTTAATGAAACGAGCGTATTTGATACTATGACTAGGCAATATAAAAGATGTGTACGCTTTCTAACAGAAAGAAATATTAAAAAATTATATAGAAGTAAACCAAGTGGGATGCCGTAGAGAATGCCGAAAGATATATAGTGTGAGTATAGGTAATAACTGAAATTATTTTGACTGAATATTGTAACTGGAATACTTAGAGTATCGATACTTTGAAATCGTAGATATAGTATTTCAGAATTATTTGGCTTGATCGATACTGGAATGGCGAAGGAGGGCAGGTTTATAATACGTTGGTGGAACTCTTGCAGATCACCGAGTTCAGTTTCTACCCACTGGCCTTGAAACTGCTGAAATAATGAGACCTTATCCAGTGTTGGGTTATTAATATAGATTATAAGGCTTGGGTTTTTTAGTTTGTTTTTAATGTTTAGCTTGAGCCAGACGGTATCATCCGTTCTACCAAAATGAATGCTTTTATAGTCATATTTAAATTGGGTATGGTTGAGTTGATCGGTTGTAAGGTTTGATTGTGTGTCGATTGCCACGCCTGCCTGTGTTGTGATCTTTATAGTGCTGGTCTCAGGACTAATAATGATCTCGCGACCTAAAGCAGGTTTATAAGTAAGTGTTAGTAGTGTTAGCAGTATTAATAGTCGCCACATTTCATCTGATACCTCTCAAACTAGTGTAGCAGCCGCTTAGATTTTTCTGCGTATTTTTGAAGTTATTTGTATCGGGACGATAGCAATTGAAAGCTGAAATCAGGCCTTGTTTAGGACGAAGGCCTGATTGATATAGGGTATTAAACTTTATTTTTAGCCGGATGAGTTGCACGCCAGTGATCGGCGATATCGATACGACGGGTTACCCATACGTCTTTGTGGCTTTGCACATAATCTAAGAAGCGCGCCAAAGCGGCAGCACGACCAGGACGACCGACTAAACGACAGTGCAAACCAATACTCAGCATCTTAGGCGCGGCTGGATTCTTTTCAGTGCCAGTACCTTCTGCATACAAAACATCAAACGAATCTTTTAAGTAGCTAAAGAACTGGTCGCCGCAGTTGAAACCTTGGTTAGTCGCAAAGCGCATGTCGTTGCTATCTAACGTATAAGGAACAACTAAATGCGGCTGTTCGTAGTCGTAACACCAATAAGGTAGGTCATCGGCGTAAGAGTCAGCGTCATAAGCAAAGCCGCCTGCTTCGGCGACTAGGTCACGAGTATTTGGGCTCATACGGCCGGTATACCAACCTTGTGGGCGTTTACCAGTGACTTCAGTATGAATGCGAATGGCTTCGGCGATGTGCTCACGCTCGACTTCTTTATCGACGTATTGATAGTCGATCCATTTAAGACCGTGAGAGGCGATTTCCCAATCGGCTGCGTTCATTGCTGCAACGATTTCTGGGTTGCGCTGTAACGCGGTTGCTACGCCATAAACCGTTACCGGCATATCACGTTCGGTAAACATGCGATGTAGACGCCAGAAGCCAGCACGAGCGCCATATTCGTAGATAGATTCCATGTTCATGTTACGCACGCCTTCAAGAGCTGGTGCGCCAACGATTTCAGACAAAAAGGCTTCAGAGGCTTTGTCGCCGTGCAGAACGCAGTTTTCACCACCTTCTTCGTAGTTGATTACAAACTGTAGGGCTACCTTGGCTTTGTTAGGCCATTTAGGGTCTAGGCTATGCTGGCCGTAGCCCAACATGTCACGTGGATAAGTCATAAGGTGTCTCGTATATGGGAGATTAGCTCGATAATGACTGAATTATAGATGAATTACAGTAGGGATAAAAGCTGACTATATAGGCAGTTATTTGGCATGGGAGGTTCAGTCTTTAAGGAGCGACTAGAAAACGCCAGCTACGTAAGAATCGCTTAATCATGAACTTCATCTCTACTAGGCTTTTCTTCAGCGTATAAATTTCTTTTGGTTGCTGCAGTAGTTCGTAGCTATTAATGCGTATCGCACTATCCTTAAAAGGAACGGAGTAATGGTAGTGAGTATTTATTAACTTTATATTCCGAGCCTTGATTCGCAGCGTGGTAAAAATTCCTTTTGTACATTTAACTGGAATGAAAAATGTGCAGCAATACTGTGGGTGAATAAGGTTAATATGAATGCCTTGCTCTTGGCTCTTTTCATTCTTACTAAAATAATAAACTAAGCCCCAATCTATCTCTTGCTGATCAATGTTTTTTATCAGTCCTCGAGTTAAAAGATGTATGCTATTTTCATCGAAGCTATGAGTCATACGAGTATAGTCATTACTTTTCACGCCGATAGAGGAGTAACTTTCTTTACGCTGATTGGGATTTACCGAACTTTGCAGAGTCTCTCTCAAATTATTGCAGGCAAAGATAATTAATTGAAAAAGATGACGATTGATATTATCTGTCATGGGTAATGAAAATTCGCTGCCCATTTGAATATCTTGGTCTTGTATATTTTCTAGCTGAGTAGCGTGGGTTTTTTCACAATAAACTTTCGAGCGGTAGCGACCAGGTGTAATAAACGCTGGCGAGATAAGATTAACATGGCGATTATTAATTTTGGTTTCTACAATAGCGAGAAGTTCGTCGTTTAAGAAATAGCCCATATCAATGTACTCCTGTTTTTATCCATGGGAGCATTATAAATAGTGCCAGCTGAGGTTAGAACTGACATTGAAGACTGTTAGATAGTCTTGGATGGAATGTTTGTTTTTTGAACTTTTACTTTTTACTGGCTTGCATTTTGAGAGCGCTGGGTTAATATCAGGGTATGAATACATTAAATGCTGTGACTCAACTGACATTCGTTACATCCTCTGCTTCTTGCAGCGGTGTTTCTGCGTGCGTGTCAAAACAGTCGAACTTATCAAAACAGTATTGGTGCTTTACCAACTATTTCTGGAGCTATTTTAGCTTCAAGCTGGGTCGCACTTGATATTCGAAACATAGAATTCAAATAGCAGCTCGGCTAATCAGCCGACTGCTTAAGAACCCCGATTAGCAGTTAGCTGGTCGGGGTTTTTTTTTGCTCGGTTTTAGCCAAATCTAAAACCGTAATAACCAAGGGGGATAATTAAATTTAGGAGTACACCATGAATAGCAATGTATCGGTGCTTGTAACAAAAGAGCCAGTAACAAAAGAAGCCGCAGAGACGCTTGTGACGAATAATCCTCGAGCGGGGGTGCGCCCTTTGCCGACTCCGCGTCAGCTGAAGCAAGCTCTGCCATTGTCTGAAAAGCTGCAGTTGCAAGTGGATCAGCAACGCCAGCAAATTCGCCAGTTATTGCAAGGCAAGGATGATCGCTTATTGATTATTACCGGCCCTTGTTCGCTACACGATCCGCAGGCGGCACTAGAATATGGCCAGCGTTTGGTGGCGCTAAACGAGAAGCTATCTGATCGTTTATTAATTGTGATGCGCGCTTATGTCGAAAAACCAAGAACGACCACTGGTTGGAAGGGGCTGGCTTATGATCCTGATCGTAATAGTTCTCATGATGGCGCGGGTGATATTAATAAAGGCCTAGAAGTTTCTCGTACCTTGTTATTGCAGCTGGTGGAGATGGGATTACCTTTGGCGACCGAAGCGTTAAATCCAATGACCATGAGTTACTTGGAAGATTTAATTAGCTGGACTGCAATTGGTGCGCGTACCGCAGAATCACAAATTCATCGCGAAATGATCAGCCATTTATCCATGCCCGTTGGCATTAAAAACGGTACAGATGGCAGTGTTGATACGGCGGTAAACGCGATGATTTCTGCTAGTCGTAGTCATCACTGCTTGGGCACCGATGTTGATGGCAATATTGCTATGTTGGATACTCCAGGAAATCCTGATACGCACGTGGTATTACGTGGTGGCCGTAATCTAACCAACTATGATGATGCCAGTATTCAGCAAGCTGTGGCGCAGTTGGTTAAAGCAGAAGCCGGTAATGATGTGCATGCAAAAGTGATTGTCGATTGCAGCCATGCTAATGCGCAAAAACAGCATGAGCGTCAGTTGGATATTGCCAAGCAAGTGGTCACGCAGTACCGCGCCGGTAATAAAGCGATAAGCGGTTTAATGCTAGAGAGTTTCCTGCAAGCTGGTAAGCAGGGAATGGGCGGACCCAATGGTGATGGTTTGGAATACGGTTTATCGATAACTGACCCGTGCATTAGCTGGGATCAAACAGAGAATCTATTAAACGAGATTCATCAGCTATTAAGCTGATGCGATTGATTTTTTAGAGAGTTAGCCCGTTATGATGAGGGGTCAATCCTTAAAGCCTATTTGCTATATTGAGTGATGGCATTAAATAGCTCTTCACGATTGATGGGTTTTGTTATTACCTCATTCATGCCAGCATCAATACAGGCCTTTATGTCTTCTTTCATAACACAGGCGGTTAGCCCCAGTATGGGAGTATTCGCAAAGTGAGGGTTTTCTCTTAAGGCTTTGGTTGCTTCCAAGCCATCGAGTACGGGCATATGCCAGTCCATTAGAATGATATCGAAGGTATTATTCTGGCATAACTCGATTGCTTGCATGCCGTGGTTGGCTAAAGTAATTGAGGTCACTATTTTCTTTAGCATTTTTTTCAGTACAAGTTGATTGGTCGGGTTATCCTCAACAATCAGAATATTTACATCATTAAAGTATGTGCTATTTTTTGGCGGCTTGATCTCTAGTTTTTCTGTGGCGACTTTATAGGGAATAGAAAAATCACACGTAGTTCCTTCGCCCAAGCGGCTTGATAGGTGTATTTCTCCCTGCATCAGTTGAATCAGGTTCTTGCTAATGGCTAAACCTAGGCCGTTACCTTCAAATTGACGAGTAGTGGAGTCGTCAATTTGGCTAAAGGGTTTAAATAATTTTTCTTGGTCAGATTCTTCAATACCGATACCCGTGTCGATAATGCAAAAATTGAGTAGTTTTTTTGATTGTTCAAATTCTAAAGAAATTGAAATGCTGCCTTGATGGGTAAATTTAATCGCGTTATTGACTATATTCAATAGCACCTGTTTTACTCTATCAGCATCACCATGTACTAAATCGGGTACTTTTTCGTGAATTGAAATATTAACCATTAACGCTTTTGATTCAGCTCTATTAGTAATGATTTTTACCATAGATTGAATTAATTCAAGCGGAGAGTAATTTGCTTCTTGTAGTGATATTTTTCCTTTGCCAATTTTTGCGTATTGCAAAATATCGCTGGTCTGCCGAGAAAGCGCCTCTGTCGAACTTTCAATGATGCTAATCAGCTCTGCTCTTTCCTGCTCACATTGCGCTTCTTTTAAAAGTTCTATTGCGCATTGTATGCCATTTAAGGGTGTACGCATTTCGTGGCTCATATTAGCCAAAAAATGGGTTTTTACTTGATTGGCTTTTTCTGCCAACTTGGTAGATTCTTCTGCCGCTTGCTTAGCATTTTTTAATTCGGTGATATTGCGTGATATGCCAAAAATATAATCAACGCAGCCTTGCTCGTCACTGATGGGAGAGAGCATTGTGCTCCAATGGCGTACGCTGCCATCACCACTGGTAAAGATTTCACTTTCTTCATATTGAATGGGGGTTTGGTGCTTAATGCAGCGGTGGTAATTGGGGGCAACAAAATCGTACAGTTCGGGAGGAAGTACTTCCCTTAATGGTTTATCAAAGTGCTCTAATTCTTTGATGTGAACAGACTCTTGCTGGGCATCATTGGTGCTGACAACATAAAAGTCATCATCGACGACTTTTAAGATGAACATGTTATCTAAAGATTTTTGCCAGAGTTTGGACAGCAGTCTATTTTCTAGCGTATTTCTTTTTCTTACATCCATGCACTATCCATTCAATATCCATTCAATTTTCGAAATGATTACTCTGCATTGATAATAGCAGACTAATACTGTCGATATTCAAATCCTCACAAAAAACTCACAAAGGACATTAATAATAGCTATATCGAAAATTAAGCTGATTATTGAGGTGCTTTATGAGCGTTCTATCCTATCCACTTGCAGTGCTATTAATGACTCTGGTTAGCCTAACGGCTAAGGCTGAGCCTGAATTTAACCCTAGCTGGTCATTAGACTTTGCCTTAGAGCCTAAGCAGACTTCGATCGCTGGCCAGAAAGTGTTAGATTTGAATGATGAGTTAACCCATATCGCACTGATTAATTGTGACAATGGCTCGCTTAATCAGCAGCAATGTCAGCAAGTTGCTGATTCTGGTGGATTGTTGGATATGCTGGTCGATGGCAATCAGGATGGCCGGTTTGAGCGCTGGAGTATCGCGGTTGGCAAACTCCGTACGGGTGGGTATGCCAAGGTTTTATTGGTGCAAGACGATAGCAGTGGCGAGGTATTGCAGCTAATGCTGGTCGATAGTGCGACTCCTGGTTTTTCCGCTTTATATTTCCAGCAGGGGGTGATTATGTGGGGCATGTGCTTAAGCTGTGATGTCTTGGCCGATATTGTATGGCAAGAGGATAGCTATCAAGTGAGCTGGGTGCCAAATCAATATCGTAGTTGGAATGACGAGGTATTGGTGGATAACCGCTAAGCGGTTATTGGCCACCTCATTCTTGATTATGCGGTTTTTGATAATAAAGGAGGTATTTGGCTCTTAATTGCTCCAGCTTGCCAGAAGATAATAATTGGTCGAAGTGTTGCTTAAGCCCTGCAACCTGAGGCATGAGCTCACTGCGGTTGGATATCTGTACCCAAGGGGTTCTTTCAGAAACTGTAAGAGGTTGGCCAAAAAAATCAGCGGGTTTATTTAAGGCCTGGGCCGCAGCCAGAATTGGATCCATAGGACCTATGATGGCATCCACTCGCTTACCTGCTAATAAGCTAATGCCTTGCTGGAAGTCTTTGGCGAGGATCTTAGTAACCTTACGATTATAATCAACCTCATCGCTGAATTTAGCCCCGCGTAAATAGGCGATGGTTTTTCCCTCTAGACTATAAATATTATCAAACTGGCTGCCTTTGAGGCCAATGACTACGTTTTTTAAGCTAGGCAGTGCGGTGATATAGGTGACGTATTGTTCTAGCTCTTTGTATTTGAACATGATTGTGAGATCGGTTTGACCATTTTTTAGCTCATGAATGATGCGGGCATAGGGGGATATTTGATGCTCGATATGAAAGCCTTGCGCGTTGTTTAACTTTGTTCTGCTTAAAGAGTCGGCTAGCTCATAATAAATTCCTCTATTTCCCTCTGTATGCTCGATACCATAAGGTGATACCGCAATGGTATTAATGCTTATTTTTAAGCCCTGCTGATCTTTATCCGCCACTGCTAATTCGGCATTAGCTAGCAGGATTAAAATAGCGAATAAATATCTGAGGGGGCTTATTAGTAACATAGGGCTTTTTTGTATAATAACGATGCCTTAAATAGAATTAAGAATCATTAGTATTTAAATAGTTGGCAACTGGGCTATAATGCTCTTTAGTCGTATTTAGTAGAGCTTCTTTATGTTGGTTAATCGTATTTTTTTGGTTTGTTGCATTTCTTTTAGCTTAGCTGCTTTTGCTGAGTTAAACCCTGAAAGTGTTACAACAGACCCAAGCTTAAAAATCGCTTTGGGTAAGCTTATCTTTGAGGATAAGAACCTCTCTTCCCCTATTGGTCAATCCTGCGCTAGCTGCCATCAAAGTGAAAATGGCTTTGCCGATCCTGGTCAGGCAGTCAGTGCCGGTGCGGATGTTCAGCTTTTTGGTAATCGCAATGCGCCTTCGCTTGCTTATGTGAAGTTTAATCCCGAATTATTTTGGAATAAAGAAGAGGCGTTATGGATGGGCGGTTTCTTTCATGACGGTCGTGCAAAAACCTTGCAAGAGCAAGCGGGTGGGCCATTCTTAAATCCATTAGAAATGGGCAATAAAACCATGGCTGAGGTCGTCGCCAAGGTTAAGGCTTCTGATTACAGCGTATTATTTGAACAGAGTTATGGTGCTGATATTTGGCAAAGTTCGGATGCTGCATTTAATGCGATTACTGCTGCTATCGTGGCTTATGAACAGGGGCCTGAATTCGCGACCTTTGATTCAAAATATGATTATTATTTACAAGGCAAGGTGCAGTTAAGTACGCAGGAAAAACTGGGCTTAGAGTTATTTGAAGCTGAAGATAAAGGCAATTGCGCGGCGTGTCATCCTAGCCAGGTCACAGCCGAAAATCCGCAGCCGTTATTTACCGATTACAGCTACGATAATCTAGGTCAGCCAGCGAATCGTAAGTTAGCCTTTTATAATATGGACGAATTATTTAACCCGCAAGGTTTGGCTTATGTCGATATGGGTCTGGCTAATAACCCGCACATCGATAATGCCCATGAAGAGAAAGGCAAGTTTAAAGTTGCCACTCTACGTAACATTGCTCAAACCGCGCCTTATTTGCATAATGGCTTATTTGATAGCTTAAAAGAAGTGGTGGAGTTTTATAATCAACGAGATGTTGAGATTAAAAAGCCATTAGCACAGCAGCGCTGGCCTCAAGCAGAAGTTAGTGACAATGTGAATGATGAAGAGCTGGGAGATTTGAAACTGACAGCAGAAGAAGTCGATGCTCTCGTCGCTTTTATGGAAACCCTCACCGACGGTTATTCTTTATCAGTGATAGCGGAGCAAGATTAGCCCTGTAATTGTCATTGTGCGCCGTCATTATCTACACTTATTAGCAGTGGTTTGAAATAACCGTGCAAATTGTGAGATTGAGTAGGATGATGGCGGACCTTTATGAATCATAGTGATCCTTATATTTTTAGCCGTGGTAGCTTGAAGCTGACTTATGATCTATTACGTAAGATAAATCCTGCCCTAGCGTTAACCATTCGTAATATCACCTCGTCAGAACCTTTAGCTAAATTAGAGGGGGATGTGGATAACCCATTAACGGATTGCTTCTTAATCGAATTAGATTCTTTTCAAGTAAGGGCTGTGGTTGAAGGGCTAGTGAGTCACAGTAAAAAAGAAGGGCAGGAATTGAGTGGTATGAGTATTGTTGCCCAAGCTTTGGTTGAAGACTGGGTCGTATTAGCAAATGCAATGATTGCTAAGCTCTCTAAGAGCCAGCAACCTGAGGGAGAAAGACCTTAGTTCTTTTGATTATAAGAAACTGATCTGCTAGTCGGTATTCGTCCTGTGATAAGTTTGATTTGATCTATAACAGGTGAAGCATCTTATCTATACTGGTTAGTACTAGTCGTAATGAGCGCAAAATAACATGATACAAGCTCAAGACCCCATTGAAGTTCTTATCGTCGAAAGCAAGCCTAATAACTTGTGCTCATTAGCTAAGATGCTACAACGAGAAGAATACATCACAGTATCGATACTGGCTGATGGCTTTGATATTAATACTGAGTGTTCTTATCAGTTAATCATAATTGACCAAGCATTAGGCAGGTTTGATAGTCTTGGGTTTTACAATTCTTTAAAAGAAAACCCAACGCTAAAAAATACTCCCGTTTTACTTTTGTGTGATCTTGACTCTCTGGAAGCCTTACCTTTATCTCTATTAAGTTCTAACTTTGATATTTTATTACTACCAGTGCGCCAAGCTGAATTATTGATGAGGGTATCTAGCCTGCTGTCCCTTGGTATCTTGCTTAAGCAAAAAGAAGAAAAATTCCTTGAATTAGATTGCTGTAAACAACATCGGCTTGATTTACATGCGCAGTTGATTGCGAGTGAAAAATCTGCTGCTTTAGGTCGCTCGGTGGCAGGATTCAGTCACGAATTGAATACGCCTTTGGGGCTTTGCGTTACAGCGGCTTCTTATCTAGCGGAAAACAGTAAGCAGGTTTCAAAAAGTCTGAGTGATAAGTCTTTATCTACCCAAGCTGTGCAATCCTATATTGATACGGTAGATGAAACCTTAGATATCATATTATCCAGTTTGAACCGCTCTACCGAGATGGTAGCAAATTTTAAACTCGTGGCAGTGGATGTATCCAGTGAGAAAAAACGATCATTTGTGCTGCATGATTATCTTAAAAGAGTGATTAATAGCCTAACTCCCGCACTTAGAAAAACAAAATATTGTATTGAGGTCGTAGGTGATGACTTAGTCATTGATACTTATCCTGGTGCGCTATCTCAAGTCATTACCAATATCGTGATGAACGCCATTATTCATGCTTTTGAAGGCAGGGAGCAAGGGACAATACTGATACGAGTGGTACATGATGGTTCAAACGTGCATTTGAACTGCAGTGATAATGGCAAAGGAATGACAACCGAGAGTCTTGCCAAAGTGTTTGAGGCCTATTATACAACTCGTGAAGGGCAAGGAGGTAGCGGGCTCGGCACCAGTATCATCTATAAGCTGGTTACCGAAACCCTACAGGGGCAAATTAGCTGCTCTAGTGAATTGGGTGTCGGTACGATGTTCACCATCACTATTCCAATTTACCTTGCTCCAGAGCACGCCTCTCCGGCGAACTCGAATTAAGTCGTTAATCTAAAAGGACTTATTCTAGCGGTTATTCAATGAATGGAAGTATCGAGATCAGTGCCGCAAAATGCTATTCTAACGCCCATATCCAAACGATTAATTTATCTATAAAAAAGCATAGGAATAGCTGTGAAGAATCTTGTCGTATATATCGGTATAGGCCTTATCCGCTTGGTCTCATTTTTACCTTTACCTGCTGCTCATGCTTTGGGCGCTGCGATAGGTAAGTTAATGTGGTTTACCGATGCTTCCCGCATAGCCAAAATTAATTTACGTCTTTGCTACCCTGATCATACCGAGTCTCAAATCGAGGGGCTTGCACGTGAGAGCTTGATCGCTCTGGGTAAAACCTTTGCAGAAATGGGCATGTCTTGGATGTGGCCTATCCCTAAAGTGCAAAAATTGATCACTCGTGTAGAAGGTTTAGAGCATCTTGAAAAAGCGCTAGCAGAAAAAAATGGCATTATATTAATTGCCCCACATTTAGGAAACTGGGAAGTATTAAATCACTTTTTCCGTCAGCACCTGTTTATGACGGTTATGTATAAGCCCGCTAAAATCCCTGCGTTGGACAACTTTATTTTTAGTACTCGTAAGCGTGTTGATGTGGGTTTAGTACCCGCTGACCGTGGCGGAGTTGAGTCTTTGTATAAACTATTAGCTGATAAAGGTGTGGTTGCTGTGCTTCCAGATCAGGAGCCTGGGTTGAAAAGCGGTGTTTTTGCCCCTTTCTTTGGTCATCCTGCATTAACAGGCAAGCTCATTGGTGAACTAGCGAAAAATACCCCTGCTGCCTTGCTATGCTGCTATGCCAAGCGCTTAGAAGATGGCAGTTACGGCGTGGTGTTGAAACCTGCTAACGAAGGCATTCGCAATGATAATGAAGTGGCGGCAGCAACTGCATTAAATAGCAGCATTGAAGAATGTGTGAATGACTGCCCCGAGCAATACCAGTGGCATTACAAACGCTTTCGCCGTCAGCCTGAAGGGCATTCCGGCTTTTATAAAAAATAGTTTTACAAAAAATAGTTTTATAAAAAATTAACAGCAACAGAAAAAACAGTATCGTAAAACTGAGTTGCAACGTGACTCAGTAAATCTAAAGGTTTTATTATGTCTTTCTCATCTTTAAATTTAGATAGCCGCTTATTAGCAGGCTGGACTGCAGCGGGTTATGAAAATCCGACGCCGATTCAAGCCGCCGCAATTCCTGCGGTATTGGCAGGGAAAGATGTTATGGCAGGGGCGCAAACGGGTACGGGTAAAACTGCTGCCTTTGCTCTGCCTATCTTGCACAGTTTATTAAATATTCGTGAGCAGAATCCTTTAGCCTCTGATGAAGTGCAGCCGTTACGTGCTTTGGTACTAGTACCTACCCGGGAACTGGCTCAGCAGGTTTATAAGAGCTTTGTTAAATACGGTGATGATACCGGTTTAAGCAGTGCTATCGCTTATGGTGGTATTAGTATTAATTCCCAAGTAAATACTTTAGCAGAAGGTGTTGATGTTCTTATTGCTACACCTGGGCGTTTATTAGATTTGATGCATAAGCAGGCTGTTAGCTTGTCACAATTACAGTTCCTGGTATTTGATGAAGCTGATCGTATGCTGGATATGGGCTTTATTATCGATATTCAGCGTATTCTAAAGCATGTGCCGTTCGATCGTCAGACCATGTTGTTTTCTGCGACGTTTAATGAAGAAATTTTTACTCTGAGTAAAAATATTCTTAAAAATCCTGAATTAATTGAAGTTGATGCGCGTAATACCACCGCCGATAAAGTCGAGCAGATGGTGTATGTGGTAGATGAAGATAAAAAGCGTGAGCTAACTTCGTTTATGATCGGCTCAAAGAACTGGCAACAAGTTTTAATTTTTGTTCGCACCAGACAAGGCGCCGACGCACTAGCAAAAGAGATGTGCAAAGACGGTATTAAAACCCAATCAATTCATGGGGATAAATCTCAAGGTGCTCGTGAACGTGCTTTAGAAGAATTTAAAACAGGTAAGGTTCGTGCATTAGTTGCCACCGATGTAGCCGCTCGTGGCTTGGATATTCAGCAGCTACAATACGTCATTAATTATGAATTACCGTATATCGCTGAAGATTATATTCACCGTATTGGTCGTACTGGCCGTGCGGGATCAGAAGGTCTAGCGGTTTCTTTGATGAGTATGGGCGAAGAGTATCTGTTAGAAGAGATTGAAGCGGTATTGGATGATCGCGTTCCTCAATCTTGGTACCCAGGTTATGAACCTGATTTAACTAAGCCTGTGCCGCAGCATAAAAAGAACTCTCGCAGTGCGCAGAAGGGACGCCAAAAAGATCGTGCTTATGGAGCTAAAACGGGTAATCGATCCAGTGCTAGCTCTAATAGTAAGAAGGGCACGAATAATCGTTCTGGCGGCCGTAATAACCGCCGTTAAAAACTTTTTTGTTACTATTCAACTAGTTCAAGTTTAGACAGAAGAAGGTCCATTATTGGGTAATTGTGGAGCAAATATGAGAGGCAGGGAGCGCCGAACTTAAGGCTACATGGAAGTATTTATGCCGTTTTGTGGAATAAATACCCAATCATGGACCGATTTATAAACCCTGATGAATAGCTACGTTTTATTTAAATTTTATGTATAGTTTGAGAATATTATGTCTAGCGCTTTCGCGTCTCGTTTCCAACTGGTTGTTGATCAACTAGCCCAAGGCAATAAAAAACACTTTGCCGAACTCACTGGTAAGTCTGCCTCCCATATTTATAAAATCTGCCGCGGCATGAGTCGCCCTTCTATGGCGTATTTGCAAGAGCTCTACGCTGAATATAAAGTCGATTTAACCTGGTTATTAACAGGTGAGCATAGCGACGGTGCTCAAGTTGCAGGTACGCCTACAAAAAGTGATTTAGTTTTTGCTCCGATGTTCGATGTGCAGGCTTCAGCAGGGTTGGGCAGCGAAGTTCAAGCAGAAGATATTGAAGATTATTTTGCTTTTAATAAATCGTTTTTATCCCGTCAGCTAAACGTATCCGGTGAGCAGTTGGTATTTGTCACTATCAGTGGTGATAGTATGTTACCGACCTTGCACGACGGCGATCGTGTGCTGGTGGATATGTCGCAAAAAGGCGTTAACCATGAAGGTTTGTATTTATTGCAGAGTGAAGATGGTTTAATGGCGAAGCGTTTATCGGATAAGCAAGGCGAGCTTTCTGTTATCAGTGATAATCCAGAATTCGACAATTGGACAATTCCTGCGCAAGGGCGAGAAGCTAACCCTGTTACAGGAAAAATTGTTTGGTGTGCTCGCGCAATTTAATGAAATATTGAATGAGTTATTTAACTTTATTGTTTAAATGCCCGTGCAGTTTCATACATGTTGGAATCACAATGTAAGAAATAATCGGCACTATTATCGCGACGGCTATAATAGTAATTGAAATATTTATCGGTAAATTAAGTTCCTGTAAAAGCGGCTTTAGATAAGCATCTAAAGCTGGAGGAATAAAATAAACCAACGGGATTAAAGTTAAAAAAGTAATTAGCGCAATCAAGTGACGGTTCATTTTACTCTCTCTTTTTTCTGGTGACTTTTTTTGATTAGCCGTTCTTCTGGTTAGCCATTCTTCTGATTAGCACTCTTAATTTAGAGATTATTTTGCTTCGCAAAATGGCTATTCATCACGTAACCATATTTAGTGGTATGGTCGGCAAGTACTTGTCCTAATGCTTCGCCATGCTCACTGCGCCAGTCATTCATGATTTCTGCTAATACTGATACCCAAGTCGTAACCTTAACCCCTGCTTGAGTTAAGCGATGAATCGTCACTTCTTGCACGGTCTTATTCCAAGTACCTGAAGCATCAATTACCGCGTATACGTCATATCCTTCTTCTACTGCAGATAACGCAGGGAATAATAAGCAGACGTCGGTAACGAAGCGACGTTCGATTAGGCCAGCGAAGCCGCCTTGTGGAAGTTGGTCAAAAGTCAAGATATCCATAATGTTCTCCAAGTGCTGTTTGTCTGTTTCTTTAAGATGGAATCAGTATATGAGTTACCGTTTTGATGATGTATGCGTAAAAAAGTACAATAATGTTCTATTTAAAGTAACAGTCTGTTGGCAATGTATGAGGAGATAGTTGATGGATAACCAGTCTTGGCAATGACATGATGGTATTTCGCTTGGTGGTGATAGCGGTAGCTTTACCGGTGCAGCGCTTGCGATGGATCTACCGAAGTCGAAGGCAGTCGCTTAGAAAAACAACTCGGCGCAAGGTTGTTGGAGCGTTCGACTCGTTCGTTGCGGCTAACGGAAGTGGGGTAGGTCTATTTTCAGCAGTGCAGTCGCATTTTTGAAAAGATACAAAGCGCCAATCAATGTATCGAAGCTTTATCATCTCAACTCCTATGGCTAAGCTTAAAAGCTGTGCTTCAGTATCTATTGGGCAAAATATACTGGCTCCGCGCTTAGCGGCCTTTCAGCAGAAATTTCCTGAAATTGAATTAGATCTGCAATTACTCAATCGCCGTATTGATCTAATTGAAGAGGGTTTTGATCTGGTAATTCGTGTCGGGGAGCTAGAAGACTCAGCATTGATTTCAAAGCGTTTGTTTGAAGTTGAGCTACATTTATATGCCAGCCCCAATTACTTGGTGAATAGTTCTCATATGCTAAATCAGCCTGCGGATTTATTGCAGCATTCTTGTTTGCATATGAATGCCAATGAAGAGCAGTTGAAATGGCAATTGGTTGATGGTGAGGAAAAGCAGATGGTCAAAACAAAACCGAGTTTTCGTAGTAATGATTTTTCCACCTTACGCCAGCTCGCTATCGATGATTGCGGCATAGCATTATTGCCAGATTATTTATGTCAGTAACAGATCAAAGATAAGACCTTGGTTAGGGTATTGGATACTTGGATTGGTAGAAAAGTTAATGTTAATGCGGTCTATCCAAATAGAAAAAGCATGACCCCTAAGCTTAGGGCCATGCTTGATTTTTTAGCAGGCTAAATAGTTAAGGTAGTGGTGCTTCTGGGTAAGGTAGTGGGCCGAATGCTTGCTCTAGCAATGAGTGCAGTCTCTCCTCTGGAGTTTCAGGGCCATTGTAAGCATCATCAAGACGAACCTTGATAAACTTTTCATCAAATACAGTTTCGAGAATTAGGGAAATAGGTTTTTGTTCTGGGTAAATAGGGAATGGCAGCGTTAATATTTTTGTTCCATGCCCTAACCAAATAGCTTCAATTTTAATACCTTCTGGGCTTGCATTACTTAATAAACGTAAAGTGAGTGGTTTATCTAAATAATTTGTACGTACTACATCGACAACTTTCTTTGGAGAGGTATCAACCAACTCGGCATCTCCACCAAATAAGTCGAAGCCTTGGGTTTGCTCAATGTTATTAATGCTTGAAGTATTGTCCATTACAATAACTCGATAAGTGAAACGATTCTTTTCATAAAAGTCATAACTATTCACCTCAACCATTACTTTTTTGAATACCCATGGGCTAGTCACAACTGCTCGGTAAGTATCAGGAGTATTAATCAGCTTAGTGAAATTTGTGGCAACTAAATTATTTGCATTAGGGAATTTAAATTCAATTCTTTTGAGGTCAAAAGTAGGGGCTGGATTATCTTGGCTTATTTTATTATCAACACTGATTTTTATTTGATCGAGACCATTTAAGTCTAAGTTTGGGTAAATATTACTGCTAAACGAATTGATATTGTTAGCTTCGAATAATTTTATTTCGGCTTGAGTGATCGAGCTAGCAATCACGAGAGCAGCTACTGAAAATAAATTTCTAATTTTCATTTTTAATATTCCTTTATATTAAGTAAAAAGATAAGCAGAGCTATGCTATCAGTTTAGTAATAATTTAGAATATAGAATAAAGTGCTGTTTATTTTCCAATCCCACTAAGAGTTTTAACTGAGAAACTTAAACCTGAAACTGCTGCATTTGCTTATTCAGCTCGGTACTATCGTGACCAACTTCATTGGCAATCTTTGACATGCTACCAGCCTTATTAACAAGGTCAGTGGAAGCATCATCAACAGCAAGAATGTTCTGAGCAATTTCATTCGCGGCCCCTGCTTGCTGAACTCCTGCGGTGGCAACTTGTTCAATTAGGCTACTAACGTGATTAATCGAGTTCTCTATGTCTTTTAATACTTCCCCTGTTTTGGTGGCTTCCGCCTCACTTTGATTCGCTTGTTCGGAAGATGTCGACATCGCCAATACCGCTTTTTCTGCGACTTGCTGCAAGCTTGAAATTGTATTTTCAATTTCGTTAGTCGATTCTTGAGTCCGTGTTGCCAGTGTTCTTACTTCATCGGCCACTACGGCAAAGCCGCGACCTTGTTCACCAGCGCGGGCCGCTTCAATGGCGGCATTTAGCGCTAATAAATTGGTTTGTTCAGCGATGGCTTTAATAACATCAATCACGGTACTAATAGATGCGGCTTGCTGGGCGAGCTGCTCTATCTCACCACCTGCACTGCGCACATTAGACGCGAGTGTTCGTATAACTTCAGCAGAAGAATGTGAGTGACTGGCACCGAGAGCGGCTTGTTTTTGCGACTCGTGCATTTCTGTTGCAGCATTCTCACAGTGGCCTGATACTTCTTGAGCCGTGGCGGCAAGTTCAGTTGCTGCTGTAGAGATAATGGCGACTTGATTCTTTTGTTCTTCACCCAAATTATTAACTTCATTTGATACAGTTAATAGTTCAGTCGAGGAGTGTGACAAGGTGTCTGAGTGGTTGCGTACCTGAGTGACTGTTCCTCTCAGCTGCGTATAAGCACCTCTTAAAGCATTGATGGTATTGCCTAGTTCATCTTGGCTATTAGAAGAATACTCTTGGTTTAGTGTGCCAGATTCTAAATCGGCTGCCATTTTCTGACTAATATTGGAATTTTGACCGACTGTTATGCGTAAACAAATAAACAAATACGAGCCAATAAGAAAAAGTAAGCTGAAGACTCCTAGTGAGAGAATCATTGAGTTAATCATCTGGCTTTTATTTATCTCAAGAGTACTCTGATACATCTGATTAATAGCTTTATGTAAGCTGGTTACTTGCTTAATAGATTCGGTACCTAAGGCGAAATAATCTGAACCGCTGATGGTTGGCTTATCTGGCTGTATGAGTTTTTCATTAGAATATTTCAGGAATTTATTAATTGCTGTACTGGCTTGATTAAATTCACTCGGAACATAGTTGGGTGAGATTTCTCTCAGTAAATCAAATTCTTGTTGAATGGTATCAACATCTTGTTGAATTGACTTATACAGCGTACTGGCAGCGACATAAGAATTTGAATCAAAGCTGCCTTTTGTCGCAACCCCTGAGCCGATTCCTCGTAGCTGGCCTAATGTTTCTTGCAGTTTTGGAATTGAGAATACCGAGATATTCATCAGTTCGTAAGTGGCGATATTTAAATCTAAGGTTAAGCCAGATTGACTGGCAATACTGCTAATGAGTTGGTCTACTCGGCTGACCCAGAGGCTATGACTCTGGAAACTATCGCTGGCTGATTGGTTCTGAATGTGATTGAGTAATAATTTTTGCCAAGACTGCTGCAGGGTTGCTAAATTGTCGCGGCTTTTCTGTGAGTAATTTTCATGACTAATCCCTTGGCTTGCGTTTTCAAAGGCATGTTTCATTTCGTCTTCTAAAGACATAATTATTGATGATGTTTTCTTATTGCCAGAAAACCACTGAGCGGAGGTGCCACGATGTTTTGCCGCGATCAGTCTCAGCGGTTTGAGTGAGTTTACTGACTCGATCCCTAAGATCTTGTTCGCAATTAAGCTTATTTTATGATTATTCTCTTGGTATATGATGACTGACGCATAAAGGATAGGCAGCAGTAATGTTATTAAAATGACTTGAAATTTTCGAGTGAAAACGAGCTTGTTTAAGAAGTCGATGCCGATAGAGTACACAATAATTGGCCTAGTTTTTAAATAGTGCTTTCAGTATAGACTCAAAATCGTTTATTGCTGTGTTGGTTGCTGCTTCTGTTTAAGCCAATACAACCAAGCGTTTTAGGAAGTGATTTAATGAAAAACCTGCACTATTAGAAATTTCTTTCAGTTTACCTTCATTAATTAATGCTTTATTCACATCTACTTTACCGGCATAGATTACCCAATTACCACCACCGGTATCACACATATAAATTTGATCGAAATAATCATGTAAGGCCGTAGCTAGGTGCTCTTCCATTTTGTGATCGAGCCAATAGTTAAGTACGAGCCAACCTCCTTGATTAAGTCGGCTATGGCTGGTGCTAATAAATTGTGTGGATAATTGTTGTTGATCAATACCGTCAGCTAAATACATATCGGCAATGATGATATCGGTTTTTATTTCACTGCCTTGCAAATATTCAAAGCCGTCACCAATGTGTAATTTAATTCCATTGTGCTTGGGCAACTGAAAATACTTATGGGCAAGGCGGGCGACTTCACGCCTTAGTTCGACCCCTTGCAGTTGGCAGTCAGGAAGTAGGTGATTCAGGGTTGTTAATAAACTGCCACCACCGATACCAATCACGGTAATGTGATTTGGGTCGACCATTAATAAAGATAATAAAATCGCGCGGGTATATTCGTGTTGTAACAAATGAGGCTGGTTAATTAGCTGGCAGCTTTGTTCGTCACTCGTGCCAAATGCGAGATAGCGTTTATGGCCATCATCGAGTACCTGTATTGGTCCATACTCGTCGTAGCTTCTATGTATTTCGTGGGCTGAATCTTTCATCGCAGCAGGCTATCACTTTCCATCTTTATGTCCAATTTATCTATTCAGTCTAGCTATCGAAGTTCGTTATTATTATTGGTTTGGATAGTTAGCTTGAAAAACGTCATTGCCCATTGCTTCAATTTGCAGAGCAATCATTTTATCGAATGCTGAGAGTATGCTATTAAACTCTTTATCTGTGTGTAACTCGTTTAAGGCAAAGACTGCGGCTTCGATAGTGGATAAACCATCGTCCCTTGGGGACTTTCGAATTTTATATTCGCTGGCCTTACTCGTATTGATTGCAAAGCTAGGCAGCTCCGCTAGCCAAGGGTTTAGATGCATAAGGCGAGCAACTTTCCGCCAAGTACCATCGAGTAATATCAAAAATTTAAATTCTTTTTGAATGGAGGCCTCGCTGGTCAAGCTTTGTTCATTAGGAAAAACTAATAAACTGTTCTCTTGCCAGTTATCTCCAAGTAGCTCAACGGGATTGAAAACTTCACCGATAATCAATTGTGCGCCAGTAATCGATTTAGCCAAAATTGGTGCGGAAGAGAGGGCGTGCTTAGCTTCTTTAGGGTCTTGCAAAATAATCACTTGGTAATGACAGTCTAAGCAGGTCATTACGTCGCATAAACAGGTTTTTAGCGGACGGTCACAGTGAGTGCAGATTTTGCGTTTCGACATTTATTTAGCGTAGGGGGTTGGTGACTAAGATTAAGATAATAACGTAAGAAGAGAGAGGAGGACATAAAAAAGCCATCAGCCAAAAGGCTAATGGCGACATCAATATGATGTTAAAGGACCCATCCATAGGCGCGATCACAAAATACTGCAAACCCAGTCTAAGTCTGCAAGTAAGTGAATCTAGAGTAACCTGCTGGGCGCAAAGATGGGTATCGCGAGGGTAAAGCTATGTCAGCCTATTTAAGTCTTTAATTAGCATAAGCTAGGTTATGAAAACCAGACTTAACCAAGGCACATAGGTAATCAATAGCACCGTTATTAATAAGATAAAGAAGAATGGAATCGTGGCGCGATACAGCTCAGTAACCGGGCGCTGGAAGCGGAAGCTGGCAATGAATAGGTTCATCCCTACCGGTGGGGTAAAGTAACCCAGCTGCATATTGGCTAAAAACAGTATGCCAAGGTGAACTGGATGAATACCAAACTCCATTGCGATCGGTAAAATAATCGGCACCATGATGACGATAGCAGAGAAGATATCCAGCATCATGCCAAGGACTAATAAAAATAAGAAAAGTAATAGCAAGAAGGTTAATTGGCTATCAATATGCTCACTGATGAAGTCGAAAATCGAGGTCGGTATTTCAGCATCAATCATATAGTTCGTGGAAGCGAGAGACACCGCTAGAATTACCATGATGGCACCCACTAGCTTCATCGAGTCACGCATTACGACGGGTAATTTACGAAAACTTATTTCTCTACGAATAACGACGGTAACCAATAATACATAGAAAGCGGTAATAGCCGCCGCTTCTGATACCGCGATAAAGCCGCCATAAATGCCACCTAATACGATGAAAGGTAATGGCGCTTCCCAAGCAGTATCTTTAATCGCGGCCCAAGCTTCTTTGGCGTCAAATTTAGGTTTGTTCTCAATCGCAACTTGCTCTCTTGGCTGAATCGCACTGTAAATTGATAGGGCGACTAGCATCAAGGTGCCTGGAATAATACCGGCTAAAAATAAGTCATCGATACTCACTGGAATATCTAGTGCTAGTTGTTGCGCGACCACGCCGTATAAAATTAGAGGTAAAGAGGGGGCGAATAATAAACCTAGGCTACCGGAAGTAGTGATTAGGCCCAGACTAAAATTGGTTTTATAGCCTGCTTTTTTAAGTGCGGGATATAGCAAAGCACCTAATGCGACAATAGTAACCCCTGAAGCGCCAGTAAAGGCGGTGAATAATGCACAAGCGATGAGCGCAACAATGGCTAAGCCACCAGGCATCCAGCCGAGTAGTGCATCGGTAATGCGCACTAAACGTTGTGGTGCTTTACTCTCGCCTAATAGGTAACCGGCAAAGGTAAATAATGGAATTGCAGTTAATACCGGCATTTCTGTAAGGCGATAAATTTCAATAGCGACAACTTCTAAACCAACATCTTGTTGAAAGAAGCCCCAGAGCGCACTAGCAGCAATAACCGAAAACAACGGCGCCCCCATAAGTGCGAGTACTAAAAATAGCAGCGAAAGAATGATAGCCATTATGCATCTTCTCCTTTCAGTGCTGGGTTTGGTTGATAATTATTAATTCGAATATAGCCCAAAGTATGGAATAAGAAACGTATTGCCATTAATGAGAAGGTAAAGGGAATAATGATTTGTAGTGGCCAAGCAGGAACCTGAGCAAAGGCGATGTCATCATACTCAATAGATTGCTGAATAAATTCAATACTGTAATAGGCGACGAAGCTACAGACGATCGCGGCAAATAAGCTACCGCTAATGCCACAGATCTTTTTACCTGCAGGGCCAACGAAACGACTGATTACATCAATGGCAATATGTTCTTGGCTGCGACTGGCGAGTAGCGCGCCGAGTAAGCCTAGCCATAGCACCAGTACCTGTAAAACCGGCGGGATCCAAATTAAGCTGCCGCCAGTAATTAAGCGCATAGCAATATCGGTGATGGCTAGAATTAACATCACAGAAAGAACAGACGCTAATAACAGATCTTCAAGGTGGTGTAGCCAGCGCAGTGCGCGCTGGATTTTGGTAGTGGGCATTGATGAGGTTCGCTATTGGCTATTGAATACTAGCTATTGAATAGTGGCTAGATCGAATGGATTAGTTGGCAGCTTGTTGCTGCTGTTGGCGATAGTCTTTTAATGCTTGCTGTAGATCTTTATAAGTATCTGCAGGGTAAACATTATCTTCTTTTAGATTTTCTATCGCTTGGCTAGCAATTTTACGTAATTCAGAACCCGATGGTTTATCAAAAGTAATACCATTCTTCTGCAAGGCAGCACGAGCACCGATATCACCTTCTTCGTTCAAACCGTCTAGGCGTTTAAACGCAGCGGCAACAGCTTCTTTTACGATCGCTTGGTCGTCAGCTTTGATTTTTTTGAATGCTTTCTGGTCCACTACTAGCATACCGATAATTAATAACAGAGGTTCATCGGCTAAGTGATCAATTTTTGTATGCCACTGTAACGCGATAGCTCCGGCTGGATTAATGGTCACAGTATCTAATAAACCCGTTTGTAAACCGGTATAAACATTGGAGATAGGAGAAGCGATTGGTTTGATACCCGCAACTTCAAAAATCTCATTACCAATTTGATCACCTTCTGGAATCCAAACTTTTTGACCTTTAATATCTTCTGCTTTAGTAATTGCCTTATTCGACATTAAATAAGCAAAACCACCTTCTGACAGGCCTAATAGCTGGAAACCATTATCTGCTAATCCTTGGGCAATAATAGGGTCGAATGTTTTACGAATGTGACGAACTTCATCAAGATTATTAAAGGTAAAAGGTAGGCTATAAAGCTGAACACCATTATAAATGTGGGCTAAAGCCCCTGCGGAAATTGCACCACCATGAAGCTGGCCCGAGCGCATTTTGCGTAATACTGTTTTGTCACTGCCCATAACACCGCCAGGGTAGTATTTAATTTTTACTCGGCCATCTGTTTTCTGTTTAACTTCTTTTGCCGCTGCCTTCATTTCGTTCATCCAGCTGCTGCCATTAGGCACAACGGTAGCAATTTTTAATGTTGCCGCAATGACCTGACTGCTGGATAGCGCGATCAAGCTGGATACGATTAATGTTTTTACAATATTCATAATGCTAGGCTCAAAGGTAAATTCGTTAATAGTTAATCTTAAAAGTATATCTTTTAATTATTCAAAGTATTCGGCAGATTCAGCGAGCAATACTTCAGCTTGCTGTTTGGCCAATTGGTTTATCAGTGTTAACCCCTCAGCTTTAGCATCAGAATTAAGCACTTCGTTTAATAAGCGGTCATGCAGTTCTTGTTCAAATAATAAGCGGGCATATTGCTGGGCGTATAATACTTTTGCCATTAAATTCTTACCATCACTGACTTGAATAGCCTTATCAAAATGCGCCTTGGCTAAATCTGGACGGCCGCCTAATGAAGGAGGGATTTGAGACTCTAGGACTCCCATATAAATTTGTGCGGTGCCATTGTCATAAGCTGGATCGTATTTAAGTACCCAGTTAAATAAGACTTTGACTTTTGGTAATTGCGCGATGGCATCCCAATCGCTGGAATTGGCTTGGATCCAACTTGCCCAAGAAGAGGCATAGGTATAAACAAGGTCTAACTCATCTTCATCCAAATCGTCCAATTCAAGGTAGATATCGTCTATTCTCTGGTCTAATGCGAGGCAAAGATCCTCTTCGCTTTCGCATAGAGCGCGATGGGCGTAGTCCTTAGAGCGTTCGACCATGCGCTTTGTTTGAGCTTCGTTACTAGCAAAAACCCCTGCATAAGCGCCATACAACCGAGCTGCGGGAAGTAAGAAGGTTTCGTCATCAGGGTAAGTTTCTATGAGAGCATCGAGCATTAATAAGTAGGCTGGGGCAGCTGTACGTACCAGTTCAGGGTCTTCTTGGTTCATCATTGAACGCGATAAATTGCTCGGCAAGTTAGAAATAGAGCAAGCCTGGATGCTAATAATGGCAATTATTATCAATAATCTGGTCATGAGGATTCTGAGACTAAAAAAATGAGAGCGAATTATACACTGCTTATAGCGACTTTTTAACCAATCGATTATGCGATAGTCCTTTCTAATAGCCTATAATATTAATTAGAGTGATATAAGTTGGTAATTATATGAATACATTTTCGGAACATGGCTATTTTACTATCAATGTGAGCGGTCGCGTTTTATGTGCTCACTTATTTGGTAGTTGGAATAGTCAAACTGCTGAACGCTTTTCTGATGAATTTAAACAGAAAGCCCAGGCCCTAGTCGGTGAGCCTTGGGGCCATCTTGTCTTATTAGATGATTGGGATCTTGGTGTACCTGAAATGACACCTATTATAGAAAGTCTGGTTAGCTGGTGTATCGAGCAAGACTTAGTGAGAGCTGCTCAAGTTTTCTCGCCTTCTATGATTAAGAAGTATCAGCTTGATGCAATGGTTGTAGAGAAGATTGGAGGTTTTGAACGTAGAAATTTTACTGATGAAACCTCAGCCCTTGCTTGGCTGGCAGCAGAAGGTTTTAATTCTGCAGGCTAGCTAAGCAAGCGCTAATTTTGTTAAATTAAACGCTCTAATTCAAGCGTGCGAGTTCATCGAGAGGAATCGCTTTTTGCAGCTCTCCACCCATTGCAAGGTCGATACCGATACTGCGTAAAATATCTAAGGTATCTTCATTGTTCACTTGCTCGGCGATGGTTTTCTTCGCCATAAAGTGTGCTATCTCATGAATGGATTTGACCATGGCATAATCAGCAGAGCTGGTAACCAGCTCTTCGATAAAAGTATGGTCAATTTTGACATAATTTACGGGCAGCTGTTTGAGGTATTCAAAAGATGATTGTCCAGTACCAAAGTCAGATAGGGTAAATTCACAGCCTAGGCTACGCATCTCGTGCATAAAGTCAGCCGCATCTTCAATATTCTGAATCGCAGAGGTTTCATTTAGCTCAAAGCAGAACTTATCAACAGGAATGTCGTGCTCACGGGCTTGGTCAAAAATAAAGGCTAATAACGAATCATCGTTCATGGAATAGCCAGACAGTTTCAACATAAAGCGGTCGATTTTGGCGACTTCGTTTCTATGAGTGCTCATCCATTTGATAAGTTGTTCTAAAGTCCAGCGATCCACAAGGTACATGCGGCTATAGTGCTCTGCCGCTTGCAGGTATTCTAACGGCGGAACTTGGGTGCCATTTTCATCCTCGATACTGATAATCACTTCGTATTGGCGCAGTTCTTTCTCAGCTTCTTGAATCGCCGTAACCGGTAAGCATAATAACTGCAGTTGGTCCGCTTCTAACGCTTGATTCAGTTTGTTGGCCCACGACATGAATTCATCACGCTTTATGCGTGCATCATCATCTTCGAGGTAGCGATAAACACGACTGCCACCTTTATCTTTAGCGGACAGGCAAGCAGATTCAGCGTATTCAACCAAGTCGCGTTCATCAGCAACCTGATAGTTAAGTTCAGAGACCCCCATGCTTAAGTGAATTCGGAACTTATGCGAGCCACTGGTGATGTCCATTTTCTCAAGGTTCTTCTTCAGCTCTCTCGCGTTAGCTTCACCCTTAGTGATATCGGTATGCTGAAATAAAATGGCAAATTCATTACTGCCCATGCGGGCGCAATTAATTCTATTACTGGCGAATGCTAATAAACACTCGGCGACAGCTTTCAAGCACTCGTCACCCCCTTCAACACCATAGTCACTATTGATCAATTTAAATTGATCAATATCGATCATACACAGGGTATGGGTAAGGTTAGAGCGATGAGATTTTGCCGCTTCTTCTTTTAGATGGCGCATAAAGTGCTGGCGGGTATTGATTTGTGTTAGCGCATCAGTATTGGCTTGAGCGGATAAATCACTATAAATTTGCTGAACTAGGGCGTCTAAACTTTGGTCAACAGCAGATTCTTCTTGCTCGTATAGACGTTTCACGCTGCCATCATCAAGGGCGGCAGCCAGTTCTTCTAGAGTATAATCAACTACCTTCATACCGCTGTGATTAACACAGGCGAATTTAGAGCCATCTTCTGCCATCCATACCACAGAAACATTTTGATCTTGCTCCGTCAGTAAGAGCCAATCACCAATTTGCAGATTCAGTGCTCTACGTACGCCTTTGCCTTCAAGAGCAGGTTTCTCTTCTTCTATTTCTTCAGGTACTTCAATAACTTCTTCAATTTTCCCCGTTTCTAGATGCTGCTCGGCCGCTAGCTTTATTTCTTCATGCCAGCGAGTATGGTCTGGGCGCGAACCATTGAGTTGATCTAATTCATGGTGCATGAGGTTAATTAGTGGATTAAAGCGTTCCAGCAGTTCGATGCGGCCAGAATTATTCGGATTAAATAATGATAAAACCTGGCGATAAAGTTTTACGGCGCCTCTAAAGCGTTTGCTTTCGGCGGTTTCACGTAAATATATTAAGGTTAATAGCGGTTTCCAGCCTTGCTCTAACCATTCCATTACAATGGCAGGTAAGGTTCTGCCCGAGGTATCTTTGCTGATTAGGCGAGATATTTTCTGACGGGCTTGTTCAACCCTATGTTCACCTTCGGCTGCCTGAGCAACGCGATCGGAATTCATTTTTGCGCGACGTTCAGCTTCAGATAGCATGGTATCTACGCCGCTCTGTAAGCTTTGTAGTTGTGCTTCCAATTCTTCGGGGGTGCTATTGCTACTCGGCCCGGATGTTGTGGATTAAACATCATGCTGGGGTCGTTAAGCATCATCATTGAAAGTGGTTGTTCAAGCTCTTCAATAAAAGGCTTGATGAAATCCGATATTTGTTCGCTACCCACTAAATTTTGCGTGACGTGCTCTAAGGTATCTAACGCTTCACGATTTGCTACCGGCAAGCCAATCTCTTGGCTCGCGAGCGCTTGTTCAAGATCTTGTCGAACCTGGCCGACGCGAGTATCTGACTTTTGCCACAGCTGCTGTAAGGCAGATTGAACTTGGCCGTGTTCAGCAACAGGAATGCTAGGTTCAGCCAGCTGAGATTCAACTTCTGCGCTGGTTAAGCCATTTTCAATGCGCTGATAGCGCAACGATAATAAGCTTTGAATATTGCTATAAGCTTGCTGAGCTTCGGCCTGGTTCTGGCGAAAGGACTGCATTGACCCCGTGTTCGAAGGGGCCGTATAGCCTGGGCTGTTAGCGCTTTGAGGTTGACCTGCTTGGGAGAAGCTCTGTTGCTGTCCTTGCGAGTAATTCTGTTGGTACCCTGGCTGATAGTTTTGTTGCTCATTATTGCCAGGTAAAATTTGTGGCTCTGCCGCTTCTACTTGCTCACTATTTTGTTCATTGCTAGAGGCTAGGTTCGCAGGACTTGGACGACGAGCAGATTGGGTTGGTCTACGATGACGAAAAGCTAATGGGATATCTATTTGCTTAATCAGCCATTGATAGACCGCCTGTAATTGGTGACCTGCGACTTGTTCAAAGGTATCAAATGCTATTTGACGGATTTGATTATCAATTGCCAGCTCTTCTATGGCAGCGCGAAAGGCTTCAGTAATAACGTTGGCGCTGAGGGGGTTAAAGCAATGTTCTGGCTTTGCTTCTGAGATCATGTCCAGCAATTGGCGTACTTCAAAAGAAGCATGGCTTAAACGTGACTGCAGATGAGTACTGGTTACTTTTGATAAAAGCCAATCTTCAAAATCATCTTGCTGAACTAGCGACAAACTTTGGTTTTCATGCTCGGTACGCTCTACATCCGAGGTTATTTGCGGCTTACCTTCGAGCCAGCAAGTCAACTGTTCGGCAATAGCCCCAATGAATTTATGTTGTATCTTCTTGGCTGAGGTTTTAATTAACTGTTCGGCACTGATAAGTGCTTGCTGCTCGGTATTATTAAGGGCTTTGTTAGCGTTAGCAAAAAGCTCTTCTAAGACTTCGCTATGCCATTGCTTGATGATTCCTTGACTGCTTTCTTTAACTCGTTGCTCAAATAAATTTTTATACTGACTTCTTTTTTCAGTCGATAATGCGCCATGATTTCGTGATGCTTGATTTAGACTTTGTAATTTAAGAAATAATTCATTATCGGGATGAGTCAGTTTGAACCCTGCGCCATTGCCTTCTTGATAGAGACAGCAGACGGACAGATTTAAAGGGTCATCTTCTATGGTTAGGTATAGCTGTAAAGTATCTTTAGCCTTGATAGGGAAATCATCACCTTCGGCCCAAAAAAATATGCAGACCTTCTTGGGAAAAGTCAGCGACATGGCAGGGGTAGCTAGAACCGTCGGTAGATATTAGCTTGGCTTCAACATGGCTTTCAAATCTAGGGTGTTCGCGTTTGTCCATTCTTTCTAATCCAAGATGTGATGCTCAATTAAACATAGTCATGCATTGAGTATAAGCCCAAATCCATGAGCTGCTTGAGGAGGGGCAAAATTATTTGTATTGTTCAAGTTGAGCTAACAGTTGTATACATTCATAAGTATGGCATAAAAGAGCCCCTAACCGAGGTAAAAAACTGTTAATTATGTTTAGAATCAATAAAAACAGCAATGTTCGCTATGCCAAGGTAAGTAAGCTTGTTATGCTTTTAGATAACCAGACAGTTATATAGGGTGAGATTTAATGAATGATAAGATATTAACGCGGGAAGATATGCTGGTAGCAGCGCGCAGCCAGATTACCTTGGTTGATGCCGCTAGAGCGGAGCAGCTGATTGCTGAGCAAGCATTGATATTAGATGTGAGGGAGCCAGCAGAATACCAACAGGGGCACTTACCCCAAGCGATAAATGTGCCCCGCGGTGTATTAGAATTCAAAGTCGGTAATCACCCTCAATTACAAGACCCTCAGCAGGCTATTCTTATCTATTGTAAAAATGGCGGTCGCAGTACTTTGGCGGCTTCTACCTTAAAGCAAATGGGGTTTTCTCATGTTGAGATGCTAGTGGCTGGGTTTGATGGTTGGACAGGGCCGGTGCATAAAATTGAAGTTGACCCTAGCGTTTATTGATTCGTATTTATTGATCAGCATTCGATGGTAATGAATTTCAGCTTTGGCTATTATCCCGCGTAACGTAAAAAAGTTTTTGGAATTAGAGTGTTATGTCGAAAAACCTAGCGGGATTCTTTGGTTTATCCGGTGTTGATCGTAGTGAAAATGAGCGTGCAGTTAAAGTAGGGCGTCTATTCGAATGGCCGATGATCTTGATGGCTTTTTGGATCATTCTTGAGTGGTATATAGAAGTTAAGTCTATGGGACCACTATTGTTAATGGTCTATAGCGACTGGGCGATTTGGGGATTTTTTGTTATAGAGACCCTAGTATTATTCTTTTTAGTTGATAATAAAATTCGTTTTCTAAAAAGTAACTGGGGCGGACTGGTTATTATTGCTGCTGGTTTCCCCTGGCTCTGGGATGTCTTTCCTTTAGCGGGCGGGTTCCGTAGTTTGCGACTACTTGTTTTATTCTCTTTGCTTTTTACCATGTCGGCATCGGCGCGGAAAATACTCAGTCACAATAATTTAGGCACAACCCTGATGGTGAGTTTTATCGTGGTGGTTTTTGCTGGCACGATTATGGCTGCAATCGATCCAGGTATAGAATCTCCTTTAGATGGTATCTGGTGGGCCTGGGTGACGGTTACTACCGTAGGCTACGGCGATATTGTTCCGGTAAGTACTATCGGCAGGGTATTCGCGGGGCTTCTTATTTTATTAGGAGTAGCCCTGTTTTCAATGCTGACAGCAAGCTTCTCGGCATTCTTCTTGTCTCAATCAGAAGATAAATTGACTGCCCAGGAAGAGAAAAATAGTGTGCAGCTAGAAGAACTACAAAAACAGGTTGCATCGTTAGACGCAAAAATTGAGCAATTACTGAGTCAAAAGTAGTTTTCATCGGCTATAGAACAATGCTCAAGTTCAGCTAGGCTAAAAATCAACTAGACTAGAGTGATACTACATACCGAGGATCCTTTTATGGCCATTGTGAATCACATTAGTAACTATTATGAGCAGGTTGTAGCAACTGAAATTCATCGCCAATTAGACGGGCGGGCTAAAGAGCCTAGTTTAGATTTTATGGCTGATGTGGCGTGTGTTGCATTAAATCGATTACCGCCTAAATATTATCGCTATGAAGTTGATATGGCATTTTATATGTCGCCGAATGAATTGAATGAAGTAAAAGAGCGTGTTGAAAGTGCCGTTCGAGAAGGCATCGCCTTTGTTGATAAGCACAGTCGTTCGGATTAACTGATACGGTTATTCATTTTATCTAGCGTAATAGTTTGTTTATTAGCGGAGAAGTGTTTAGAAAGTGTAAATATATGTTGCAATAACTTGGGATCATTATTTAATACAGTGAAGGAACTGTTAGGCAGGAAATAATGAAGATTCTATTAGTAGATGATGATCAAGAGCTTTGTGATTTATTAGCACGATATTTACAGCGCGAAGGTATTGAAACCGATCTGGTTCATACTGGCCCTGATGGTTTACAGCAGGCATTAGCCCAGACATATGATGCAATGGTTTTGGATATTATGTTGCCAGGCATGACGGGTTTGGAAGTATTAACTGAATTGCGAAAAAAGAGTCAGCTTCCCGTGGTTATGCTAACGGCTAAGGGTGACGAAATGGATCGTATTGTCGGTTTGGAAATCGGTGCCGATGATTATTTGCCAAAGCCGTGTAATCCTCGTGAGTTAATCGCTCGTTTACGTGCGGTTCTACGTCGTAGCCAGTCAGACTCGACAGCACAAAATGACGATGTGATTCGTATTGATGAGCTGGAGATCGATCATAGTCAGCATCATGTACTTAAAAATAACGAACCTTTAGAGCTAACGGTCACTGAGTATAATATTCTCAATACGTTGATCTCTCACCTTGGCAAGGTAGTTGAAAAAAACCAGCTTGCTGAAGAAGCCATGTCTCGTTCATTAACCTTATTTGACCGCAGTTTAGATATGCATTTGAGTAACTTGCGTAAAAAACTAGGTGTTCATGATGATGGCCAAACACGGATTAAAACAATTCGTGGTATCGGCTATATGTATGTTGCAGCGCAAGCTTAATTGCGCGGCATTTACTGGAAAATCTATTTAGCCTTTATCTTAACCAGTGTCTTAGCGACACTGGTGACTCTTGCTTATGCGGTATTCTACCGACAGCTATCGAATGAAACCAATAACCTAATTGCCCCCACTGAAGGCTATATTTCTTCTGCAGAGCTAATGTTGCAGAGAGGGGGGGAGCCATTATTGATTGAGTGGCTACTGACTTTCGAACAACACCCTAATGTTAATGCCTATGTATTTGATAGCCAAGGCAGTAGTATTTTGGGTGAAGATATTCCCGAGGCGGTTTCTGAATACGCTTTTTCTGCTAGTGAATTTCATGTAAAAGTTCAACCGCTGAATCGTAGCGAAATACTGGTTAAAGCCCCTTTAGCCTCATTAGGAGGCAACTACTACTTGCTGGTGGTTGAATTCCTCCATCCTTTTGCCGTATTGGATGTTAAAAATTACATCTATCTAGGCCTAGTCGTTGCCATAGTATTTTTTGCGGGTATCGGTTTTCTTCTTTCAGGCTATTTATCTCGGCCCTTACAACGGCTGCAAAAAACAGTTAAGGCGATTGCTGGTGGTGACTTAAGTGCTCGCTCAGGCTATCGCTTACGCAGGCGGCGTGATGAAATCGGTGATCTTGGTCGTGAGTTCGATGTCATGGCAGATCGTATTCAAACCCTACTAGCAGATCAAAAAGGCTTGCTACGGGATATATCACATGAACTACGTTCGCCGTTAGCGCGCTTACAAATAGCCAATGAATTAGCTCGTATGGACGGTAATGAATTAGTTATCGAGCACCTAGATCGTATCGATCTGGAAACCAATCGTATTAATGAGATGATTGCCGAAATTTTACTCTTGGCTAAGCTTGATGTTGAGCAGCACCCTGAGCAATGGCAAGCGACGGATTTAATTCAAGTTGTGAATCAGGTGGTTAACGATGCGCACTTTGAACAGCAGGCTCAAAGCATAGAAATACATTGCCAGAAGAAGCATTGCTGGGTAATGGCGGATGAGAAATTACTCAGTTCTGCGGTGGAAAACCTGATACGTAATGCTTTACTACATACCTTTGAAAATACGAAAGTCGAAATCACCATTAAAGCTATCGATAGTGATTTTGCCATTATTATTCGGGATCATGGCCCCGGTGTTGCCGAAGAACATATCCCTAATCTGATGAAACCATTTTATCGAGCTGAGCAAGCTCGAGAGCGTATTGATCAAGATGTGAAGCAGAAAAAAACGGGCGCTCGCGGGTATGGTTTAGGAATGGCAATTGCTAATCGAGTGATCATTAGTTTTGACGGCCATATGGCGATTCGTAATCACCCTACTGGGGGGTTAGAGATAAGTTGTTATTTGAGTAGACACTAAATACCTATTTTCTTAGTTGCAATATATGCGATTAATATTTACCCAGCATTTACGGTTAATGGCGTGACATTTTTACCAAACTTAGTAGACTGTAAATTAACCAATTGATTTTTTAATCTATTTAGAAAATCTTAATCATTTTTTTGAGTACGCGCAAATATGCGATTTTTGATCGCTGTCATGATTAGTGCGTGTTTCAGCAGCTTTGCTATTGCTGAAACCACTAAAACATTGCAGCCTGTAACTGACCTATCTGAATTCTCTCGTGATGCTCATGTAGATCAAATCGAATGGAATAATCAACGCCCAGAGCAGCAGCGTGCATTAAATCAATTTTATCAATCAGTTAGTCAAGCGGGCAGCTCTCAACCTTCAGCTCAACGCGAGCAGCAAGTGCAACAGATGCGCAGCATGAATCCACAGCAGCGCCAGCAAATGTTCTTAAATTATATTCAACAAAACCGTTAGTCCTTTCTTTATATACCAAATCTCCATATACCAAATCTCCCAATTGTCGAGCTTAACTCAAGTCTGAATCTAGCCTAATGGTGAAATAGTCGGTAAAGTGAGCGTCATTTTTTGATCTCGAGGCTAATGTGAAAACAGCTATTACTGAATTGTTGGGCATTGAAATGCCAATCTTACTTCCTGGCATGAGCTGGATATCGACTCCTGAGCTTGTGGCTGCTGTTTCTAATGCCGGCGGTTTAGGCATATTAGCCAGCGGCCCGCTGACCCCTGTAGAAACCAAAGAAGCTATTGCCAAAATTCGTCAGCTTACCGATAAACCTTTTGGTATTGGTATTACGCTATTGATGCCGGGTGCTGAAGCCAATGCTGATATTGCGATTGAAGCCAAGGTTCCTGTTATTAATTTCTCTTTGGGTAAAGGCGATAAGCTGATTGAACGTGCTCATGCCTATGGCGCTAAAGTCATTGCAACGGTAGTAACTGAAAAGCATGCACTATCGGCACAGGAAAGTGGTGCGGATGCACTGTTGGTTACAGGACATGAAGCGGCTGCTCATGGTGGTGATGTTACTTCCTTGGTTTTGGTGCCTGCGATTAGTCAGGCGGTTGATATTCCTGTCATCGCCACCGGTGGCTTTGCTGATGGCCGTGGTTTAATGGCTGCTTTTTCATTGGGGGCTGAAGGGGTTGCGATGGGTTCTCGCTTGGCGACCAGTGCAGATAGTCCGTTACATCAAAATATGAAAGATGCGGTGATTAAAAAGACCGAGCAAGATACGATTTACTCGAAGAATTTCGATGGTATACATGCCCGTGTAATGCGCACTCCAGAAGCCATAAAAGCGACCAAGAAACCGATGAACTTCTTTATGGCTTGCATAGAGGCGATGAAAGCAGCTGCTATAGTAAAGCAGCCTATCTGGAAGGTTCTGCTAGGTATGTTAGCGATGATGGACAAGGTTAAGCTATTGGCTTATTTTGGCGCTGCAGTACCGCGCTTAAGAGCCGCAACCGTTGATGGCGATTATAAAAAAGGCGTGCAGTTTATTGGCCAAACTCAAGGCTTAATAAAAGATCAGCCCAGCGTACAGCAAATATTTGATGGTATTCGTCAGCAAGCACAAGACGTTCAGAGCAAAAATGATCAACTGTTAAATAGTTAATCATTTAGCCCGTAATCGCATAACTAATGCACGGATTGGCGTAGCAAGCGAGTATCTGCTTTATCTTCGCGTACGCCTTTTCGTTGCTTGTATCCTCGCATAACCCTATGCAATGCAAATAACTCGCCCAGGGTATGGATATCTTCTGCCTCACTGAGTTGCTCTACCGCATTCCATTCGCTTTCTCTGTCCCAGTCATGCAATACCGTATTCGCTTGAGCTTTAGGGCTTTTGTGCTTTTTACTGTCATTGGCAAACATGTGTCTCTCCAAAAACCTCAACCTCTTTCAGCGTACGATGACTGAATCTCAGAGAGAAATATTTATATAGCGCTAAGAGATGTTTTGATATGAAAATTGGTTATTAGCAGCGTGGCTGGGAGTCAGCAGGCATGTCTGTTTTGAACTAATCTAAAGAGAGTGAGTGGATATAATTCTGATATCAAGGAGGGGATGAGTATCCAGTTTAAAGAAAATAGTCATTGGCTCAAACTTCTCTACAGTTTATTGATGGTATTAGCACTTTCAGGTTTAGTTGGGGGGCTAGCATTTAATGCCTATTGGCATTACGGTAAGGTTGAAACGCGCTTTTATAGCGAGGTCAACTTTATGCGCCAGCATGTTCGTGAGTTGATGGCTCAGAACGAATCTATTTTGTCCGGTTTTTCAGCTTTTTTGATTGGTAGTCGAGTCGCTGATATTCATGCCACAAAAACTTATGCTCAGCGTATGTTGAAGCGTTACCCTCATATATTAATGTTTGAAGTAGCACAAAAAGTCGATGAAAATCATTTAGAACCCTTTACTAGCTATTTAAAAGAGCAGTCAATTAATCCTCCAAGAATATGGTCTTTCAATTATGAAAAGGGCATTGTTGAGCATAATCTAAAAACAGATGGGGAAGCTTTTCCTGTCATTTTTATTGAACCTGCTAGTGAAAATTCCCAACTAGGTTTGGATATCAGTTCGATTGAATTTATTCATGAAGTGGTTAAGAAATTTGGTAAAAGTGACCAGTTATTAATGACAGAGCCTTTTGAACTTATTGATGGTGAAATGGCAATTGTAATGATGCAGGGAGTCAATGTTTCAGCAGAAAGCTCTCCTAGTTATATCGCTCTGCTCGTTATTCGTGCAGAGCAACTGGTTCCTTCGTCACTGAAAAATACAGGTTGGAATTTTTCATTGAGTAGTAAAGATACTAATGGTCGAGAATTCGATTTATTACGCACAGAAAATACTAGCGACAAAAACTCTAGCTCATGGCTTCCTACCTTAGTCTCAAATGATTATATTAAATTAACTGATTTTGAATTAACTTTAAACATAAGCCAGAAGCTAACCTGGCAAAATTTTGATTGGTTTTATATTCTAGGAATGAGTATTTTGATGCTTGTTTTTCCTGTATTTGTTCTGATTATATCAAGAGTTCATCATGGTATAGAAGCCAATAACTCAGTCAAAAGGCAAGAGCTATATCAATTAGCTAATTTTGATGTACTTACGGGTCTGGCTAATCGTTTTCACTTTGATGATTTTGGTCAGCGTATTCTATCAACTGCAGAGCGTAATAATAATCACGTAGCGTTATTCTTCATCGATCTAAATGGTTTTAAAAATATTAATGATAATCTAGGCCATGATGTTGGAGATTTGATTCTGATTAAGGTCGCTGATGCTCTTTCTGATAATGTTCGCCAGGGAGATATTGTTGCTCGTATTGGCGGTGATGAATTTGCTATTCTCGCAGATCAAATGTCAAATATTCATGATCTTATGACGATGTTGAGCAATGTTCGCCAAGCAATTAGCTGTATTAAGCTGGAGGATACTAAGGAATATGTGGTCTCTGGCAGTGTCGGTTTTTCATTTACTGAATATCATGGCTACCAGCTGGCTAAGTTGTTGAAAATGGCTGACAACTCTATGTACGGTGAAAAACAAGAGCATCATAAGGCTAGTAATACTTTTCGTTGAAATTATAGTAATTGATCTTTTTGAATGTTGTCAGCGGCGGGTTGAATATACTTTTCGTAGAAATCCTTTGCCGGTAACGGCTTGCTGAAGTAATAGCCTTGGTAGCTATCACAGCCCATGGTTTGCAATAACAGCAGTTGCTGATGGTTCATAACTCCCTCCGCAATCACTTTCATTTTAAGCGTTTGCCCCATAGCAATAATTGCTCGAATAATCGCCTCATCATCACTATCGTCGGTTATGTCATTGACAAAAGAGCGATCGATTTTTAATTTGCTAATAGGGAACTGTCGTAAGTAGCTAAGAGAAGAATATCCTGTACCAAAATCATCCATGGCAAAACGAACACCCTGACGATTGATGTTATCCATAATACGTATATTTTCTTCAATATTATCCATCAATAAACTTTCAGTGATTTCTAATTCCAAACTATCTTTATCAAAGCCTGATTGCTTAAGTATTTCCTGTACTCTTAAGGTAAAACTATCATCAAGCTGAATAACTGAAACATTCACCGCAACCGATAGGTTCAATTCAGATTCTGAATTCCATTGCTGAAATGTATTACACGCCTGCTCGAGTACCCAATCACCAATGTCTCGAATTAAACCTGTTTCTTCTGCAATAGGAATAAACTCAACGGGAGAAACCATTCCAGCAGTAGGATGTATCCAACGAACTAGAGCTTCAGCTCCCTCAAGTTCTCCAGTATGGGCATTAACCTGAGGTTGATAATGAACTTCGAATTCATTTTCTTTAATCGCTCGGCGTAATTCAGTTTCTATTGTTAAACGAGAATTAACTTTTTGATTCATTTCATTGGTATAAAACTGATAGCGGTTGCCGCCTTTAGCTTTCGCGCTATACATAGCGGTATCTGCATTACGTAATAAAATATGCGACTCAATTGAATCTTGTGGGTACATACTAATACCAATACTGCAGCTGGTATTTAATTTGTAGTAGTCCAGTTCGTAGGTTTTTCTAAGTACCACGTTAATGGTATGGGCTAGAGCTTCTACTGCTTCAATGTTGGCAGGATTTTTCATCATAACCATAAACTCATCCCCACCTAAGCGTGCGAGTAGAGTATTTTCATCGATACAGTCTTTCAACCGTTGGGCCACAAGCTTTAATAAACGATCACCGACTTGATGGCCTAGAGAATCATTAATAGTTTTGAATCTATCTAAGTCAATAAATAAAAGGGCTATGCTAGTATCTTCGCGAAAACGGTCAATATGGTTGACGAGTTCGTCATTAAATAAATAACGATTAGCGAGTTCGGTTAGCGGATCTCTAGTTGCTAGGTATTCGACTTGTTGCTGCGACAGTATGTGTTCTGTGATGTCGACTAAAATCCCTTCTAAATAGTCTTGCTGATTATTTTGTTTGTCGTCAGTCTCTTCCTTAACTGCGCGACCTCGGTCCATAACCCATTTGAGTTCACCGTTGGGATTTTTAATGCGGAATATATGTTCATATTTATTTTGTGGGTTATTGATACTGGCCGCATGCTTAACAAGAAGTTCTTGATCATCTTCATGAATATCGTCAAAAGGACTTCTTTGTCCGGATAAATACACATTGGCTGAATAGCCTAGGAGTTCATGACAACCCTCTGTAATAAATAGAACTTTGTAGTCGGGGATACGTACGCGATAGATGATGCCAGGTAAGTTAGAAAATAATAACTGCAGCGTATTTTTTTGCTCTAACATAGTAATTTCTGATATTTTTAAACCTTCTTTTGCATGGTTCGACAACCGAATGGCATAGTTGGCTAGTATGTAGCTAATGATAAAAAATATTATTAGCATAATGAAGGGAATGAAAACTTCTTGTAGCCATACGATGACCGCTTTTGTCATTGGCATAGAAATAACAACAAACAAATTTTGTTCGTCTAAATACTGCACAACGCCCAAGCGTCTAATGTCGTCTAAACCTAATTGATTGCTAAAGCGTGCGCTGCCTTGCTGGCGTACCGTATTGTCAGTGAGTTCTTGATTGGTCTCTTGGGGAGGGACTTTCATGCCTAATAGTGAACGTTTATGCATGGGCAGCGGATCAGCATAAAGTAAGTAGCTATTACCACTAATAATTCTTATTGCGGTATCATTGATATTATTAAAATCATACCAATTGAATAGCTCGTTTTCTGTTGATACCGCTAAGCATAATAATTGTGTTTTAGGCTTGGTGCTTGTTTTACAAATAGGCACATATTGGTTACTGCTGGCGATACCCAAACTAAAGGTAGGAGCAAAACTTATAGTGCGCTGTAATAAAAGTTTCTGACTTACTTCCGCTGGTATTAGAGGTTTGCTTAAATCCAGTTGAAAGTTATGCCCGGCTTTAAATGTAGAGGCAATTAACTGACCTTGACTATCAATAATAAAGCTATGGTCATAACTAATACGGTTGAATTGATTGAGAGACTTCGCAAAGTTTTCGCGAGCTTTGTCTTGGCTTAAATGGGAGTCGAGAGTATTAAGTTGAAGATAAAGGTGTTGTGCTTGTTGCTGAGTGTTCTTACTAATTAATTGGCTTAAACTGTCTAATTGAGTTAGTAAGCGTTCTGAAGTCTGCAGCCATGCATTAGACGCATAAATAGCAAATATAAGACTTAATAAGCCCCAAGATACGCACAATGCAGTATGAATAGTACTTCGGGATAAAATTGCTTTTAGTGATCTAAGGTACTTCACAAATACGCATCTCTTTATGCTCTCTCATCTAGAAAAGTATAGCGTCTTTTACCGCTTATTATTATTTTATTAGTTTAATCGCTGGGTAGACGTTATTCAGCATAATTATTTGAGCGGGCTGAGTCGGGTGAATACCATCAGCTTGCATCATACCTTCGACACCTGCAATGCCCTGTAATAAAAAAGGCACTAATCCAACGTTATGAGTCGTGGCTAACTCTTGATATTGGTGAGCAAATAGCTTGCTATAAGTTTGACCATAATTTGGTGGGATTTGCATACCGAGTAATAAAACATCGGCTTCTGACTGCTGGCTTTGCTTGATCATGTAGCTAAGGTTCTGTTTGATTAACTTAATCGGGCTGCCGCGTAGGCCATCATTGCCCCCTAGTTCGATAATGACCAGACTGGGGTTATGCTGTCGTAACAGTTTACTGATGCGATTAGCCCCGCCACTGGATGTTTCTCCGCTGATACTGGCATTAATTATCCTGCTATTGATAATAGGGTGCGGAAGGGTTTGTTGTTGTAATTTTTCTCTAACAGGGCAACCCAGCCTTGTTGTTTATCGATGCCGAAACCCGCGCTGATACTATCGCCAATAACTAAGATTGTATTAATTAAGACGGTATGTTGCGCAGATTGGCTATTTTCCCCAGCATTCGCTTGGGGTAAGCTCAGGTTAAGCAATAAGCACAGCATGATAACGATAAGGTAAAACGACCGATGAATTCTAAGGTTGAACATGAACTACAAATTCCTTTATTAAATCTGAAAAACGTCATAAAACAGGTAAAAACGGGGTCAGATAGCCTGACTATATTGCAAGGCTTAGACTTACAGATCAAGCATGCTGAAAGTTTAGCCATTGTTGGCGCCTCAGGCAGTGGCAAATCAACCTTATTGGGCATCATGGCTGGGTTGGATCAACCAACTGCGGGAGAGGTTTGGCTAAATGGTCAGCCCTTACATGAGTTAGATGAAGACCAGCGAGCAGCTGTGCGCGCAGAAGGGGTGGGATTTGTCTTTCAAAACTTCCAATTATTGCCTGCTTTAACGGCATTAGAAAATGTCAGCTTACCCTTAGAGATGAGTAATCAATACTCATTAGCAGAATGCCAAAATTTAGCCCAGCAGTGGCTTGATAAAGTAGGGCTAAGTCAGCGAGTTCGTCATTATCCGACTCAGTTATCAGGAGGGGAGCAGCAGCGGGTTGCCATTGCGCGCGCTTTTGCTTGTCAGCCGAATGTATTGTTTGCTGATGAGCCCACAGGAAATCTAGATCGCAATACGGGCAAGCAAATCATTGATCTGTTATTTGAGTTAAATCAGCAAAACCATACCAGCTTAATTTTGGTGACTCATGATGAGCATCTAGCCCAGCGCTGCCAGCGCCGCATTCACATTCATGACGGGGCTATGTTAAAAGATGAAAACTAATTCTGCCCACCTGCCACTTCTCAGCTTAAGACTGCTTATGGCTGAGGTGCGTGCGGGCAAAATGACGGTGATTTTATTAGCCCTCATTTTAGCCGTCAGTTCAGCAACCATCATCAGTGTTTTCAGCCAGCGTCTTGATAGCGCGATGCTGAATAAAAGCACAGAATTACTCGGGGCTGATTTACGTATTCTTTCTCGGGAAGAAATTCCTCCGCTGTGGTACCAGCAAGCTGAGGGTTTAGGCCTGAAAACCGCTACCACATTAGAATTTCCCAGCGTTGTATTATTAAAGCAAGAAATGGCCTTGGCTGCTGTAAAAGCAGTGGATGATAACTATCCTTTAAAGGGTCAGTTAGGCACTAAACAAAATTCCTTGATGCAGCAGGGTCCTAATCCTGGTGAGGTATGGCTAGAACCGCGTTTATTGGCCTTGCTCAATGCCCAAATTGGCGATGAAGTTGAAGTTGGCGCGATTAAATTAAAAATCAGCGCGATAGTTATTAATGAAAGTGATCGCGCAGGTAACTTTTATAGTCTATCGCCACGATTAATGATGAATTTAAGCGATGTAGCCGCGGCAAAATTGGTACAGGTTGGCAGTCGAGTTAGTTATCGAATGTTGGTTGCTGGTGATAGTTTCGCAGTGAATGCATTGCAGCAAGAACTTGAGTCGCTATTAGCCAGCCATCAAAGCTTTGAATCTCTAACTGATAACAATCAAGCGCTAGCAGCTTCTCTAGCTAAGGCGCGCAGCTACCTATCTTTGGCGGCGATGCTAGCCATAATACTTGCAGGTATAGCGATAGCGATGGCGGCACAAGATTACGCCCGTCGTCATTTTGATAGCAGTGCTTTATTAAGAACCTTAGGAGCGAGTCGAGCTTATGTAACTCAACTTTATCTTTATCAATTACTGTATTTGGCTCTGCTTTCAAGTTTCGTTGGACTGGCTTTAGGGTATATTGGCCAAGAGATGTTAAGCCAGTTACTCGCGACGACTTTTCGTCAAGGTGCTGTGAATGCGAGTTTACCGACAGCGGGAATATCCGCTTGGTTAATTGCCAGTTTAACTGCCCCAGTGACGTTAATGGGCTTTGCATTACCGCCGTTATTACGCTTAGGGCGGGTATCACCGCTAAGAGTATTACGCCGTGAGCTCGAGCCGATGGCATGGAATAGCTGGGCAATTTATGGCTTGGGATTAGCCATGATGGTATTTCTAAGTTATTGGTTTAGTAACAACCTTGTCATGACCTTGATTATTATCTTAGGCGGCTTTGTTATTCTGCTGGTTTTATTATTCTTACTGCAATTGCTATTGTTTTTTAGTGACAAATTAATGCCGAAAGCCAAACTTACAATGACTATGCGCTTTGCATGGCAACAAATAAATCGCGATCGTTATCGTACCTCGATACAAATTTTAGCGTTTGCGTTAACCATGATGGTGATGTTGATTATTGCTATTGTGCGTAACGATTTATTAAACGACTGGCAGAAAAATTTACCTCAAGATAGCGCCAACTTCTTTGCCATGAATATTCAAGGCTATCAGGTTGAAGACTATCAACAGAATTTAGACGCTGCGGGTTTTAGCATTTCTAGCGCATTCCCTATGGTACCAGGTCGATTAGTCGCTATTAATGCTATAGCGGTGAAAAACAGTGCGCAATATTCTCAAGACCCTGCAGTGCAGCGCGACTTAGTATTAAGTGGCGGCGATGAATTACCCATCGGAAATACCCTCACTGAAGGCGAATGGTTTAATGCTGACATTAATAACGAGGTTTCTGTCGCTGAAAGTTTAGCCAAACGCTTACAGCTAAACTTAGGAGACCAATTAACCTTTGATGTGGCAGGGCAGCAGGTTACCGCGAAAATTAGTAGTTTGCGTAAAGTTGATTGGGGCAGTATGAAACCCAATTTTTATATCCTATTTTCTAACGATATCATTGAGCAATTACCGTTAAATTATTTAACCAGTTTTTATGTGCCCCCAGAGCAGAGTCATAAGCTGACGCAAATTATCCGTGACTACCCTGGGATTACTTTATTGGATATGAGTCAGGTATTGATTCAGATTCAAGGGTTATTAAATCAAGTAACCATGGCGGTTGAATATCTATTAGCCTTAGTGCTTTTGGCCGGAGTATTAGTATTATTAGCCGCATTGCATTCGAGCCTAGATGATCGCTTGCAGCAGGGGGCTATTCTGCGAACATTGGGTGCTAAACGTCAGCAGTTACAGGTAATGCAATGGCTCGAATTTCTATTACTGGGTGCATTAGCAGGCTTTATTGCTGTCGCCGGGGCCGAAGTTATTGGTTGGTTGCTGTATCAGCGATTATTCCAGCTACAATATCCTTGGCATTTAAGTTATTGGTTATGGATCCCTATTTTATCAGGGCTTATAATTGCAACTCTGGCCAATCGAAGTTTAACTTCGGTTATTAATCAGCCTCCTTTGGTTATTTTACGTAAGTTATAGTTAGACTGAAAAATTATGACGAAAAAAATTGCTATCAATATCATTATGGGTTTTCTAGGGGTAGGGAAAACTACCGCTATTTTGGACCTGTTAAAACAAAAACCAGCGGATGAAAAATGGGCTGTATTAGTCAACGAATTTGGTGAGGTTGGTATTGATGGTGCAATTTTATCCGCTGAATCAGGAATGACCATCAGTGAGGTACCAGGAGGGTGCTTATGCTGCGTCTCGGGAATTCCTTTCCAAGTCGCGCTGTCCAATTTAATTGCTCAACAAAATCCTGATCGAATTTTAATCGAACCGACGGGATTAGGACATCCTAAAAACTTAATACGCAGTCTGACGACAAAAGAGTACCAACAGCATGCTGAGTTAAAAGCGTCTATCTGCTTGCTTGATCCTAGGCAGTTAAAAAATCCTAAGTACCTGCAGCATGAAACTTTTAATGACCAATGCTATTTAGCCGATGTATTAATCGCGAATAAGACTGATTTAGCGACTGAAATTGATGAGAGTAATTTCTATCAGTTTGCTCAAAATATGATACCAACAAAGCAACATCTCGGCTGGGTTAAAAATGGTCAATTAGATCTTGCTTGGTTGGATTTAGAACGAGATGAAAATCGTCGCGCTAAAGGCAGTCATCATTCTCATGCTCATGCTCATGCTCATGCTCATGCTCATGCTCACTCTCATGCTAATAAATCTAGCACTGCTTCGGGTGAATCTGCTCAAGACACGTCTATTCAAGACGAGTCGATGGTGCCTGTTAGTCTTGCTCTAGGACAACCTTATCAAGCTTTCGAAAATGAAGGTATGGGTTATTATTCCCTAGGATGGTTACTTGCAGAAGACCAAATATTTAACCACCAAGCTTTGAGCCAGTGGTTAATGATATTAGAAGTAGAGCGAGTAAAAGGCTTATTAATTACCGATAAAGGAACGCGAGTGATGAACTTACGTGATCAAGTCTTTAGTGAAATGCCAACGCGTTCACTCGCACAAAGCCGCATTGAAATTATCCATAATAAAAGCTTAGATAAAGCATCACTAGAGCAAGGGCTATTAGCCTGTTTAATAGCATAGGACAGAGCAACAGCAATATGGTAAAAGTAACTTAAAGTAGTTAAAGAGTTCAAGTTCAGAGGTTCATTATGGCACTAGCCAATATTCTTGTAGTAGAAGACGAACAAGCGATTGCTGAAATGATCATGACCAGCCTTGAAATGGCAGGTTATCAGGTTAAGTGGGCTGCTAATGGACAAATTGCCCATCAAATGGTGATGGATGAAATACCCGATTTGATTCTTGCCGATTGGATGATGCCTATGATGACAGGACTTGAACTGGCTAAGCGATTAAAGAGAGATGAAAATACAGCTGAAATCCCGATTATTTTATTAACCGCTAAATCAGACGAAGATGATAAAATTAATGGCTTTGATGCGGGGGTTGATGACTACGTTGTTAAACCCTTCTCTCCGCGTGAATTATTAGCTCGCATCAAGGCGGTATTACGCCGAGGTCATAGCGATACCGAAGGTAAAGGTTTAACCGCTGGTCAGCTGGTATTGGATCGTTCAGCCAAGAAGGCGAATATCGCAGGAGATGATATAAGTCTAGGTCCAATAGAATTTCGTCTATTAGAGTTTTTCATGTTGCACCCTGATCGCGTATACTCCCGCGAACAATTGCTCGACCGAGTTTGGGGCGGCAATGTGTATATAGAAGATAGAACGGTGGATGTGCATATTCGTCGTTTACGAAAAAGTATTTCGATAGCGGATCATGAAACCATGATTCAAACAGTACGAGGAGCAGGGTATCGCTTTTCCGCTGAAGACTTTAAGCCAGTATAAATTGTCTGGCGACTTATAAACGTTGTAAGGATGTAGTATTTTGCAACAAATAGCTTGGCAGCGTGAGTTCTTACGCATCGTTTTTATTGTTACCCTCGCCACCGCCGCGGGAATGTCTTTTGAGCAGCCTTTCTGGGGTGCTCTTGTGGGGTTGGCCGTTTCTCATATTTTGATGTTGAGGCGTTTAAATGAGCTGTTTCGTTGGAGTAATAATCAAGGGCTAGCACCGCAAGATAGTGGCTTAGTTGGCTACTGTGCTGATGTTTTGATTCGTCGAGAGCGGACTTTAAATAAAAAAATCAAGAAGCAAGGCAAGCAACTAAAGCGCATTGCTGAAGGTATCGAGTCATTACAAGATGGTGTTTTGATTGTCGACCAAATGGGCTATATGAACGCTTTTAACCGCGCTTCTTGTCACTTGTTAGGATTAAGAGTTGATACTGATAAAGGTCAGCACATTACCAACTTAATCCGAGCGCCGCGCTTCGTTAAGTATTTCAACAAAGGTGATTATAGTGAAGTTATCGAACTTGAAAGCCCTTATCGTGTAAATCTAATTGTTCAAATACAGGTTACTCAATTTGGCACTGATCAAAAAGTAATCATTGTTCGGGATGTTACAGAGCGCCAACGAGTCGAGCAAATGAGGCAAAATTTTATTGGTGATGTCTCTCATGAATTACGCACACCGCTGACGGTTATCAATGGCTATTTAGAGATGTTAAACGACGCTGATATGAATCCTGGTATCACCCGCGCCGTTCGCCAGATGACTGAGCAAACTGATCGTATGAAAAGCCTAGTGAACGACTTGCTGCATTTATCCAAGCTAGAAAGTAATAATGCCGGTATCGGTAATGACTGGTTTGAATTCCAACCGCTGTGTGCGGTAAGTGTGGATCAGTTGCGAGCTTACACCCCTGTATCACTGACTGGTGAGAAATTTCCTCAGGCTGAAATTCATTGTGATTGTGCTTCAAATATAGAAATACTGGGTTTTGCTGATGAGATCAGTTCAGTGCTGAGTAATTTGATTACCAACGCAGTTAAATACGGTGGTAAAGAAGGCCAGGCTGCGCAGGTAGGTATCAGTATTAAAACGTCAGCGCTGGGATTAGAAGTTGCAATCTCAGATAAAGGCGATGGTATTGCAGCAAACCACTTAACCCGTCTTACCGAACGTTTTTATCGGGTGGATGAATCGAGAGAATCAACCATCGGTGGTTCTGGTCTGGGGCTAGCGATTGTGCGTCATGCTCTTGAGCATCATGATGCTCAGTTAAAAATCGAATCGACTCTAGGTAAAGGCAGTCGCTTTAGTTTTATAATTCCAGCAGAGAGAATCCGAATTAAAGGTGAAAGTTAAAGAAGAGAGTTAAAGAAGAGAGTTAACTCTCTTGCTTTCAATACTGAATCCCAGCCAAAAAAAAGCACCGCTATGTAATAAATAGAGGTGCTTTTTTCAGTTTATTATTGCAGCTATTATTGAATAGCTAAGCTGGATTAGAACTTATATTCAACACCAACGCCGTAGTATTGATTGCTATCATTAACTGCGAATGTTTCGTCGGTAACAAAAGCATAAGCTTTTGCTTTCTTAGCCAGTCTAACATCAACACCTAAACTATACGTTTCAGCATTATCGTACTTGATATCAGACTCACCGTATTGTGCTTTTAACGTCGTCGCATCGGTTACTTTATAAGCCGCAGAGGCAACCCAGCCTTCCTGGTCTTTATCTACACCGGAAACTGCTTGAGTTTCCCATAAACCACCCAAGGTAAGGCCGGCAATAGAGTATTGGCTAACAACTCGAATAACATCAGTGCCATCATCTGCTACGTCGGTATCATAAGCGACAGCAGCGTAGAAACTATTGCGGTCATAGGTTATTGAGCCGGAAGTTCCGTCGTTAACTTCTTCTGTTTCCGAAGCAATATGGGCAATTGTCAATGCTAGACCAGCATAGGTAGGTGTTTTATACAACGCTTGGTTTGATTCGCGCTTATCATTTTTAGTAATCATACTGCTGATGTCACCTGCAAGGTCACCAAATAGATCGACTTTTTTCTGTGCTCGTTTAAGTGGCGTATCAAAGTGACCAGCAACTAAATAACCAAAAGGGCCTTCAAGACCGACAAAAATATTTCGCTGTGTAAATGTCTGTTCATTATCCCCTTTCTCACCATCATCAACTTGAGTTTCATATTCAAGCTGATAAATACCACTTAAGCCATGTTCAAACGGTATTTTACCGTTAGCACCTAGGCGAGAAGCATTCGATACTACGTCGGAGGTGCTATCTCCACCTTCTTGGTTGTTTTGTATCGATACATTAAGTTTTGCATAAAATTTAGGCTCGCCGATATCAATGCTTACTTTGTCGTTATTGGCGACTTCAGCGAAAGCGATATTTGGCAGTAATGCTGCGATAGCTAAAGATAGGGCTGTTTTTTTCATGATCATTCCATCCAATTCATTATTTGTTAAAGCGACTAACATAAGCTTTGTTTTAAATTCGTGACGATTATGTTTCACCAATGTTACAGAAATATGACGAAGTGACCGTATTATTTCAGTTTGATTAATATTTGATGAAACTTAATGTGATTTTCGTTGCTGTAGTCTATGAAACTAAGTCTAGCCAATATTTGATAGATGTCATTTATGGAGGAGAAAACAAAAAGCCCACTGTTAACATTAACAAAGTGGGCTTAGGTAGGATTAACTAGAGTACTACTAAATAGTTGCTAAAGGATGATTAATAATCGATTTTAGTTTGCTCTTCCATTTCAGAGAGTGAACTGTGACGAACATCAGTGCCGCTTACTAGGTAAATTACTTGTTCGCTAATATTGCGTGCGTGATCACCAATACGCTCGATGGCGCGTAAAATCCATAAGATATTAATCGCTTGGCTGATCGAGCGAGGATCTTCCATCATATATGTGATCAGTTCACGAATGGCTGAGGAATATTGTTCATCCACCAGTTTGTCGTTTCTCACAACTTCAATCGCACCTTTGATATCATGGCGTGCAAATGCATCAAGAGCATCAGAAATCATTTTTACTACCGCAGTTCCCATGTGGCGAATTGCTTGGTGGCAAATTTTTGAACTAGCTTGGTTACCATTGGCAACTTCTAGTGCATGAATAGCGACCTTACAGGCCTCATCACCCATGCGCTCTAAATCTCTTACAACACGAGATACTGCCAGTACCATACGCAAATCAGATGCGGCAGGTTGGCGACGTACAAGTATGTGAGTACATTCTTGGTCGATGTTCACTTCCATATCATCAACGTCATCTTCACGCTGAATGATTTTATCCGCTGAACTGGTATCACCACTGCAAATCGCTTCAATTGCATCTTCAACTTGGCGTTGCACTAAGCCGCCCATAGAAAGCATTTGATTACGAATGGCTTCTAAATCCGCATTAAATTGTTGCGAGATGTGTTGGTTAAAGTTCATATCCATTATTCTTCTCCTTATTCTTTAGACGGACTATCCGAAACGGCCAGTAATATAAGCTTCAGTCAACTCGTGCTGAGGTGTGGTGAAAACTTGATCAGTCGGATTCACTTCGATCAGCTGACCTAGGTGAAAGTAAGCGGTGCGCTGTGAAACGCGAGCGGCTTGTTGCATGGAGTGTGTCACGATAGCGATGGTGTATTTCTCACGTAGCTCATCGATCAGCTCTTCAATTTTAGCCGTAGCAATTGGATCCAAGGCAGAGCAAGGCTCATCCATTAAGATCACTTCAGGGTCAACCGCAATTGTGCGAGCAATACACAGGCGTTGCTGCTGACCGCCAGAAAGTCCTGTGCCTGGAGCATGTAAACGGTCTTTAACTTCGTTCCATAAACCGGCGCGCTTAAGACTTTTCTCAACCGTTTCGTCCAACTCGACACGGCTTTGTGCTAAACCATGAATGCGTGGGCCATAGGCGACGTTATCATAAATAGATTTTGGAAACGGATTCGGTTTTTGGAATACCATACCCACTCGTGCGCGTAGTGGCACGGTGTCAACTTTAGGGTCGTAAATATTTTCATTATCGAGCAATATTTCGCCGTTAATATTACAAATGTCGATGGTATCGTTCATACGATTCAGCGTACGTAAAAAAGTCGACTTGCCGCAACCCGATGGGCCAATTAATGCAATAACTTCATTAGCGCCGATATCGAGGTTGACGTCAAAAATTGCTTGTTTATCGCCATAAAAAACATTCACATTACGCGCTGAAAGTTTGGCTTTCGGGCTTAATGGAATGCCCGTCGTTTTGTGATTTTCAATAAGTTGCATGTTCGTACTCATGTTCAATTCTCACTTTCAATTCTTTCTAGTACCGCCTGCAATGCAAGCGGTAGTTTAATCTATAGTGCGCTTTTTAGTGCGGTCTATTTATCTGATAACGATCGGTTTACCAGCGACGCTCTAAGCGACGGCGCAGAACGACAGCAGTAGTATTCATAACTACTAAAAATGACAGCAAAACTAAAATGGCTCCCGATGTACGTTCCATAAAGGCGCGCTCAGGACTATCAGACCATAAGAAAATTTGTACCGGTAATACGGTCGATGGATCGTTAATAAAACCAGGAACATCCACCACAAACGCTACCATACCAATCATTAATAGCGGTGCAGTTTCACCTAACGCTTGGGCCATACCCAAAATAGTCCCCGTTAGCATGCCCGGCATTGCTAAGGGTAATACGTGATGGAAAACTACTTGGTTTTTTGAAGCACCTAAGCCGTAAGCCGCTTCACGAATAGATGGTGGTACCGCTTTAATCGCTGCGCGAGCTGAAATAATAATGGTTGGCAACGTCATCAAGGTTAATACTAGGCCACCTAATAAAGGAGTTGAGCGGGCGACACCAAAAACATTAATAAAAATGGCCATCCCCAATAAACCAAAAATGATCGAAGGAACAGCTGCCAGGTTATTAATATTGATTTCAACAATTTCGGTTAAACGGTTACGCGGTGCAAACTCTTCTAAATAAATTGCCGCTGCAACACCGATAGGAAACGATAATAGCAAGGTTACCATTAAGGTTAATAGCGTTCCCTTAATTGCCCCATGAATACCGGCAAGTTCTGGCTCGCGAGAATCACCGTTGGTAAAGAATAAAGTATTGAAGTGAGTATCTAAACGCTCACTATCAACCCAGTTATTCAGCCACGCTAGCTGCTGATCTGAAAGACGATTATTCATTTCATCTTTTGCTAGATCACGATCGTGTTTAAACCATTGGTCTACATCATCATCCATTAACATTTCAATGCTAACTATGCTATCGATGGCTGCTGGATTTGCTAACAATAAGTTTTGTAATTGCCAAGCGGCCCCAGAACTAATGAGCTTAAACAGTTCACGCTTAGCTTTACGGCCTTTGGGTTTTAACTTTTTGGCGAAGTGACGTTTAATTAAACCATCAAAATTAGCAAAGCGAATTTCATCCGCAGCACTGTCTTTGTTTAGGCCTAAATAGCTACTGTCTAATAGAATATCAGTCGTTAAACTTGTTTGTTTAAATACTGAGGTTCCCTTGCTAGCAATATCGGTAAACAAAACCACTAGGCATAGCATACCGAAGAAGACAGAGGCCATGCCGTACAGGCGGAAACGTGTTTCTGCAGCACGGCGGCGAGCTAAGCTGTTTTCAACCTTTTGGCGGGTGGTAAGGTTTGTCGTAGTCATATTTTTAGAATCAATCGTTTTTGAATCAGTCATATTGCTCTCGATATTTCTGAACAATTTTCAAGGCCACAAAGTTCAATATTAATGTGGATAAGAAGAGCACGAGTCCTAAAGCAAAGGCGGCTAAAGTCTTCGGCGAATCAAACTCTTGGTCACCGACTAGCAGCGTTACAATTTGCACAGTTACTGTGGTTACACTGTCTAGCGGATTAGCGGTTAAGTTTGCCGCTAAGCCAGCAGCCATGGCTACGATCATGGTTTCGCCAATCGCGCGGGAAACCGCGAGCATGACAGCACCCACGATACCTGGCAGTGCAGCAGGAATAACAACTTGACGAATGGTTTCGTTTTTGGTCGCTCCTAGGCCGAAGCTGCCATCGCGTAGTGATTGTGGCACAGCGTTAATTACATCGTCAGATAGTGATGATACGAAAGGAATAATCATAACCCCCATAACTAGGCCTGCGGCTAACGCACTTTCAGAGGATACTTCTAAGCCTAATTCAGTACCGAGCACTCTAATAAAAGGTGCAACGGTTAAGGCAGCAAAAAAACCATACACAACAGTTGGAATACCGGCTAATACTTCTAACGCGGGTTTAGCGTATTTACGTACATTTTCTGAAGCGTATTCTGAAAGATAAATAGCGGCCATTAAGCCAATAGGAATGGCAATAATCATTGCGATGCCTGAAATTAATAAGGTACCTGCAAAAAGCGGCACAGCACCAAAGCTACCAGACGAGCCAGATTGATCTGCGCGTAGCGCAACCTGAGGTGACCAGGTAGTTCCGAATAAAAATTCTAATGGATTAACCTGCTGAAAAAACAACCAAGCTTCAAAGACCACACTGGCCAGAATGCCGACTGTGGTTAAAACCGCAATGCCTGAACTGGATAACAGTAGCAGGTTAACTATATTTTCCATCTCACTGCGGGCGCGTAATTCAGGTTTGATACGGCGGTAAGTAATAACACAAAAGATAATACATAAACTTAACGCGATACCAGAATTCAATACTAGTGTACGTTCATTTAAGGCGGCTAAATGCTCGACTGCAGGCATTAAACTAGGGTCTGGGGCTAGGCCAGAACTTGCTGCAAGGTTATAAACCTTGCTAATCGCCAATTGAATCTGTGCAGGGTCTCCAGCTTGAATATCTGCGGGTAGTTGTGCAATCAATAAATGATTAATCACTGGGCCTTCTAATAAATGCCAAGTCAGTAATAAAATTAATGCAGGGACACCGGTCCATAAGGACATGAGTGTTCCGTAATGGTCGGGCAAGGAATGCATACGCAATCCTTGGTTCGATATTGTTCGTGCACGGTTACGGCCTAGGAAATAGGCACCCCCGAGAACAATAATTACGATGATGAGAAGGCTACTAAAATTCATTTTCTTTTTTGCTACCCAGTATGTTTAGTCAAGGTTTCTTAAACATACAAAAGCCGAGACTCTAGAAAAAGAGGCTCGGCGAGTATGTTATATTGACGATTGCTTATTTTTTAGCGATTGTCTTTAAGTTCTTTACAGTGTCCAGTACATTAGCACGTTCTTCATCTGTCATTGGAATCATGCCTTTCTCAGCCAAGTATCCGTATTCACCCATAGCTTTCTCTGACGTGAACTCCGCTAGATATTCTTCAATACCTGGGATTACACCGATATGAGCCTTCTTAACGTAGAAGAACAATGAGCGGCTGACAGGGTAATCACCTTCAGCAATCGCATCGAACGTTGGCAGTTTACCATCAATAATTGAACCTTGAACCTTATCAGAGTTTTGCTCTAAGAAGCTGTAACCAAATACTCCAAGAGCCGTTGGATTAGCGACTAGTTTTTGTACGATTAGGTTATCGTTTTCACCCGCTTCAACATAAGCGCCGTCTTCGCGAACAGCATGGCAAATTGCTTTGTATTTCTTCTTATCTTGCTTCTTGATGGCCTTAATGAAAGGGAAGGTCTTACAACCGCCTTCTAACGCCAGTTCAGCAAAAGCATCACGAGTACCGGATGTTGGTGGTGGACCCAATACTTCAATTTTAGTGGTTGGTAATGTTGGATTGATCTCATTCCAAGTTTTATAAGGGTTATCAACTAAAGTCTCGCTACCATCTGGGTTAGGGATGTTCTTAGCTAGTGCTAAGAAGATCTCACGTCGAGTGAGTGAAACTTGCTTAGCAGCAGTTGTATTTGCTAGCACGATACCGTCATAGCCCACTGTTACTTCAATAATGTCTTTAATGCCATTCTTGGCGCAAAGTTGAACTTCAGAGCTCTTAATTGCACGAGATGCGTTAGTGATGTCTGGAGTTGCGCTGCCAACACCTGAACAAAATAACTTCAAACCACCGCCAGAGCCAGTTGATTCAACCTTAGGAGTAGCAAACTTAGTCGACTTGCCGAAACGTTCAGCTACAACTGTAGAGAAAGGGTAAACAGTAGAAGAGCCAACAATGCTGATGTAATCGCGCTGTGCGTTGGCTGACATGCTGATTGCAGAAGCTGCAAGAGCAGCACTTAGAGCTAATAATTTTTTCATCATCATTTCCTATCTAATTGTCATTCTTAGCTAGACAGCTCTAGCTGAGAGAAATATTTTCGAATGCTTATTCAGTGATGAGAAGTATCTAGGTGCAATGTTACAGAAATATGACACAGAGGTGAAATATTGCATTTTGATTGCATTTTTATTACATAAACAAGGGGCGACGCCAGTAAACATCGGCTTTTTGCTTGATTTTATAAGAATGAAAAATAATTTTGATAAAACTGAAAAAAGGGTACAGATCCTGCTCTATCACAGATAGAGCAATGCAATAAATTTCTGTTTTGAGGTAATTATGGGTGCAATACGTGGATTTATCACAAGGAATGGCTTACCCGAACACTATTTACAGCAGGCATCAATTTGGTTTGACCCCATCGTTGAGACATTAATTGAGCACCATGCTAGTGCGTTAGCCCAGACAGGAGAGCGTACTTTGGTGATCGGCATCAACGGCTGCCAAGGATCAGGCAAGACGACTTTGGCTGACTATTTATGCACCTCTCTGCAGGATAGAGGCTTAAGTGCAATTTCTATCTCGATTGATGACTTTTACCTAACTCGCCAACAACGGCAGCAACTAGCGGATGAGGTGCATCCACTCTTTGTCACCCGCGGTGTACCAGGCACTCATGATTTAGAGCTGGCACTAGAAACATTGCAGCAACTTTCCGCAGGCCGCGGCGAAGTGAAAGTACCGCGCTTTAATAAGGCGCATGATGAGCGCTTGCCCGAAGAGCAGTGGCCTAAAGTGACCGCTCCCCTCGATATCATCATTCTAGAAGGGTGGTGCGTTGGCATCACAGCCCAAGCAGAAGAGGCCTTGCTTGAGCCGATTAATGAGTTGGAATCTCTGCAGGACCCAGCAGGAGAGTGGCGCAGTTATATCAATCAGCAGCTGGTTACTAATTATCCAGAATTGTGGCAGCTCATTGATCGCTTAATTATGTTGCAAGCGCCGAGCTTTAGTTGTGTTTATCAGTGGCGACTAGAGCAAGAGCAGAAGTTAGAGCAGACCGTGGGGTCTAGCACAAACCGAATTATGGCCGCTGCAGAGATCCAACAGTTTATTCAGCATTATGAGCGCTTAACTCGGCACAGTTTGAAATACCTTCCGCAAACCTGCCAGCATTTATTTCAACTAACCAATAAGCGCCAGGTAGCTGCTTATCAAGCGCCTAACCCTTTGCCCGACGATCCTCGTTTTGGTCAGCATGATGTAGCATTAAAGGGATTATAACGATGAAGGATATGACGACAGAGTGGATTATTTTTACCGATCTTGATGGTTCATTATTAGACCATGATAGCTATAGTCATAAAGCGGCAGACGAGCTGTTAACTGAGCTTCAGCAAAAAAAAATCCCCGTTATTTTAACCACTAGTAAAACCCGTGCTGAAGTATTATCGATTCGAAGTGAATTAAATAACCAGCATCCTTTTATCGTTGAAAATGGTGCTGCGATTTTTATTCCTAAAAATTACTTCCCTACTAAACCAGAAACCTGCATTGAACTTGATGGATTTTGGGTCTATAGCTTCAGCCAAGCCCGTAGTCATTGGTTATCAATACTGAATAAAGCCAAAACAATTTTCCCCCACAGTTTTAGTCATTTTTCTGCTATGAAAGAAGAAGTTATCGCCCAAGTTACCGGTTTATCTTATGTACAAGCTCAGCAAGCCAACCAACGAGAATTTGGCGAGCCTATTTCATGGCTAGGTGTGGATAAAGCGAAGCAAGAATTTATTCAATGGCTAGAAGAGCAAGGTGGGCATGTATTACAAGGAGGCCGATTTTTACACCTTGGTGGCTCTTGTGATAAAGGTCAGGCTCTTGCCTGGTTGGCGCAAGAGTATAAAAACCAGTATGCCCTAGCGGCTATAAAAACCATTGCAATTGGTGATAGTGGTAATGATACCGCAATGCTTGAACAAGCAGATTTGGCACTGATTATTCGATCCCCTGTACATGCCCCGCCTAAGTTAAAAAGACTTCGAGGTTTTTTTATCTCAGAAGAATTTGGGCCTCGCGGTTGGAGTAGCGGCTTACGCAAAATATTGTAAATAAAACATTTTAATTTTGAAAGATAAGGAAATATCATGGCTGACTTTTATCAAAATGGCATAGTGACTACGTTACATAATTTATCTCGCCGACCAATTGAAGAGATCGAAGAAGAATTGAGGGGGTTTAGTAAAAAACGGCCAATGTCGTTAATTCTACCTTCGTTATTTTCTGAACTAGAAGGTGAAGCATTACCTAATATTGTTAATCATTTAGAAGGTGCAGATTACCTAAGCGAAATTGTTATTGGTTTAGATCGTGCTGATGAAGATCAGTATCGTCATGCTTTGAAGTTTTTCGGAAAACTGCCTCAGCATCACCGAGTATTGTGGAATGAAGGGCCTAGATTACAAGCTTTAGATGCAGAGCTACAGGAACTTAACCTCGCCCCGAAAGAATTAGGCAAAGGTCGTAACGTTTGGTATTGCATGGGATATACCCTCGCGTCTAATCGTTCTGAGTCGGTTGCATTGCATGATTGTGACATTGTTACTTATGATCGAGAGCTATTAGCACGATTAATCTATCCTGTTGCCAATCCACGATTTAATTATGAATTTTGCAAAGGTTTTTATGCTCGTGTTGCCGATGGCAAGATCAATGGCCGAGTTAGCCGTTTATTAGTAACACCGTTATTACGCGCACTGAAAAAGATGTTTGGTGAAATGGAATACTTACAGTTTATGGACAGCTTCCGTTATCCACTGGCAGGTGAGTTTTCGTTTCGCAAAGATGTTTTAAACGATATTCGCATTCCTAGTGATTGGGGCTTGGAAATTGGTGTGCTGTCAGAGATGCACAGAAACTATGCCAATAACCGTTTATGTCAGGTTGATATTGCCGATGTATACGATCATAAACACCAAGACTTATCCATAGGGGATGATCAAGGTGGGCTGTCTAAAATGTCCATTGATATTTCCAAGGCTTTATTTAGGAAGTTAGCGACCCACGGCAAAACCTTTAATACCGAAACGTTTCGCTCAATCAAAGCCACGTATTTCCGCATCGCTTTAGACTTTATCGAAACCTATCACAACGATGCGGTAATGAACGGCCTAACCTTGGATATTCATGCGGAAGAAAAAGCGGTCGAATTATTTGCGCAGAATATTATGAAAGCGGGCGAAGCCTTTTTAGACAAACCGATGGAAACACCTTTTATTCCTAGCTGGAACCGAGTGATCAGTGCTAAGCCCGATATTCTAGAGCGTTTATATGAGGCTGTAGAAGAAGATAATAAGGAGTTTATGTCACGATGAGCTTATTTGATTCCGCATTATCACAGCGCAGCCAACACTTAATAGAGCAGATATATCACCAAACGGATTTGACTATAAGCAGTGAGGAGCTGGCGCATCAATGCTTACTTGCCATGAGATTAGATCAATCCAGTTCTGAACCTGTATCGAGTTTGCATAATGAACTGTGGGATCAAACCAGTACTATCATGATTACTTATGGGGATAGTTTTTTATCCCCAGCTGAAAAACCATTAATTACCTTAAAACATTTTTTAGATGAGTACTGTGAAGGGCTGATTAACAGTGTTCATATTTTACCATTTTTTCCCTTTAGCTCTGATGATGGTTTTTCAGTAATGGATTTTTCAGTCGTTAATGAAGGTCTAGGGGACTGGAAACATATTGAAAGTATTAGTGACGACTATCGCTTAATGGCTGACTTGGTGATTAATCATTGCTCTAGTCGCAGTTTGTGGTTTCAAAATTTTATTAAAGGAGAAGGCCCTGGGCATGACTACTTTTATACTGAATCACCCAATGTCGACTTATCTCAGGTTGTACGCCCAAGGACCAGTTCTTTATTGAGGGAAACGAAAACAGAGAAAGGAATTGAACATGTTTGGTGTACTTTTAGTCATGACCAGGTCGACCTAGATTTTAGGAATCCAAACGTATTATTACAGTTTATCAAAATAATTCGACAATACTTGGATAAGGGAGTCCGTATTTTTCGGCTCGACGCCATTGCCTTTTTATGGAAGAAGGTTGCATCTCCAAGCATTAATTTAGAAGAAACACATAATGTAGTGCGTTTGTTACGCCTACTAATAGAATATGCAGAAAATGATGCGGTTATTATCACCGAAACGAATATTCCTAACCGTGAAAATCTCTCCTATTTTGGTAATGCTAACGAAGCACACTGTGTGTATAACTTTGCTTTGCCTCCATTATTAATCAATACGCTGCTCTCTGGAAATAGTCATCACCTAAAGCTCTGGTTGATGAGCATGCCAGCGGCTCAACAGGGAACGACTTACTTTAACTTTATTGCTTCTCATGACGGTATGGGGTTAAGGCCTATTGAAGGAATATTGAATGATGAAGAAATTCAGATACTTGTTGATACCTTGCAAGATTTTGGTGGCAGAATTTCTTGGCGAGCATTGAAAAATGAACAAGGAGAAGCTATTCAAAAACCCTATGAAGTAAATATCTCATTATTTGACGCGCTGCAAGGAACGTTGAAAGGTAAAGATGGCATAGGTAAGGATGGAATAGCTGAAGAGGATAGGGGCATCGACCGTTTCATTTGTGCCCATAGTATTATGCTCGGCTTAGAAGGTATTCCAGGTATTTACGTGCATAGTTTATTGGCGACGCGTAATGATTATAAACGCATGGAGCATACAGGGCATAATCGTTCGATCAACCGTCATCAATGGCAATATGCCGAACTAGAAGCGCTATTAATTGATGAAGACAATCATCATGTAAAAGTATTCACTAAGTTAAAACGGTTATTATCGATTCGCCAGCAACAAAAAGCCTTTCATCCTAATGCTGCGCAATTTACTTTACATTTAGACGATTCAATATTCGCTTATTGGCGCCAATCACAAGATAAAACCCAGAGCATTTTTTGCATTAGCAATATTACTGATGAAGCTCAGCAGTTTATGTTATCGGATATTAATTTAGTCAGTACAGAGGATTGGTTTGATTTAATTAACGGGCAAAAAATGACGAGCCAGGAAATGCTGATCCAACTAGCGCCTTATCAGACGCTGTGGATCAGCAATAATTAATGAAGAGTTAATGAATAGTTAGTTAATGAATGATAACTAATTATTCAAGGAAGGGCTTATCTATCTTCATAACGCTGGTGCTTAAAGAAGATTCCGTTATCACCAAAGTTGGATAGAGTGAACTTTGAAGACAGCTTAACCGTACCAATCTTCTTCGCATCCTTACGTCTGCTATCGGCATAGTATTTATTCATACGAGGAAAAATCGACGTGCGAATACTCTTACTGGTCGCATAGATATCGTATAGGTCATCACCAGCATTAAGCGTTACCAAATCGCTGCGGAAATCATGAGCAGAGCTTGAGAATTTACCTTTTACTGTAGCGCTAGGCACAAAGTAAATTTGAGTCGGTGCATTGGCATTACTTGCAGCACTGCCGTCTTGATTAGTATCGGCCATTGCATTAACCATTAAGCGCGTCGGCTTACTAGTAACCGCAGAGAAAATTAGGCTAGTGCCTAAAGTTTCATTGGCTTCAGGAGAAACGTATTGAGACAGCTCGTTAGCAAAGAAATCCTGATTATTTCCTTGGCCAGATAGGGTATATAGCGCAGAGACATTTTCAGAGGGTTTATTATCGACAAATGCTTTCCATGCAAGACCGGGTGCAAAGCCACGATCACTTGGATCACCTGTCACAGATAAACGCATTAAGCCACAGTCAGAGCCTTGAAATAGGCCCGTATATTCCGAGCTATTGGCTACGAACTCTACTTTAGCAACTGCACCATGAGCGTGCAGTGGTTTTTTATAACCTGGAGGTGCAACGTCTTTTTGATCGTTTACTTTATCCCACAGTACGCGATTAATAAGACCCAATATATCAATATCTTCTAGTGCAGGAACTTCATCCGCGGCAAACTCGCTACGAAGAATACCGTTATTCCATAGGTGTTGCTGCTTTTCACAACCCGCCCAAGAATCGTAGTTATCAGGAATATTTAAACCCCAAGGTTTAAAGGCATTTTCAACCCCTATAAGGCTGGAATTAAGCTCTGGATAATGACGGTTTAGCACATCAACCATGGTATTGTTTTCTACCCAGTCAATCCCTTCTGGAGTATAGACTTCATCAGTGTAGTGAGAGGTATAGAAACGGTCAGTAATTAAACGACGCGATGCATTCATGATGAAAATCTGGAACGCAGTTTCACCAAAGGCAAAACCTTCAGGGCGCACAGTTTCAGCCAATTGGCCGACTAAAGCATCAATCTGTTCAACATCGTTATTATATAAGCGCTTAAGTTCGGCTAGAGTTTCTGCATTGCTAGTCAGGTCTTCAAACTTATTAATCGGCGTTAAACCAATCTGACGACGGAATTCGTTATAACGCGGAACACCACGTTCACGATCACGGATGATATCTACAGTTGCTAAATCAATATCCCCTAATAGAGGCACATTAATATTACGCAAAAATTCTGGATAGTTATGCAGGGTTAAAGAACCTGGGTGAGTAATACCAAAAGAGTACCATAAGCGATTTGCACCTTGGTCACTCATCACATCTTCAGCATCGCCATCTCGGGTATCTTCGATCGCAATACGATCACGTACTATATTTGAACCAATGTCATAAACTTCAACATCATCGCGTAATAATGGGTGCATGCGATATACCGCAACAAATTCTTCCGTTAGCGTATAAGCGGTACCTGCGTTATCGGCTTGACGAGAACCGACTAAACCGCCAATCGCGTGCTCAAGAAAAGCAGCGTCATCAAGTTTGGCTGTTAACGCTGGATTAAAGCCTAAGGTTTTCTTCACGAAGGAATCAGTTTTCGCCAAATCTTCCGCCAGCTTAGCAACGCCATCTTGGAAGTCATCACGGCCTTCTCTATCACCTAATAACCCCCACCAGTTTGCATACATAGCACGTTCAGTCACAGGATTGGCAATAATAGCCGGAGTCCATTCAACGGTATGGATCTTGGCCATCAACGCGGCGTTAATTAAACGAGCTTTATCGTAAATCCATTGATCAGAACGACCAGGGTTATTTGAAATTAGCATGTCTGCAATCGCATTATGTTCAGCAACAAACAGTTGATGCAGCATGCTCAAACCTACCCACCAGTTACTGTTGAAGCCAGTAATAGGAACGCCGGATACAAATTCAGTCGGTAGAGTATTGTCATCATTTACGGCTAAGCGGCCACCGGAAAAAGAACGGATAGTATCTGACTGCGCTTTGTTGCTGCCATAAAGTTGAGAGCCATCCCACCAGTGAGTATTTTTATTACGATAGCTATTAGGATAATCAGCTTCATCTGCGGTACGTGTTGGATCGGCTTTAGTGCGTTTAATCTCTAATTCGCCAGTGCCAAATTCATCACCTGCTGGTAAAGGCACAACAATAGGCTCACCGACTTCATCGACTGTATGATCGACCCAGTCATGTACCATGAACTGAATCCAAGAGGCGGCGATAAAGTTAACCGACGTTGCTGGTTTAAATTCGTCACGGCCCATAACAGAATTACTAACATCCCTCGGGTTAGGCGTTAATAACGTATCGGTTTCACCTTGTGCGGCAGACAGTTCAACGTTACGACCAAAGCGACGCAGCGCTGCACCTTCAGCAGGGTTGTCTAAATTGTTACAGGTACCGTCTTCAGTTCGCGCGCTTAAGCTGCGGTCGTCACAAACGATGTCTTCGTTGTATTCACCATAACGTTCGAAATCAAACAAATTGTTAGCGAACAATTCTTCCCTTTCAAATGCGAGCACTAAAAGCCCTGCAAATATCCCTAGGGTGCCTAGCTTAGTCAAAGCTGGCCACGTGACCCAGACTGATTTAAACATAATGAAATCCTTAATGTTATTTTTATAGTTTAAGAAGTGTATTAATGCTCATGCTTCGTACGGTTTTTATAGTTATTATTTTTCACGTCACGACAATAGCGATAACTGTGCCAATAAAAATAATCAGAAAAATCAAAGGGAAATAAAAGCAAAAAAGATTATTTATTCGATGTGTTACTTTTAGTAAGTCAGTAAAACGTAAGGAATAAACGTGAAATGACGGGTTTGGTAAATGGGATATTTTATCTGAGGAATATCAGTAGAAAAGGTACTGTTTTAATAAGGTCAGATAGGATCGTGACTGGCGTATTGCTGCTAGAGCTTTTACGCCGTCCCTGAGGTTGAAAGGCAGTCACAGTAGAAGAAATTACGCCAGGCAGGTATTGTTTAGATAGGGGTAATGATAAAGAACTACCTTTGACTAAAAAACAAACGTTTAATGCAAGTTTAATATAGCTGCTGTTAACTGATCGAAATATCGGTAATATATGCGCCATATTTATATGCGACATAACGCAAGGAGTTGAAGATGTTTGCAATATTTTTAAGCGATAAAATGGATCCCTTCTATCAGAACATTGCTTCGTTCCCAACTCTATTTTTTACTCTTATACTCACGCTGTGTTCTGTCTATTGGCTAGTTGCGGTATTAGGGGTTGTTGATCTAGATATACTCGATCTCGATGTCCCTGAAGGTGATGCTGATAGCGGTACTGGTGCAAATGCTCTTGCAGGTTTTTTATTCAAGTTCGGCTTAAATGGAGTGCCCTTAACGATTATAATATCTTTCATCGCTTTATTTGGTTGGTTCATTTGCTATTTCGCAGTTCATTTTACTTTTCCCTTAATTCCCGATGGCTTTGTCGAATATATAGTTGGCTTGCCGATATTGATTGCTTCTTTATACATTGCGGTATTAATAACTGCTAAGGCGATTAAGCCCTTAAGGCCATTTTTTAACAGTCTCAATAAAAATACGGTAAAGGATGTGCTTGGCCAAACTGCGATCGTCCGTTCATTACGACTAGATTCAGACTTTGGTGAAGTATTCTTAGAAGATGGTGGCGCAGGACTCATCTTTAAAGCCCGTACATTTAATAATGAAACCTATAAAAAAGGTGATCGGGTAGTACTGTTAGAATATCTGAAAGACAAGCATGTCTATCGAGTGATTTCTGAAACTGAATTTCTTAAATAAAACGCATAAAATTAAACTTAAAAACAAATGGAGAAGTTGTTATGGCTGATTTATCAGTGTTAATGCCGATACTAACAGGCGTTGGTATCTTTTTAGTGATCATGATGGGATTGGCAATGTTATTCCAATCGTTTTATATCAAGGTCGCGCAGGGAACGGCGCTTATTGTTAACGATATGAGCTCAACCCCCAAAGTACACTTCACAGGGGCATTGGTTTACCCAATTATATACAAAAAAGAATTAATGAAGGTATCGCTAATCACTTTAGAAGTAGACCGTCGCGGTAAAGATGGTTTGATTTGTTTAGACAACATGCGTGCAGATATTACCGTTGCCTTCTATCTGAGGGTTAATGAAACCCCTGAAGATGTATTGCGTGTTGCTAAGTCGATTGGTGCTGATCGTGCGTCGGATAAAGAAGCTGTATATGACCTATTCGCCGCTAAATTCTCAGAAGCATTGAAAACGGTTGGTAAGCAAATTGAATTTGTTCAGCTGTTTGAAAATCGCTTAGAATTTCGTGAGAAAATAGTTGAAGTAATTGGCGACGATTTGAACGGCTATGTATTAGAAGATGTGGCGATTGATTACTTAGAGCAAACGCCAAAGCACGCATTAGATTCTAATAATATTCTAGATGCGGAAGGTATTAAGAAAATTACTGAACTAACTGCTAGCCAAAACGTTATCACTAATGAATTAGAGCAAAACGAATCGTTAGCGATTAAAAAGAAGAATGTTGAAACCCGTGAAGCGATGCTAGAGTTAGAGCGCCAAGAAGCAGATGCTGAAGCCAAGCAAGAACGAGAAGTTGCAACTATTAGAGCCCGTGAAGAAGCCGAAACGTTGAAGGTTCAAGAAGAAGAACGTGGAAAGTCGGAGTCAACCCGAATTCAAGTTGAACAAGATTTAGCCGTTCAATCTGAAAATCAGCAGCGTGAAATTGAAGTGGCTGAGCAAAACCGTCAACGCGCAGTTGTTATTGAAGTTGAAAAAGTAACTCGTGCGAAAGATTTGGAAGTGGTTGCTCGTGAGCGTGAAGTTGATTTGCAAACAATCGAAGCTGAAAAAGCGATTGAGATAGAGAAGAAAGAAATTGCCAATGTTATTCGTGAGCGTGTTGTTGTAGATAAAACGGTTGCGATTGAAGAAGAGCGTATTAAAGAAGTACGTGAAGTTTCAGAGGCGGATCGCTTGAAGCAAATTCAAGTGCTAGCAGCTGAGGGTGATGCTGATGAACTTAAAGTTAAGCAAGTAAAAGCTGCTGAAGCAGAAGAGCAATCAGCTAAATTCAAAGCGGTAGAAATTACGACTTTGGCACAAGCAAATCTAGAAGCTGCAGCAAAAGAATCAGAATCTAAGAAGAAGCTAGCAGAAGGTACTCAGGCTGAGCGAGCTGCCCCTGGCTTGGCGGAAGCTAAAGTACAAGAAGCGAAAGCTGAAGCGCTAGAAAAAGAAGGTTTAGCAGAAGCTTCAGTGGTTGCTGCTAAAGGTGTATCTGAAGGGAGTGCACTGCGTGATACTGGTTTGGCAGGCGCTGAGGTTATCAGTGCTAAAGGTTCAGCAGAGGCTAAAGCAACGAAAGAAGTGGGTCTTGCGGAAGCTGATGTTACGCGTGAGCACTTTAAGGCTGAAGCAGAAGGTCTAGTTGAGAAGTTTGACGCTATGGGTGGCATGAGCGACCAGGCTCGTGATCACGAAGAGTTCCGTATGAGCTTAGAAACAGCTTTCAAAGAAGCGATTGCTTCTCTTGACGCGGGTAAAGAAATTGCTCGTGATAATGCAGAGGTCCTTTCGGTTGCACTTCAAAAAGCGAAAATCGATATTGTTGGTGGTGAAGGGCATTTCTTCGATACCTTCTCTAAGTCTCTTTCTTTAGGTAAAGCTATTGATGGTGTTGCTCAGAAGAGCAGTACTGTAGGGGCTCTGTTGGCGACCGTGATGGAAAACCAAAAGAAGAAAGATACTGCTGATAGCGAAAGCTAATACGGTCGTATTGATGCTTCAGATAAGAGGGCTTAGCTATTAGTCCTCTTATCTCTATCCCCCCCTGAACGACAATCAAAGAACACAAGGATCTCGCTGTGGCTGAACATAATTCAAATCAAGTCGAAAATGCCGTTGCAGAAGGTGGTGCCTATGAAGTAATTCGTAAGCGCTTAGTTGGACAGGGCCAGTTATTAAATCAACAAGCTGGTAAATTAAATGAAGCACGATTAGCTGAATTTGGAAGTTCAGATTTAAGCATTATCTCTCGCGTAAGAGTTCGCACAGAAAATAACTGTGTCGCTCGAGATATGGTTCAGGTCGGCGATTATCTTCTCTTTGGTTATAACGTTTTTATTGGCTTGAAGAAAGAAACCAAGATCGATGATGTTTTTTCTCTTTTCAAATTAAAGGATGATGGTGAGCAATACAGCTTAGAAGCTGTGAGCCACAGTGATAGTTTCTTAACGTCTGCTTCGTTCCAAAGTGATTTTTTAGAGCTGTATCGCTATTACAAACAAACGCGACTTGTACAGCTAACCATGAAAGATGGCAAGCTATTGGCAGGTTTTCAAATTGGTGAGCGGTTAGAGGATATTCGAGTATTTCGTTGGTCAGTATCGGCTGATGGAAAAGATATTACCTATATTGATAATCGAGGTGAGCGTGATATACAGCTACCTAGTTCGTATGATTTTGATTGGTTAGAAACTAACCGTGAAAATACCGTGCATGGCCGCCATCCGCATATCAATATTTTAGACAAAGTATTTGTAGAAACAATTAATGGTGATTTAACCATTAAAATTGAAAACAATACCGAGCAAGGCAAAGGTATTTATAGTGAGCCTGTTGAGGACTCAACTCAATCCTTAGATGATGGTCAGTTTTTCTATGCCAGTGTTGGTGCGCTTATATTATTAAAAATATTGCCCTATCGTGAAGAGCAGTGGCGTTATTTTGTGTTTAACTCCTTAACGGATGAAGTGGTTAAAATCGATGATATCGGGCAATCTTGCGTTCAACTTCCTGAAGATCACGGTATCATTTTTCCAGGAGGCTATTATCTACAATCGGGTGAAATGAAAACCTTTGAAGGCGATAGTTCAGGATCTTTAGATCAAGACCAGTCTCTTAAATTTAAACGTATGATTAAATCGCCTAACGGCGAAGATGTTTTATTTGTTTTTTATCAGCCTGAAGAAGGTCTGTTTGGATTATTCTCTTATAACCTCATTAGTAAATCGATGCAAAACCCCATCTATGGCCATGGTTATGCATTAGCGGAAGATGGCAAGTTAGTGATCTTTTCTGCAGAAAGTGAACCTACACGTATTCATCCTATGCAAATTTGGCAAACGGCTTATGTAAGTGCAGATTTTGCAAGTCGTGCTGATGTGAGTCAAAGTTTCTTTGGCAAAATAGGAAATGCTTCATTGGTTCGTGGGGTTTCAGATTTATACAGCCTACACCGCATGATATCGGATCAAACAGTCTCTGCGCGAATTTATGAAGAGTTAAGTAAAACTGCAGGTCGCTTCTTTGATTCACACTATTGGGTTGAAGAGTATTCAGCACAGCAAGAAGAAAGTGCAGATAAAGATCATTCAATCGCAGCGTTAATTAAGCAAATATCACAAACGTCAGAATTGGTGATTGATGAGTTCGAAAAGGTCCAGAGCATTCGCCAGCAATCTCAGCAGGCTATGTCGAGCGCAGAAGATCAGCAACAAAATTTAATTAACTCTATTCGTCCTGAAAACTGGCAGGTCGCAGAGGAATTTGTTGCTGCGTTAAATAAATTACGTCAACAGCGTGGTCATCTCGCGACGATCAAAGAATTTCGCTATATCGATGCTGATCGCCTAACTGAATTAGATCAGCAATTAATTGAGACACAAGAAAAGTTAAGTGAAAGTACGGTTGAGTTTCTATCTCAAGACTCTGCATTATCACCGTATTTTGATAAAATCGTAGGCTTTGATAATGAAGTTACAAAAGCTGAAACTATTGCGGTATTGACTCCTGTTATCGAAGAAATTGAAGAAACAGCTTCTGGTTTGGATTTGCTATCAGAACTTATGTCATCCCTTAAAGTGAATGATGCGACAGTACGCACTCGAATTATTGATGCTATTTCTGAAGTTTACTCAAAGCTCAATCAAAGTAAGGCCGCGGCGAAGCACAAGCAAAAGTCATTGGGGTCAGAAGAAGCGGTTGCTCAGTTTAGCGCTCAATTTAAACTATTCTCGCAAAGTATTACTAACGCCTTGGGTATGTCGACCACGCCAGAACGTTGTGATGAGCAGTTATCTCGCTTACTTGTGCAACTAGAAGAGCTTGAAAGTCAGTTTAGTGAATTCGAAGAATTCTTGGCTGATATAATGGCTAAAAGGGATGAGGTGTATCAATCCTTTGAAGGTCATAAACAAAAGCTGCTGGATGAACGTTTACGCAAAGCACAGTCTGTTACTGATGCGGCAGAAAGAATTCTGAGCAGCATCGAGCGACGTTCACTTAAGTTTACTGATGCAGAGAAGCTCAATACCTATTTTGCCTCCGATTCACTGGTACTTAAAACCCGTGAAATGGTTGAGCGCCTGCGTGAATTAGAAAGTGCGGTGAAAGCCGATGATATTGAATCCCGCTTTAAAGCCATAAAAGAACAAGCATTACGCTCTCTTAGGGATAAAACTGATATTTATGAAGATGGCGGCAATGTTATTAAGTTGGGCCCGCGCCATAAGTTTAGCGTTAATACCCAAGAGCTTGATTTAACCATCGTGCCTCGAAATGGTGAATTGAATATTCATTTAACAGGTACCGACTACTTTGAACAACTAATACGTAACGATTTACTAGAATTAAGACCATTCTGGGAAATGGCGATTGAATCTGAGAGCCCTGAGGTTTATCGCAGTGAATATCTCGTCGCATTAATTTTGCAAGCGGCTGATAATAATACTGATGGCCTAAATAATGAATTGCTGAAAAATTCTTTGCTAGACAGTTCTAAGCTGAGTCGCTTAGTTCGAGACTTTGCCAATCCGCGTTATAAAGAAGGCTATGAAAAAGGCATTCATGATCACGATGCTGTTTTATTATTGCAAACATTATTGCCCGCTATGGATAGTGCAGATCAATTGCGCTTTGATCCATTATGCCGTGGGATTGCACAGATTTTTTGGGCCAATATTCAGCACTTAGAAGCGGATGGGCAAGAAAAGTTACTAGTGTTGAAAGCTCAAACCAAAAGCTGGCATGAACGTGCTCAATCGGCTTTTCAGATGAAAGAAATTTTTAATAATAATAAAGCCATTCAGTTATTACGCTTGGAAGTACAGCAGGCTTTGTCTGATTTTTACAGTCATTATGAGCTACCAATGGCGCCAGCTGATTTAAATCGTAGTGCTGATTACCTAGTTCATGAACTAGCTCGAGATCGTATTGAATTTATTGCAAGTAAGTATGCTCAACAGTTAGTAAATGAACTGAAACAATCTTTAGATAGTTCCTCGTGGCGTAAGTTGCAGGGCACGTTAGACAAGTTGAAAGGAAATGTTGCTCAGCGTTGGAGCTTAACCCAATCTTGGCTCACGGCTTTAGTGGAAGGTAAGGGCTTAGAGAGCTTGTCTCGGTACATTCCTGAAGCCGTGGCGATGATTAATGCTGAAGGCCGAATTGAGCGCCGTCCAACCGAAGTTGATACTGAACTAACCATTAGTGGTTTGTTAGGGGATCATCCAAGGATTGAAAAACAAACAATAACGTTGGCGATTGATGAGTTCTTACAGCGTCTAGATGATCATCAACAGCGTGTTGTTACCGGTTATCATCATTATCATAAAATGCGCCAGAGTATTATTGAGCAAGAGCGAGATTTATTAGGTTTAGAATCTTTTAAACCTAAGCCTTTAAGTTCGTTTGTGCGTAACCGCTTAATCAATGAATCTTATTTACCATTAATTGGCGATAACTTAGCAAAACAAATGGGTACACTAGGAGAAAATAAACGCTCAGATTTAATGGGCTTGCTAATGATGATTTCGCCACCTGGGTACGGTAAAACAACCTTGATGGAGTACGTTGCTAGCCGCTTGGGTTTAATCTTTATGAAGATTAATTGTCCTTCGTTAGGCCATGACGTTTTATCATTAGACCCCGAGCAAGCACCTAATGCGACGGCTCGACAAGAGTTAGAGAAGCTAAACTTAGGCTTAGAAATGGGCAGTAATGTAATGCTGTATCTTGATGATATTCAGCATACGCACCCAGAATTTTTACAGAAATTTATTTCGTTATGTGATGGTACTCGTCGCATCGAAGGTATCTGGAAAGGCAAAACTAAAACGTATGATATGCGCGGCAAGAAATTCTGCGTTGTCATGGCGGGTAATCCTTATACAGAAACAGGTGAAGCATTTCAGGTTCCTGATATGTTGGCTAACCGTGCTGATATTTATAACTTGGGTGATATCTTAGGTGGCATGGACGAGCAGTTTGCTCTTAGTTATGTAGAAAACTGTTTAACGTCGAATGCGGTATTGGCGCCTTTGGCGACTCGTGATTTGAATGATCTTTATAAAATTGTACGGATTATTAACGGCGAGAATATTGCCACAACAGATCTTAGTCACCAATACAGTGGTGCGGAGATGAATGAAATAACTGAAGTATTGAAAAAGTTGTTTGTGATCCAAGACGTGGTATTGAAAATTAATCAGCAGTACATCGCTTCGGCGGCACAATCTGATGATTATCGCACCGAGCCTTCATTCAGATTACAAGGCAGCTATCGTAATATGAATAAGATGGCTGAAAAAGTATCCTCGGTAATGAATCATAGTGAATTGATGCAAATGATTGCTGATCATTATGTCGGGGAATCACAGCTATTAACCAACGGTTCTGAAGAAAACTTATTAAAGTTAGCAGAACTGCGTGGTGAAATGACGGATGAAGAGTTAGCACGGTGGGTTAAAATAAAATCGGACTTCGCTCGTAATAAATCTATGGGCGGTGATGATGCTGATGTTGGTGGAAAAGTTATTGGGCAATTGGTTGATCTTGTTGGCGGCGTAAGATCCCTTAGCGAAAATGCTGAACAGTCGAATAAATTACGCGAACAAGATAAGCAACAGCGTCTAGAGTCAGAAGCACTGCGTAGAAGTGAAGAGCAGCCTTATGAGAGTGCTAGCATTGAACAGCTACAAGGTTTGAATCAATCCCTGGATCAATTTTCTTCAGTCGTATCAAGTGGAATAAAATATATTGCCCAACAGTCTTCGCAGCAGGTCGCACCGAAAGTAGAAGTGATTAATCAACCTGTTCCAGGTTTGGATAAAATACTAAAAGCCTTGGCCGATACGATGGAGAATAGTCTCTTTCCAATTGTACGCTCAATGGATCGTAAAATTGATATCGATTTAAAAACTCATGACAAAATGAAAGAGATTTCGACTCAGTTAAGAGCTTTAGAAACCGAATACAGCACTAAGAAGTAACTTGGAGCTAGCTAACCAAGAAGCGAATTAAATAAGGATTTTTAATATGAAGTGCCCAAAATGTAAGAGTATCGATTTACATGCGACTAAGATGGAGCAAGGGCTGTCGGGGATGGGTTGTAACGAATGTAAGGGTGTTTTTGTCTCTCTTCTTTATTATCGTGATTGGGCAGAGCGTTTTTTGTCGACTGAGGCAGAAAGCGAAAAAGCCGAAGAAATAAATAGCGAAGAGGTTGAGAATACTCACAATGCGATGAGTTGCCCTAAATGCAGCCGTATTATGACTAAATATAGAGTATCGAGTGAGCATGATAACCGCTTAGACTTATGCGCTAATTGTGATGAAGCTTGGCTTGATAAGGGAGAGTGGTCATTACTTAAGTCGCTTAACTTGGGCTCTAAAATGCCACTAGTCTTTACTGAGCAATGGCAGAAGCAAGTTCGACAACAGGTTTCTGAAGAGAGTAGACGTGCCCGTTTTGTCAGTATACTTGGGGAGGAGGTTGTTGAAGAAGCAGACAAAATTCGGCAGTGGATGAAAGATTGCCCTCGGCGTGCGCAAATATTGCTATATTTAAATCATGAATAGCAATACACCGGAGTGGTGCCATTCTGATACAGAAAGGTTTTACATTAATTGAGCTAGTTGTGACTCTTGTCGTTATTGGCGTTATAGCGGCTTTTGTCTTACCACGGTTTTCTGATTTAAGTGATCAAGCAGAACTTGCACAAGCTGAGGGTATTGCGGGTGCCTTGCAGTCAGATGCGTTGACGGCAAAAGCCCTTTTTCGCAGTCAAGGCCATAGTACGCGTGTACAAAACCTAGTTGGCTATGGTGATGGCTCCCTTGATACTAATAATATAGGTTATCCAATTGGCACTGATAAAGGTAATGGCAATGAGAATATTGGCAGGAACAATTCGGGCTGCGTTGGGGTTTGGAACGGCGTATTAGTTGAAGCGCCAACCGTCGCTCATAATAATAACAATCAACAGTATCGATCATATCGCCATACTGCGAATAAAATCTGTAGCTATGTTTACCGAGAAGGCGGCGATAATGGTAATCAGAATTCTGGCTTATTAGTAATCAAGTATGATTCCCGTGATGGCTCTGTTGTAGTCTGTGGCCAACGTGGTGACTTGCCTTCTTGTTAGAAGTCTCTGCTATTTCTTCAAATTCAAGTTTACAAATTTAAGCTTCAAACCTCATTCGCCGCCGCAACCATAGTGTCTGCTAATACGGTATAAACCTCTGTCCAAGACTGCTTGATTGCTGGTGTGAATGCTGCACCTAGCGTCTGTGCTAGCATCCATAAAATAGCCTCCGCGACTGTATTATAATGCTGCGGACGTACCCCGTATTTCACATGGCGACGACCAAGATCTTGCACTGCTGGCACAATGGCTTCTAGGTTATTGAGGCTACTCACCGCGACCCCTAAAATTTGCATAAGTTTTTTGCGTTGGTCAGCCATATCGCTTTTGAACATAGATTTTAAGCTAGGGTCTAGTTCAAACAGCTTGCTGTAGAATAGGGCGGCAGCATCATCGGCAATCGGGGCGATGACATCAAAGGTGCTTTGTACGTTGTGAATTGTGGCTGGATTCATACTGACTCTTTATCTCAAACTCTCATGGTTATTTAAAGCTTAGTTAAAGAGTTAAGAATCACCATCTCAGCGCTGAAAAACCACTGATATTCAATTTTGTATTGTTTTTATAATGCTTACCCCAAGGCGTTTAGCCATGCGGTTTAAGTTTGCTCTGTCCGTTTTCAGCTCTCGAGCCGCGGCAGACCAATTACCATCATGCAGGTTTAATGCCTTGGTAATGATATGGCGTTGAAAGTCTTCAGTTGCTGACTTTATACCGAGCTCACTCGATGGATAATTTAAGCTAAATTCTTCAGTCGTTACTTGTGCATCAATATTGTGATTATTGGTATCGAATGCATTGGTGTCTAGAGTATTGGTGGCCAGTGTATTGGTAAGTTGGCCAATATGAGACAGCTCAATGGTCACCACATTCTTTTCAGAAAAACTGCTATTCAGCTTATGACTCTGCGCCTTTAGCGCTGCCCGATTGATTGTATGTTCAAGCTCGCGCACATTGCCTGGCCAATCATATTGTTTTAACAAATGGGTAACTTCAGAGGCAAATTTGATGTGCTGTATACCTAGCTTACGACGAATTTGCTCAATGAAATAACCCGCTAGTAAAGCGATATCATTACCTCGCTCTCTTAGCGCTGGAACTTTAATCGGGTAGACAGTTAAGCGATGGTAAAGGTCAGAACGAAAATTCCCCGCCTCGACTTCTTGGGCTAAATTTCTATTGGTCGCTGCGATGATGCGAACATCAACGGTATGAGTCTTATCTTGGCCAACCGCTTGAATTTCTTGGCTTTGTAGAGCGCGTAGCAATTTGCTTTGTACCGCTAAAGGAATTTCGCCTATTTCATCAAGAAACAAGGTACCGCCATCAGCGATGGTGAATTTACCCGAGCGGTTTTCATTGGCACCAGTAAAGGCGCCCTTACGATGCCCAAAGAGTTCACTTTCAATCAGGTTCTCGGGTAGCGCCGCACAGTTCACGTATACCAATGGCCCTTCGCTGCGGCTAGATTGCTGGTGCAGGGTTCTTGCAACGAGTTCTTTACCTACACCCGTCTCACCGGAAATTAACGCAGTAAAATCCGATTGAGCGACAATCTGAACTTCTTTTTTTAACTTATTCATCACCGCGCTATTACCAATTAGTTCGCCACCATCTTTGATTAAAGCCTCGTGCGTGAGCTCGGCCACTACTTTCCGATTATGGGATGCATGCTGCTCAAGCAAGTCTAAGGTCAGTGCTGTTTTTAGGGTTGCTGCCGACATGGCAGAAATAATATCCAGCGTGCGCTGAGGAATATCATCAAAGCTATTGGGGGTCAGGCTATCAAGAGTTAGTAGGCCAATTAAAGAGCCTTCAAATAGCAATGGCAGCCCCATGCAGGAGTGAACGGGAAGATCACCTTCCATAGCCAGTAATAGACCGTCGTAGGGATCAGGCAGCGGACTATCACTTTCAAAACGTACAGGGGTTTGGCTGCCGCAAATTTGTTGGAAGCGAGGGTGCTGATCAATTTCGAAGCGTCGACCTAAGGTATCTGGACTCAAGCCTTGCAGTGCCAGTGGTTTGAGGCGGTCACCTTGGCGAGTAAGTAAGACAACAGCATCACAAGGCACGGTTTTTCTTACTGTGTTTAATAGGCGCTCAAACCGATCTGTGTTGATTAAGCCGCTGCTTAGATCTATCGCCAATTCGATCAGAGAGGAGTAAGAAATGTTCGCCATAGAGATAACCGTTTAACTCGAGCAAAAAATTGATATAGATCAATATAGCACGTATGAGTCTAATTGACTCTGTGTAATTGTGAGTCTAATTGACTCTTTAATTCGATGTACTTCTTTCAAGTCATTGATATCTAAGGTTTTTAAGTTTTGGCACAGTCTTCGCTATAGCCTGTGTACCTATTTTATTTTGAGGCTGACTGGCTATGTATTCTCACTTCCAATTCTCTGAACAACTTCCTGCTCTGCCAGATGCTGAGCGTTTACAGTGGCTTCTGATTGCAGGTAACTGGCTTATGATATTTGGGCTAGCGGGAACGATTTTATCGGTAGAGGTATGTTACGTCTTTGCCGATCACTTCAGCTTGATGACTCAGGTTGCTGCGCATATCTCGACACTGCTGTTCGCTACCTTGATTAAGTTCGGCTACATCATGCGCTGCATTGCTCTTAAAGGTTTTGGAGAGGTGCTGTGAATACTATTACTCGATTAAGCCTAATACCGCTGTGGGGTCTAGCGTTTCGATCCTTCTTTATTCTTGCGAGTTTAGCATCGGTATTTAGTTTGCTTGTGTGGCTGGTATTTTTAAATAGCGGGGCGGTATTAACCAGTCAGCAGCTTTTATCTCCAGTGCTTTGGCACATTCACGAAATGTTCTTTGCATTTACCTTAACCATTGCTGTTGGGTTTTTATTAACCGCAGTACAAACATGGACAGGATTAAAAAGTTTACAAGGTGTATCGCTTATTGGCCTAGGGGTTATTTGGATTGCCATTCGCTGTTTGTTATTACTGAATCAAGCAAGCATTCCAGGGTTGCTAATATTGGTTTTGGCTTTACAAACACTTTGGTGGGCCGTTGTATTAATTTCATTTTCTCGTTTATTAATCAAAGCGCGCAGTAAAAGAAATTATATTTTCATACCGTTATTAACCACCTTGATGATTTTGCAGCTCAGCTTTCTCTATTTAAGCCAAGAGTCGATTGATTCGGCTTTGCATTTGGCGCGCAGTGCTATTTTAGTGTTCTCGATTATGGTTGGGCTAATTGCTGGGCGAGTCATTCCTTTGTTCACGCGTAATGCACTGGCAACTAAATTTAAAGAGAAAATAAAATCGACACCTCGATTAGATAAAGCATTAATTATTTTATCGCTTATCGGCTGCTTAAACTTTTTGCTGAGTTACTTTGTAGAGATACCTTATAGTCCTGCTTGGGCCTTGTTGCTAGTAGGGGTTTTACACCTCGTTCGATTAATACATTGGGCAAGTGTTCATACAGTAAATAACCCATTAGTTTGGTCGCTGCATCTTTCTTATTTTTGTTTGGCGAGCGGACTTATTTTAATTGCCATTAGCTTCTTTACTGAGCAGGTACGAATAGCCGATGCATTTCATGTGATTACCGTGGGGGTTTTTGGATGCATGATTTTAGCCATGATTTCTAGAGTATCTCTCGGACATACTGGGCGAGTACTGCAAATCAATAAATGGATGATATTAGCGTTTATCTGCATCTTTATCTCCGTGATTTTAAGAGTTGTTCTCGCATTATTCAACCAGCCATTATGGGCCTGGAATAGTTCAGCCTTGCTGTGGATTATAGCGTACTCAATATTCCTAAAATTTTATATTCCCGTACTGATAGGTGTCAGGCAATAAGAATTAATCAATGACCATTAATTAATAAGAAAGAATAAGTAGAAAGAAAATATAAAACTAATAGCTCAAAGAAGCTAACAACAATCAATACTCAGACAGACCAGAAAGAGAAGTAAATACTATGTTAAACAATGAACAAATACAGCTAGTAAAGAGCACGGTGCCTTTATTAGAAGAATCAGGTCCAGCGATTACCGATTATTTTTATAATCGCTTATTTACTCATAATCCTGAAGCACAAAATATTTTTAATATGAGTAATCAAGCGTCCGGTAAACAATCATTTGCTTTATTTTCTGCAATCGCAGCTTATGCTAAAAACCTTGATAATGTTGAACAGCTATTAACCATGGTTGAGCGTATTGCACAAAAGCATACCAGCCTTAATATTCAGCCAGCGCATTATGATTTAGTAGGCCATCACTTAATCGAAACATTACGTGAATTAGTGCCAGAGCAATTCACTAAAGAAATCGAAGATGCTTGGACGGCTGCTTATCAGGCACTGGCTGCTATTTTCATTAATCGTGAAGGTGAACTTTATCAGCAGCGCGAAGAATTAGTCGGTGGCTGGAAAGGCGGCCGACAATTTACTCTCGTCGAGAAGCGTATAGAGTCTGAACTAGTAAAAAGCTTGGTATTTGAACCAGTTGATGGTGGCGCTGTTATTGATTATCTACCGGGGCAGTATATAGGCATTGAAGTTCAGCCTAAGCAGAGTGAATTTAAAGAGATTCGCCAATATTCATTATCGGATAAAGCCAATGGTGAGAGTTACCGTATATCGGTGAAGCGTGAAATTGTTGGCACACCGGGCATTGTGTCCAATTATTTGCATGATGGCTTAAGACTGGGTGATGAAGTAACCCTCTACGCTCCGGCTGGAGACTTCTATCTGCAGGATAATGCCAAGCCTAAGGTATTAATTTCAGCAGGTGTCGGTTTAACCCCTATGCAGGCAATGCTAGAAACTTTGGTAGCAAACTCAGCTGCTGATACTTTCTTTTTACATGCTTGCGAAAATGGTGCGCAGCATTCGTTTAAGAAGCGACAAGCTGATCTTGTGCAGCAAGGTAAGGTAAGTAATCACATTTGGTACAAGTCAGAAAGTGATGAGTCTGCACTTCATGGATTTATGGATATAAGCACTGTCGCGGATCAATTACCGTTAACAGAAGCTGACTTTTATCTGTGTGGTCCTGTTGGCTTTATGCAGTTTGCCAAGCAGCAGCTGGTAACGTTGGGAGTAGAGAATGACTGTATCCATTACGAAGTATTCGGTCCTCATGAAAGCTTTTAATTCATGATCGCTTTAAATTCATGATAGGAATCAAGCCAGACGTAGCATCTGGCTTGATCTTTTGGATTGAACTTTATGAAATCTAGAGTATTCTAAGGCTTATGAACCTCTCTTTGCGTAAGCAGTCTATTAGCATAAAGAGCCTTGTGCTCACCTTGTTACTGTCCTTTATCGGTCAGGCATGGGCGCTGCCTGCTATTTGCACAATGTCTGACGCTGAAATGAGCAGCTCTTCTCCTTGTCATGACATGATGACGGTAGAAGGCTCGACCATTTTAGAAAGTGCGGACATTGAAATGGACTGCTGTGACCCTGTTTCTATGGCAGGTTCTAGTTGTTCTTGTCCTGACGATGGTTGCTCTGCCTCCCTCTCTTTTTCTAGCCAAGACCTTACTAACTCGTTTTCTTATAACGGACAGGCAAATTATTATTCACAATCTGGTTTCCCCAAGCAGATTAACTCAGCATTATTCCGACCTCCTATCGCTTAACCCAATCTTTCTGAAATAGCTGGGCTACTGACTCTACCGTATGTACCTTGCTGTATTTTATCGTCTCGTATTTTTTTAATTTTAGTCTTTGATTTTATCAGGTTTAGGTATTTGGTTTAGCAATGAAAAATATATTATCTATGTTGTTAGGTGGGGTCATTACCCTATCTGTTTTAGCCATTAGTCGTGAGTATGTTTCGAGCTTTTTGCTACCCAGTGAGGATACGGCAGAAATGGCGGCCGAGCCTGATGTTCTCTATTGGGTGGCCCCTATGGATGCCAATTTTCGTCGCGATAAACCCGGGCAATCGCCAATGGGAATGGATTTAGTGCCGGTCTATGCCAATGAAAATACTAACAGTAGCCATGGTGCAGGTATTGTTGAAATCTCTTCCGCGGTGAGCAATAACCTGGGAGTGAAAACAGCTTCTGTTCGCTGGTCTCAGCCAACATTAAATTTTATCAGTAGCGGTCGAGTGCAGTATGCCAAAGAAGATTTGGTGCATATGCATGCCAGAGCCAGTGGTTGGATAGAAAAACTGTATGTGAAGGATCTTGGCGAGAAAGTAAAAAAGGGCCAGGCTTTATATGGGTTGTATTCGTTAGAGTTAATTAATGCTCAGGAAGATTATTTACGTGCAATTAATACGCAAAATAAAAGCTCAATTAAAGCAGCAAAAAATCGCCTTAAATCCTTAAGAGTTGATAATAAAGTCATCGCGCAGCTCAAACGTACCAAGCGAGTAAATCAAGTCACTTCCTTTTATGCGACTCAAGATGGTTTTATCGAAAAGCTTGAGGTTAACGAGGGAATGTATGTTAAACCCGAGAATCTTATTCTATCCATAGCGGGTTTTAATCGGGTCGTGGTCGAGGCTGAAATTGATCATCGCCAGGGGGCTTGGTTGAGTCAATATCCCGGAAAAATCCAATGGCATCTAACCTCTGATTTAATGCCCACTCAAATATGGCAGGGTGAACTGGATTATATTCATCCTACCGTTAATGAAGTCCTACGCACTTTAAGTCTGCGCTTACTGGTTAAAAATCCCGATCAATTATTAAAACCTAATATGTGGATGAAGCTGAGTGGTGATATTACCATTGCTGAAAAGACCTTATTGATTCCTAGCCAAGCGATTATTCGTACCCAGCAACAAACCCGAGTAGTGATGGCTATCGAAGACGATGGAGAAAAAGGTGAGAGTAGAGGACGCTTTAAGTCGGTTGCAGTCAAAACAGGCCGCTTCTTTAATCAGAAGGTTGAAATACTGTCTGGTTTGCAAGCAGGGGATAAAGTAGTTACCAGTGCGCAGTTCTTAATTGATTCAGAATCGAATATCGATTCCGATTTACAACGCATGGAAGCTGTAGACATGGAGAGCAGCCATGATTACTAAAATAATTCACTGGTCTATCCTCAACCGTATTTGGGTATTGCTGATCACAGGACTCATTATTTTAGCGGGTGGTTTTGCTATTAAAAATACGGCTGTTGATGCGATTCCTGATTTGTCAGACGTACAGGTAATTATTAAAACCTCTTATCCTGGGCAGGCTCCGCAAGTAGTGCAAGATCAAGTTACTTATCCACTGACCACGGCGATGCTATCTGTTCCCGGAGCAAAAACGGTACGGGGTTTTTCATTCTTTGGTGACTCTTATGTGTATATTATTTTTGATGATGATACTGATCTCTATTGGGCACGTAGTCGAGTTTTAGAATACTTAAGCCAAGTTACCGATAGTCTTCCTGATAGTGCTAAGCCACAACTTGGTCCAGATGCAACGGGGGTGGGCTGGGTATACATCTATGCGTTAACCGATAAAAGTGGCCAGTTAGATTTAGCAGAGTTACGTTCATTGCAGGACTGGTTTTTAAAGTACGAATTACAAACCGTAGCGGGGGTATCTGAAGTTGCTGCGGTCGGCGGCATGGTAAAACAATATCAGGTTCAAGTAGATCCGCATAAATTACGTGCTTATGGTATTCCATTATCATTATTACAAACGGCCATAGAGCAGGGCAATCAAGAAGTAGGAGCCTCTGTTATCGAGATGGCCGAAGCTGAATATATGATTCGCGCAACGGGGTATATTTCAAGCATTGAAGATTTAGAAAATATCCCCCTAGGCACTTCGGGTAATAACTTAATCGCTAATGGCCAGCCGTTATTTCTCAGTGATATTGCGAGTATTATTGAAGGCCCGCAAATGCGCCGTGGTATTAGCGAGCTTGATGGTGAAGGTGAGGTCGTAGGTGGCATCGTCGTGATGCGCTCAGGAGAAAATGCTCAAAATACAATTGCGGGTGTAAAAGAAAAATTAGAGCAGCTAAAAGCAGGTTTACCAGAAGGCGTCGAGGTCGTTACTGTTTATGATCGCTCTGATTTAATAACGGCAGCCATCGATAATTTATGGGAGAAGTTGAGTGAAGAGCTCATTATGGTTGCTTTGGCCTGCATCCTTTTTTTATTCCATGTACGTTCCTCTTTGGTCGCAATTATTAGTTTGCCTATTGGTATATTAATCGCGTTTATTATTATGTACCTGCAAGGGCTGAATGCGAACATTATGTCGCTGGCAGGTATCGCTATTGCTATTGGGGTAATGGTTGATGGCGCCATTGTGATGATAGAAAATATGCACAAACATATGGAGCGCTCGGCAACAGAGGGAGAACCAATCAATGATAATAATCGTTGGCAGCTTGTGGCTAAAGCCGCGAGTGAAGTGGGGCCGTCATTATTTTTTAGCCTATTAATTATTACTGTGAGTTTCTTGCCGGTATTTACCTTAGAAGCCCAAGAGGGAAAACTTTTCTCGCCACTGGCCTTTACCAAAACCTACTCTATGGCTGCAGCAGCGATATTAGCGATTACATTAGTGCCTGTATTAATGGGTTATTTTATTCGCGGTAAGGTGATTAGTGAAAAGAAGAATCCATTGAATCGTTTATTAATATCTGTTTATAAGCCGTTATTAAGGTTTGTGCTTAAGTTTCCAAAAACGATATTAGGTATGGCGCTATTGGTTGTCATCGCCAGTTTATATCCTGCCAGTAAAATCGGCAGTGAGTTTATGCCAGATTTAGATGAAGGAGATCTGATGTATATGCCAACCACTTATGCAGCGCTTTCAGTCGGTAAAGCTAGAGAAATCCTGCAGCAAACGGATAAGTTAATTGCTACGGTGCCAGAAGTGGAACATGTATTTGGCAAGATAGGTCGAGCGGATACTGCAACCGATCCTGCGCCATTAACCATGATCGAAACCTTTATTAAGTTGAAACCAAAAGACCTGTGGCGCGAAGGATTAACCAGTGAAGCATTACGCAAAGAATTTGATCAGTTAATACAAATGCCAGGCTTAACCAATGCCTGGGTTATGCCGATAAAAACTCGCATCGATATGCTAGCCACGGGTATAAAAACCCCGGTAGGGATAAAAGTATCTGGCCAAGATCTTAATGTTATTCAAGATATTGGCCAGCAGCTCGAACAGATTTTGGCAGATGTAAAAGGTACTGCGTCTGTTTATTCTGAACGAGTTGCGGGCGGCCGCTATATCAAAATCGATATTCAGCGTCGTCAAGCTGCGCAATATGGCATGAGTATTAAAGACGTACAGCAAATTATTAGCAGTGCTATCGGTGGGAAAAACATTGCTGAATCGGTAGAAGGGGATAAACGTTATCCGATTAATTTGCGTTACCCACAGCATTATCGCGACTCCCCAGAGCAGCTCGAACGCCTGCCCATTGTGACTCCCTCTAAAAATGGGGCTGGACACAATATTACGCTAGGTGATGTGGCTAATATTCGTATTGAAGATGGCCCACCGATGATAAAAAGTGAAAATGCACGTATCAACGGTTGGACCTACATCGATATTGAAACCAGTGGTGAAAATGCAATTGATATTGGTAGTTATGTGAAAAATGCTCAGCAGGTATTGGCCGATAAAATAGCCAGTGGCGATTTTACTTTACCCGCAGGTTATGCCATTCGTTGGGCAGGGCAATATGAATATATGCAAAGAGCAAAAGAGAAACTTAGTTATGTCGTCCCTTTTACTCTAGGTATTATTATTTTATTACTGTATCTCAATTTTAGAAATGGCCGTGACGTTGCTCTAATTCTATTAACGCTACCGATGGGCTTAGTGGGTGGGATATTAATGATGCAATTTTATTCATTCAATTTCTCAGTCGCCGTTGGTGTCGGTTTTATCGCTTTAGCAGGAGTCGCAGCAGAAACAGGGGTGATTATGCTGCAATATTTGAAGCAAGCCTTACTGGATGATAAACCAGAAACAAAAGCAGAATTGCAAAGTACTATTCTTGATGGCGCAGTGCATAGAGTGCGCCCTGTGATGATGACAGCTATCGCAACCATCGCAGGTTTAGTGCCTGTGATGTATGGCTCAGGGGTTGGCTCAGAAGTAATGAGTAGAATAGCTGCACCGATGTTAGGGGGCATGATCAGTGTAGTGATCCTGACGTTATTGGTCTTGCCTGTCGCCTACTATCAGGCAGTATCTTGGGAGAAACGTTAAGGAGTTCGACCTGATACCTTAGGTTCACAATCCTAAGGTATCGGAAGTAATTGATTGACCCAGACTCAGTTTTAAATGTATTGTGTGCAATATAGTTTGATGCAATTTAATTAAAAAGTAAGACATAAGGAAAAAAACATGCAGATGAAGTCTTTGGTAGGCCAAGGTATGACTGCGCTCATACTCTCTTTTACAGCCGTTTTGAATGTTGCCGCTGCCGAAAAAGCAGCTGTAGAAACTGCTGTAGATACAAGAGAAGCAGGGCAGCTAGAAGTCTCCGCAGACACCTTTAGCTGTATCCGCGATATGACCAAGGTACGTGGTTTCTATGTGGATAACTTAAAAGGTGACCTTGAAGGGACGTTAGCCGTGGCCAACTCCGAAACCGGTGGTATCTATCCTCCTGGTTCTGTTGTGCAGTTGGTGCCAGGGGAGGTGATGATCAAGCACGAACAAGGCTATAGCCCTGCGACAAAAGGCTGGGAGTTTTTTGAATTAGATGTTTCAGAAGATGGCTCTGAAATTAGAAAGCGTGGATTTGTCGATGTGGTAAACCGCTTTGGTGGTAATTGCTTTGGCTGCCATATTCAAGCGAAACCGCAATGGGACATGATTTGTGAGGATACTCACGGCTGCGAAACGATTCCAATCACAAAAGAAATGATTGATCTGATTCAACGTACGGACCCACGCTGTAGCGATAATGAAGAGCTGACTTCGGGTGAGTCGTATGATTTGTTTATGCTTAACCTGAAAGTGGGTGTGGGCAGTGCAATTGGTACTGTTAAAGAAATGATGTAGCCAAATTATTTAGTTTAATTGTCATGTTGTGTTTGATAGGTTTTCTGTTAGAAAATCTATCAACAACCTCACCTTACTCGCCAGAAATCTATTCTGTGGGTACAGCGCCCAGATTCCTTCTTCTTCTCTTTGGCAGTCAGCTAACAGCACGGCCAGCTCGCCACTAGCAATATGCTTAGTCAGGTAATAATCGGGTAGTTGTACGATGCCGATGCCTTTCAATGCCGCATCTACTAAGCCCAAACCACTATTACAGCGCAGGCTGCCAGAGACTCGGGCTTTTTTATCGCCTTGTTTCTCTTTGCTTTTTTGATCGCTAAACAGCCAGAAATCAGCACTGCCCAATAAGCAGTTATGCTGTTTCAGGTCGGTAATGGTTTCTGGTTTGCCATGTTGTTCTATATAACCAGGGGAGGCGCAAAGAAAGTGCTGGCGTGAGGAGATGCGTTTAGCGATTAAGCTTGAGTCATCTAGCTGCCCTAAGCGAATGGCCAGATCATAACCTTCGTCGATAAGATTGATGCGCTGGTTGCTCAGCTGTACTTCAATTTCAACTTGGGGGTAGCGTATTAAAAACTGATTAACTAGGGGGATAATATGACGCTCACCATAGGTAACCGGCGCTGAAATTTTGATCTTACCCTGTGGCAGTGATTGCAGGTTAGTGAGTGATCGCTCTGCGACTTCTAATCCCTCTAATATGCTGCGGCACTGCTGATAAAACAGCTGACCTTCTTCGGTCAACGTGACTTTGCGGGTGGTGCGATAAAACAACTTGGTATTGAGGCGCTGCTCTAGTTCGCTGACTTGGCGACTCACTTGAGCTGTTGAAATCAGCAGCTTCTTTGCCGCTTGGGTGAAATTGCTTGCTTCCGCGACAGCAACAAACTCACTGATTCCTTGCCATTGCAGACTGCTCATAAATGCCCTCGACGATTATATTGCTATTGTTACATCTGTGTAAAAGTAACTTGTATAAATACTATATTATCATTCAGGTAGAAATAATTATAATGAACACATCATCTAAAAATGATCGCTAAGATGAAGTGCTATTCTTAAGCACAACTTACCTTATCGATCACTATAGAAATTAAAGAATAAACTTAAAGGCCACCGTTATGACTGACCAATTTATCAAATCAAAAGCCGCCATTGCTTGGGGCCCGAATCAGCCACTATCGATTGAAGAAGTGGATGTCATGCTGCCTCGTGCTGGGGAAGTATTAGTTCGTATCGTGGCAACCGGTGTTTGTCATACCGATGCGTTTACCTTATCGGGTGAAGATCCTGAAGGGATCTTTCCTGCAATTCTAGGTCATGAAGGCGGCGGAATTGTTGAGCAGGTCGGCGCAGGAGTGACGAGTGTTGTTGTTGGCGATCACGTAATTCCACTTTACACCCCTGAGTGTGGCGAATGTAAATTCTGTTTATCGGGCAAAACTAACCTGTGTCAAAAGATTCGAGAGACTCAAGGCAAAGGTTTAATGCCAGACGGCACGACACGTTTCTATAAAGATGGTCAGCCTATTTTTCATTATATGGGTTGTTCTACCTTCTCTGAATATACAGTTTTGCCTGAAATCTCTTTAGCTAAAGTTAATAAAGACGCACCGTTAGAAGAAGTCTGCTTATTAGGCTGTGGTGTCACCACTGGTATGGGCGCAGTGATGAATACCGCTAAGGTAAAAGAAGGCGATACTGTTGCCATCTTTGGTCTGGGTGGTATTGGTTTGAGCGCAGTGATTGGCGCTGAGATGGCAAAAGCCAGCCGCATTATTGCTATCGACATTAACGAATCAAAGTTTGAACTGGCTAAGCAGTTGGGTGCAACTGATTGCATTAATCCGAAGAACTTCGATAAGCCGATTCAAGATGTGATTGTTGAATTAACTGACGGTGGTGTTGATTTCTCATTCGAGTGTATTGGTAATGTGGATGTAATGCGTAGCGCACTTGAGTGCTGTCATAAAGGCTGGGGCGAGTCCGTCATCATTGGCGTTGCCGGTGCAGGGCAAGAAATCTCGACACGACCTTTCCAGTTAGTGACTGGACGAGTCTGGCGTGGCAGTGCCTTCGGTGGTGTTAAAGGCCGCAGTGAATTGCCAGAATATGTTGAGCGTTACCTTGCAGGTGAATTTAAACTAAGTGATTTCATTACTCATACAATGGCGCTGGAAGGTATTAATGATGCATTTGATTTAATGCACAAAGGTGAAAGTATTCGTACGGTAATTCATTTTGACAAATAACATTGAACAGGTAAGCAGCCAGCGTGTATTCGCTGGCGAGCATAAGCAATTTAAGAATTTTTCGAAAAGCTTAAATTGTGACATGCGTTTTGCGATTTTTTTGCCGCCACAAGTTGCTAAGGGCCAGGATGTTCCCGTTCTCTATTGGCTATCAGGCTTAACCTGCACGGATGAAAACTTCATGCAGAAAGCTGGGGCTTTTCGCAAAGCCGCTGAACTGGGTATTGCCATTGTGGTCCCCGATACCAGTCCTCGTGGTGAAGGTGTTGCGGACGATGAAAATGGCGCTTATGACCTAGGTCTAGGTGCTGGCTTTTATCTGAATGCGACTGAGAAGCCTTGGGCCGATCATTATCGTATGTATGATTATGTGGTGGAAGAGCTACCTGCATTAATCGAGGCGAACTTCCCCGTGTCCGATAAGCGTGCGATTAGTGGTCACTCAATGGGTGGGCATGGGGCGCTGACGATTAGTCTACGCAACCCTGAGCGTTATACCTCAGCTTCGGCTTTCAGTCCGATTTGTCACCCTACGGAATGTCCTTGGGGGCAAAAAGCTTTTTCTGCATATTTAGGGAAAGATAAAGCAAGTTGGCAACAGTACGATGCTAGTTTACTGATGGCGCAAGTATTTGATAAGACAAAGCAAGTTCCAACCTTGGTCGATCAAGGTGCTGCAGATAACTTTCTGGTTGAACAGCTTAAGCCAGAAGCGTTGGAGATGGCTGCTCAATTAAGTAACTATCCGCTGCAATTGAATATGCAAGAAGGCTATGATCATAGCTACTTCTTCATCGCCAGCTTTATCGAGCAGCACTTAGCGTTTCATGCGCAGCAACTGTTAAAAACTCCTATCTTATAAAAGCCTATGAAAATATAAGGTTATTCTCTGATTTCGGGGAATAATCTTATTCTGACTAAGGGTTCAGTCATAAGCTCGACTATGCTTTCTCTATAACTCTCAATAAGTTAATAAAAAGTTTTCAGCTTATGGCCAAAGAATACAGTCCTGTTAAATCAGCTATTACCTCATCTCAAGTTGCGGGTGAGTTATATCGAGCCAGTGGTATCGCTCGACAACTATCTCTTGCTGCTAAAAACTCTCAAGCCGTGGTGCACCGGGCTGGCAGTAAGGTTGCGGGACTAAAAGTGATCTCAGAATACTTTGCCGACCTCGCCTTAAAGACCATCAAACTCGCAGAAGAAATCAATAGAATCTCGTTAGACATATCTCATATGGCGGTAGAGCGCTGGCGACAAAACACCCTAGTTGGCCATTTATTTGATAGCCAAGAAAAAACCCAAAATGACAAAGTCGATGGAATTATTCACGCTACTAAACAAAAACAGTTAGATATTAATAATCGTTTTAATATTGAAATTCGAAGTCTAGAAAGTCAGCTAGAAGAAATTCAGCAATATATGCAGGCCAGTCGTGTGGTTGCGGTTTCCTTTCGTTTAGAGGCGACTCAAACCGATGAATACCAAGGAATCTTAGAAGATATGGCAAACAATATTGATAAGTTCTCGGAACAAATAAAACAGCATGTACTTGATGCTAAATCTCATATAGATCGCTTATTACAGTCGAAATAGTATTGAAGGTAGGAAATGTCATGGAAGCAAAAGTATTATTTGACGATAAACATCAGTGGTATGTGTTCGCACGAGATCCGGATAAGCCTGAAAAAATTATCGATACCAATCAATATATGGTCGTCAGCGGCAAGGAGTCGATTGTATTAGACCCAGGAGGCATTGAGATATTCTCTTCCATGCTTTCAACCATTTTAAAGTTTATTCCTATTGAACAGATTACTCATTTATTTGCTTCTCACCAAGACCCCGATATTATTTCTTCGTTGGGTATGTGGGATCAGGTTATACCTCATGCCAAGTTGTATACCCCTGATTTGTGGGAAGGTTTTATTCGTCATTTTGGCTGCGAGAATATCGAATTTTGTGGCATTGAAGACGGTGGTGGTGAGTTAAAGATAGGTGATACAGTATTACAGTTTATTCCTGCTCATTATTTACATTCGTCAGCTAATTTTCACGTCTATGATCCTGTTGCTAAAATACTTTTTTCTGGAGATATCGGTGCGGCGCTAGAGCCTCAAGACAGCTCTCTATTTATAGAAAATTTTGAAACTCACTGCGGAAAAATGAAATTTTTCCATCAGCGCTGGATGCCGAGTAATGAGGCCAAGCAGCATTGGCTTAACAGAGTGCGCAAACTGGATATCGAAATGATGTTACCCCAGCATGGACGTATATTTAGGGGCAAAGAAGTAGGCCAGTTTTTTGATTGGTTTGAAGCGCTTAATGTAGGCATTGCAATAGACAATTGATATGTCGCTGATAATGATACTACGGTGTTAGGCTTTCAGGTTATACTTACCTCGATTTTTATCTTCTCGGACCTAATATTGTATGAGCTCTAAACAATACCATCATGGCGATTTAAAAGCCTCGCTCATCGAAGCAGCCAATAAAATTTTATTACGTGATGGTGCTGATGCTTTATCTCTACGAGGAATTGCAGCGGAAGTTGGTGTTTCTCATATGGCACCTTATGCGCATTTTAAGAATAAAAAAGAGCTAATCAGAAGCATCGCAGAGGCGGGCTTTGTGCAAATGGCCGATACTATGGAAGCCGTGGCTGAGAAGTTGAAAGCCAAGCAAAACTTATCAGCAGGAGAGCTAGTGCTTGCTTATGGTGCTAGCTACTTAGAATTCGCCACAGAAAATCCTCAGCTATACCGTCTAATGTTAGGTCAAGTCGAAACTACGGGTCGTAAGAATAAAAAGAATGAAGTCGCTAGCGCAGAAAATATAGCACTGGTTAATAGCCCCTTTATGGAAAGCAGCAAGAAACCTTTTATTTTATTGCGCGAGGCATTTTCTTTACGCGGTGATGACGAAGAGAAGGTGAAGGCTCAAGCGCTGGGTGCTTGGTCTATGGTGCATGGTATGGCAGCTCTAATTATTGAAGGTCATATTCAAGTTCCAGCAGGAACCAGTTTTAAACACTTCTTATTGGCTGCTACGCCACTTTCAGATCAAGCTAAATAGCTATCCAAATTTAACTAGAAAAATTCTATTGCGGCGAGCCCGCATGCACTACCCACATTCTCAGTGTAGATATACACCGTAAGGATTAGCTGTTTTGCTGAGAAGTGCTAAAGCGGACTAAATGGCAGAGTGAGTTACTTCCACTATACTCAAAAATACTGTGCGATAGAGATGGGATTTATGAGCCGTTTAATTATGCTAATGCTAGTAATATTCAGCACGTCTTGTGTTGCTAGCAGCTACAGCTGTAATTATTTGTCGGTCAATGGTGCTGATGATTGGTACCCCTACTTTGCCCGCAAGCACCCTGGTCAGCACGGGATCATGGGAGATATTGTTGTTACCGCCGCAAAACGTGCAGGCATAGAAGTTAGTATGCAGCCGTCTATTCCTTGGAAACGTATATTATTCAACTTGCGCTATGGCAGTTTGGACGTTATTGCAGGGGCATTAAAAACAGAGCAGCGAGAAAAACAATTTAATTATTCCCCCGAAGTCCATCATGCAGATTTAAAAGTCTTTGTTCGTTACGATCAGCAATTCAATTTTACCCAGTTAAGTGATCTTGAAGGCTTGAATGGTGCAAAAGTGAGGGGTATGAGCTTAGGGCAGAAGGCTGATGAATATGCTTTTAGCCACCTTGTTATCAATGATGTGCCAGATCCTAAAAGTCTTCTCAAAATGGTCGCTACCGGAAGAATAGATTTTGGTATTTTTTATGCTTCTGCTGGTAGAAAGGAGCTGAAGAGAAATAAATTAGAAGAAAAAATTGTTCTATTGGATGGTTCAGTATCTAGAGAGGGGTTATTCATTGCTTATTCAAAATCCAGTAAGTGCCAAGGTGAAATCGAGCAATTAAATCAACAAATTATTAAGATGAAAAACGATGGCAGTATTAGAAAGATAATTGCTAAATACCATGCAAATAAAATGGAAGTGGTTGAGGAGAAAACTAATGAAAATTAATCATTATTTCTTCTTCTGTATCCATTTGTTATCTATGGTCGCTTTATTCTCAATCGTCTCCATTCCTGCAAAAGCGGATGGCTTGTTTTATGGTGAAAGTGAAAATATGGGTGATGAGGCTTCGATCAGTTCATCAAAACGTGAAGAGGAGCTTTTTAAAGCGCCATTATCTATCAGTATTGTAAACGCAGAACAGTTATCAAACGCAGGGGTTACAACCTTAGCCGAAGCGATGAAGCTGGTTCCTGGGCTTGTTGTCCGTGAGTTAACCAATGGTCAGTATGAAGTTCATATTCGAGGGTTTGATAATATAATTGATGATTCAGGTTTGGCAGGACTCACGAATACGAAAACATTAATTATGATCGATAATCGCTTGGTGTTTGATTATTTTAATGGCGGATTATTCTGGGAGACACTGCCTATTGGTGTCGAAGATATTGAGCGTATTGAGGTGGTTCGTGGAGCGGCGAGTGCACTATATGGCACTAATGCAATGAATGGCGTCATCCATTTTATCACAAAGCGACCTAGTGCTGAGCAAGGTGCAAAAGTGAGTATTGTTGCTGGAAATAAAGATACCCGTATAGCACACGTATCATTAGAGAAAAATATATCGGGTCATGCCGTTAGGCTGAGTGGACTTTCAGAAAAACGCGAGCGTTATGAGAGTGACTACTTTAGCTTTGCCTCGCGCGAATACGAGGATCCTGATGATATCGTCTTTCAAAGTGCACAAAATGAAGGTATTGATAGTGATAATGCCAAAGAAATACAGTCTTTAATGTTAACGCTTAATAACGAACAAACTGAATATTTTACTTATGATATAAGTTATTTTCATGAGGATTCAGAAGTACAAAAAGTATTCATAAACTCACGTGATATTCCTTTTACTACCAGTCTTTCCAGTACTGATGCAATCAATGCAAAAGTAAATTATGGCAATCTATCGACTCGCCTAAGTCATCATTGGGGGCAGCAAGATACCAATGGTGTTACCGGCCTTAAGTATGATGTAGCAGTTAGCCAAGCAACGATTGAATATCAATATCGTTTACCACAATGGATTATTCGCCCTGGAATTAATGTCAATCACATTACTTATGATGGTGATTTCATCGGCGGTGAGCATAGTTTGATTGAGAAAAATTATTTATTGCGCAGTGAGTACTTTCCAAGTAATCAATGGCGCATCATCGCGGCGCTTAGCTATGATGATTATAATGCCCCCAGAGATGACCATTTTAGCTATCAGCTTATGACAACGTATCAGCCTAGATTTGATCTGTTATTTAGAGCCGGGGTGCAAGCCGCTAATAGCTCAGCAAATATGGCTGCACAGTATATTGATCTGGAATTCACCTTTCCAAGTGTGCCTAATCAACCTGATCAGCAAGTGAATGTTATGGGAGATAAAGAGGGAGAACTCAGTGCTGTGAATAGTATTGAGTTAGGAACAAGGTATCAGTTTGATAGCAATCAGTTATTTGATGTTGAGCTTTTTTATAGCGAGTTAAAAGACATTGCAAGGCAAACCAATAAGGGAACGGTATTAGTCGATAATACCTATATCACGACCTTAGAGCTTGAAACATTACCATCAGTTGCACAACAGGCAGGTATGACGATTGATTGGCGTTTAGAGCTGCAAGCATGGAATATATCAGCTTACTTAACTTGGCAAAAAACCAATGTAATTGATCAAGTTGAAACTACAGCATTACCTTTTGTTACTAGTAATGAACCCCATAAAGTAACACCAGAAGTGTATGGCGGGGTAACTGTTGATTGGCGCTTAGCCTCCAATATTAATTTTAATATGCAAAGCTATTATCTAGGTGCTCATGAAATTACTATACAGCAGCCCCGCGGACATTATCAGGCTGATGGTGCGCTTAATACTAACCTAACCTTGAATTACCGCTACAATAAAAATATTTCAGGGTATGCAGCGATTAAAAACTTATCAACGAGCAATGAAAGTCAGAGTTTCTATAGTGATCGCTTAGAACCGCTATACCTACTTGGCATAAAACTAATGTTTTCTAAAGATTAAATTCTAACTCTGGGTACTCCACTATGAAAATCATCAGTTCAATAGGTGATCCTTATTCTGTAGAAAATGAATTTTTTAGAACTTTATCAAAGAATCTATCAAAATTAGTATTTTCAGGTTTTATTGTATTGCCAAAATAATTCCTACTGAAAATGCAGAGGCCTTAACTATTTGGTATGGCGATAGCTCGTTGAAAAATCTTACTTGCAACCTTGCAGGCTCACCTAATGATAAGTTTTTAAAAGAAATGAAAACACAAGCGTATATTGGCGTGCCAATTTTTTCTTCTACACATGAAGTGCTTGGAATATTTGGCGCACGGTGTAATCAGGCTCTGGGTAATACGATTGATGATCATTTTTGTTTGATGGAATATTTCTCCATCAGTGCTGATGATGAGTATATGATTGAATCATAGGCATTATTTAAGTGGCGAATGACAAGCTCTATCTAGCATGTTGATATCTATGTTCCTTGCAGATATCAGATAGCGACTATACTGAAGGCAGACTAAAGTTAAGGTATATAACAATGACAACGGAAAAAAAACGATTCTCTCTTAAATTACCTGAGTTGATGTTAACAACTTGTGGTTTATCGACGTTACTGGCATTGATTAGTGCTGTTTTCTTAGAACAAGTAGTTTTTGATAAAGGCTTATTACTATCAGAAATGGTTGTTTTTGGCTTAGTGTTTTTAATCCCACCGACGGTGATGTTTTTTGTGGGTAAGCATTTACAGGTTTATGCCTTAAATTACATTGCTCAAGCAAATAAATTGGCGGAAGGGGATTTGCGGGTTGAGTTTGATCAAGACAGTGTGTGCTGGTGTTTTAATATGCAGGCATCAAGTTTAACCAATGCGGTCTCTCATTTACGGGAGTTGGCCGGTACGACCTCTCAAGTGAGTAGCCGCTTAGGTTCTGGCGTTGATGAAATCAGTCAAGAGGTAGGAACTGCTGATGCATTTGTTAATGTCAGCGCTGGAGAGATTACTCAGGTTGCCAGTGCGGTGAATGAATTAACCTCTAGGGCGAATGAAATAACGGATAATGTGAACCATAGCGTCGAGATCAGCCAGCGGGCGAGTTCGGTGAGTAATGAAAGTAAAAACTTAATTGAATCGAGTAATTCGAGTATTAGTGAGCTAAAGACTTCGCTAGATAGTGCTATGGAAAATGTTCGCTCCCTAGATGAAATGGCACGCTCGATTGATAATATCAGTGGGGAAATTCAAGCCATTTCTGAACAAACTAACTTACTTGCTTTGAACGCGGCCATTGAAGCCGCTCGTGCGGGTGAAGCGGGTCGTGGGTTTGCGGTGGTGGCAGATGAAGTTCGTACCTTATCGCAACGCACGGCTGAATCAACCACTAACATTCAAGCAACCATTGGTGATATTCAATCTGCCGTGTCCGGAGCTAATCGTGTGGTCGCTAGCTCGCATGAATCGGCCAACCAAGTGGAAGAAAACTCCGGCCATATTTTAGCCAGCTTTGATGAGCTTAGTGAGGTGATTAACAGCCTTGATTCTCAAATACAGTTGATTGCTTCATCAGCCAGCCAACAAATGGATGTGACGGCTGAAATCTCCAGTAATATTGAAGCTATTCATAATAATACGGAGAGTGTGACCAGCTCATTAGCGCTCGTTCGTCAGAAAGCAGATAGTGTTGCTGGAGGGTCTTTGGAACTAAATCAGGCAGTTAGTGGCTTCAATATTTAGTTGCAGTGATCAAAATAAGTCACTACTGACATAGGTGTAAATTATTATTTTTGCTTGTATAGAACTAAGCCTTTCTCTTATTAGAATATAGTCTGATTTTTATGCCTTTTTGTATTTGTTAGTGTTTGTCTTTTTGGCCAGAATGCATACTTGAACCCTATTGCAGGAATGAATCTTCCTGCTCATTGAATTCAGTTGAATACTAAATAGGGAATAAACAATGCCAGGTTTTGATATTTATAATGCGAAAGATATTGATGGACGACACTGGACGTTTTCGCGACAGCAAAAACAAATGTCTTGTGGGCCAACGTCGGTAAAAATAGCTAAGGAATTAAGCCATAATCGTAAAATTGGAGAGGAGGTCATACGGGGTTCTGTAGGGCTGCAGTATTCTGGAAAATCACATACTGGTGTCTCTTTAATTCAGGCTGCAAAGAATAGTGATCAGCGCTGGAGATTACATGGTGCTCTCGAGCATATGATCTTACCAGCAGTGAGAAAGCAGCCGCTATCAATACCTAAGGCGCGCTTTGTTCAGGGTTTAGAGGCATTGCGCTCTGCTTCACGTAATCACCCAGCAATTCTTGGCTTTAACTGGGATGGCGGTGGTGGTCACTTTGTTGTGTGTGTAGGGCCAACAAAAATAGATCCATCACTTTTCGTTATTTTAGATCCAGATGGCGGACTACAATACCTTTCTGCAGATGAGGCTGTAGGAAATACCTTCTACTACAGCCCTTCTTATGGTGGGCGTGGACAGATAGATCCTGTTGGCTATATCGTTACTTAGTTTATGTTTAAGACCATTTTAGCGCACAGTTTCTAGAGACTAAAATGGTCTTGTTCTGATTTATGATTGAGTGGGAAGTAATGTCACTTCAAAAGTAAAACAACTACCTTCCCCTAGAGTGCTATCTACTCTGATATTCCCCTGCATTAATTCACATAATTGTTTACTGATGGCCAAACCAAGTCCGCTGCCATCATACTGGCGTGTCGAGGAAGCATCGGCCATTGTGCCTTGCCATATCTCCACTTGAACATGGGCTGTACCATAAGCAAGTGCTCCCATTGGTCGGAGGTTGAGGTTGGAATATATTCAACCTCATAGCCTAAATGCTGGAAAATGTTCCCTGTAATGTGAGACAGAACAATTTGGCTTGTCCAATTGTTCACTACGATTTTAAGAGCAGAAGGGGATACTTACTGGGTGTTTACTTGCTTTGTAGCAGGCTCAGTTGCAAAAGTAGCTAAGTTGTAGCAGCACAACATAATGAGCGACAATCGTTGTGAAAAAGACCGGTACATCGATGCTATATCCTTAGCTAAATTACAATCATTGCTAAAGTATAGGCGCAGAAATTAAGGTTTGTTTTTTGATATGGTGGGAGGCGACAGCTGTACGCTAGGCTGATGCTTAACGTACAGTCAGGTGTTTACAGGACTTATTTTGCTAGGAGCTACTTAGGAGCTACTTTGCAAGAGTTACTTTGCAAGAGAGTGCTCTGCTGGGGGTTGTTCTGCAGGAGGCGGATAGTTTTCTAAAGTCGCAGTGACAATATTGGTAATCAAACTCTCTGCGCTGGCGCGGGTAAATTCCTCAGGGATTTGCTTACTTGCCATGCCGCGCCAAATAATGTGCAGGTTTTCTGGGTCAATAATATCAATAATCAAAGTGCCCTCTAAGTATTCAACTATATTGGTTTCCATAACTTCAACTTTGGCATCAGTTGCTTGGGCACCGTAGCCTCGACGCCAAGTAAATCCTGGGGCGTAGCCTTCGTAAGTTTGATTGTTATCGATAATAATCTTATCGGCGGTAGAGACGCTATAGTTTACATAGAAGTCTGGTATTGCTTGCAGGTTCTGGCTATAACCTTTTGTGCTTAATATTTTATTAATGCCTTCTACAATAAGAGTATTGGCTAGATCAACATCCGCTTTTTCACCTTCAGTTTCTAAACCTTTAGGTAGCCACTGATAGCTTTTAAATTCATCGAAGTTAGCCACTGAATAATCAGTCGTTACTTCAATTTTAGGCTGGGATGTGCAACCTGTTATTAACAATGCAGCAGCGGCTAAGCTGATGATTGAACGGGGAGTGACTGTTTTCATGGTGTACTCATTATAATATTTTTGTGATCGTATTTTTCTACTAACGTGCTGTTAGTTACTTGCCTACTGGCAGACTATTCATTAACTGCTTGATGAAAGCCTGTACTCGTAACTGGCGTTGCTCTTGGGTCAATTCTTCATCAACAACATAGGCTTGAATAGCGCCGCGCCATAAAATTTTATTTTGCTGAATTTTTCCAGGTTTAGTAATAACGACTAAAATAGTACCTTCATTATAATGATTAGCAGAGCTTCCTAAGCTAGGAAAAACTTCGACAAAGTTTGAAATATTCTGGCTCACATCACTATTATCCAAAATTACAGCTGCGCCAACCATGTAGTCTGCTTGCGCGACATCTTCCGTGACTGTGTAATTCTTTAAGCTAATTTCTTTTTCGATTTGATGTTCAATGAAACGCTTACTGGCAGTTGGCGATTGAACAGTAGCATTTTCATCGGCTAGAAAAAGCTCTTTATACCAAACGAAGGTATCATTGGCTTTGGGCTTGAAGCTTTCATCAGCGGTAACGACAGCGGAGTAAGTATTGATATTACTCTTGGCGGCAGGCTGTGTTTGAACTTGAGTGCAGGCAGTAGTCAACATGGCTGTGAGTGCAACAACTGTTGCGATAATAGTTTTACTTTTCATTGAGCACCTATGAGGTCTTGAAATAAATAATTTGTTAGCGGGCTTTATTAACTCTTATCCAGCTATGATCATCTTGCTGGCAAAATCTATATTGACCATCTGTTGTTCTTCCTTTGCGGTCAATCAAACTGATGGCGGTATTACGACAAGATTTTGAACCTTTGGTTTCCGTGGTTAGAGGGACAATAACCCCAGAAACCCCCGTTGAAAGGGAAACCCATGAAACGGGATGACCATTACTGACAGTATTTAAGCTGTATTGTAGTTCTTCACTAAAGCGCAGCCAGTCATCGTTGCTAAATGATGATGCGGGGGTTGCAGCAATAGCCCAGTCATCGCCATTTTTACAAATATCAAACTTATAGGTTTCAGTCAGCTTGTTAGTATCTTGAAATGCAAAGCGAACCCGGCGGCAAGGTATTCCATCGGATTCATAGCTAAATTGAGCCTGCATTTTACCCTTTATACCGGAATCCCCTTGCCAGAATACCGTTTGCTTATCGCTAACGTTTTCTAGTGCATGGGAAGCCGTTTGATGAAATGACTTGATGTCAGCTGCATTGAGCTGGGTCAAAACACTGTCTTTTAAAAAATCTAACTTCCCAGCGCTAGCGTGTGTCGCTAGCAAAAGTAAGCTAATGGCAAAGAAGGTCTTATTTCGCATTGTTAGACGCTTTCAATGGCTGTATTGGGTACTCAGCTAAAATACTGGTAACGATGTCGTGTACTACTTTTTCAACATTATCAGGTATTTCATTATTCAGGCGGGCAATGGCAGCACCTTCCCAGATAAGTTGCTTCTGAGCGCGATCAACCACATCAATATTCAATGTACCTTCAGAATACTGACTAATTGAAGTTTCTGAACCGTATCCCATGCCATAGCTCATGTTATAACCGTAAACTCCACGGTAGCCATAATAACCGCCGTAAGTTGCAGGAACGGTAGTCGATTGAATGCGGTCTTGCTTATGAACATTGAAGCTAATCTTGATATCACCTTCTTTTACTTCTGTTAGGCCACGTTTTTCTAATTCAATCGTCACACCAGAGCGAATGTACTTATCTAAAAGAGAGGAATATTCTTTCTTTTGCGCTTCAATAGGGTCATAAAATGAAAAGGTTTTATATTGGCTAAAATCAACACTCTCTTCATAATGAGTCAGAATTTTAGGAGAGGTTGAACACCCCGTTAGTACAAAACTTAAACACAATGCAAAGGCAGTAAGGGTCTTTCTTGGGGATATCCATTTCATGATTTCATACTCTTATATTTGATGTAGTATTAGTAAGGACTATACCGTATGTCACTGGGCCGAGAAAGCCCTTAAAGTAAGGCCTCGTGAGAAAATACTCAATTTATTCTTGGAGATAGAATAATGCGTCATTTACTGCTTATGACTCTGCCATTATTGGTGAGTTTGTCGTTTATACAGCAAGCTAATGCTGATGATCGAAAAGCTGCACCAAAGCTGATTGTGCAAGTCACTGTCGATCAATTACGCGGCGATTTACCGACCCGTTATTATCAGCGTTTAGGAGAAGGTGGCTTTAAGTATTTGTGGCAAAAAGGCTTAGTCTACAGTGATGCCCATCACGCTCATGCCAATACCGAAACGATTGTCGGCCACGCGACACTGGCAACGGGAACTTACCCCTCTATTCATGGCATGGTGGGTAATTTATGGTTTGATCGCAGTACTGGCCGCAGTATTTATAATATTGAAGATGCTGATTACTCTTTATTGAGTAAAAATGCTGATGTTAATGATAATGCAGAAATAGATCCGACCCAAAGGGCGGCCAATACGGGTGGCCGCAGCCCCAACGCGATATTAACCAGCACATTTTCAGATGAACTGAGTGCCAATACTAACGGTAAGGCAAAAGTATTCGCGGTATCGGTTAAAGATCGTGGCGCAGTTTCAATGGCAGGGCACAGTGGCAAAGCATTCTGGTTCTCTAAATCTAATGGTGAGTTTGTCACCAGTAATTATTATTACGATCGCTACCCTGAATGGGTTAATCGTTGGAATGAACAGCAGTTACCGCAGCAATATGCGAATACTGGTTGGACGTTATTAAATTCAGCTGACAGCTATCAGTTTAAAGATTCTGATAATCGCGCTTGGGAAGCTGATGTTGCAGGCTTTGGCCGAGTCTTTCCGCATAATTATGGCAAGAGCAGCAGTCCTTACTTCAATACGTTATTGACCCTCAGCCCGGCAGGGGACGAGCTGACGTTGGATTTTGCGACGACGTTATTGAATAAAGAAAAATTAGGGCAGGATGGCATTACCGATTACTTAGCCATTAGCTTTTCATCAACAGATTATGTCGGTCATATCTTTGGTCCTTCTAGCTTAGAGGCCGAAGATAATATCCTGCGCTTAGATCGTACGCTGGCAAAATTATTTAAAACCTTAGATAAGAAAATAGGCTTAGATAATGTTCTGATTGTATTATCTGCAGATCATGGTGGGCCAGATACACCTGGATATTTAGCAGAGCATAATATTCCAGCAGGCTATGTTGATCTTTCTTCTTGGGAAAAAGATGCAGCGATTAAGCGGATTAAGAAACGCTTTAACATTAAAGGCAAGTTAATAGAAAAGTTTGTACACCCTTATTTATATCTATCAACAGAGGTGAATAATAATTTAGCCATTGATCGAGTCGCATTAGACCATGCGATTAGTGCTGAGCTATCTGCCTTTGAAGGAGTCCATGCAGCGCTATCCAGTAAGGCGATAGAGCAAGGGCAGTTAGACGATAACTATGTGAACCAGATGGTGAGAAATAACTTCCACCCATTAAGATCGGGGGATTTTTATGTGGTGTTTAAGCCCAATTGGTTTATTAACGATTTTGATGGTTTAACGGTTGCGTCTACCCACGGTTCGCCTTGGCGTTACGATACTTATGTGCCAGTGGTATTTGCAGGGGCTGGAATCGAGGATAACAACATACATCGCCGTATTCATACAGTCGATATTGCCCCAACATTGTCAGCTTACCTAGGTATTAAGCCACCTTCAGGAGCGGTGGGAGAAGTATTGCCCGAGGTGTTTGAAGATTAAACGAATAGACTACAAATGGACCATTCATAAGCTATTTATAAACTAAGCAGCGTAAAACGCTGCTTGGCTTTCTTGCGCTGTTTGACGGGCCTGTTCAATCACTTCGTGGGCCTGACGCACACATTGCCCACATTGAGAACCAACATTAAGGCTACGACGAACATCACGCACGCTTTGTGCGCCATCAGCGACAGCTTGCTGGATCGCTTTTTCGTTAACGGCATTGCAGATACAAACAAACATGACTAATAACCATTCACTATAGATTCGATAGGCTAATCTTATCGCTAATGATAATAGTTATCAATCATATTCCTATCTGTATTAATGTGCATAAATACAAGTGTTACGTTAGACAGGTGCTGTGCTAAGCAGGCGCTGCATCACCCATCTGGCTTTGAATGTAATTCGCTAAGCCTATCTTGTCTATTAGCCCTAGGTGCTGCTCTATCCAATAGATATGGTCCATTTCGGTATCGTCTAATAATGCTTCCAATATCTCACGACTGACATAATCCCGCTCCTGCTCACATACTTCAATGATACTTCTTAGGCTTGCAGCTACTGTGTTTTCAGCCGCTAGATCATTTTTCAGCATTTGCTCAACATCATCACCGATCATAATCGGTTCGCGGGAAGCTGTATCGGGGGTACCTTCTAAGAACAAGATGCGTTCTATTAACCGTTGCGCATGGCCTAGCTCTTCTTCATATTCATGGGCAAGCTTCTGGTGTAGTTTATTAATGCCCCAGTCTTCATACATTTTGCTATGAGCCAGATACTGGTCCATAGAGGTTAGCTCGAGAGTAAGTTGTTTATTCAGTAGGTCTATGACCTTGCTATTACCTTTCATGTTAGCTCTCCATCATAGATTGTTGATAATTTTCAAGGCCAGTGGCATCGATTAAGAACTGTTGTGCTTCGATCCAGTCAATATAGTCTTCTTCATAGGTAAGAATGCTTTCTAATAGTTCACGACTAACATAATCTTTCTCTATCTCACACAGCTCTATGGCATCTCGTAGTTCATCGATCTGTGCTTTTTCAATATTAAGATCACATTGCAGCATCTCATCAGTTTGCTCACCAATTTGCAGCTTGCCTAGTTGCTGTAGGTTGGGTAAGCCTTCTAAGAATAAAATTCTTTCAATTAATTCATCAGCTTGCTGCATATCCTTAATAGATTTTTTATAGGCTTTCTCATTGAGTTCTTCTAATCCCCAATTTTTGAATATTCTGGCATGAAGAAAAAATTGATTAATTGAGGTGAGCTCGGTAGTGAGTACTTGATTAAGTATACTCAGAACCTTGGGATTACCTTTCATAGCGGTGCCTATTATTTTTAAGAATAACTTTAGTTAAGTTGTTATCGAAAAAAATGAAAAGATTATTTAGAGATAATAATCGAGGTTATAGAAGGCTAAGGGATAAGCAATTGAGAATAACAATGCTTGTTATTCTCAAGCAAGAGTTTGATATTAAGTCACTAATTGAAAATTGCACTATAAAAAAGCAATGCTAAATTCATTCGTTTAAAAGGCTTCGTAAAAGTGCACCGCTATGCAGCCGACCTTGCATAAAGCATTAGTATGACCTTACTTTTCTTGACTTAACTGGAAATTAAAATATTGGCATAACGCTTGCTCTACAGAGATTAATACATTTAATCCTAACCGAAAGAGAGAAAGACTATGTCCTATCTGGCCCCCGCTGAGTTTGCTACCAAAATGGTAGATGCTGGTGAATCTAAAATATTTATGTCAACCCGAGATACCATCATTCGTGCGTTTATGGCAGGTGCCATTTTGGCATTGGCTGCTGTGTTTGCGATAACTATTGCGGTGAATACGGGAAGCTTTTTATTAGGAGCAATTTTATTTCCTGTTGGTTTCTGTATGTTGTACTTGATGGGTTTTGATTTGCTCACCGGTGTGTTCGTATTAGCGCCACTGGCCTTACTTGATAAACGACCAGGCGTGACCGTCGGCGGCGTATTAAGAAATTGGGGATTGGTTTTTATCGGCAACTTTGCGGGTGCTTTAACCGTAGCCTTTATGATGGCTTGGATTTTTACTTACGGTTTTAATGTTGACCCTGGTGCCGTAGGCGAAAAAGTGGCGAGTATTGGTGAAGCACGTACGTTAGGTTATGCGGCTCATGGTGTTGATGGTTGGTTAACAATTTTTGTTCGCGGTATGTTGTGTAACTGGATGGTTTCTCTAGGTGTTGTTGGTGCAATGATCTCTACTACTGTTAGCGGTAAGGTGATTGCGATGTGGATGCCTATCTTCTTATTCTTTTACATGGGTTTCGAACACTCTGTTGTTAACATGTTCCTTTTCCCATTCAGCTTGATCATGGGTGGCGAGTTTTCTTTCATGGATTACATTGTTTGGAATGAAGTTCCAACAGCATTAGGTAACTTGGTTGGTGGTTTAGCCTTTACCGGTTTAACGATTTATACCACTCACGTTAAAACTGCACCAAAGCGTACTACTGAGTCACGTACAGCAGCGTTAGCAAAAGCAAATTAACAGCAGTCATACAAAAAGAAGCACTACAAAAGAAGTATCTAAAAATATCCCATTAATGAGATCTTCATTAGTGGGATATTTACTCATTAAAGAAGTGATTCCATGACCGAAGAATTGAAAGTTTCCATTGGCCAATATTCCGATAAAGGTCGTAAAGCAGACAATCAAGATAGTCATGGATCTTTTGTCCCGAAAAACTCTCTGCTCGCGTTAAAGGGCATTGCCGTAGCGATGGCTGATGGTATTAGTTCAAGCGAAACTAGTCATGTAGCCAGTCAAACTTCCGTTAAAACCTTCCTTGATGATTATTACTGCACTTCAGAAGCGTGGACGGTAAAGAGTTCCGTTGAGCGTGTTTTGAAATCAATCAACTCATGGTTGTATTCTCAAACAATGGCAGGGGATGGTCGCTATGATAAAGACAGGGGCTATGTCTCCACGTTTAGTGCGCTGGTATTAAAAAATCACAGTGCGCATCTGTTTCATGTGGGTGATACCCGCATTTATCGTTTGAATGATCAGGGCTTAGAACAATTAACTAATGATCATAGATTATGGGCCAGTGACCACTCGATTGATAAAAGTAGTGAAAATGGCAATGAAGGTAAAAGCTATTTAAGTCGGGCATTAGGTATTGAAGACCAATGCAGTTTTGACCACCAAACAATAAACATTAATAAAGGTGATGTGTTTATAATCTGTACCGATGGTATCTATGAATTTTTACCATCAAAAGAATTAATGAATACTTTAAAAGAAAAAGCCGATGATCTTGATAAGGCCGCGCAATCACTCGTTCAGCAGGCTTATAATTTAGGCAGTGATGATAATTTATCAATACAAATAGTTCGGGTAGATGAACTACCAGATCAAAACCAAGTTAACTTATCACAACATATTGAGCAGCTAGAGCTTCCTCCCTTGTTAGAGGCCAGAATGGAATTTGATGGTTATACCATCTTACGAAGTTTGCATGCGAATAGCCGCAGCCGAGTCTATCTGGCGGAAGATATAAGCACAGGAAAGCAGGTGGTCATTAAAGCCCCTGCCAGTGACATTGAAAATGATGCAGAACATTTAGAACGCTTTCTATTAGAAGAGTGGGTAGCAAGAAGAATCAATAATGCTCATGTATTGAAAGCTGATTTAGCTGAGCGTTCACGAAACTATATTTATACCGTATTTGAATACATAGAAGGGCAAACCTTAGCGCAGTGGGCGCAGGATAATCCAAGACCTAGCTTAGAGGTCGTACGTGGTTTTACTGAGCAGATTGCCAAAGGCCTAAATGCTTTTCATAAAATGGATATGCTGCATCAAGATTTACGCCCAGAAAATATTATGTTGGATGTCACTGGTACATTAAAAATAATTGATTTTGGTTCTGTTAGCATTGCTGGATTAGAAGAAACTCGGAACAGTACTCCTGCTACGTACTTATTGGGGACTGCATTGTACAGCGCTCCAGAATACTTCTTAGGCGAGCAGGGTGATGTGCAATCTGAGTTGTTTTCGTTAGGGGTTATTACGTATTACTTATTATCGGGAAGCTACCCCTATGATGCGAAAGTTGCCCGCACTAAGACCTTGTCTGAGCAAAGAAAGCTGCACTATAAAACCTTATTAGCTGACGATAGAGAAATACCTTCATGGGTCGATTCTGCGGTTCGTAAAGCCGTAAGCCCTTTACCCGATCGCCGTCAGTTCGATTTATTTGAATACCTACATGATTTGCGCAAGCCGAATAAAGAGTTTCTTAACAAAGCTAGGCCGCCCTTAATCGAACGTAATCCGGTAGCTTTGTGGCAGAGCATCTCAGCTATTTTAACTTTTATTATTATTTATTTATTAACTTCGTGAGGAAACCGACTATGATCTATAACCGTGATGAAGTAACTCAGCTAATAGTAGCCAGTAAAGTATCTAAGGGTATTAAGTGGCACGAGGTTGCGGATGCCATTGGCTTATCAAATGAATGGACAACTGCAGCTTGCTTAGGGCAAATGACGTTGGATAAAAAACAGGCAGAAATCGTTGGCGAGATATTCTCTTTGCCAGATGATGCGATAGCTTGGCTGCAAATTCCACCCTATAAAGGTTCTTTACCAACAGCGGTCCCTACTGATCCACTGATCTATCGCTGGTATGAAATTGTGAGTGTCTATGGCTCAACTATTAAAGAACTTATTCATGAAGAGTTTGGCGATGGCATTATGAGTGCAATTGATTTTTCTATGGATATTAAGCGAGAAGAAGATCCTAAAGGTGATCGAGTTAATGTCGTTTTATCAGGTAAGTTCTTACCTTATAAGGAGTATTAATCATCACTATTGAAAATAGAATGTATTCATCACTCTAATGATATAATAATGAAGTTTTTAACAAATTCTAGAGTGATGTAAACGAATTCAATACCTATTCTAGGTATTGAATTACTACTCACTACGCAGTCTGCTTCTTAGCTGTAACGCATCTCATTTCTTGTGTCCCAAGTCATATCTATTTTGAAATAGTAATAAGAAAACAGTGTTCACTGTTTGATAAGATTAATGATATTCTTTCTTTTTCTGTTAGGCGTATACTGGCCAATAGAAACTAACGAAATTACTCTTAAAGTTCAGGTGTTATAATACTATGGCGTTTACCATCGCGGTAATCAGTAATAATACAACCAAGTTGAAGTATTCTGATGACAGCCTTCAGCTGATTTCACTCGATATTCAGGATATTTCAGTGGCTCAGAATTTGAATCCTGATATCTCTGTCTTTATTATCGATACTAAAGATGCTGCTTTAGCCCATTCTTGGCTCACCGCGATTCGCAGCGATGATCAATATTTTTCTCACTTGTTATATCTGCATCATTTCAATCATATCTTGGCAGATATCGATCTGCCTAAAAATTCTGAAGAGCTATTACAACAGTTGAATAGCTGGAGTGCACGCAAGGCACAATTACGCTTAACCGATAGTAGCCAGTTGAATCATCAAGTTATTCAGTATCTATGGCTGAATAAAACTCGCAGCATTAGTGCAAAGCAGAGCTTAAAGAAAGACAAAGGCTTATATTATCCGTTATTAGACCTTTGGAGTGATGCTGATATCACAGGTAAAATGAGCTGGTTAGGCAAGCAGTGCGGTGAGGGCTTTTTACAGAAAACTCAGCTAATTAATCGAACTCGTTCTTGTAATCAATGTGATTCGGCTTTGCTGAATTTTGTTGATACTTGCCCTTCATGTAAGAGCATTGATGTCATAACCGAACAAGCTCTACATTGTTTTACCTGTGGCCATATTGCTAAAGAGCAGGCTTTTCAGCGCGATAATAGAATCAGTTGCCCTAACTGCTTAACCCAGTTGCGCCATATTGGTACTGATTACGACCGCCCGATAGAGCATATACGCTGTAACTCATGCAATAATTTAAGCATCAATAGTGAAGCTAGGGCGCAATGCTTCAGCTGTGATCATGATAATGATATTGATCGCCTATTTGTTAATAATTTCCACCAGTATCAATTAGCGATTAATGGCCTGACACTGGCTAAAAGTGGTTATATTCATGCTCCTCTACCTACTGACCTTCGTGATTCAGTTTCGAAAGAGCACATGGCTTGGTTACTGAATTGGCTGATTCACTCGCCCAGTGCTGAAGAGACTACATACCACCGATTAATGAAAGTTCGAGTCGTCAATTATCAGCAGTTATTGCAAGAAAAATCTGAATTGCTGGTAGAGCAGTTATTAACGGATTTTCGTCAGAGACTTGAGGTGCTGTTAACTGACCAGAATACCTTTTGTGATGTTGCTAGTGATGTTTGGCTATATGCCTTTCCATTTACTAATGACACCGCCATTGATGAATTTAAGCAGCAGTTATTAGATATAGCGCAAGATGCTGTTGATAACTCTTTGGAAATCTCAGTCGTCGAATATGATTTGGTCGAGAAAAAAGGGGAAGGAGAAGTACTAAGCTGGATCAATCGAATAATAGAACAGCTCTAGCGAGGTATTATGTGATGAACTTATACTCAATTCTCTATGACCTACAAGGTGTTGGGCAGATATTTCTAGAAGGTGGCTCTACTTTAATCAGTATGTTCACTCTGGTTATTCTTCTAGAACTGCCACTGAGTATTGTTGCTATTACTGGCATGATTAGTTGGTTCCGACGCTATAATAATCAAGGCCCCCTTACGATTCAGCCAACTCTATCGTGCATTATCACCTGCTATGGTGAAGGCGCTGATATTAAAAAAACAATTATTAGTTTATGTGAGCAAAGCTATAAAGGACACATTGAAATTATTGCGGTGATTGATGGCGCAATTCAAAATGATGATACTTATCAGGCCGCGCTAGAAAGCCAGGCTTACCTCGAAAAATTTTCTCTTAGAAGCTTAGTTATATTACCCAAGTGGCAGCGTGGCGGTCGAGTATCAACTCTGAATGCAGGGTTAGCGTATGCATCGGGTGAGATAGTAATGAATGCTGATGGCGATACTTCATTCGATAACGACATGGTTGTAGAAATCATAAAGGCATTTGAAGACCCCAATGTGCCAGCGGTAGGAGGTTCGTTACGGGTGAGGAATATGCATGATGGTCTTGCGACCCGCATGCAAACCCTTGAATACATGATTTCAATACAGGGTAATAAAACCGGGCTAGCAGAATGGAATTTAATTAATAATATTTCTGGTGCGTTTGGTGCTTTTCGCCGAGATTTTTTACAGCAAATCGGTGGCTGGGATACCCATACGGCAGAAGATTTAGATTTGACCGTAAGAATGAAACAATATTTTGGTCGTCACCCTGAAATGCGCCTGCGTTTTGTGCCGCTGGCGATAGGCCATACCGATGTTCCTGCTAATTTTAAAGAGTTGTTTAGTCAGCGTTTACGCTGGGATGGCGATTTAGTTTTTCTTTATCTGCGTAAACACCGCTACGCCTTTAACCCTAGGTTGGTTGGCTGGAAAACACTTATCTATACTGGTCTCTATGGCATTGCACAAAATGTTATTTTGCCGGTACTGATACTTTTATTTAATGCGATGGTATTTACGAGTTTAGATGGCAATACCATTGTCGTGGTATTAATCGCGCAGTATCTGTTATACCTGCTTTATGCATTGATACACTATGGTTTATTTCTGTATATCGTCTCAGAACGCAAGCGGCAGGACTCCAGAGCTTTATTATGGCTGCCGCTTTATCCTGTTTATGGCTTAGTTATGAAGCTAGTATCTGTCTTTTCAACACTCAATGAGCTGCTTCGCCGTGGCCATGAAGAAAGTAATATGGCCCCTTGGTGGGTATTATCTAAAGGGAAACGCTTTTAATCATGAAAGTTGTATTTAAGCACGAAAAGCAGATAAATCCTCAAGCAGAGGGTGGTTTAAAGGTTAATTATGCTGGCGCTAAGCGGGCTGCCTTTAAGCTGCGCTGGAATTTATTATTATTACTGATTTTAAGTCCGATTATAATTTTCTTTATTTACTTATTTAACGAAGAGGTATTAATTAACGCTGACGGTATTTTGACCAGTGAACCGATTACTATTTATGCCCGTGAAGATGGTTTAATAGAAAAAATTTATTACTTACCTGGTGAGAAAATACCAGCTGATCTTCCCCCGATAAAATGGACACCTTGCCATTTATACTAGGCTTTGTTCAA
>ERZ1027231.13-NODE-13-length-179544-cov-28.529982_pt1 | contig 179544 bp, 164 predicted proteins | sample MGYA00520866_ERZ1027231 | MGnify/ENA primary metagenome ERZ1027231 (study PRJEB33311, sample SAMEA4378411) | marine metagenome | biome: Marine biome; feature: Fjord; material: Water | collected 2014-07-20T08:00:00Z/2014-07-... | depth 75 m ...
GGCTGATTTATCAACTTCTAATATTTCAAAATAATCCAAAATCATCTCCTGAATAGGTCATAGGTATCCATCGCTTAGGGGTAAAACCGAGCTTATGGATGGAATACGGGTTGTTGAATGGTGTGGATTATAGGTGAATGGGGATTTGGTGTCGACCATAGAGGCAGGTGGTGCTAATGGATAGTTGGCTTAGTCATTAGTCGAAATCAAGCCAATTCCATAAGTTGGTGTAGAGATTAATTGATTTGTATTTCACATTTTTAGTAATTATTAGTCTATTAAATGATCAGTTTTATCGTTGGTTTTCCCCCTAAGTACGTTAAAATTAATACTGTATTAAATCACAGTGTTGGTGGCTTTATGTCTGATTCTGAAGTTGATAATAACCCCGAAGAACCTTCTGGCGATTCCTCTAAAATGCCCCTTATTAGTTCAGCAGATTACAACGATCAGCTGGCCGATAAAATCACCACCTTGGCTGGGCAGATTAATGCCGCTAATTATCGGTTTTTAAAATTGATTGCCGAGTTTGATCGTCGTGAGGGGTGGGCAGGATTTGGCATTCGTTCTTGTGCGCACTGGTTGAATTGGAAATGCAGCATTGGGCTAACGGCTGCACGAGAGAAAGTTAGAACGGCGCGAGCGCTGGATGGTTTACCCGGTATTAATGCAGGTTTTGAAAAAGGTGAGCTGAGTTTTTCTAAGGTTCGCGCCATGACTCGTGTGGCGACTGAGTTGAATGAACCTTTTTTATTAATGATTGCAGAATACAGTACGGCGCAGCATATGGAAAAACTGGCTAATACGTTTCGTACCGTGAGCCACTGTGATGATGGAATGAATGGCTGTGTGAATTCTGAGTTAAGTTCTGAGTCAAGCTCTGATTTGAATAAGGCGCTCGCTGCTAAAGGGTATATGGATCAAGATGAGTTCGGTCGCAGTAAAGCACAACGTGAGCAGGAACTTGTTCAGCTTCAGCAAGAGAATCGAAAGGTTACTTATTTTCATGACGATGATGGTTCGTGGATTATTCAAGCGCGGTTGCCAGATGAGGAGGGTGCTTTGTTGATTAAGGTGCTGGAAGAATTGTCTAGCCAGATTGTAGATACTGCTGCAGTTTCTGATGAGGCGAGCCTAGTCATGGGGGCTGCAGAGGAGAAAAGCGTTACCGCGGAAGCGTCTAGCACGAAATCGGTCTCTTTTATTCCTGACAAATTAACCTTTTCTCAACGCCGAGCCGATGCTTTGGTTGCATTATCTGAGCAGTATCTTGCCAGTTTAAATAACTCTACTGGTTCTTCTTTAAAAGCGGCTGAACGCTGTCAGCTCATATTACATATTCGTGATGACGGCACTGCGATTCCAAATGCCAACTTGGACGGCCGTTGGTTAATGCCTGATGCGGCGAGACGATTGGCTTGTGATGCGAGTTTGTTGGTGGTTAAAGAGGATAGTGCGGGTAATGTATTGGATATTGGCCGTAAGACTCGAATCATTCCTCCTGCAATGTCACGGGCGCTGGCAATTCGTGATGGCGGTTGTTGTCAGTTTCCGGGTTGTTGTGAATCTCGTTATACAGAAGGTCATCATATTAAGCATTGGGCTGATGGCGGCGATACTAAGTTGGATAACTTGGTTACCTTGTGTAAATACCACCATAGAGAGCTGCATAAAGGGGCGTTCTACCTTTGTTTGAAGCCAGAGTCGTTAACTCACACGCAATCTGAGCCGGAGCGCTTTGCTGATCGTTTATGTTTTTCTAAAGTTGATCGTTATTTCGATTCGCCATTTAACCGCTCTAAAGACTTTGTGATAGCCGCTAATCCTGCGAAGTTTACCTGTGCTTGCCATAGTTTTTCTGAGTTGGAGAAGACGTTGGATGATGAGCTGAGTGAACCGATTACTGAAAAGACGGCGGTGACGAAGTGGGCAGGGGAAAGAATGGATTTGGGGATGACGATAGAGGGGTTGTTGAATGCGAGTAAGGGGAGTAAACCGAGGTTGGGGTAGGTAAGTAATTGCTTATACTTTATTACTGATTTTCGAACCGTACTTTCAACTTACCATTATTAATGGCTAGGTTTGTAATATTATCAGATTCGGAGTTGAACAGGATTAAGTATGAAATATAAGCTTTATTGGATTTTCGTAATTTGTGTATTATCTGGCTGCGGTAATACGTTATTGGACGATGTCTATAGACACACGAGCAGTTCAGATAATAAAGAAATGTATGCCGCCTTTATCATTCTTTCAAATATGGTATTGAGTGATACCTATATTGATAAGATTGAGCAGGACTATCGTCATGAGGATGACTCAGTAAGGCGATACCTTTTTGAGTTTGTGTTAGCCAAAAGAACTCAGCAAGAAAACTATGTTGTAAGTTTTATCGATAGCTCGAAAAGTAACTTGCCCTTGCTAGCGAAAAATAATTCAAATTGGATTTCACTGGATAGCCCCGCTTTAGAGTTGCTGTCGATTTATAGTGCAACAAGTGATGAGGCTTTAAGTATTCTATTTTTATTGATCGATGATACTAATGATACGAGTCCAGCGGGCATCTCTGCTGGATTACGAAGAGTACATAAAGCTGATTCTGCAAGGTTTTTGCGGGTTGCGGAAGATATGGGGTTGAATTTAAAAGAAGTGCTCGTGTTGATGGTTGATGAGTAAGTGAATGAAATCACATCAATTAGTTCAGTAAAATATTACACTTCGTAAAACCCACTCGGCTTATATATACAATATGAATACACTTAATCCAATTTCCGTACGGTGCCTCGTTGCACTTAGTTTTATATTACTTCTCAGTGCTTGCGGGGGAGGTAGTTCTTCTTCTGCAAGCGCAGATCCTATTGATGGCGATTCGATAGCCGACTGTGAGATTACTCAAGATGAGCAAGAGATGTTGAATCAAGTCAATCAGGCTCGAGTTAGTAGCCGAGCGTGTGGTGATGACCAGATGCCAGCGGTTGCAGAACTTAGTTGGAGTTGTGATCTACGAAATGCGGCTCAGGTTCATTCCAGTGATATGGCAGATAATAATTTCTTTAGTCATACTGGGTCTGATGGTTTGAGCGTTAGTGATCGCGTTACGGCTAGCGGTTATTCATGGAGTAGTGTGGGTGAAAATATTGCAGCAGGTCAGGCAACGACCACTCAGGTAATGACGGGGTGGTTAGATAGCCCTGGTCACTGCAGAAATATCATGTCTTCTAGGTCAACTGAATTTGGATCTGCTTTAGTCAATGCTGCTGAATCTGATTACTCGACCTACTGGACTCAGGTTTTTGCCAGTGGTAGTTGATGATAGGTGATAGTAGCCTTTGTTCTACCTCTGGTGTTTGGGTATAAATAAATGAAATTTAAAATTGAAGCTACAGATAATATTGATATTCCTGATGTAGAGCTATCGAGCTTGCTAAAAGAAGTCTATGTCGGGGGTGGGTATGTTGAGGCTGAATACGCAGAAGCTTTGTTTGAGCCAAGCGCTATTCGTTCAAGAGGTACAATAATAACAGCCAGCCATACAGATAATAAGCGCTTGGCGGGTCTGGTGATAATGGTTCCTCCCACTTCTAATGCTAGTAAGTTAGCAAAACAAGGCGAGGTGGAGGTTCATCTATTGGCGGTTAGACAGGAGTACAGAAAGAATAGCTTGGGTGAGCAATTGGTTGATGAACTGATTATTCATGCAGTTGATGCTGGTTATAATAAAATAATTCTTTGGACTCAGGTATCAATGCTTGCGGCGCAGAATTTATATTCGAAATTAGGGTTTATTCATAAATCTAACTTCGAGGCTAATGGGCGTGAGTTTTATCTTTATGAGCGCACCCTGTAATTTAGTAGCGTAATGCTGCTGATTAGAACTAAGCCAACAAAACGTAATTAAAGGATTAAATATGAAAGGTAGTTGTTTGTGTGGCGGTATTGAATTTGAGGTTACTGGTTTGAGCGGTAACATTTATCAATGCCATTGTACCCTGTGTCGAAAGCAGGGCGGTTCTTCATCGAATACAGGAACGGTTGTGCCGATGAATCAACTTACCTGGTTAAAAGGTGAGGGCAATATTAAAACATGGGTTAAAGATACGGGCTTTACTTCAAGCTTTTGTGATACTTGCGGCTCGTTGGTACCAAATTTATTAAGGCAGTTAGATTATTATTGGTTGCCTGTCGGCACGCTTGATCATGACAAGTTTAATGTTGTCGCTAATCTTTATGTGGATTCAAAAGCATCTTGGGCTGTTGTTTCTCCCGATGGTGAACGATTTGATACAATGCCAGAAGTAAGCGATTTTATTGAAATACTGGGTAATGAATTACATCCATAGTTCACTGCTGTTAAATGATTTTGAAAGGAATAGTTAAATGAAAGGAATGTTATTCGTGACTGTTGTCACAATGTTTATGGTAGGTTGTGGTGGCGCGGTTAATAAGGTTAAGACCGATCCTGTTAATAATACACTGGTTGAAGGTGATCAAAACGAGAGTGCTCCAGTCGAGGGGAGAGCCGAGACTAATAAGAATCGCCCCCCTGTAATTTTTAATCAATCAGTAGAGACAGTGGAATCAGCTGATTCAATAATCATACTTGGCCCCGTAGTAGATATTGATGGAGATACCATACAGTACACCGCGAGCGATTCATTAAATGTTACGCAGTCGAGTCAGCCAAATGAGATTATATATAATCGTTCTTCAGTTGGTGTAGAAGTTCTTACGGTAGCGGCGAGTGATAATATTGCTGGGGATGCTGAAGCTATTATTACAATAACAACTGCTGCAGCTCTACCTTCAAACTATGTAACGTCAAGAGAGTTTATTAATCCAGTATATGGAAGCAATGTTCCTGTAAAAGGTGAGTCTAGAGTTGATCCTATTACGGGAACAAAAATTACTCGTCTAACTGATTCAAGTGAACTTGATGGCACTGATGATGCGTTGATTGTTTACTCCAGATATACTCCTGAAAATTCCAGTGGGAAATATTTTCTAGCTTTTGGTAGCAACTCAACTTCTAGCTGGATAATTGAGCGCGAGACTGGAGATGTAATTACCGAAGTTTTAAGTATGAATAATCGCAGCATTGGTGAAAGTCATGAAGTGCGTTGGGATATATCTGGTAATTTCCCAAACCGATTATATTATCGTGATGGGATGAGTTTTTATCGAGTTGATCTTGTTAGTCATGCTGATGATCACGATGGATCTATTTATTCATTTGAGCATGAACTCCTTAAGGATTTTTCTAGCTTGGCACCTACGTCATTAAAGATATATAACGATGTTGAAGGTGATAGTTCAAATGATAGTGATCATTGGGCGTTCATGGCAGTGCATTATGATGGTGTTACTTTTGTGGTTGATGCCTTTATTCATTATCAAGTATCTACGGGTAATACGCATATTATGAGGCCAGAAGATTTAGCTAATACCAATCTCGACCTTGAAAAAGATAAGGACTACTTTTCGTATCGTCCTAATATGGTTGAAGTATCTCCTCTTGGAACGGGCATAGTGATCCACATGGGACGCAAGTGGGATAATGCCGATTACGGTGGTACAGGTGTTCTTTATATTGATACTTGGTTTGATGGCCCACATTTATGGCCGCTAGATTTTGATCACGCTAAGCAGGCTCCTGTTAAAATATCAGTAGGTGAAACTCATGCTGGTTGGTCATTCGATGAGGCAGGCCGTGAGATGTTTGTTAGTCAGAATAATAGAACTGATAAATTAGATGCTATCTATGTGAGTGGGCCTGATTCAGGCTATGACAATAGGCTTGAAATGGCTGCGCATGGCGATTTCGGTTGGTCTAATGGCTTCCATTATGGAAAAATGCCTGCAAGTAAAAAAGGATGGGCATTTATTAATACCTATTCAAATCTCAATAGTGATAGGCATGAAACTGATTGGGCAGCTGATCAATTTATTATGATGAAATTGGATGATGAAGCCAATAATCCACTTATTTGGCGGGTTGCTCCGAATTATAATGATTATGCTGGTAATTATAGAGATGAGGCTCCTGCAGCGATTAATACGCAAGGCAATAGGATTTATGCAACAAGTAATTGGGGAGGATTATTACCCAATAGAGAAGTATTTGTATTCGAACTACCGAGTAATTGGAATGCGGTTCTTGAATAGTTAATACTCATAAATACACACAGATGTGCAAATGACTAAAAACTTGGGCAAAATATAATGAAATGTAAGCAGTGCGGGACTCAATTTAGGCTGATGGATATTCCTATTGAAGAACGCATCTATGACAAGTATTCAGCACAGTTTCAGTGCCCAGCTTGCTCAGTTTGGCTTCAGGCTGATAAGCAGTTCAAGTTTTTTAGTACACTTGGACTTTTACTCATCGCTATTAGCGTAATGGTAGGGTTATTCAATATGATGGGATTGTTAACGGTTGACTATGCGCCTTTATATATAATAGCTGGGGTTGGTTTTTTTATAACATTAACGACATCCATAGTTGTTAAAACAGAAGTTGTTAAGACGGAAGTCGTTAAGCATTAGGAGTTAAAGGGCAGCAATGGATTTTACAATTACATTTATTAAAATTTTTTTATGGGGAATATATTTAATGTCTCCGGTTATGATTATGATGCTTATCTTCATCGTGATTATAGGGCTGGTTGTGGGACGAATTGAGTCATGGACTAAATTCGATTCTCTTTATTGGGCGTTTATTACTGCTTTGACGATTGGTTATGGTGATATAAAACCAACAAAGAAAAGGTCTAGAATACTATCTGTGCTACTTGGTACGCTTGGTATTATGCTGACAGGAATACTCGTTGGGGTTACTGTAGAGTCGTCTTCAAGCACTTTTAAAATGCATGTGAGTCCAAGCCAAATTCATCAGATTGAGTTGAGTCTGGACTAACTATTTAAGAGCTCTATGTTTTAGAACCGTCTGATATCAGGCATTGCTGATTGCTGTATGCCCCTGTCAGTGGTAAGTCTATTATTTACACCTATGCTTATTACATATAGCTCTACGGCTTGTATGAAACTAGGGTATAAGTATGAATAAAGAGAATGTTAATACAATTATTGTGGATGACTCAAAGTCTATAATAGTTGTTCTTGATGCTATCTTGGCTCAGTTGGGGGTGGAGAAAGTTGCTCATTGCGGTACTGGTATTGAGGCTCTAGCGATGATTAATGCTAAGCCAAATCATTATCAACTTTTATTTATTGATTTAAATATGCCTGAAATGGATGGTATGGAGCTTATTCGGCATCTGGGTGGGCAAGGCTTCAGCGGCAGTATTGTTATTATATCGGGTATGGAAATTAGAGTGATTAACCTTGCATCTGAGGTCGCCCGACAAAATAAAGTTCATTTGCTTGGTAATATTGTTAAGCCTATTAAAGTTGATGAGTTGCAGCATATCCTCACCAAGTTCCATTATTTGAATGATCACCTAAGTATAATTCAAACTCCTCTTAGTAAGGAAGAGCTTGAGCTGGCAATTAGCGAGCAACGTATTCTGCCGTATTACCAGCCCAAAATTGATAGTAATAGCAATGAAGTCCACAGTATTGAAGTATTAGCTCGAATTGATAATCCTGGGCAGGGTGATAGCATTCTTCCTATACGCTTTATCCAATGTGCTGAAGAAAATGATTTAATCGATGAACTTACGTTTCAGTTGCTGACGAAGGCGATTAAAGATTACAAAGAAATGAGAGAATCCTTTGGTAACTTGCTAACACTTGCTTTTAATCTTTCCCCCATTCAATTAAACGATCTGGAGATACCCAATAAGCTCGCTGCTTTATTTAGTCAGAATGATATTAGTCCAGAACAAATCGTTATTGAAGTTACTGAGGAGTGGGCGCTGCAGTCGGCGGATCAACTAGAAACATTAAATCGCTTACGCATGAAGGGTTATGGTGTATCGCTGGATGATTTTGGCACAGGTTTTACCAATATTACTCAGTTAAAGAGTTTGCCATTTAGTGAAATTAAAATTGATCGTAGTTTTATTACTGATATTCATCACGACTACTTTTCTCAAGTCATTGTTAATACCTTGATCGACATTACTCAGAAATACGATTACGAACTTGTGGCAGAGGGGGTAGAGTCACACGACGAATATGAGTATTTAAAAAGTTTAAATACTCGAATGTTACTACAAGGCTATTTAATTTCTAAGCCAAAGCCTAAAGACGAATTAATCCGTTGGTTTCATAACTGGAGAAAAATGTCTGAAGCTGAGGCGTGTGAAGAAGCTGCCATTTCTAATAAGAAAAAATAGCAGCTATCTGACCGTTTCTTAGTAAGCCCCTGCGCCATAAACAAGCTCGTAGCTGTGGCTGTAAATTTCTAAAATATTACCAAATGGGTCTTCCATGTAAATCATGCGGTATGGTTTTTCGCCTGGGTAGTAGTAGCGAGGTTCTGCCATGCGCTTTTTACCGCCAGCGGCAACAATTTTTTCTACCAATTCTTCTACATTTGGATCTTGAACGCAGAAGTGGAATACCCCTGTTTTCCAATATTCAAAATTATTCTCTGGATTTTCTTGTCCTTTAAATTCAAACAGTTCAACACCAATGCGATCCCCTGTTGAAAGGTGTGCAATTCTAAACTTGTCCCAGTCACTGCCGAATACGTCGGTACACATTACGCCAATTGGGCTATCGTCTTCGACGACTTCGGTCGGTTTCATAATTAAATACCAGCCCATGACTTCGGTATAAAACTTTACTGCAGCTTCTAGGTCAGGAACCGAGATGCCGATGTGCGAGAAATTACGTGGATAAGGTGTGCTCATGATTATATGCCTTGTGTTTTTGAAGTTGTATCTAGATTACGAAACTGGCAGTATTAAGTAAAATTATCAATAATTATGATTATGAGTATAATTTGTAATGATTAATCCTGTTTGGTTACGTACGTTTTGCTCGCTGGTAGAGGTTGCTCACTTCACTCGCACTGCTGAAACCCTGCATATGACTCAGTCTGGGGTGAGTCAGCATGTGCGTAAACTGGAAGAGCAACTTGGCCAGTTGCTACTTATTAGGCAGGGTAAGAGTTTCTCTCTTACCACCGCTGGTGACCGTTTATACCAAGAAGGGCGGAAGCTGATACTGTCATTAGAAAATTTGGAGCAGCAGGTCGGTCTTGATCCAGCGCATGAGGGGATTGTTCGAATTGCTTCTCCAGGTAGTGTTGGGGTTAAGCTATATCCTCAATTATTAGCTCTGCAGAAGCGCTATCCAGAGCTAGTGATTGATTATCGATTTGCACCTAATACTGATATCGAGCGCTTAATTGCCGATCAGAAAATCGATGTTGGTTTGATGAGTAGTTTGTCGAATTTTAGTGAAGTAAATCTTAGCTCTATTGCTGAGGAGACGTTATTGCTGGTGACGCCAGCGGATGTATCTGAGCCGAGTTGGGATCAACTAATTGCGTTAGGGTTTATTGATCATCCTGATGGCGCTTATCATACTGATCAGTTGCTAGCTGTTAATTACCCAGAGTTTCAACACACTAATCAATTTAAACGCTCGGGGTTCTCTAACCAGATTAATTTAATTTTAGAGCCAGTGAGCATGGGGTTAGGATTTACTGTATTGCCTCGTCATGCGGTTAAGTCTTTTAAAGCAGCACAAAAATTGAAGGTGCACTCGTTGGCAAGTGAAGTCAGTGAGGTTTTGTATGTGGCAACCCATACGAATAAATTTTTGCCGAACAGGGTGAGAACGGTGATTGCTGAAATAGAAAAGTGTCTTGGTGATCTTTGAAATATGACTGTTTTTTAGTTAAGGTTATATGCAGAAATTTTGAAAAATTAAAATAATAATGAGATTTTGTTAATGGGCTACCTATCTTTATGATCATTTCCTTTATTGCGTTTTTACTCGGATTTACCCTGATTGGTTTATCGTCGGCTTGGAAAAGCCGTGGCACGGCTGAAGATTACTATCTGGCCAGCGGTTCTGTAAAACCTTGGTTGGTGGGTTTGTCGGCGGTTGCTACCAATAATAGCGGTTACATGTTTATCGGGGTTATTGGATATACCTACGCGACGGGTCTTGCCTCTATTTGGTTGATGATAGGCTGGATTGTCGGTGATTTTTTATCCTCTATGTTTGTTCATTCGCGTCTTAAAGATGCAGCGGTAAAAACAGGCGAGGTTAGTTATGCCGGAGTACTGAGTAAATGGTATGGGGCGGATAATAATCGCTTACAGCGTCTTATCGGGCTGGTTTCTTTATTCTTTTTACTCGCCTATGCCAGTGCCCAGTTGGTTGCCGGTAGTAAGGCTTTGAACGTAATATTTGGTTGGCCGACTTGGGCAGGTGCGGTATTAGGTGCGGTATTGGTGACCTTATATTGTTTTGCTGGAGGAATTCGCGCGTCTATTTGGACGGATGCGGCACAGTCTACTGTGATGATTCTAGCGATGGGGTTGTTGATGGTTTTTGCGATCATGTCTATGGGGGGCATTGGGGATGTAGTAACTCAGATGGAAGCCGTTGATGGTTTTCTTGATTGGTTTCCCCAAGATTTAGCGCTGCCGGGTATCGCGGGTGGTGTCTTATTTGCGCTGAGTTGGTTATTCGCAGGATTTTCTGTGATTGGTCAGCCTCATATTATGGTGCGCTTTATGACGCTGAACGATCTTGGCGAAATGCGTAAAGCGAGAATTTATTATTACCTGTGGTTTACTGTTTTTTATCTGATGGCAACGGTAGTCGGCATGCTTTCGCGCATCTATCTTGGAGGAACGTTTGGTGAAATGGGCGGTTTTGATGCTGAGCTAGCACTGCCGGTTATGGCGCAGCAATTATTTCCACCGGTATTGGTCGGTTTGGTTTTGGCGGGTATTTTTGCTGCGACTATGTCGACAGCAGATTCTCTGGTATTGAGCTGCTCGGCGGCAATTACTCATGATTTATTACCGAGTAAAATAGAGCGTCCGTTATTGATAAAAATGGCCACTGTGTTGATTGCGGGTATCGCGTTGTTTTGGGCCTTGGTTAATGAGCAAAGCGTATTTAACTTGGTGATTATGGCTTGGTCGGGGCTGGCCAGTGCGTTTGCGCCGTTGCTTATATTTTTATGTTTGGGCAGACAACCAAGCCAATTGTTGAGTATCGTTGCGGTTGTCACTGGGCTCGTAGTTGCTATTTTATGGCGTGCTATGGGCTGGCAGTCGGCGGTTTATGAAGGACTGCCAGGTATTTTAGCGGGACTTGCGGTGCTGAGTTATTCTTTGCTAGCTGTTAAACCGCTCAGGTCTAAGAACGAGTAAGTTACTATTTTGTTTGGCTTCTTCACAAGTGCCTTTTAAGGTTTCCCCGCGGCGACTTTCGAACTGTGAGCTTGCACCAACAGTTTTACCCTCGCAGGCGGTGAATGCTTCTTGTGGTGGGCCGCGACGTTTGCCATTCTTTTGATCGTCTGAGCGATTGTTTGGACGTAAAACTAATTCTCCCGCAAATTTTCCACCGACTATTTCACAAGTGCCTGTTAAGGTTTTACCGCGTTTATTTTTGAATTCTGCTGCTTCCCCTGAGTTCTTACCTTCGCATGCTGTGAATGCTTCAGGGGGAGGGCCGCGTCGCTGGGATGACTGCTGATTCTCATCAGCCTGACTTGGCTGGCTGGTTAATACTAATGCAACAAGTATTGTCGCTGAGCCGATTAATGTTAGCTTGGTGGTGGTACTTGTTTTATATGTGTTGTTCATGCTGTATCCCTATTCATTTGATAGAATCTAAGATAGCGACTAAAAGTTAAGGGATTGTGAATGAATTGTGCAAGGAATGTGGAAATGGGTGGTATTCTTCTAGCATTGGTTATCATAAGGATTTTATTGTGAATTTAGACAAAGCAAAAAAACGTATCGCCAAGCAAGTGAAGAAAGGCTTCAACGGCTACCCTGAAGTTTCTTTAGCGTACTTTGGTAAAACGGCAGAATTAGCTTCCGACGTTGTCATTTCTTTTATTGCAGAAGAAGGCGCGGAGCCACAAGAACAAAAATTCGCCAGTGAAATTGATGCACGTGAAGATGAAGCAATTCAATCGATTATTCTGAAAATCATTGAGCGCGCTGATGCGAGCACCGTATCAGTAGTTGATGGTGTCGCAATTTTAAGCTGATATGGCGTAGTTTATTTTGAGGCTTCCTTAGAAGTCTCTTTTTTATGAGGTTTCGCCTTCAGGTATGAAGACATGCTGGCAGCTATTAATATACCGCTAATGAATCCCCAGGCATGTCCTGCCCATGATACGTGAGGCAGTACTACAAATAATGATGCTAATGTCCCCCCATATAAAAAGAACGTAAGAAGTGCAATTAACCAGCTGCGAAAGCTTGGGCTGAAGTAGGCATTGGCAAATAAGAAACCGATAAGACCGTATATTAATCCGGAAGCCCCGACCACAACCCCTGCGGTTGAAAACATCCAGGTTCCTAGTCCTGAGCCAATAATACTTAATACAATAACTATGTTGGTGCGAGTTGAACCAATAGACAGCTTTAGTATCGAAGATATAATAATTAACGGCAGTGTATTAGAAATTATATGGATTAGGTTGGCGTGCAGGAAGGGTGAAAATGCAATGCCCAATAGGCCATTAAGGGTTCTTGGTTGAATGCCGAAATGATTGAAGTTGCTGGTGATTAGCAGTGCGTCTACTATAAAAACGACCCACATAATAGTGGCTATCCAAAAGGCTGATGCAGGTATGACTCGGGTTATTAATTTAATCATTTTTAACTTGTTTCAAAATATCTCTCATTGCGTTTTCCTGAGCTCCTAGTACGTCAATAATGGCGACTAATAAGTCAGCTGAAAACATCCCCTTACTCACTTTGCTACGAAGATTATCGGCGGTCAATAGTATTCCTCGCGCTTCTAGTTCGATGACTAAATCATCGTATTTCTTACCCTTAAGCACCATGGCAGAGCGAATGTAGCGGGTGATTGCTGTTTTGTAAGGGGCAAAAGCCGCCTTATTGCTCAAGCTGTTTGTTAGTCCCATGGTATGGCCTATTAAGTATTAATGTGGAAGATATTACACATTGTGACACTTATAGGCAACATTATATTTTTCATAAAGTAATTGACTCTCGTTTTTGAGGTGTTACATTTGTTACTTATATTACACAATGAACATGATGAAGAAACAAAGGATGCGTTTTATGACCTGTAGTATTGACTCTTTAAAAATACTGGCAGAAAGCCAGCCAGATTGGGTTGTTGAGCAGGAAGGGGATTGTTTGAACCTTTCTAATGACGAAGGCATTGATGCTTTTGCTTATGTCGGCGAGCAGCAAATTATTATTGAATCAGCTTTGTTTGCTGCTGGCAGCGTTGATGATACTGCGGCGCTCAACGATTTGATTTTACGCACTCACCAACTGCTATCTTTAACGGCTATTAGCATTAAAAAAATTGATGGCCAAGATTATTATATTGCTTTCGGCGCATTGTCTTCGGATAGCAAAGATAGCGTTATTGTTCAAGAAATCGAAACATTGTTTAGCAATGTTAATGACTTCTTAGATTTATATAGCGAACACCTAAAACAGGAATCTATAGCATGAGCTTAAGCAAATTATGGTCAGCACTACGTGGGGCGACCAATGAAGGTATTGAAGCGGTAGTTGATACACAATCTATCCGTATTTTAGATCAAGAAATGCGCGATGCTAAAAAAGAATTGCAAGCATGCGATGCAAATCTGACTAAAATTATGGCCAAGCGGAAACTGGCTGAAAATAAAGTTAAAGCGGTTGCTGCCGATGTGGATACGTATACTAATCACGCAATTGCCGCGAGTGAAAAGGGCGATGAAACTTTGGCTCTTGAATGTGCAGAGCGTGTTGCTGAGTTGGATGCTACCTTAGAAACTGAGAAGAGCTTCTTAGCCAGCTTTGAAGATTCTGAGAAAATGTTGAAAGCTAACATTGCCAAAGCTAAATCGAATGTGCGCCGTATGGAGCAGCAAATTGATCAGGTAAAGGCGACTGAAAGCGTGCAAAAAGCACAGGTAGCCGTTAGCTCTCGCCACATGGGTGCTAATAGCAAGGTTAAAACTGCATTAGATAGTCTTGATCGCATTAAAGACAAGCAAAAAATGCGTGCGGCAGAATTAGAAGCCGCTGAAGAAATGGCCAGTGATGATTCGGGTACTGGATTGGATGCTAAATTAAAAGCTGCTGGCCTTCAGTCTGGTGGTGATGTTAGTGGCAGCAGCAAACTAGCACAAATCCTAGCCGCTAAAAAAGGGTAGATCGTGTTATTTATTACACTACGCCGTCTGTTGACGGCGTTTGTGTTGCCTGCCAATATATTTGCGTCCCTAGCCGTTCTTCTTTTCTATCTAGCATCCAGTTATGGATTGCTATTATGGGCAGGGGAAGATGCACTAGTGAGCGCTGATAATTTTTTATATTGGATTATGGTAACAGCCTCTACCGTCGGTTATGGAGATTTATCTCCTTCTTCTACTATAGGTAAATATGTCGTGAGTTTCTGGGTTATTCCCTTGGGCTTGAGTTTATTTGCACTTACTATTACTAAAGTGGGTATGTCTGTATCGGGTTACCTACTCAAATCTCGCAAAGGCTTGAATGTGCTTAATAACGAACAACACTGCGTCATTATCGGCTGGAATGGTTCTCGTACATTAAGATTGATCGAATTGTTACATGCTAAAACAAACGGTGAAAAATCGAATATTGTTTTATGTGTCGATGAGCCGATGGAAAATCCACTGCCGTCGATTATTGATTTTGTGACTGTCGAATCTTTCTCTCATATAGAAACGATGAATCGAGCAAATTTAGCCAGTGCTAAGACTATTATTATTGATACGCCATCAGATGATGTGACTTTAACCACCGCTTTATTTTGTCGAAAAATGAGCCCAGATAGTCATAAAACTGCATATTTTCAAGACGAGCAGGTTGGTGAATTATTATTGGAACACTGCCCTAATATTGAAATTATTCCCAGCGTTTCGGTCGAAATGTTGGCTAAGTCAACAATCGATCCTGGCTCTAGCTTATTACACAAGCAATTGTTAGATGCGACAGATGGCATGACTCAGTACAGTATTGTTTATTCTCAGCCGCAATCTTGTGAATTTGGCTCGTTATTCACTGATTTTAAACACAAGCATAACGCGACTCTTATTGGCATTAAGTATGTAAGTAAGGCTCACATCGATCTAAATCCAGCGCTTGACCGCCTTGTAAGCGCTGATGATGTTCTTTATTACATATCAGAGAAGCGATTGTTCAATGATCGTTGTTTTTCTGTTAAGTAGGAAAAAAATAATATGTTTAAAAAACTGTTTGGTAAAAAAGACGATGTTGGGTTAACCGATAACTCTCCTTCTATTATGGGGTTGAAATTGGGAGGGAGTTTTGAAGTTGATAACTTGTTATTGAGGCTATTGGAGTCTGAATTAATAATTAGCGGTGGCGCTAAAGCTCATATTATTCAAGCGGCAGGGTTGGTCGATTTAGACGGAACTTGGGTATATCGATTTTACACCGACGATGATGCTTTTCTGCAGGTAATTAGTGAAGGCGGGCAAGAGGAAGAGAATGTTGTAGATGTGAAATTATTCCATTTTTACGATACTCAAGATATTAGCTCACAAGCGGTATGGGATGAGTTGTTGAATGAGAAAATTGGCCAATCTAGCTACGCGTTAGAAGGCCATGATTTTCAGCGTATCTGGACGTCGGTGACTGATTACCACAACCCCGTTCATATGCATGAAAAAACCTACGACGAGCCTAATAGCTGTTCAGAGACAGATCAATTTACCATGTTGTTTGAGCGTGAAATAGCCGATGGTAATACAGAATCCTTATTTTTAAGTGCGGAAGAGAAGTTAGAAGAGTCTGGGAATTTAGGCCGTTGCTTGGTAATTAGTACAGGCATCACAATTACTCCTGCTCAGATAATCATTCATGGTTAATGACGGCATTACCGTATAATATAGCGACCAACAAATAATACAATTTCTCAATAGGAAGAGACTTATGGAAAACCCAGAACTATTAACCAGCATATTAAATTTCGCCATCTATTTTGCGATATCCATGGCTTTTTTGGTTGTTTTTAAAGTTATATACAGCTTCGTTACGCCACACGATGAATGGAAATTAATTAAAGAAGAGCAAAATGTGGCTGCTGCTATTGGTTTTGGTGGCGCGATCGTCGGTTTTGCTATTGCTGTTGCGGGCGCTGCTAGCAATGCAGTTTCTATTGTAGATTTTGCTACCTGGGGTGGCATCGCATTAGTTGCTCAAACTATGGCATTCGTTTTGGTACGCTTTGGTTTTATGCCACGTATTGTTGAGCGTATTGAAAAAAACGAAATTAGCGCGGGTATCATGCTTGCGGCTACTAATATTTCAGTAGGTCTTCTAAACGCTGCTTGTATGAGCTATTAAGGAGCTATTCATGAAACGTAGTCAAAATATTAGTCTAGATTTTATGCGCAAAGCGCCTAGTAAGGTTTTTACTAAGGGCTTTGCTTTTAACTCTCTTGCGTTAGGCATTGCTGTTGCATTAACTGGCTGTAGCCAAACTGAACAAGTTAAAATTGTTAAGACAGTGGAAGACTGTGTCGCATCGACAGAGTTAACGGTTGAAGAGTGTGAAGTCGCTTATCAACGAGCACTTGCGGAAGCAGAGCGTACTGGCCCTAAATACAATAGCGCTAATGCGTGTGAGGCTGAATTTGGTTATGGCCAATGTCAGCGTAGCAGTAGTGGTGGCTTCTTTATGCCCTTTATGGCGGGGTACATGGTAAGCAGTCTGATGAATCATAGTCAGCAAGTATATAACCCTGTTTATCATTATCAAGGTTCAAACTCGAGCAATCGAAATAGAATCATGACCGCTGACGGATCTATTCTAGGTCAAAATAGTAATGGTAGTTATACAACGAATAAATCCAGTGTTTCAGAGCGTAAGCCTACTGTGAGTCGTACCGTTTCTCGTGGTGGTTTTGGCTCGACCGCTTCAGCTAAATCGAGTTGGGGCAGTAGCAGTAGCAGTAGAAGTTGGGGTGGTTAATTAATGTTACGCATCCCGATTGATGAGCGTGCTAATTGGCAACAAAAAGCCGATGAATTTGGTTTTAAATTCCACACCCTTGATGGCGAGAAATACTGGGATGAAAGCGCGTATTATCAATTTACTTTAGAGCAAATTGAAAAGGATATTGAAGCGCCCACTGAAGAAATACACCAGATGTGTTTAGAGGTGGTGGCTAAGGTTATCAATGATGATCAGCTAATGAAACGCTTTTGTATCCCTGAAGCTCAGTGGGATTTAATTCGCACCTCATGGCTCAATGGTGATCCTAGTCTGTACTCCCGTTTAGACTTTGCCTATTCGGGAACAGGGCCTGCCAAGCTGTATGAAAATAACGCCGATACGCCAACCAGCCTATATGAGACTGGATTTTGGCAGTGGATGTGGCTGCAAGACAACGTCGATGCTCGAGTTCTTGATCGTCGTGCTGACCAATTTAATAGCCTGCAAGATAAACTGGTAAATCGTTTTGTTGATCTAGAGTTTCTAACCCCCGATCGTGATTTACATTTTGCTTGCTCAAAAGACTCCGATGAAGATCGTGGTACGGTTCAGTATTTACAAGATTGTGCTAAAGCTGCAGGGCTTAATACCAATTTTGTTTTTATGGAAGATATTGGTCGTGATCAATTAGGCAATTTTACTGATAAAAAAGACCAAGTTATTAGCTGGTTATTTAAGCTGTATCCTTGGGAATTTATGTTTGAAGAAAAATTTGCGGGCTTATTAGGTCACAATAATGTTCGTTACCTTGAGCCACCTTGGAAAAGTATTTTATCCAACAAAGCCTTGATGCCAATGTTATGGAAGATGTTTCCTAATCATCCTAATTTGTTAGCCTCCTTTTTTGAAGATGAATTGGCTCAGGCAAGTCAGTTTAAAGAGTTAATTAAAAAGCCTATTTTTTCTCGCGAAGGTGCCAATATTAGTATTCTTCGTGATAGCCAAGAAGAAGTGGCGTCTAGTGGCCCTTATGGCGATGAAGGTTATATTTATCAGGCAATGCATGCTTTGCCAAAGTTCGGCGATAATTACACGTTAGTTGGCAGTTGGTTGGTGGATGATGAGGCGGCTGGCATTTCAATTCGTGAAGATTCAAATTTAGTGACTCAAGATTCGAGTCGTTACTTACCGCATATTATTCTTTAATCGTATTCGGTATCCAGTCTGATTCACAATAAACCAAGTGCGCTTTCGGCTCACTTGGTAGTTTTAGTGCTATCCCTTTCTGTGAATTCCTATAATCAATTAAACGCTGGTTGTCTTCGTTTTGCCATAAACTAGGCTGTAGTGATTTGAAATCGTTGAGGGTTTCTATCGCTTTTTCAACCTGATTATCTTCAAAATATGCTCGGGCTAAAAAGTTAGCTTGCAATCGAGTTGTGATTTTATCATCGCTCATGGTAATGATCGCAGAGTAGTCTTTGCGTGCTAAATGAATGCGCATGATGGAATAGCTACTGTAGCCAAAGCTAGTTTCCATATTAAGTTCTTTATTAAGTGCTTTTGCTTTTTTCAATACGTTGAGTGCTTGCTCATAATTACCTAAGTCTGCGTACGCCCAACCAAGAAAGACCAGTGCACTTGCATGATAATAGGGAGTTGTTTGTATTTTGATAAAGCTCTCGAGTAATACAATGGCCTGCTGCAGTTTTTCTTTCTGTGTTGGATGTCTGCCTAAGGCCGTTTGGTCTAGGCCTTGGTCGAGCATGGCAAAGGCTAAGTAAAAGTCACTGTTATTTAACAAAGGTTTAGAATCGAGCTGCACTGCTATTTGTTTAGCTTCGCTAAAATAGCCCATGGCTTTTTCGCCATTATGTAACTGCACTTGATAAAAACCTGCGTAGATTAGGGTTTGTGCTAATTCAAAAGGTTGTTCCAGCTGACGATAAAGCGCGAGTGCTTGATTCAGTGCTTGCTCGCGACTGGGTAAGTCAAGCATGTAGTTTTGTGCAATGGCCAGCTGGCTAGCGGCAATCATCGGTTGATTATTGAGCTGCTGGTAAAAATTGAGTGCTTTTTGTAATCGTGCTTGGTTCAGTAATAAATCATTCTGTGGGTTTTTTTCTAAGCCTTCGTTGCTTGGGTTGCCGAGATAAAACAGTTTGTCGGCTTCTATGGTGAGGTCGTTACTAGTAGAAAATAGCTGATTGGCTTTTTCCATCCATATACTGTGCTTTGTCCATTCCATTGCATTCCAAGCGATGCTGGCTTGCAGTCTGTAATTTTGTGCCATTTGTTTCGGATCATGGGCTTGCTCTGCTTTTTTAGTTGCGCCATCAACTAAAGTTTGTAGTTGATCATCACCTCGGCGATAGGCCAGTTCAGCGAGCCAGTAAGCAATGAATGCATCTAAACTGATATCGGCTTGTCGTTGTGCAGACGTGATTTCGTTAAACAGTTTTTCTGCTTCATTCCATTTGCCTAGTGCGTAACGGCTGCGTGCTAACCAAGCTAGGGTCCAGGGGCTATCTTGTTGAATTGTGAGAGAAGCTTGGAAATACTTTTGCGCATTAATCGGCCCCGCTTCTTGCAGTGCTTGCATACCTTGAGCGAGAGCTTGTGCTGCTATGGGGTCGAATAATTCATTATCAGTTTCGCCTTGCAATGAGGGTCTTTGTTCCGGTCTTAATAAATACAACAGCTGTTGACTAATCGATTGTGCAGCTGCGGGTAATGAAGGGTAGCTGATACTGCCTTGTTGGTTACGGCCATCGGCGTAAATTAATTTGAAGTCGAATACTTGTTGCCCGTTATGTAAACGCACGCTAGCAAAAAGGGCGCTATCGAAATTTTGATCACGTAATAACGTTCGAATATGTACCGGTAATGTAGGCCAGTCGAGTTCAGCGCTAAGTAATAATGTATTGGCGAGGGCGGGTGGTATTACTTTCAGTAGATTGCTGCGTTGTAAATCGATGGCGAGCATATCGGACAGCCCGTGTTTTAGCCATGCCATCGTTGGGTCGTTGGTTGCGTTTATAAAGGGCAGTACTAATACACTCTTTATAGCTTTATTAGAGTCTTTTATTAACCCGCTACTTAATCCTATAACGAGAATTAAGGCGATAGCAGCCATTAATGTAATAAAAGGAATAGCGAAGTGGTTTATTTTTTTAGGCTTGTTTTCCTTTGTTTTATCTACCACCACATTTTCTAACGGACATATCCATTGGTAACCGCGTTGTGGGAAGGTCTTTACATAATTGGGTTGCTTAGCGCTATCGTCGAGAGCTAAGCGTAGTTCGCGAATACTCTGAGTTAATGAATTTTCGCGATAATCACCGTGCTGCCACAGAGCTTCTAACAATTCTTCTTTAGTAACAATTCTATCTTGACGCTCGATCAAATATTGCAGCAGGCCCGCGACCTTATGGCGTAAGGCTTGTTCTGGTTTTTCTGCATGAGAGAGCACACCGCTTTGGCTATCGAAAGAATACTGCTCGAACTGAAAGGGCATGTGTAGGGCAATCCGTTATTTAAGAACGCAGTGATTTTACGTCTTACAAGGGCTGTAGGGCAAGTGGAGATTTTCTAATTAAAATAGTTAAGTCATTGATTATAAAAGAATAAATATAAATATCACTTTTGTTTTAGTTCGATTTTAGATCCATTTTATATAAATGTCAGCGTGGTTTGATAACTGATTTTGAAAGTTGGGTATAACTCAATCATCAATTATCACAGCAGTTTTTGAGGCGGATGACGATTATGGAATCTTTTATTCAGGCTTCTCTCTTTGAGCAGCAGTTTTCACTCTGGGCAATAGCCGCAGTTTTTGCTGCAGGTTTGTTGACGAGTCTAACCCCCTGTATTTATCCCATGTTGCCGATTACGGTTTCTGTTGTTGGCAGTCATGCTAGTGGCAAAGTGCAGAGTATTTTGTACTCACTTTTATATGTTTTTGGCTTGGCGTTGGTATATGCAACATTAGGGGTTTTAGCGGCGAGCAGCGGTGTATTATTTGGTTCTGTGGCATCCCACTCAGTCACTCTCATTGTAGTGGCAGCATTTTGTTTATTGATGGCGGCTTGGATATTGGGTTGGGTTCGATTACCGATGGGGCTGCTTGCTTCAGGGGCTGTGGCGCCAGAGCTAGAGTCTAAATCAGCATCTTTAAATGTATTTCTGGCGGGGGCTCTTTCAGGTCTAGTGATGGCGCCTTGTACTTCTCCAGTACTGGGAATGTTGCTGATGTATGTGGCGGGGGAAGGTGACCGACTTTGGGCTGCGCTGCTGATGTTCGTATTTGCATTTGGCATGAGTACGCTCTTGATTGTTGTAGGCAGTTTTAGCAGCGCTCTGTCTTTATTACCTCGCTCTGGCCCCTGGCTTAATTCGATTAAATGGATATTTGCGGTCTTGATGACGGGGGCTGCAATTTATCTGCTTTATCAAGCGTTCTAATTTCATTTTTTTACTTAAACCAAAAGGAATCTCATTATGAGAATATTTAATAAACCCCTGCGTTTTACCGCGTCGGCTTTGCTATTAAGCATTGCAGTGCAAGCAGGTGCTACGTCATTAGCAGTAGGGGATAAGGCCCCTGATTTTGAAGTTACAACATTAACAGGAGAAACGTTTAGGTTGTCTGATTACGCAGGTGAAAATCCTGTGTATTTAAAGTTTTGGGCAACGTGGTGCAGCTACTGTAAAGTTGAAATGCCGCATTTGCAATCGATGCATAATCAATACGGTGATGATGTAGAAGTATTGGCTGTGAATGTAGGCATTAATGATTCTATTGCCAATATTGAACGGTTTTTTAATAGCGGAGGTTTTAATGTACCAACAATGATTGATCAGCAAGGGGATTTGGTCAGTGCTTTTGGGGTTGTGGGTACGCCACATCATGTCTTGATTAATAAGGACGGAGAAATTGCTTATCGTACATTTTTAGCCTCGGATACCTTGGATGGCATAATCGAAGACTGGGCGGACGAAGGTGCTGAAGAGCGAGCACAGGAGAAGGCTAAGAAATCGAAAAGAAAGAAGTGGAAGCGCTAAGGAGATATGACAATTAACGACTTTAATATAAAGAGATTTAATATGAAAAAAATGACAATTTATGGTGCATCTATTCTACTTTTGTTGAATGTGTTTTTTCGAGTAGAAGCTAGCGAGGTTATTGAGGGTTTAAAAACTTTTGATGGCCAGTCTGTTGAATTACAAAACAGTAAACTAACGCATTTGGTTTTTCAAGAGATCTGGAGTAGTTACGAAGGCCTAGGTGAGGAAGGGCGAATTGCGGAATTGCCTAAAGTGTTTCTCGCTAATAGTCAGCAAGTCTGGGTGCAGCCAGGAATTAATGTAACCCAGGCTCAGTTAATCGAGTATCAAGGATACTTCCCTCAAGTTAAGCCTTTGGTGCTCGACCGTGGTTATCACTTGATGCGATCCATGGGAGGCTGGGACTTACCACTGCATGTGATTTTAAAAGATGGTAAGAAAGTATTTTCGGGTAATAGCGAGGAATTGACTGCGTACTCTAAACAGTATTTTTCAACTCAGGCTGTCGCGAGTCAGTGGTTAAAAACAGATGCGGATACATTGGCGATGAATGTGCAAAGTGCACTTGATGTTGAAGGCGTCGATTCTATAAAGACAATGGCCTCTATCTCTTTGCCTGATGCATCGAGTAAACAGTACTCCAAGCCAGGAGTGGGGGATAAAGCACCATTGTTTACCGCCAAAACGATGACTGGAAAAACAGTTAGCTTAATGGGATTGTCTTACAATAAACCTTTGAGTTTGGTCTTTTTAGACTCATTGTGCCCGATGCCACACTTCCCAGAATGTGAACTCAAGATTGAGCAGTTAGGTGATTTAGTGGCAAGAGACGATTCGCGAGTTTGGCTAGGTGTCGTGAGTTCTTTTTATGTTAACAAAGAAGTTGTGCAGCAATTTCGGGATAAATTTGAGCTGACACTACCTTTGGTATTTGATATTGATAATAAGATTTTTCAATCTTATGGTGTGCATGCCTCACCGTACCAGATTGACATTAGTCATGATGGCAGTATTCGTTCACGAGGTAATGAAATTCATTAAGTTAGGATGACTTTTAATTTAGGGGCTATTTCTATAAATAGCCTGTTTTTATTTTTTCGAACTCTCCTGAAGCTTTAACTTCATCAATTAATTTCTGCAGTACATCTTGAGTTTCTTTATCGATATCTTTGCTGAAGGCATAATAAAGGTCGCTATCTTTTAAGGTGTAAACGGCTTCGAAGTCGTTATTATCTAAGCCTGCTTGTTTAATAATCCAGCGTGCGACGTTCTCTTCATAGGCCCAAAGTTTTATCCTGCCTGCACCGAGCATCTTGGCGAGTGACTCTGCTGTTGCAATATGTGTGATAGACGAGCTTTTAATTCCCGTTTTTTTAACCAGCTGATCACCAATGTCGTTAGGTATAGCGCCAACGACATACTTACTAATATCGTTAGGTGAATTGATAACAATTGAATTGCTTTTTTTAGCGAGTAAAACAATGCGGGTAGGCATGATGGGGCCGATCCAGTTGAATTTATGCTCTCTTTCGTCTGTTCTGGTGGTTGAAAAGAGAACGATCTTCGGCCCCAGAATTGCCATCTTATAAGCTCTTGGCCATGGAAAAACTTTGATTTTTTGAGCGCTAAGCGAGGATGATGATTTTTTAGTTGCTGCTAGCAGTAGGTCGACCGCAATGCCTTTTACTTCGCCATCACGTTTGAAATTGTAAGGTGGATAAGATTCGGTTATGAAGTCTAGTTGGTCCAGCTCAGATGCTGCCGTAAATGAGGGTATCAACACACTTGTAGCCGCTAAGAACAGGGACGTCATCAGTAATGAGATTTTCATGTTAGTACTCAATTTTTCATGGGATAGTATTAGTCTAGTGCAAAATAGGGGCTCAAAAAGGCTGCTCAACTCTATTTAGTGTCTTACCTAGATAAGTAACATAATGACTAGCACTAAATCTATGAATATAGATCTTGTAAACAAGGTACAATATTTGGATTAATATCTTTCCACCTTCCTATTCTTCATTGGAAACCTCTATGTGTGAGCTGCTTGGCATGAGTGCCAATACACCGACAGATTTATGCTTCAGTTTTACTGGCCTGACCCAGCGCGGTGGCAATACAGGCCCACATAAAGATGGTTGGGGTGTGGCTTTTTACGAAGGTAAAGGTGTACGCAGTTTTCATGATTCTAGCCCCAGCGCTAAATCTAAGATTTCAGATATGGTGCAGCACCACCCGATTAAGAGTAACACTGCGATCTGTCATATTCGCCAAGCGAATGTAGGCGAAGTCTGTCTTGCCAATACCCATCCTTTTATTCGTGAGTTGTGGGGCCACAACTGGGTCTTTGCCCATAACGGCCAGATCAATAACTTCGCGCCCCGAGAAGGTAGTGATGATCCCATTTATGAGCCCGCTTATGAACCGATTGGTGATACCGATAGCGAAGATATTTTTTGTGATCTAATGAATCAAGTTCGGCAGAATCTTTCTCGAGATACTGTGTTAAATCAGCTAGCGGATTACTTAGTTGCACTGGCAAAAGATTATGCCGAGCAAGGGGTATTTAATTGCCTGCTAAGTAATGGCGATTGGCTATTCACCTTCTGCAGTACCAAGTTGGCGTGTATTACTCGTCGAGCACCGTTTGGCCCCGCGTGTTTAACCGATGTCGATGTAAGTATCGATTTTTCTGCTGAAACCACCAATAAAGATGTAGTGAGTATTATCGCAACTCAACCTTTAACATCGGATGAAGCTTGGGAAGTTTATCAGCCAGGCGAGTGGCGTTTATGGCAAGCGGGTGAAGTGATTTCCAAGGGTGTTGTTTAACTTTTAACCATAACAATAAAGGTCAAGGAATGACAAAAACTACAGCGCTTAATGCGGTATTAACTCACTTTAAAAGACTGACGTTTGAGTTTTCTCAACCGTCTTGCGATTTAAATCGTCGCCGTGAATTACTGGATGGTTACTTTTCGGTATTTCCAGAAGTAATGGAGGTGACTATTCAGCCTAAGGAAGTCATGGTTGGAGAACGGGCGGGTTATTGGTTCGTACCGGAAGATCATGATGGCCAGAGGCGCATGTTATATATTCATGGTGGTTCTTGGGTGTCGGGTTCGATAAAGGGTTGGGCCGCATTTGTTGCTCGTCTTGCTCAAGCTTGCGATTGTGCCATCTTGTTTATTGATTATTCGCTAATGCCAGAATCCCCTTTTCCAGCGGGGCTTAATGACTGTTTGGATGCCTATGAATGGCTGAGGGAAAACTCTCCTTACCAAAACAATTTTGAACAAAAAACCAAAGCAAAAAAAGTATTTATTGCGGGAGATTCGGCGGGTGGTAATTTAACCTTGGCGTGTCTGCTGGCAATAAAAGAAAGGCAGTGGGTTCAGTCTGATGCGGCTTTAGCGATTTCTCCTTGTACCGACTTTACCGCGAATGGCGAGTCGATGCTCAGTCGCAAAGACCAAGACCCGATTATTAATCCTTTAGGCATTCCTCTTCTAGCTCAGGCATATTTGAAGAACTCTAATGAGGCTGTGACGTATCCTTTGGTCTCGCCTTTGTTTGGTGATCTCGCAGGTCTGCCGCGATTAATGCTTCAAACCGGGGAGGCTGAGGTATTATTGGATGATACCTTGCGGTTCGCAGAAAAAGCCAAGCAGGCGGGAGTTGATGTATTGCTGGATACTTGGCCAGATATGCCGCATGTTTTTCAGGGATTTGCTCCGTTCTTGCCGCAAGCAAGTGAGGCGATAGAACGGATAGGTAAGTTCTTTAAGTCATAACAGGAGAGGTTTTAATTTAGATGAGTATGTTGAATACAGGAGTGTGGAGTTCATCTTTCAGGAAGATGGCAATTAAGTTTAATGAAAATGTATGGTCGCTAATCCCCTCGGCATATGACCAGGAAGATGGCGCTATGTTTGGTGTTATTGATAATAACGATGGCTCGTCATTTATAATTGATGTATCGGCAGAAGAGCAGTCATATGCTTCTTTTGATTATGAGGTCTGCGAGGATGAATATTTCTCTAGATTATTTAATACGGATAATTCTGTCAGAGAGTTAGAGCGTTTTGATCTTGTTGTCGATGAGGTAAATTTTTTATGTATTTTATACAAATTCAATAATACAAATTTTTGTGAGCAGTTTGTGATGCGTGGGATGTATATCGGAGAAGCGGAGGTCATTGGTATTAGCATTGCTTGGCCGTTTGATATGAAATTGCCGCTAGGTATGAAGGTGCCCCCTAAATTCAAATTCTTTTTAAAGAACTTTTCCTTGCAAATTAGTACTCGTCCTTGATTTTTCACTTCCGCAAGGAGGAGTTCCTCAGCCTTGCGAGCTCATTAGGAAATCGTATTAAGTCATTATAATTGAAATAGCACTAATACTAATTACGCAGCCAGTAATAAATAAACTGAACATACGAAACATGATATTTTCCTTTATTTGGCTAACCCCATAGATATGTGACAATCTCGCTAGAATGAATGCGATACATAAACCGTGTACTAGTGATAAATTCTGGCTTTGAATTTCAACGAAATAAATCATTATTAACGTTAGTGGTACATATTCCGCATAGTTGCCATGTACCCTAATCGCTCGTTTCAGTTGCTTGTCTTTGCCATCTCCTAGTGCAATTTGAAGTTTCATTCGCAATCGTATTACGTTAAAGCTCAGTGTTACGTAAATTAGAGCCAGTAGGGCACCGTAGTAGGGTGTCAGTAGCATGAGTCGTCCTTTAAATGGTTACTGTTAAAAATCTAATAAGAAAGATATTCTATGGCTATACCAAAAACAAACCATTAAATATTGTCCATAGAAATTAATAACTATCGTATGAATTACAAAAGTGCACCGCCAATACAGTTTATTCCTGTTTTTGAAGCCGCCGCTCGCCATTTAAGCTTTAAATTGGCTGCGCAAGAGTTGTGTGTATCAGCGCCTGCAATTGCGCAACAGGTGAAAGCGTTTGAGCACTGGCTAGGCCGGCCGCTGTTTAAGCGTCATACCCGAGCGCTGAGTTTTACGGAAGAAGGGCAGTATTATTTTGGTGTGGCACAAAAAATAATGCAAAATCATAATCAGGGGCATCTTGAGTATGTAAAACGCTTTGAAAAATCGTCATTGACGGTGAGCGCTCCGTTTTTTGTCGCGCAAGAATTGTTAATGCCAAGTTACCTTAAATTTTCAAATTATTGCCCCGATACTGAATTACGCATTGAAACGCGGAAGTCTTATGTTGATTTTGATAACGAGTCTATTGATGCAGCCGTTCGCTTTGGTGATGGCAATTGGCCAGACCTTAGCTGTCAGCTTTTATCAAAAGCAATTGTTGCACCCGTCTATGGTCCTAATTATGAGTTTGGCGATAACTTGAATGACATATCTGAACTGCATAAACACAGATTAATTTATGCAGACCCAGAAATGAAAGATTGGGGTGAGTTATTTTGGGCGGAAGGAGCGGAGCAAGTATTTGATAATATTATGTGTGACTCTTATATTTCTGCCATTAAAGCAGCAGAAAATGGCTTAGGAGTGGCGTTGGGAATTTTTCCGACATTGAATGCTTGGGTGAATGATAAACGCTTGCTTTTGCCATTTGATAAGCAGATCGAAACGGATAGGGGGTTTTGGCTGGTTTCTCCTAAAAATAATGCGGCGCACTCTGGCAAGCAAGTCGCGCAACTTAATGATCTATATTGCTGGGTGAAAGATATATTTGATAGCATTCCTGAATTGAATGCTCGAGTTTAACGCTTGCGATTAGTTGTTTATAATAAAGTATGGTTTACAGTAAGCTTGGTATAAGTAGTGATAACTCATCGTTATACTGGTGTGAAATTAACAAGGATGGGACCATCGTAATGATGTTTAAACAAATACTTTTGTTGCCACTGGTATTATTGGCCGTAGGGTGTGACGGTGGGGATGATACGTCTGAAGCAGAAATAATACCTGATCCCGTGGTTGCTGGCTGCGGGGGTGGAGGGCCGAGAACGTTTGATATTACTGATGTTGAAGTTGACGTCTTGCTAGCGCCAGAGCCTAAAAATTATCCCGCATGGGTTGTTGGCTCTGCTTTGGATGCCGGTGAAGATATTCAGTATGATGAGATTGTGTTTTCATTAGAATCAGAAGTTCAATATTTAGCGGCTAATAAAACCGAGTTACAAAGAGCTAGGCAAAAGGAAATTACCTTTTCTTTGTTTAATTCTGCTTTCGCGTGTTCACCTGTACCCCCAACGACCGATGAGAAAATTACAGATATTAAAATCACATCTTCTGCTCCTTATAATACTGACTTGGCTAGCGGTGCGGGATTAAACGAAAAATTCAATGTGATTTTTACTCGCTCAGAAACGCCTTATTATGATTATGATCCAGTAGGGCCAGACGTTTTATATTACAGTTTAGAAAAATATTTGGCTCAGGAATATATTGCTGCTGGATCTGGTATTCAACTTAAGCTAAATGAGGCGCCTGAATATGCGGGTGAACATATTTTCTTTATTGAAATGGCTTTGGATAGTGGGGAAGTATTTACTATGGAAACCCCTGAAGTTAGTTTTCTTAATAAGATCTAGTTAGGAATATCATAATGTTTAAATATGCGATGCTCATCGTAAGTCTTATTTTGCTCTCAGGTTGTGGTTCTAGCTCAAGTGGTGCAAATTCGGATATTGATCCAGTATTAAATTCATCACTGCGAGATACACAGTGGAGTTTGATTTCTTATGGTTATCAAATAGATGATAAAACCTCGCTCTTAGCTGATTCTAGTTATGGCTTAGTCTTCACTAATGCATCAGAGGTTGGCGGTAATATCGATTGTAATCATTTTTCTAGTACGTATGAGGCAGGTGATAACACCTTAACGTTTGGCTTGGTCGCAATAACCGAGATGGCTTGCCCTAATACGGGGGACGCAGAATATGATGCGCAGGATATGACAGTTGTTAATGCCTTGTCAGCGGCCCAAAGTTACAGAGTATCGGCTGAAGAGTTAATTATAATCGCCAGTGATAGTACACATCTTGCATTTGAAAGATTGGAGTGATTTTCGATGAAATCTCATGCTGTATTTTTTAGCTTATTAATAGGTTTTATTTCAAATGCAGTATCGAGTGAAGATTCTCTGACCTTTTCATCGTCTGCTTTATCGAATAGCTACTGTCAGCAACTGCTAGCAGAAAATGTAATAACCAATAACAACCCCGTCCCTTGTGAAAGACTTCGCCGTATTAACTTTAGCTATTTAAATGAAACGGGTGAAATTAAACAAGATGGTGAATTGGTTGTTCTTGATGTGATAGCGCCTAAAGTCATGGCGTTAACCAAAGCGCTGTTAAAGCAAAAATTTGTTATATATAGCGCTAAGGCAATAGAAAATTATCAAGGTGATGATCAACTCTCTATGGCCGCTAATAACTCCTCGGCATTCAATGGCAGGGAGATTACGGGTGGCTCTTCTTGGTCACTGCATGCTTATGGCGCAGCGATTGATATAAATCCCGTACAAAATCCTTTTATCGATATAGAAGCTGATGGTAGTGCACGTATCAGCCCCTCGCAGAGTGCCCATTATGCGGTAAATAGATCGAATCAACGTCCAGGTAAATTGCCCCGTTTAGGTTTGGCTGAAGAGGTTGTCGATATCTTTGCTCAATATGGGTTTTTCATCTGGGGTGGCGATTGGAATTACCCGATTGATTATCAGCATTTTCAAGTTGGACCACGCTCATTTGTGGGAACTTTGCTGGCAATGGAACCTCACAAGGCAGAGGTATTATTAGATAAGTACATCTCACTATATTTAAACTGTAAAAACAGTCATCCATTTGAGTTACAGTCAAAGCAAATACGGGCTGAATGTGTTGCTGCTGTTACTTCTGAAATGCGCTAAAACTCGTTATTAGTTAAAAAACAGGATGAATTATGAAATGCTCGGTTTATATCGCAACCAGTGCAGATGGTTTTATCGCTAAAAATGATGGTTCCGTCGATTGGTTGCACAGTGCAGGTAAGCAAGATGCTGATTTGGGCGATAGTGCGGATATGGGCTTTAACGCATTTATAGCGTCTGTCGACTGTATGATTATGGGTCGTAAGTGCATGGAAGTGATTGCCAGTATGAATCTGCCCCCTGAGGAGTGGCCATATGGTGATACCCATATAGTGGTATTGAGTAATACGTTGAAAGAAAGCCCTAGCAGTTTGCCTAAAAAACTTGAGATGTATTCTGGTGATCTTAATGCCTTGATTACCCGTTTAGAAAGCGAAGGTTATAAACATGCTTATGTGGATGGTGGCACGACTATTCAGGCGTTTATCAATCTTGAATTAATCAATGAAATGACCATTACCCGTGCGCCTATTTTATTGGGTGAAGGTATTTCCTTATTTGGTAAAACAGCGAAAGATATTACATTAGAACAGAGTTCGGCTATTTCTTTTGCTAATGACTTTATTCAAGAGTTTTATCAAGTTGATTATCGCTAATTATTATTTTGAGTCTTCTTATTAATGACGATTACTGAAATATCAGAAACTTCGTGGGACGCTATTCTTCGAATTCAAGAAGAAGCTTATACAGGGATTCCTCCTGAAGAGGTTGATGTACTAAAAAGTAAATGGCACAACTCCCCTGATAGTTGTTTTGTTTTTCTGGCAGAGGATGAAAAAATATTGGCGTATTTGTTGGCTCATTCTTGGGGTAGTTTAGTGCCGCCTAAATTATTTGAACCAGTGCCAACGGCTTCGTCAGGAGGAATTCTTTATCTGCATGATTTAGCGGTTTCTAAAGACGCAAGAGGATTGGGGCTGGGTAAACAGCTGGCCAATAAATTGATCGATAGCGCAAAAAATAAACAGTATGAAAAAGTACTGTTGGTTGCTGTTCAAGGCTCGGGTAAATTTTGGGCGAGCCTAGGTTTTAAACAAATTCTAGATGTGCCTGTTTGCGCTAGTTATGGTGCTGATGCGAAGCTTATGTCTCTTGCTCTTAAGCGTACCTAATTCGTTTTAATCTATTTTTTCATGCTGCCGATATAGGTCGATCCTCTGTCTCTATTAGGGCGCCAACAAAACTCGGCACTGTGCGTTCAATGATTGAAAGCTTGCGGGACATGCGGCTGCACATGACAGACTCAAATAATAAAACGGCACTTTATCAGCGAATTGAGAGATTTGATTGGAATTAGGGAGGTGGTCAAATACTATTGTAAATTTTACGTAAAGGACATGTTAAAATATTTTATTATCGTAGTATCTTCGTAAAGTTATTATCTGTTTGTAAGTGCTGGTGAATTATTTATGAGATCTTTTTATGCCGTTTTACTGTGTCTTATTAGTACGTTATCGGCCGCGAGTGATTTAATTGATTTTGAAACGTCTGCTAATCAAATGTCTAGCTATTATCGAGCTTATATTTTTTTTGATGGTGAGAAAAAGTATAAAACATCAATTATTTCAATCGCTTCCAAAGCATCCGATTACGATGAGTTATTAAGTGATAAGCCGCAGTTATTAAGCCAATGGCACACGTTAGTTGGCCTAGTTAACCGGGTATTGGACGATGATAGCAATATTCGTAATGTTAATACTCAGTCTCACTGGGAGGTAATGATAGGAAATCTCAATCGGACACTAAAAGAAGAAGTTGAAAATGGTTCATATAATAAGACTTTTGAAGATCCGAAATCTAAAGACTATATACGTTTGCTGTCATTACGCATGGAAAAAGCGTTAGCGTCATACATGTCTTTGACCAACTCTGCTGGTGGGCAGGGTATGTCAGCAGATTTTCCTGATCTGGATGCTGATATAGCGGAGATATCGAACATGCTCGCAGCGCTAGATTCTCAAAGTGCTTCTTTAAACCGAGTAGCTAAAAAGTGGAGTTTTGTTGAAAAAATTTTAGTGAAGTACAATACGAATACAGCGCCTTATATCGTATTGCACGGCTACGGAAAAATGCGAACCGATCTTAATGCCCACCTAACGAGCCTGTAATTGTCAGTATGATAGCTTTGTGTCCAGCTCATTAGACTGGACCTTCCTTAATAGCCTTCCAAACCATGTGGTTTTGCATTTGTTGCAAATCATTATCAGAAAAAAACGACTTAAATCAATAAGCTGCCTCTTTGTTTTCGATTCCTGGAACTTTTCTTAGATTACTAGTTTTGTATTGATTTGAATCACTATTTCAAGAAACGTAAAGCGTATTGTGCTCTCTGTACAAACTATAAATAGTCGAGGAGAGAGAGCCATGGCTGAACGCTTTACTAAAAGCATGGCCAGAAATATGTATATGGGGGGGAGCCTTTTCTTCATCCTCATATTCGTAGGACTGACAATGGACACCGTACGGCAAATGCCTGATCGGGATAATCGTGAGAATCTGACGGAAGCTGTTGCCCATGGTAAGAAATTATGGGAAGACAATAACTGTGTAGGTTGTCACTCACTACTGGGTGAAGGTGCATATTTTGCTCCTGAACTTGGCAACGTGTTTCAACGTCGCGGTGGCGAAGCAGGATTCAAGCCTTTCTTTAAAGGTTGGATGAATGCACAACCATTAGGTATTCCGGGTCGTCGTGCAATGCCGCAGTTTAATCTTTCAGATGAAGACTTAGACGCGTTGGCTGATTTCTTAGAGTATGCCTCTGGGATCAATACTAATAACTGGCCACCAAACATAGAAGGGTAGGAGACGTATTATGAAATATGAGTCACAAGCTGTCGCTATGCCTTATTTTATCTTTGCCCTCGTTTTATTCGTGGGTCAGATAGTATTTGGTTTAGTATTAGGAACCCAGTACGTTATTGGTGATTTCCTTTTCCCTGAGATTCCATTCAACGTAGCGCGTATGGTGCATACCAACTTGCTAATTGTCTGGTTACTGTTCGGATTCATGGGTGCTGCTTACTACATGATTCCAGAAGAAGCTGAAACAGAATTGCACAGCCCTAAGTTGGCTTGGGCATTATTCTGGATCTTTGCTGCTGCTGGTACGTTAACCATTATTGGTTACTTAGCCGTTCCATATGCAACACTCGCTGAGATTACTGGTAATGATTTATTACCCACCATGGGACGAGAGTTCCTCGAGATGCCGACCATTACCAAAGTGGGTGTTGTCGTTGTTGCACTGGGTTTCTTGTTCAACATTGGTATGACGATTCTTAAGGGTCGTAAAACCGTTGTTAACCTAGTATTGATTACTGGTTTAATTGGCTTAGCCGTATTCTTCTTGTTCTCTTTCTATAACCCAGAAAACCTAGCACTTGACAAATACTTCTGGTGGTATGTTGTTCACTTGTGGGTAGAAGGTGTTTGGGAATTGATCATGGCGTCTATCTTGGCCTATGTATTGATTAAAGTAACAGGCGTTGACCGTGAAGTAATTGAGAAATGGTTGTATGTAATTATCGCCATGGCTTTGATCTCGGGCATCTTAGGTACAGGGCACCACTTCTTCTGGATTGGCGCACCTGAGTACTGGTTATGGTTAGGATCTATCTTCTCTGCGATTGAGCCGATTCCATTCTTCATGATGACTTTGTTTGCCTTTAACATGGTTAACCGTCGTCGTCGTGAACACCCTAACCGCGCTGCTACTTTATGGGCACTAGGTTGTGCAGTAATGGCGTTCTTGGGCGCAGGCGTATGGGGTTTCTTACATACTCTGGCACCAGTGAATTATTATACTCACGGTAGTCAGATCACAGCAGCCCACGGTCACATGGCCTTCTATGGGGCTTATGTAATGATTGTTATCACTATTATTTCTTACGCGATGCCGGTTATGCGTGGACGTCCAAATGGTAATAGCAACCAGGCACAAGTTGTTGAAATGTGGGGCTTCTGGTTAATGACTATCTCTATGGTATTCATTACTTTGTTCCTAACCGGTGCTGGCGTATTGCAAGTATGGTTACAACGACTACCAGAATCTGGTGAGGCTCTGAGCTTCATGGCAACCCAGGATAAGATTGCCTTATTCTACTGGTTGCGTTTAATCTCAGGCATTGGATTTATGGCAGGTCTGGTGGTTTATCTAGTAAGTTTCTTCGTCGGTGGTGAAGAACCACAGCTAGAAAAAGCTTAAGCTAGAAGCGTTAGCAAAAAATCGCTAACTCGTTAAATCAAAGGTAGCCAGTCAGTGAAAACTGATCTGGCTATTTTTGTTTTTCAGTTCGAAAAAATAGTATGTGAAAATAGGAAATAATATGACGGAAAACCAGTTGCAGCGTTCGCGTTTAGTGGTTCGGAGTTTGTTCTTTTTATTGTTTTTGTTGGCTCCCGTATTAAATATATTTCGTTTTGATTTAACCACTACGAATTTTATCGTTTTTAATCAGGTCTTGTCGTTTGGAATGACGGCGGAGTGGATTAAAGCCAGTGATCAGTGGGAGTTGGCTTTTCGCGTATTAACGTATTTTATTTTACCGCTGTTCCTGATGGTGGTAAGTGGCATTTATATTTTCTATAAATGGGGGCGCTTATATTGTGGTTGGTTATGCCCGCATTTTTCGGTAGTTGAATATGTTAATGATTTAATGGATCGCCGAGTAGGGCGAGTCACTATTTGGGAAAAAGCTAAATTCAGCAGTGATAAAGAAGCTGAGCGCAGTAAGGTACTGGATTGGGTCATTATTGTAATGGTATCGATGACTATTGCCTTTTTATGGGCACTTGGGTTGTTATCGTATTTGTTACCGCCTATTCCTTTGTATAGCGATTTAATTAATTTTGAAGTGGGTTTATATCCGACTATATTTTTGCTTGCCGCAACGACGGTATTCACCATTGATTTTGTGTTGGCGCGTCACTTATTTTGCAAGTACGGCTGTGCGTTTGGAGTGATGCAAAGTCTGTTTTGGATGATGAACAGCAAGGCCATGTTGGTAAAGTTTGATCGTGACCGTGCGAAAGCGTGCCAGAGTTGTGAAAAGGACTGTGAAGCGGCGTGTCCCATGCGATTACCGGTGAGAAGTTTCAAACGGGCTAAGTTTACTTGTACTCAATGTGCTCAGTGTATTAGTGCGTGTCAGGAGGTTCAGAAGGATAATCCTGAGGGGACTTTGCTAGATTGGAGCGAAGGGGAGAAATCAAGACACAGCTCCTTGATTCCGGTCAAAACTATTGAGCCTAAAAAAGTGCACAATAAGTCTAAATAGAGACTTTAAATAATTATTCAGCAAGTTTTATAAAACGATCCATTATTGGGTATTTATTCCACAAAACGGCGTAAATACTTCCCTGTAGCCTTAGGTTCGGCAATCCCTGCCTCTCATATTTGCTACACAAACATCCAATAATGGATCTTTAGCTTTCTGAATATTTTAAATTACCGTTAGGGTGTAATTGTGGAAGAGTATGTAGGCTTAAAGTGGCATGAGTACATCACAGGTAAAGCATCAACAGACCACAAAGATGCGACGGTGCGCTTGCAAGACCAGGGTTATGAAATAGGTGTACTATTTCGTGCTTTAGGTGGAGAGGCGGGCTTGCGTATCGATGCGGCTATGCCTCGTGATTATTATATGCGCCGCTCCCTTTTACAAAAAATTGCCGGTACTCACGAGCAAGTTGAACTGGCTTGGCGTGACAACGAGTCATTAAGACTGCCTGAAGAATTAAGCCTGTTTTCGGAAAAGAAATTAAATAAATATCTTTATTTATGGTTAGCCGCACTCGCCTCACAGCAGGCCGAAGGCTTTAACCATTGGTTTGTCGATAATCAGACTTTGACGTTAAAAGTTTTGGATAAATACCCCGGTATGAAACTCATTTATCAGCAGTTGGTGGATGCCTTTATTGCAATTCGTCCTGCTATGAATGAATTAACTCCAGTCGCAGCCGAACAGGAAAAAGCCATTCGCCAAGCGTTATTAGAGCCTGGCAGTATTTCAGATTTCCCTAGCGCTGAATTTGCCCCTTGCCCAGTTTATCTTTGGTTGTATCCGGGCAATATGAGCACTTGTGAGGCGGGTGAGCAGTCAGTAGGAGATGCTGATGACCATTCAAAAGGCGGCAGTAATAAAAAAAAGGGCAAGCGTAAAAAAGCTGAGCGGGTAGAGGATTACGAAAAAAATACCGGGTTGATGGTATTTCGTTTAGAAAACTTATTCAGTTTTAGTGAGTTTGTTCCGGTTGACCGCGCAGGGGATGATACCGATGAAGAAGATGCCGAGAGCGTGGCGGAAGATCTAGATGTGATTAGTGTTTCCAAGAACCGTCAGGCAGCCTCTTCCAGTATTAAATTTGATTTGGATTTGCCCTCCAATGATCATGATGATTTACGTCTTGGTGATGGCATTCTGTTACCTGAGTGGGATTATCGTAAGCAGAAATATCATCAAGATTTTTGCTGTCTGCAGCCAATGATTAATGAATTGGACCGAACTGATTCTGATATAGAAAATACTGATGAACAGGCTTATGGTGTTTTACCTCCGCACTTAGTTGCCGATGCCGCCAAATTACGTCGCCAATTCTCTGGTCTGAAACCTGTACGCCAATGGTTAAACCGTCAGCAAGATGGTGATGAATTAGATCTCGATAGCTGGATGCATTATTTGGCCGATCGAGATGCGGGTGTTAGCAGTGGTGAGCAAGGGTTTTATCGTTCCTTTAATAATCAGGCCCGTGATTTGTCCTGTCTGATTCTTGCCGACTTATCCCTTTCCACCGATGCCTATATTAATAATCAGCAGCGTGTTATTGATGTTGTGCAAGATAGTTTACAGTTATTATGCGAAGCGCTAGCCGCGACCGGAGATCGTTTTTCAGTCTATGGTTTTTCATCTCTAAAGCGTGAGCACGTACGCTTTAATATGATTAAAAACTTTAATGAGCGCTATTCAGCCAATATTCGTGGCAGAATCCAAAACTTAAAACCAGGTTATTACACCCGTATGGGCGCTGCGATTCGCCAGTCGATTAAAATATTATCGGCGGAGAAAAGCCATCAGAGAGTCTTGTTAATTATCACCGATGGTAAACCTAACGATCTAGATTTATACGAAGGGCGTTATGGGGTAGAAGATACTCGTATGGCAATTATCGAAGCCAAGCAAGCTGGGCTGCAGCCTTTTTGCGTGACCATTGATGAAGAAGCGGATGAATATCTGCCGCATTTATTTGGTAAAAATGGCTTTGTGGTGATTAAAGATCCAGCGCAGCTGCCAAAAGAATTACCGCGGCTGTATGTGAATTTGACTCGGTAAAACTGTCATTCATAGCAGCTCAGGGTTACCTCCCCAAGCGGTGATATTGGTGGTGACTGTATATTCATCGACCATGGCGTTCAGATAGTTAGGGCCGCCTGCTTTCGGCCCTGTGCCTGATAACCCATGACCACCAAAGGGTTGGCTGCTGACTTTTGCTCCCACAGTATTGCGGTTGATGTAGATATTACCGATGTTTACTTGGCTAATCACATTATCGAGCCAATCTTGATTACGGCTGTGCAAGCCCATCGTTAGACCATATCCAGAGTGATTAATATCGGTGATTATCTGCTGCAGTTCTGTTTGTGCATAGGGGATGACATGCAGTATGGGTCCGAAATTTTCTTCCTTAATTTGAATAATATTTTCAATTTGATAAGCGCAGGGAGCAAATAATCGTTGATCTATTTGAGTCTTTTTTTCAGAATTAGGTAGCGTACATTGGGCGACTAAACGGGCATTGTCTTGTAACCATTGTTGATGTTTTTCTAATTTTATTCGTGCTTGTTCATCAATGATGGGGCCGATGTCGGTTTCTCGTTCACTGGGATCTCCGACAATCAGCGTTGCCATATTTCCTTTTAATGAATGGCAAAAATCATTAAAAATATCTTGTTGAATATAGGCCACCCTTAAGGCTGAACATCTCTGTCCTGCACTATAAAAAGCCGATTCAATAATGTCGGGTACGAGTTGGTCGATCAAAGCACTACTATCGGCGATGAGTACATTTTGCCCTCCTGTCTCAGCAACTAACGGAATGATGGGGCCGCTGTGGGCAGCTAATGTTTGCTGAATACTTTTTGCACTTTTGGTTGAGCCCGTAAAGCATACTAGCTGAACACAATTTTCTGCGAGTAGGGCGGGTATCAGCTCAGGTCCATGGCAATGAATGATTTGCAGCTGGTCGTGATCAATGCCGGATTTATGGGCTAGTTCGATGGCTGTTTGTGCGATGTTTAATGTTTGCTGGGCTGGCTTGGCAATGACACTATTACCACTGACCCAAGCTGCTGCAATTTGACCGACAAAAATGGCCAGTGGAAAATTCCACGGGCTGATGCATACCGCGATGCCTTTACCCTTATAATTGAGCTGGTTTAGCTCACCGGTAATGCTAGGGCGGTATTTGTTATGTGAAAATAGTCTTTGCGCCTGTTTGGCATAATAGCGGCAGAAGTCACAGGCTTCGCGCACTTCATCAATGGCATCCTGGTAAGTCTTTCCAGCTTCCTCTATTAATTGAATAATTAATGTATCTTGCTCTTTTTCTAAGGCATCAGCCCATTTGTTTAAGGCACGAATTCTGTCTTCAACAGTTAATATAGTATGTAAGCCAACCGCAGAAATATTACCAATGCACTGAATCGTTTCTCTAGACATTTTTTCAATGGTTAACTTTTTTTCTTTCTTTAGTGAGGAGTATGTTTTTAGCTTTTTATATAAAGGAAAGAAATTATGGTCTTGGCGTATGTCATAGGAGGCTGAGTTTTTATAGTCGAGAATATTACTAGGTTTACTGATACGAGGAGTTTTCTCGTTGGCTATTTTCGGGTATAGGAAAGAGGAATTTGCGCCATTTTCAATTAGACGTCGCACTAAGTAGGGTAGGAGTATTTTTCGTTCGCCTACGGGGCAATAAACTCGTGTTTGGCTAGAAAAATGATCGGCCATAAAAGCATGTTGTAGTTCTCCCATGCCATGGAGTCTTTGTAATTGCAGCGGCGGTTGTAAAGGCTGTGGTGAAAAAATTTTTGAATGAAGCTCTTGTAGTTGCAGCAGTGTCTCTGGATTGTGACTGGCAAATTGACCCACTAAATTGCTGTCTTTGCTTTCTGTTGGTTTTAGTATGGCTGCGGCACAGGCTAAGTAATTATCATCGGTGAGTTGTTTTTTACTCCATACGGGGTAATCCTTTAACCCCAGTTGTTGTGCTGATTTAATTTCGTAATCCCAGTAGGCTCCTTTAACTAAGCGAATACGAATCTCACATTGGTATTGGCTGGATAAACGTTTTAATTCGTCAATCACAGCTATGGCACGCTTGCTATACGCTTGAACTGCGATGCCAATATTGGTTATTTTAAACCCAAGTGTTTGTTTGAATAAAGCTTGTAACAGTTTGATTGACAGTTCGAGGCGATATTGTTCTTCTGCATCTAAGGTCAGCCTAACATTATGTTGATTTGCCAACTCGCATAACTCACACAATTTTGGTAGCAGTTCTTGCTCTAGTATTTTATATTTTTCAGGCTGATATCGGGGATGCAGTGCACTGAGTTTAATCGATACTTCGTGAGGGGTATCTTTTAAACATTGGTTATAATGACCTACGGAAATAATGGCTTGTTGGTACTGTTTGAAATAGCGATCGGCTTCATCATAGGTTAAAGCTGCTTCACCTAACATATCGAAAGAACAAGCTTCGTGGCATTCTAATTTTCGGCTGCGTAATAATGCATCGTCAAGGCTCTCGGCAAAAACAAAACGCTGGCTCATTTGTTCAATAAATAATGTACATACTTCTATCGCACCTTTTTGGCTGATTTTATTTAGTAAAGAGGGGCGCTGGCTTTTGTCTACAGAAGTTTGTTCCCCTAACCATTGCAATGCTTTAGCTAGGAGCGAGTGTTTACTTTCATCATTTAGCCAATGACCTCGGTGTAAGCGGTCATGAAATAAAGCTTGTACCCCTTGTTGGTCAGGAATACGTAATAAAGCTTCTGCGAGGCTCATTAGCAGTAAACCTTCTTTACTATTAAGACGGTACTGCAATAGGATGTCGTGAAACCAGTCATTCTGGTCGGCGATGAGTTGATTAAGCTTTATTAATTGTATTTTATTTTCTATTAGTGTGAAGCTCAGGTCTTTACTTAGTATCTTACTTAGTTCTTTTTCGTCTGCGCAATAAAGTTTCTCACATTGATTTGCAAAGGACTGCTGTGAAAAGATAGTCGAGGGTTTACTTTTTTTTGATTGCATTATCTAAGTCCCTCCCAACTCTATTTAAACCCAACTCTATTTAAACCCAACTCTATTTAACTGGTTTTTAATTATATGCTTATACGTTGAATAAATGATGCGTTATGAAAAATCATTGCTTAAAAATTCTGGTTAGTGTTTTTACGTATAAAAAATAAAGAATATCCGCTCTCACTTTCATCTAATTAGGTTTAAACTTTGTAATGAGCAGGTGATGGCCACAAGCTAATCTCCTGAGCCACAGGCCAAAAGCCAGAGGAGCTATCTCATGTTTAAACGTATGCAGTCTATGCAGTTGCAGGCGGTGCATTGTTTTCAAACAATGGGCCCAGACCAGCACGAATACCGCGCAATCATTGCTATTCACAATACCCATCTTGGCCCCGCACTCGGCGGCTGTCGTTGTCTTCACTATGCCCGCGAACAATTAGCCTTTGACGATGCCATGCGTCTTGCTCAAGGCATGAGCTATAAAGCTGCCCTAGCAAATGTACAGCAAGGGGGCGGGAAGGCCGTTGTTTTATTACCGAAAAATGTTGCTATTGAGGATGTCGATCGTGAGTTTTTATTTGCTTGGTTTGGTCGTTGCGTTGAACAGTTAAATGGCCAATATATTACGGCCATGGATGTCGGTACCCAGGTTGGAGATATGGATGAGGTTGCAAGGCAAACTCAACATGTTGCCAGTGCTAGTGATATTGGCGACCCTGCACAGGCAACTGCCAATGGCGTGATGGTCGGTATTAAAGCAGCTCTGAAGTTTCACTTTAATAGCAGTGAAGTTAAAGGCAGGTCTTTCGCGGTACAGGGGCTTGGTCATGTGGGTTGGCGGGTCGCGAAACAATTATTGCATTTAGGGGCGGAAGTATTTGTCGCAGATCCTGAGGAAGAAAAAAATTGGCAAGCTCAGGCGCTTGGAATGAAGGTTGTAACGGTTGATGAAATAGTAACTCTGCCTTGTGATGTATTGGTGCCTTGTGCATTAGGGGGAATAATTAATGAGGGCGTTGTCGATCAGTTACAGTGCAAAATAATAGCAGGCAGTGCTAATAATCAGTTAGCGAATGATAATGTCGCGTTAAAATTAAGTCAGCTAAATATTCTCTATGCTCCCGATTATATTATTAATGCGGGAGGGCTTATTTTTGCCTCGGTCAATTATCGTAATAATAATTATGCGTCGTTAAATATCGAACATCAATCACCAACTGAGGTGGATGAGTTGATCAAACAAAAAATCGATAGTATTTATCAAACCTTGTTAGATATTTTTCAGCAAGCAAAGCAACAAAATAAAAATATTAATCAAGTCGCCAATGAAATTGCGCTGCAGCGCTTAAATGATTCTGCTATTCCTAATAGTCGTCGCGCGAATGGTAGTGATAAGAAAAATAAAGGAGTGGTTGGTTATGCTGCATAATATATTACATCCTCTTGTGCAGGGGGGGGCAAGCCCTTTGCAATACTTGACGGCCAACGGTGATGTTATTGGTGAAGGTCATGGTCCGAAAGAATTGCCAGACTTTGCTTCTGATAAAAATATTCTGCTGCAAGCTTATCGTTGGATGAATTTAACCCGGGCATTCGACCAGAAAGCCGTCGCTCTACAACGCACAGGAATTATCGGTACTTATCCTTCTAGTCTTGGACAGGAGGCTATTTCTATTGCGTGCGGTATGGCGTTGGAAAAAGAAGATGTATTTGTTCCTTATTATCGAGATCACGGCAGTTATTTAGTCCGTGGGCATTTGATGGAGCACTTATTATTATATTGGGGCGGAGATGAGAGAGGCAGTGCTTATAGACCGGCTAATGGTTCTGAATTTGATATGCCCATTTGTGTGCCGATTGCGACTCAGGCCAGTCATGCGGTAGGCATTGCCAGTGCGTTTAAAATTCAGCAAAAGAAGCAAGCGGTTCTGTGTACTCTGGGGGATGGAGCATCTTCGAAAGGGGATTTTTTAGAAGCATTAAATATAGCCGGAAGTTGGAAGTTGCCCGTGGTTTTTGTGATTAATAACAACCAGTGGGCTATCTCTGTGCCGCGTCATATCCAATCGGGCGCGCCTACGCTCGCGCAGAAAGGCAATGCAGCAGGTATTCCGAGTATTCAGGTTGATGGTAATGATTTTATTGCGCTGTATGAGGTGCTTTCTGAAGCCTTAGATAGAGCACGCAAACGCAAAGGGCCTATGTTGGTTGAAGCCATCAGTTATCGTTTAAGTGACCATACCACTGCTGATGATGCCAGTCGTTATAGGGCGCAAGAAGAAGTCGATGATGCGTGGAGTAAAGAGCCGATTAAGCGTTTGCGTAATTTTATTCACCAGCAAGGATTTTGGGATAAAAAAGCGGAGGCCTGTTTGCAGGATGACTGCCAAACACAACTTGTAAAGGCGGTAGAGGCTTATCAAAGTATTGAACCTGAACAGCCCGAAGCAATGTTTGATTATCTTTATGAAAGCTGGCCAGAAAGTATGGATGATCAAGTAACGGCTTGCAGTGAAAAATATTTACGCAACCATTCTTGCTAGGAGGTTTTATGACAACTAACTCACAAGATTCTCTAGGCACTGGAAAAAACCAGATTGAAGGTAAAGAAGTAAGCCTAGTAGAAGCTGTCAATTTAGCACTTCATTATGCGATGGCAAACGACGAGAGTGTTGTTTTATTAGGAGAAGACATTGGCAAAAACGGCGGAGTATTTCGCGCCACTGATGGCTTGCAAGAACAGTTCGGTTTGTCTCGGGTGATGGATACTCCGTTAGCAGAAACAACCATAGCAGGAACAGCTGTTGGTATGGCTGTAGCGGGTTTAAAACCTGTGGCTGAAATTCAGTTTATGGGATTTATTTATGCAACCCTCGAGCATCTTATTTGTCATGCGGCGCGCATACGTAATCGCACGCGAGGGCGCTTAACTTGCCCTTTGGTTTTACGTGCCCCTTTTGGTGGCGGCATACATGCCCCAGAGCATCATAGTGAAAGTACTGAGGCGTTATTTGCTCATATCCCTGGTTTAAGAGTTGTTATTCCATCTTCTCCTGCGCGGGCCTATGGATTGTTATTGGCAGCGATTAATAATCCAGACCCCGTTATATTTCTTGAACCAAAACGTTTATATCGTGCAGAAAAATTTCCTGTTATTGATGATGGCAAGCCTTTACCGTTAGATAAATGTTTCACCTTGCGCGAAGGTTCTGACCTGACCCTTATTTCTTGGGGCGCATGTATTCAAGAATGTTTAGCGGTGGTAGATACATTTGATTCGAGTATTAGTATTGAATTGATAGATTTAGCCACGGTAAAGCCAATTGATTTTGCTAGCCTTGATGCTTCGATTAAAAAAACAGGACGTTGTTTGATTGTTCACGAAGCGGCTAAAACCTGTGGTATTGGCGCTGAAATTGCCGCCCATGTTGCTGAGCATCTTATGCCTTATTGTAAGGCGCCGGTTAAGAGGCTAACGGGTTTTGATACTGTGATGCCATATTTTAAAAATGAGCAGCACTATTTAATTTCTGAACTCGATATTGAAGCAGCTATAACTGAAGTTATTAATAATAGTTTTTAGCGGCTGTACTTTTATTAAGGAGGCGACGATGCGCTACTTTAAATTGCCAGATTTAGGTGAAGGATTAATCGAAGCTGAAATCGTTGAATGGCATGTTAAGTCAGGCGACGTGGTAAAAACCGATCAATTAATGCTCGCCGTTGAAACAGCAAAAGCGATCGTGGAAATTCCATCGCCTCAAGCGGGAGTGATTGAGCATACCTTTGGTGACATTGGCGATACCGTTCATATTGGAGAGCCCTTGGTCGAGTATCAAGGGGAGGCCGATAGCGTCAGTGTGGTGGGTGACTTAGCTGCAAGTTCAGGTAGTACCGCTAGTTTAGAATCAGCTAGGTCAGAATCAGCTAGGTCAGTAGTGATAGATTCTTTTTCGGTCGCTAGTGCAAACTCCCAAAAGGGCATTCAGGCATCTCCGAGTGTTCGTGGATTGGCTAGTCGTTTAAAAGTCGACCTTGAACAAGTCACTGGCACGGGTAGTAATGGCCGAATATCTTCTGATGATGTTGAAAAAGCTGCAAAACTAAATCAACAAGTTGGGCAGAGTGAAAAACTTTCTGGGGTAAGGAGGTCTATGGCCAAGGTGATGATAAAAAGTCACCAGCAAGTTGTGCCTGTGAGCATATTTGGCGATGCAAAAGTTTCAGATAAACTGGCAAATAATCCTACTGATATAACGATTGTCCTGGCTCAGGCCATTGCTTTTGCTTGCGCTAAAGAACCTGCATTGAATGTTTGGTTTGATGGTGAAAATATGAGTCGACGGTTATTAAGTTTTGTTGACTTGGGAATTGCAGTTGATACCGAGCAAGGTTTATTTGTTCCAGTATTACGCCAAGTGCAAGATCGCGATGAGAGTGATTTACATACAGGCTTAAAAGCATTGAAACAAGCGGTAATAAATCGTGATATTCCTCCTGCAGAACTTACGGGTGCGACTATTATTTTATCCAATTATGGTTCAATAAAAACGATGGATAGCGCAGGTGTAAAGGTTAGCAATATTTGTCGCTATGGAACACCGATTGTCGTACCTCCTATGGTAGCGATTGTCGGTGTCGGAGCTATTTATTATTCAGAAAAAGAGGAGAGTATTTTACCTCTGTCACTGACATTTGATCACCGATGTGTGACTGGGGGGGAAGCTACTCGATTTATCGGTTATATTGTTGAATTCCTAAATAAATAATCTATTGAATTTAGCTGGAGCAATTGATGACTTCGACCGCCTCAGAGAATCAAAAAGCCTCAATACGCATCGATATAATATCGGATGTAATGTGTCCTTGGTGCGTGATCGGGTATATGGGGTTAAAACAAGCGCTTACCGAGATAGATGCCGAGGTGACCGCGAGCATTCATTGGCAGCCATTCGAACTTAATCCTACTATGCCCGCTGAAGGCCAATATTTAGCGGAGCCCTACCTTTGTTATTAATGAGCAATATATGATGAGTGGCGGCCAACCAATTGAAGCTTTTGTGCAAGGCTTGCGACAGGTAATAGAATCCTAAGGCTTGTAGTAACTTTCTAGAACTATCTTTGTTCGTCTAGTTTCTTTGATTTATTGCTATTTCGGGTTTTAATGCCGTTATTAATTTTTTGTTTTGGCGGTTAGCATGTTTAAGTGGTGGGTATTATTAACCCTATATTTAACTCAAGGGTTACCTCACGGTTTTTTTAGCCAAGCATTACCAACCTTATTGCGCCAGCAGGGCATGAGTCTTGAGGCGATTGGTTTAATGTCATTAGTTTCTTTGCCTTGGGTGTTGAAATTTCTATGGGCGCCTCTACTCGATCACTATCAGCCTTTAAAACGTTTAACCCAGGGTAGAATAGACGGTCATATTCGTAAAACTTGGATCATTACTGCTAATGCCATTGCTGCTTTAGTCCTTATCTTTATCGCATCAACTCCTTTAGAATTTTGGATCAACCAAGCGGCGGTTGGCTTGGCCTGTGGGCTTTTTGTATTAACCATTTTTGTTGTTACCCAAGATATTGCCACTGATGCGCTAGCGGTTGAAAATATTCCACCCCATCAGCGTGGGCTAGGTAATAGTTTACAAGTTGCGGGCTATCGCATTGGCATGATTATCGGTGGAGGTTTGTTACTGGCCATCTTTGCTCAGTTGGGTTGGCAAGGAACTCTTTGGGGGCTAGCCAGCTTGATGCTATTAGGCTTAGTGCCGTTATGGTTTTGGCAGCCTGCCGCCGTTAAGGTTGATAAAGAGCCCGTCTTTGCTCATTGGCTAGGCTTCTTTCAGTTATCGGGGGCGGGGGCGTGGCTGCTGTTATTGCTAACTTACAAAGTCGGTGATGCGTTTGGTACGGTAATGATCCGGCCGCATCTAGTAGATTTAGGTGTTACCTTACCTGAGTTTGCTGAGCTATTAGGCCTATGGGGAACACTGGCGGGGTTAGTGGGTGCTTTATTAGGAGGTTTGCTATTAAAAGTCTTATCTAGAACAAAAGCACTGATGTTATTTGTATGCTTAGAAGGCATGGCTATCGCGTCTTATTCTTTGGTCACTTCGCTAGATTGGACGTTGATTTACTCCCTAGTTATTGCAGAGCACATCACTGGCGGTATGGCGACGGTTGCACTCTTTACGGTGATGATGGATCGTTGTCGAGAATCCAGTGCGGGTTCAGACTATGCGCTGCAATCGTGTTTAGTGGTTTTATCAACGTTAGTCGCCACCAGTTTGGCGGGATTTTCGGCGGCAAGTTTTGGCTATGCAGCGCATTATTGTTTGGCTGCGGTATTGTGTGGTGTTGGTTTTTTTGTGTTGTGTATAAATAGAAAGAATGTGAATGCGTAATCACGCTAGTTGGTATTTTTAAAATACTTCCTGTGACTCAGACAGCGAATTTATTAGTGGATTAATGATGCTTAGCAATTAAATATCATTAATTTACCTTAAGCAGATTATTACTTGATCTACCCTAATTCTTATAGATTAGATCGTCTGTTGTATATTTCATTGTGTTACTTCAGACTGCTTCCAACTGCGGTAGTTAAAGGATTTATATCGCTATTATTGTAAATAAATGGAAGTTTTCAGATGAATATTAAGACCAACCTTCTCAGTGCTGCTGTCGCAGTTTCCTTTTTGACTGCCTGTGGTGGCTCAAGTTCGAGCTCTAAATCTGCACCTATTGTTGCTCCAGACCCAGCGCCTATTGTTGTCCCAGGTCCAGCTGTGCCAGGTCCTGCTCCTGTTGTGCCTGATCCTGTTGTTGTGCCAGTTCCAACTCCAGATCCAGTTGTGCCATTAGATTACACCTTAACAGATGCAGATATTCAGGAGCTGGGTAAAAACTTTGTTGCTGATATGGATGAGCAAACTATTCAGTTGAGTGCTGGTCTTGACCGATTCGGTGGCAGCTTAAGCACGGCTATTCTTGATTCGAGTAATGGCAATATTAAAGAAGGTTTATGGGTAGCTCTTAGCGCGTTAGCTAAGTCGGCTCAATACGGTTTAGTGGTGCGGGAAGCAGGTGAGCTTGGGTTGGATAATTACAATACTCATTATGAAACTGAGTATGTACTTGGGGATATTATTGATATAGAGGGAGCTACGATGGTATATACGGAAGACCATCTAGCACTGAATGTATTGGCTTCAATCAACTATAGAGATGCTTACTTAGCAGAACTTGATTATACCTTTACCTATATTGAGCCTTCAGAAGTTCAACTTAAAGCTCAAGTTTCAGTATCTGGTAGCGTAACAGAATCACAAACTGGTCTTAATGTAGAAATTACAAATTTAGTTTTAGCCGCTAATGCTTTGGATTCTACTTCTCAAGCAAGCCTATCTCTAGAAAAGATTGAGGTCACACTTGATGGTATTACCGCCTCAGCGAACGCGAGTGCTGAGTTTGTTGTTGCTGAGCTTGTTGATGGTGGAGAAACCCCACAACAAGGAACATTGGTCGCTTTTGAACACTTACTTTTTGATAAGTCAGAAACAGAAGCAGAAGCAGGGCAGAAAATTGATTTGGAGCTGGCTTGGGCTATATCGGCATTAACTGGTGTAGATTATGATGATAATGAGGGTGGCCTGCTTAATTTAGTCAGCCTGGAAATTAGTGAATTACGTATTGAAGTGTCCCCGGATGAATATTTAACGGCTGACAGTATTCTATTTGAAGATAAGGATGCTGCTGATTATAAGGGTATCTCTGGTACTGCTATTGATTCCATACTTGAGCCAATTACATTCGATATAACGGCCAATGGTGATCTTGGTTTAGCAGGTGGAATGGTAGTTCCTTACCAGTTGTCGTTAAAACACCCAGGTGCTTATAATTATCAGGCACAAATTATTATTGGTACTCAGTCAACGGCGTTAACCGCTACGTTCGGTACCACAGAAAAAGATATTGTTTTCTCTTCTGCTCTGCCATTTATTCCACTAGATACTGCGTATGCACCTACTCAGGCTAATATTGAATTTAGTATTTTTATTGCTGATATTCTTAAGAAGGACCTTGAATTTGATGCAGAAACTCATACTGCAATTGTAGGTACTCTGACTGTCGACGGTACTGTTGTTGCTGAGCTAAAAACAGTTGATGTTTTCAATGATGAAGTTGGAGCTGCTGTGCCGACTTACCTTGAGTTTGTTGATGGTACTTATCCTGAATCAGGTGGTTTGTTTGCAATGGTAGAAGATATATTGGTCGTTGATTGCCCCATAGAAGAGGGCGTTCAGGAGGAGGGACCATGCTTTGCTGATCAATCAGGAGTCATTGAGATTTTTGCTGTCATCAATGCATATCTTGAAAATATGCCAATGAATGCTTTATCTCTTGGCCTGAAATAAATATATAAGAAGATAGTAAAGATTATCTTTACTGAGGATTTAGTTGGTATTTGATATAACCGCTGTTATTGCTAATAACAGCGGTTTTTTTATATGTGGCTTGGTTGTTTCTGTTTTAACAGTCATTACCATTGCTTTATAATTCATTTTTAAATTTAAGCAAGAATAGGGCATGTTGTATGTCGAGTATAAACTTTGAACATCAAATGGATGCTAAGGGCTTATTTTGCCCAGAACCTGTGATGATGTTACATGATGAAATTCGAAATATGTCGGTAGGAGAGAGTATTGAAATTCAAGCGACAGACCCCTCCACCGCACGAGACTTTATAAAATTCTGCAGTTTTTTAGGCCATGAGCTGTTATTGAATGAAGAACGTGATGGTGTTTTCTTTTATATTATTCGCAAAACAAGTTAAGGCTAGGGGTAAGGAGCGGCTATGAAGTATGCGTGGTTAAAAAATGGAATGTCACTTTGCTTACTTACTAGTTTAGCGATTACTTCTCAAGCACAAGAGGAGGCTCTAGTCCCTGTCGAGGTTGAGGTCCTAGACGGTGCAACTAAAAGAGAAAACCCTCATTCGACTATTCCCTATGAAACAGGGCAACAAGCAGGTCCGCTGCGAGAAGAGCGATGGTCAGACTTTTTGCCCATTCTAGGCGCCGAAGCCCGGGCGGAAGGTTATGTTTTACCGCACCCCTTTGGTATCTCATTAGGCTATATGTATCAAACCCAGCCGTTTGATGTGCATAGCATTGCTTTTAGTATTGATGGCTCACCAGCAATTCAATTTGGCGATTTTCTTACCATGGAAAATCTTAAGGTTGTCGATGAGAATGTGACGTTGCGCTTTGATACCTGGGTGCTTCCCTTTCTAAATTTCTATGGGATTTTAGGTCAGAGTATTGGCCAAGCGAGAGGGGATCTGGTTACTAAGGCATTCGAAATTCCCTCCTTGTGTGATATCACTAGTATTTGTGATGATAGGCCGACTGTGCCGCCAAAATGGCAACAGCCGACGCCAGTACCTTCAACTTCAAACTCGATTGTATTAGATTATTCCGGTTTGACGTTAGGTGGTGGTGTAACAGTTGCCGGTGGCTATAAAGATTTTTTTGGTATGTTGGATTATAACTATACCGAGACTGACCTGGATGTTGCGAGTGAGGATGCGGTTGCTAAGGTACTTTCAACCCGTATTGGTTGGAATGGCCGCTTAGGTGGCTGGTCCGGTTCCTTATGGGTGGGGGCAATGCAGCAAAATATTCGCCAGATGCTGGATATTCAAGTGCCGGGTTTACCTTTCGTGGTTGAGGTTGAGCAGGAAACGGCATCGCCGATTAATTATTTAGTAGGTGGGCGTTGGAATATCACTGAAGAAGTTGAGCTGTTATTAGAAGGGGGGGTAGGAGAGCGACAGCAAGTATTCTCTTCTTTGTCCTATCGTTTTTAAAACTGTTTCTAAAAGAATGCACCTAATGTTTTCACTAGGTGCATTTTTATTTTTAAAGAGCTTTAGCCGCCGCAAGTAGGGCTTGGTTATAACGTTGCTGCCAAACTTGGTCAGCGTTTAAGCTTAACCATTGGTTAACAGAGCTAGTTACTTGTTGCTGTAGACTTCCTGCTTGACCTAGGCCTTGGGCAAGGCGTTGAACTTGAACAGCCATACGAGCTTGCTGGTCTTCAGTTGGTGATTCTAATTCAGCAGCAATTTCTAAACTGATACAGGCATTGCGCAAGTCATCAGTATTGCTCAGTTCATTATCTTCATCAGCCCATTTACTTTCAACTAATGATTTCTCAATGCCCTGTGGCAGTTTGATATCGTTATTGTCGGCTTGATAGAGCGTCTCTGCTTGGCTTAAATTGCTGGCTTTTGAACTGATAGCCATTAATTTATCCGCAAGAACCGTCCAAACTAACTTGTTTTTAGCCAGTTTTGTTTGTACTGCAGTATCTTCTTGCTGCTGTTGAGCATCGCTTAAGCGTTTACGTAATTTGCCATAGACAGCTTTTGGTAGGCTTAACTCAGCAAACTCAGCTTGAGATTGTTGCAGGATTTCTTTGCTTGCTGAGTCTGTTTCTTTAGCGGCTGCTTCTGCTTTAGCGATGATCGCTTCTGCTATATCAATATTGGCTTCGACTTGTGCTTTATTCTGTTGGCGCTCTTCATCACGACGAGAGAATACTGCATCGCAGGCGATACGGAATTCTTGCCACAGCTTTTGGTCTGCCTTGTTCGGCGTCATGCCAATGGTTTTCCAGTGAGCTTGCAATTGTTTGCTCTGCTCAATGGCTTGGCTTAACTCAGCAACTTCTTGTAGGGCGGTCGCTTGGCTAATTAAGGCTTCTTTCGCTTCAATATTACTCTGATACTCTGCCTTAATATGAGCGTAAATTTTATCCGAAATTTCTTGCAAGCTTGCTTGGCTATTTTTATGTTCATGTCGGTCAACAGGAGAGAAACTGCGGAAAGCTTCGCGGGCTGCGTCGAGGGTCTTTTGTACGATTCCCCAGTCAGCTGTTTCCCAATCCATACTTGCTTCGTACTCAGTTAATTGAGTAACAAGCTGTTGGCGGTTGGCTAAGTTCTGTTGACGTTGAACGGCCATGTCGGCATAAAATGCTTTGCAAGGTAGATAAGCTTTATCGGCAGCTGCGCGGAAACGATTCCATAGGATTTTATCATCTTGGCGAGCAATAGGGCCGATGGTTTTCCATTCTTCTTGCAAGGCGTTAATTTTATCGGCGAGAACTGACGGATCAACGGCGGCATCAGTAGAGCTTTCAACTAAAGCTTCCATGCTAACGCAAAGAGCTTCTTTCTTTGGTGTGGCTGCATAGCCCTGCCAATCACGAATCTCAGTTAGTTGAGCGGTTAAGCTTTGGAATTGACGCTGAAACTTTTTCGCTTCTTGATGACTGATTTTCTTCAGCGCTTGCACTGTGTGCTGGTGGCTCTTGTTTGCATCTTTTAAGTGACCCTCATTGATATGGTCTTCTAGTTCAACTATTAGTTTAGCGACCAACTTGCTGCTATCAGCTTCATGGGCGGCTAGGTTTTGGTTGTGCTTACTAACAAGCTGCAACGCTTGATCAAGTTCAACTAACAGAGCAGGGGTCGCAATGCTGATATTTAAGGCTGCAGGTTTCCAAGGTAATTGTTTCAGTGCCTTGGTAATGTCTTTTTGTAAATTCTGGCTTTTACTTAGGCTGGCTTTTTCTAGTTGCTGGGCCTGCTTAATAAGCTCTTGCAGAGATTCTTGCTGTTCATTAAGTTGACTGCGGCTAGTCGCTAGTACTACCCATGCTTGCAAGGTACTTTCGAACTTTTTATTTTGCTCGGCTTCTGGCTTGGCCGCTTGTTGAGCACTTTTCCAGCTTTGTTCTAAGTTCTTTAATTGCTCGGCTATGTCGTCATTAAACTCTAGGCTATCAAGTTGAGCCAATAGAGTAATGAAATCTTCTTTTGCCTTAGCGGTTGCTGCAATTTTATCTTGAGCGGCTTTTTCTTCTGCGATATGAGCGCTTAAGGTGTCTTCACATTTTACTAATGCCGTATTAAAAGCTTGTTGCTGCTGCAGGTCTTGCTCACTGAGGGCAGCCCAGTTTTGCTTAACCAGTTGTAGACGACCGTTATATTCTGGGGAATAGCTGCTTTTTGCTAGTTGTGTTGCAGTCGCAATGGCAGTAGTGATGTTTTCTTGTAATTGCTTGGCTGCATCTTCAATCGCCTTGCTGGCACCGAGCTGTTCTTTGCAAAAGCGGTACAGAGCTTTGTCTTTACCTTGGGCAATTTGCATTAGGGTATTTAATGCTTCAGTTTTTTGAATGCCTTGGGCCGCTGCTAGGCGAACCTTGGCTACTGGGTTATTGCAGGCAATGTCTAAACGAATGCTTTCATCGTTCAGTTTATTAATGGCGGCTAGACGTAATGCATCGTCTTGAGTATAGGTGGCGATGCTTACTAAATCGTTATCGCTGCTTATATTAGCCAGGTCATCGATATTTTGGTTCGGTAGCAGCGTAGCAAGGTGCTGTTGCTGGGCTTGCTGACGCATGTCATTTTGTTCGCACACTAGAAATGCGGCTAGGTTTTGCGCTGATTGAATTTTACTCAATGCTAATAGACGAACACCGATATCGGTATCTTGATTGGCAATTTGAACTAAAATCTTCTCATCCGTCAGAGTGCCGACTGCTTGTTTACGCACTGCTGGGTCTTTGTGCTGCCACTTTGGTTTAAACAAAGAGGGTTTTAAAAACTTTTCTAATAACGCCATGTAAATCGTCCTGAAACTATTGTTCAAAAGTGTTCTTTAAAAGAAGGGTTCAAAGTGCTCAATTGTAACTAATGGGTATTCTACAACTAATTTAGCCATCATAAAATTGGGTTAGAGCAATTGCTGTGTTAAAATTTCAATATTCTCTCGTTCAGAATCCTAAAACTAAATAATTATAAAAGGATATATCGAAATGAAATGGCTAAAGCTGTTAGTTTTTCCTGCGTTACTGATTTTACATGGCTGTTCCTCTATGGGCATTTCTGCTCAACCGCTAGCGGAATTGACTGAAAAATATACCGATGATACCTCTAAGTTTTTAGCGGTAGACGATTTGGTTTTCCATTATCAAGATGAAGGTACCGGTCCAACACTGGTATTGCTTCATGGTGTCGCATCTTCTTTACATACTTGGGATGGCTGGGTTGAACGCTTAGCACCTCATTATCGAATTATTCGTATTGACCTTCCAGGCCACGGTTTAACAGGGGCTGATCCAACAGTTGAACGTTATGAAGCCGCTTATATGGTTGATAAGTTAGAAAAATTTCTTAATAAATTGAGTATTGATGAAATCTATTTAGCGGGTAACTCTTTGGGTGGTTATATTGCTTGGAATTATGCGTTGCACCGTCCTGATCGCGTAAAGAAAATGGTATTGATTGACTCGGCTGGCTTCCCACAAGATATGCCGTTTATTATGAGTTTTGCTGCTATGCCAGTGATCGGTGGCATGACCAGTATGATGATGCCTAAGTTCATCGTGAATATGAATATTGATGCGGCTTATGGTGATGAAGACAAAATTGAAGACGAGCTAACTCAGCGTTATTTTGATCTGACTATGCGCGAAGGCAACCGTGAAGCGTTAGTGAATGTTTTTCGTACTATGAAAGAGCAAAGCAGTAATCCACACTTAGGGGATCGAGTAAAAGAGATTAATACGCCAACGCTGCTAATGTGGGGGGATCAAGATGAGTGGGTGCCTTTGGATATCTTAGCTGAATTTGGTGAGGATTTACCAAACTCACAGACTATCGTTTATGAAGGTGTGGGGCATATGCCAATGGAAGAGTTACCGGTGCAAACTTCTCGTGATGCTCATGGTTTCTTCACTCTAGGAAAAACAATCGACTCACCGATAGCTGCTGAGCTTTAATCGTTCACTCTGTGATTAACACGGATGGTCTGGCTCTGATAGAATAGTAACCTGAACTTTTATAATAATCAGTTATAGTAAGCAGGTACAATGAGCCAGTCTATCATTTGGTACGATTACGAAACCTTTGGTGCCGATCCTTCTTTTGATCGGCCCGCTCAATTTGCGTGCATTCGCACCGACGAAGATCTTAACGAAATAGCAGAACCCGTACAGTTATTTTGCCGGCCCAGTGCTGATTATCTTCCGCATCCTCAAGCCTGCATGATCACCGGTATTACTCCGCAGCAATGTTTGCAAGACGGCATGCCTGAAAATGAATTTATTGATGATATTAATCAAATATTTTCTGTTCCTGGCACCTGCACCGCAGGCTATAACAGCATTCGTTTTGATGATGAAATCACTCGCTATACCCTTTATCGAAATTTTTATGATTCTTATGAGCGTGAATGGAAGAATGGTAATTCACGTTGGGACATTCTTGATGTTATGCGCTGTGCTTATGCCTTGTGCCCCGAAGGCATTAATTGGCCAGAAAATGCAGAAGGCAAGGTCAGCTTTCGCTTAGAAGATTTAACCGCTGCCAATGGTATTGATTTAGGTAAAGCTCACGATGCGGTAGTCGATGTGCGGGCAACAATTGCGGTAGCAAAGTTATTATTAGAAAAGCAGCCTAAGTTATACCGTTATCTTTATGGTAATCGTACTAAGCAAGCGCTAGCGCCTTTGGTCGATGTTGATAATCATAAACCACTGGTTCATATTTCCGGCATGTACGGTGTTGATCGTGGCTGTATGGCGATTATTGTGCCTATTTGCTGGCATCCAACGAATAAAAATTCTTTTATCGCTTTTGATTTATCGACGGATCCGAGTACTTTGGCGGGTTTAAGTATTGAACAAATGCAGCAGCGCTTATTCTCTAAGCAAGCGGATTTGCCCGAAGGTATTGCGCGCTTAGGCTTAAAAGAAGTCCATATCAATAAGAGCCCAGTATTAGCGCCAGCGAAAACGTTAACCCCAGAGCGCGCTGCGCGCTGGAATATTTCTGGTGAAGTATTACGATCTCATCTTGCCCAGTTAAAACAACTTTTAGCAGAAGATCAGTCGATCTTGCAGAATCTTCATGGGGTTTATAATCAGCGCGATTTTGTGGCAAAAACCGATGTTGATTGCATGCTTTATAGCGGTGGTTTTTGGAGCGGAGCCGATAAAAAATCGATGGCACAAATCCATGGTACTGCGAAAGAAAAACTGGCGGGGCATAAGGCGAATTTTCAAGATCCGCGGGGTGACGAAATGTATTTTCGCTTTCGCGCGCGCAATTACCCTGAATTTATGGCGGACGAAGATCATGAGCGTTGGGCGCAGCACTGTCATGACAGTTTGATGGGCAATGGCCCAGGTTTGAATTTCGAGCAGTTTTCGCGTGCGTTACAGGAAGCGGCGCAGGAGCATCAGAATGACCAAGATAAGATGTTTGTTTTGCAAGAATTACAGCTTTACGCCGAATCTATCTATCCTGGGGATAGCTATTAATTATGGCTCAGAGAAAAGTATGGTCTACGGCTAAGGCAAGTGCCATTCAGCGCTTAACGCTAATCGATGAAGAATTACCTGAGTTGGCTGATGACGAAGTCGAGACAACGGTTAAAGCCGTGGGGCTTAATTTTGCCGACATTTTTGCCATCACTGGATTGTATTCTGCGACCCCAGAGGGCCGCTTCATTCCTGGCCTTGAATATTCTGGTGTGGTGAATCGAGTTGGAAAAAACTGCAGTCGTTTTAAAGTCGGCGATCGCATTATGGCGGTAAGCCGTTTTGGCGGCTATGCCAGTATCATTCAAAGCAAAGAAGACTATCTCGTTGCGCTGCCCAATGATTGGAGTTTCTCTCAAGGTGCGGCTTATTTAACGCAAACCTTAACGGCTTGGTATGCGTTAAATGATTTAGGTGGCATAAAGCCAGGTCACGATGTCTTGGTGCAAAGTGCGGCAGGTGGTGTTGGCTTGCAAGCCATGAAACTGATTAAGGCTCTGGGTGGCAACTCTATTGGTACCGTTAGCAGTGAGCATAAAGTACAGTTTTTGGCAGATTTAGGTTTTGAAGCTTGGCTGCGCGAACCTTCTTTTGGCGCACAGTTAAAGCGTGAAAAAAGAACCTTTGATCTGGTATTAGATGCGATTGGTGGTGAAGTGCAAACTGCTTCTTTTAATGCATTAAACCCCATGGGGCGCTTGGTCGTCTTTGGAGCGGCTGAATTTACTCCGGGTAAAAACCGTCCTAATTATTTAAAGGCCGCGTGGAAATATTTACGCCGTCCTAAATACGATGTAATGGATATGATCAGTGAAAATCGTTCGGTGATGGCGTTTAATTTAATTTGGCTTTGGGATCAGGTTGAATTAATGAAAGAGCTTTTAAACACTATGATGGCGGTGGAAATTACACCACCTTACGTAGGGCATGAGTTTGATTTTGAACAAGCTCATGAGGCCATTGATTGTCTAAGATCGGGTAAGACCATTGGCAAGGTGGTTCTGCTTATAAATTCAGAGGTCTAGCTCTATCGGGCTGAGAGTAATCACAAACGCCTTTACTGAAGATTTTCTCTAATTCATCTTGATAAGGGTCCATGTCAAAGTCGCCATAAAATCCTTTTTCTATGGCTTTACGAACTGAAATTCTCTGGCAAAAGAAAATGTCGCTGGAGATATCTTCACCGGCAACATTTCGGCTACCTTGATAGAAGGGCATGATTTTAGTGCACTCGCCATCAGGTTTGTTATTCCAGCTGCCATCCCAAACAGTCTCACCTTTATGCAGTATTTCTCCATCATTACTCTGGCAGAGATCCATGGCATTATCAGGTTTGGCGCTGTGATAATCGCCACCGTTGGCATCTGCTCGGGTTAACCACTCATCCATCATGGCGAGTGCATCGGCATAAGGCTTTAAAGGCAGTTGTGATTGCCAAATAATTTGTAAATTGTGGGTGCCCATGCGTTGTTGAATACGCTTGCGGCTCGAAAGTGCAGACCAAGAGTGATGAATGTCTAATACTTGATCTGCATAAGGGCGCACATCGATGATTGGGCGGTGTAGTTCTCCTAAATATATATTGCCTGAAAGGTAGGCTCCCCGCGCTGCGCTGAGAGAACCGTTTGATCTTGCTGCTACATCAAGTCGCTCGCCTTTATGAGTCATGTTGTGCTGACTATAAGTGCTGTAGCGACTTAAAGAGGGGTCGTCACTGGCATACCAATAGTGCTCTTGCACCATTTCTTCTTGGGGTAGCCAGCCACCAATTTTGGCATTCAGGTCTAAGAATTGTTGCGGAGAAATTTTCTTGTCCTGCAAGGCTTTTAAACCGTATTGCACGCCTTCATTTGACCAGGGAATGGGCGCACGGCCATGACTATCGGTGCCAAAGAATTCACGGTTATCTTGCCAGTGAGTCCAGTAAACGCGGCCACGAATGTTCTTGTGGTAGCGAGTATAGTGAGGGTTGAATACCGGATTGTGAACGTATTGCAAAGATCCGCGCCAGCGAGAGTTGCACTCGTTCGCTCCTTGGTGATTTCTAGGCCATTCAAACCGCAGCAATTGTGCAATATTGTCTAGCCATTGCAGTTGCCTGCTTTCTTTGGGGTTGTTGGCGAGCCCTTGAATCATGGTGCGTTGCTCTACAGGGGCCCAAAATTCTCTATCTTTACTTAGGTGCTCAAAATAATATTCGCTGAGTTCGCAATCAAGGGTGTAGTTAATTTGGCTTAACATATCGGGGTAAGCAACGACCGCAATGCCGCCATCAATCACCGCACCCGGATTATTTTGCCCCATCAGATATTGCTGAATAGCGCCGCCTGAGCCGCCATAACCGATGGTGAATTTGGGCTCGGCATAACGCAAACTGAAATTCTTCTTTAATCTGAGCGCGGTATCTTCTTGCAGCCAAATATTATAACCATTAGCGGTTTCTGTGGCGGTAGAAAATACAATGGCATAACCTTGTTCTAAATATTTACTCATAGATTTTGACATGCGGTGCATACGCAAAACGCCTTGCTGAAACCCAATGCCGATACCGCCACGGAAGTAATAAATTAGCTTGCCGTTCCATTTCGATAAATCTGGTTTTAATAATTCATCATTACGGCTAGAAGGCATGAGCATGGCGTACATGTAGCGATTAATTGTGCCAGTCTCGATACGGATAATAAGGTCGGCATTTTTCGGCAGCGCTTCAGTGCTATCGGGTACTTGCTGGAATACGCGGTTTCGTTTTTCAGTATTGTAAGAATAGAAAACTCGGGTCGGTAGGGAGCAATCTTTGCTATAGCCAATGATCAGTTCTGAGCGCTTGCCTTTCTTTGTTTCGGCATAGACGGGTACTCCCCAGCCGCGGGTATTATCAACCAGAGGTTGGCCAAGGCGTGAACGTTCGGTTTCACAGACAAAAGGGTATTGGTTCTTGCCGGCAAAGAGAGGCTCGACCGGCCCTGTGGCGCCGTACTCTATGGGAAAATCGAAGGTCTCGATGGGGCGCTGAAGATCTTTAGGGTGCGGTCCTGCATAAGAAGGATGGTTTATTAATTTATTGCCAGGAGGGATGCCGACAACCGCAACATAGCCATTATCTAAGCCTAATTCACCACGAACCCAGTGGTAGAGATACCAGCTGCCAAAAGCAAAACTAAGGGATGCTAGGGTGCCGATTATGACTAGAGTTTTCTTCATTGACCACCTCTTGCTAATGCTTCTAAGTAATATTAGAAGCTTAGCAAGAGGAGGGGATTGTGCAGGATTTTAGCGATTTAAAATAAGCAGATTAAGACGCTTTAACTTCAGCCCAAAGATCGTATTCGTCGGAGTGAGTGATTTCAACTTCAACAAAGTCACCGGCTGCGCAATCGAAGTAATCGTTCAAATACACCATGCCATCAATGTTTGGCGCATCAGCAATGGTACGGCCTACAGCGCCTTCTTCATCAACATCATCAATCAATACCGTCATGGTCTGACCAACACGGCGTGCTAGCTTGCGAGTACTGATTTCTTGGGCTTTGGCCATGAAGCGTTCCCAGCGATCTTGCTGGATTTCTTCTGGCACATGATCTGGTAATGCGTTGGCTCTTGCGCCTTCTACTGGGCTGTATTTGAAGCAACCTACACGATCTAGTTCAGCTTCGTCTAACCAGTCTAAAAGAATTTGGAAGTCTTCTTCTGTTTCGCCTGGGAAGCCAACAACAAAAGTCGAGCGTAATACGATGTTAGGAGCAATCTCGCGCCATTTTTTAATGCGCGCTAAGGTATTTTCGGCGTGAGCAGGGCGCTTCATTAGCTTCAATACCGCAGGGCTTGCATGCTGAAACGGAATGTCTAAATACGGCAGTATGTGATTATCGGCCATCATTGGGATGATGTCGTCAACGTGGGGGTAAGGATATACGTAGTGTAAACGTACCCAAACACCCATCTTGCCAAGCTCTTTGCAAAGAGAAAGCAGGTTGGTTTTAACCGGTGCGCCGTTCCAGAAACCGGTACGGAACTTCATATCAACGCCATAAGCACTGGTATCTTGTGAAATAACTAACAACTCTTTCGTGCCTGCATCCACTAAGCGCTTAGCTTCTTCTAATACATCACCGATAGGGCGACTAACGTGCTTGCCGCGCATATCGGGAATGATGCAGAAGGTGCATTTGTGGTTGCAGCCTTCGGATATTTTCAAATATGAATAATGACGCGGCGTTAGCTTAACCCCCTGAGCTGGAATCAAATCGGTGAACGGATCGAAGTCTGGATTCGGTGGCACCCACTCGTGTACAGCGGTCATTACTTCTTCGTAAGCATGGGCGCCAGAAATGGCTAGAATGCCTGGATTTTCTTTCTTAATAAGCTCGGCGTCAGCACCTTTACCCATGCAACCAGTAACGATTACTTTACCGTTAGAGGTCATTGCTTCGCCAATAGCATCTAAAGACTCTTGCTTAGCCGCATCGATGAAGCCACAGGTATTAACCACCACTACGTCAGCATCTTCGTAGGTATTGGTAATGTCGTAACCGTCCATCTTCAATTGCGTAAGGATACGCTCAGAGTCTACAGAGTTTTTCGGGCAACCGAGCGAAACGAAACCAATTTTACCGTTGGTATCGTGCTGGCTGGAGGCGATTAGTTCGCTAGGATTCTGTGAATCAGTCGAAGGGGAGTTATCTGACATAGTTGGCTCATCAAAGTTGAAATCGGGTAGATCTAATAATGGCGCGGATTTTAGCCTAATCAGAAGGATTAGGCTAATCAACTAGCAGGCTTGGCAGCGTTTTTATGCTCGGCCCTCTATTCCATTTCCACTTGGGTGCAAGTGGGGGGCAACTGTTCCTGAGTGATTCCCTCTCCATTGATACAGTCCCAGATGATTTTACCGTCTTCATCTACTGCGGGTGTAAAGATTAGCTCGCCTTTTTCTGACGCGACAAAGAGTGTCATATTATCCGTGTCGAGAGTCATCGAAGCTCCATTCATTAGCTCTTCAGAGATATTTAAAATACTTAAAGATACAGGAATTTCTTGATTGATCTCATAATAGGTTCCCAGTAAATCACGGGTCTCTTGAGAGTAGGTAATGTTCGCTGCTAATTCGGCTTTCGTTATGTATTGTTGATAGGCTGGGACTGCAACAGCGGCCAATACACCGATGATGTAAATCATTATTAAAATCCCAAAGCCTGATCCCAAGCGTCCTGCGAAAGGAACAAGGGCCGCTAGTAAATAAGCAAAGAAGTTGCGTTTTGGCATTGCCGCTTCGGTGTCCATTACACGTGCAGCGCGTTTTGTTAACCAGGGGTAACCTGCAGTTAATTCATGAAATGACATCCAGAAACCAGATGAATGGTTTGATTGTTTTATATAGGATGCAACATCAAGGTCTTTCCAGCGTTCAACACCAGCGGCAAGAGCTGCAAGAGCTCGGGCAGCTCCTTCAGGAGTGTTGCAGCAGGCTAATCCATGACGGTCGCATGTTGTTTCTCTTGCTCGTGAATAGGCAGCTCCAAGTAATGGTAGCCATAGAACTGGCCAGCGAAACAAGCCTCCCGATAAATGCTTCTTACGCAAATGCCCAAGCTCATGACCAATATAAAAACTAACACCATCATCATGCTCATTCATTGCATCAACCACATCTGTCATAAGAACGACGTATTGAGTGCCGAGAAATTTGGTTGCGAAAGCATTTAGGCCACCATTTCCATTTAAAATATAAGCTTGTGGTCGTGACTTTATTTCTAACTGGTCGCAGCAGCGAACGAACTGCGAATAAAGGTCTGGAAACTGTGTTTCAGATAGCTCAACGCCATTACCCTTGATATGAGCAATCAATGAAGACTGGACGAATAAATAGAGTACAAAACCAATTGCTAAGATAATCAGAGCAGTTCCAAAAGACCCTATTATTAGTCCTAACCAAGCTAGGAGTCCTAATACTAAAGTTATGGCTCCAAGAGTACGTTCTCGGGGGTAGGTAAGGTGATTCATTTTCAAGTTCCTTTTGAGTAAATGTAGGTGTCGATAACGCGCTGATTTTGCTACATTTTTATTAATAGTGCTAGTGTCAGTTCTATTTAGACACTCATTATAAAAGGTTAAGATTCACCAATAACTTGCCATCACTAATCACTACGGACTCTAAGACGGATTTTGCTAACTTCTGTTTAAGGTCGTTATCTTTCAGTGTATATAGCGGGAAGTTAGCCATGCTATTTGTGATCGCTGTCTGTGCCACCTGCTTGATTTTAGGCTGGTACTGCTCGTCGATACCATCAATATGCAGATCAGCGACGGTCGGGTTCAATAGGTGAAAAGAACCTTGAGTTGGATTGTAGGTTATAGACCCTGTGATGGTCGTCGTGCCACTGCCTTTTATGCCAGCTATCGCCTGCATGGCGATATCAGCTTTGATGCTTAGTTCATCAGACCCTTCGAGTAAATCTAGTTTAGGGGCCGTCACTATGATGGTGATAAAGTATTTCTTCTTTTCTAACGGCATCATGGCTTCAATTTTTTGTTGAAGTTCTGCTTCCGTAAACTCTTGGGTATAAGAAAGGGCGTGCGTTAGGTTGGCGATTGTTATTAAGATTAATGCAGTTATGTATTTCATGTTTCTCTTTTCTTAAATTAGTGAGGCAATATTGTTTTGCTTCTCAGCTGCTGCCACTTTTTGATCTTTTACTGGTTAACTTTGATTTAACCCAAGCTCTTTTTGTTTTATTTTCGTCAAACCCAGTGAAACGATGCGATGAGATTCTGTCAGGTAATATTTTAAATCATTATCCTTCTCTTTCACGCTATGGAATAGCTGTATCCATTTCATCCCTCGATTAGCAAAGTAGGGTGCTGGTTTATACCCTTCAGATTCTGTTAAAAATGCAAAATCCAAGTCTGATGTTTTAAAAACAAAGGCAGGTTGTTTGCTGTCGCCCCAGCCGCCAATCGCAAAAACTTTACCACCCACTTTCCAAACGTGTGAATTGCCCCACTGAACGATATACGTCGTTGCAGGCAATGAACTACAAAACTTATTAAATTGCTCGTAATTCATGTTTGTTTCATGGTTCTTATTGCTAGGGGGTTTAATCATGTTATCAAAAGTTAACTAACAATGCATGGCAAGGAGGGGGCTGAGAAAGAGGTTATACTGCGCTGAAATCGATGATGAAATGGGCGGTTTATCAGCATTTTGAAGATGAAATTAATGGGATATCAGCAGTGGGTAAGCAGGTAGACCTGATCGTGCTGGATCAAAACCCATTGAAAATTAATAAGCAGGATTTACAAGATATTAAGGTGATTGAGACGATTAAGGCGGGGAAGACTGTTTTTAAACGTTAACTCTACGGTTATTGTTCGTTTTTTAGACAGTTGGTCTCGACATTCTGCTAGTAACTCTTTATAGTGCGCGCAATTCTTATGCGCGCACGTTTTCTTTTTTTACGCGCCTTCATGCTTGCAGTTTCTTCTAGGAAAATTCCTTTGCTATCTACCGCTAATATTACAATGCAATTCGGCGCTGAGCCTTTGTTTGAAAACATCTCAGCTAAATTCGGTAATGGCCATCGCTATGGTTTGATCGGCGCCAATGGTTGCGGTAAATCAACGCTGATGAAAATTCTAAGCGGCGAGCTTGCCCCTACTTCTGGCAACGTTTCTCTTACTCCAGGTGATAAGCTAGGTACCTTGAGTCAGGACCAGTTTGCCTTTGAAGAATACAGCGTTATTGATGCTGTGATTATGGGTGACAAAGCGCTGTGGGAAGTTAAACAAGAACGTGAGCGCATGTACGCCTTGCCGCACATGTCGGAAGAGGATGGCATGACGGTAGCCAACCTTGAAGTTGAATTTGCCGAGATGGATGGCTACAGCGCGGAAAGTCGTGCTGGAGATATCTTGCTTGAAGCGGGTATCGCGGAAGAGTTTCATTTTGGTTTAATGGCTCAGGTGCCACCAGGTCATAAAGTGCGTGTTTTATTGGCGCAGGCTTTGTTCTCTAATCCTGATATTTTGTTATTAGATGAGCCAACCAACAACCTAGATATTTATACCATTAACTGGTTGTCGGATGTATTGAACCAGCGTAAATGCACAATGGTGATTATTTCTCACGATCGTCATTTCTTGAACTCTGTTTGTACGCACATGGCAGATATTGATTATGGTGAGTTGCGTATTTACCCTGGTAACTACGAATACTACTTAGAAGCTTCTGGTCTTATTCGTGAGCAGTTGCTTGCGGGTAATGAAAAGAAAGCCGCTGAAATCGTAGAGCTACAAGCTTTCGTAAACCGCTTCTCAGCGAACGCTTCTAAAGCTAAGTTGGCAAGTTCGCGTGCTAAGAAGATGGATAAAATTTCTTTAGACGAAGTTAAATCTTCAAGCCGTGTCATTCCATCGATTAGCTTTAAGCAAGATCAGAAATTGCACCGTCAAGCGTTGGTATTAGAAGATCTAGAACATGGTTTTGATGGCGAGACCTTGTTTAGCAAGGGCAATGTTATTTTAGAAGGTGGCGCTAAGCTTGCTGTTATCGGCGAAAACGGCGCAGGTAAAACGACCTTTTTACGTTGTTTAGTTGACGATCTAAAAGCCAATGGCGGTACGATCAAGTGGTCTGAAAATGCGACAGTAGGTTATTGCCCACAAGACAGCACAGAAGATTTTGATTGTGACCTAGATATATTTGAGTGGATGTCTCAATGGCGTACGCCTAAATGGGATGACCTTATGGTTCGTGGCTTATTAGGGCGTTTATTATTCGGCGCGGATGACATCGTTAAGAAAGCGAAAGTCTGTTCGGGTGGTGAAAAGAACCGCTTGTTGTTCGGTAAGTTAATGATGATGGATCTTAACGTACTGGTCATGGATGAGCCGACTAACCACATGGATATGGAAGCGATTGAGGCTTTGAACGAAGCGTTGAAAGCATTCGATGGTACGTTGATTTTTGTAAGTCACGATAGAGAATTTGTTTCTTCATTGGCAACTCGAGTTATCGAAATTAAAGATAAAGAAATTATTGATTTCCAAGGTACTTATGATGAGTATCTAGCAAATCAAGAAGCGGCGGAAAAAGCTGCTAAGAAATAACACATAGTCATTTCCCAAAAAACCAGCAGTCATTTTGGCTTTGCTGGTTTTTTTGTATTTGCTATAAAAAACAACCCATACGTTTTTATGGAATCAATATGATCATTGAAAATAATTCTGACATTGTTAAGTCCTCACAACAAATCACCCTGAAAAATGGCGAGGCGGTGGAAGCGCTGGATTTGATTAATGGTCAAGTTTTGGTTTTAGCAGAGAATGGTCTGAGTCTTTATAAAGATATCGCAGCCATTGAGGATCCATTAGCGAATGGTTTATTGCATTCGGCAAGTTTATCTATTGAAGACTATTTGGTGGTAGAGCAGGGGCACTTTATGAAGGGGGCGCAGTCTGGAGTGGTGGGGCTGTTTGATGACAAGGTAATTCTGCTTACCCCTAATGATATTCAGTTATTCCCTAACCGCTATTGCGCGCTACGAAATCAAGATGAAATTGCGCGCTTGCAGTTAGGGTAAGTGATTATAGAGCTTTCGCTTCTTCAGTCGACTTGATTGGTTTGGGTAGCTCTACTTCGTAATTCACTGGGGTGACTCGTACTAGGATACCCAGCATTGGATGGTCGATATAATGCAATTCGTTACTGCGCATACGGCGGCTTTGGTTTACGTGAGCTGCGCGTAGTGGGATTGTATCAATGGCTGTTAATGGTGAGCTGCTAGAAGAAGGGATGATGTTTTGCCCTAGCGTCTGCCCACTGTGGGGAGATGCGAAATCTTTCCCTAAGCTGTTATTGTTCGATAGCGTACGCCAGTGTTGTACTTGCAGTTCAGATACTAAATGCAGGTAGCGGCTACGATAAAGGTAGATATGCCCTGATATCTCAACCTCGTCCAGTGCCTTTCCCTTATTAATTGTATCCGTTAAATTGAGCGGCGCCTTGAAATTAATTTCAATAAGATTGTCGCTGTTGGTAGCCTGTTTTTTAGCTTGAATCGGTTGACGCCATTTTTGACTCCACACGATGCTCATGCCTTTTGCTCTGTTTAATCTAGCCATTTTATTTTCAAATGCGAGTCCTTGATCGCTGAAAGGCTTTGCCAATTCACTGGTTTCAGTGACCTTAATGTTTTGTACATTATAAGGTCCGCTATTTTGAGGGTTGCTGTCAGCATTTTTATCATTCCACCAATCGATCCACGCCCAAGGACGTTCTTCTTGTGGTGATTCCTCTTCTGTTATCGGAGCTTCTGTTATTGGAGTATTTGTTATTGGCGCATCGTTAACGATAACTTCTGGCCAAGTTTCATGATCAATTTTTTGGCTGTCTTGGTAGCCAATTAGTGCAACCTCGACATCGTACCAGTAAGGTGTTTCTGCGGCTGTTACTGTATGAGCAGCGATTAAGCTGCTTAAAGAAAGTAGTGCTGTTAGTGTACGGGTATAGCGAAAGCGGGACATTATGAGTTTGGGTCCTTTTGCAGGTCGAGCAATAAACGCTCAATGACTGCGAGTCTTTGATCAATTTTAGGCATGGTCTCAATAAACTTAAGGGCTTGTCCACCTTCAAGTTTATAAGTTGCGGGCCTTGTTTGTACAATTTGGATTAATTGGAAGGGATTTATGTTGGTTTCACGGCCAAATTCTATGCGACCAGACTCTGGGCCAGCATCCAGTTTTTGAATACCTAAAGGCGTGAGCTGCAATTTAAGTGAGGTAACTTTGAAGAGGTTTTTAACCTGTTCTGGGAGTAGGCCAAAGCGGTCGATCATCTCAACTTGCAGTTCTTTCAGTTGGTTATCGTTTTGTGCATTAGAAATGCGTTTATAAAGCGTTAAGCGGCTATTAACGTCGGGTAAATAATCGTCTGGAATGAGTGATGGCACATGCAGGTTAACTTCGGCGCCATGCTGCAGCGGAATTTCGGCATTCGGATTTTTACCCGATTGTATCGATTTAACCGCTTGCTCTAGCATTTCCATATATAAGCTAAAGCCAATACCTTGAATGTGCCCGCTTTGCTCTTCCCCTAACAATTCACCCGCACCACGAATTTCTAAATCGTGAGACGCCAGCATAAAGCCTGCGCCTAAGTCTTGTGAGCTCTGAATGGCATCGAGACGCTTGCCTGCATCTTTACTGAGCTTCTTGCCATCTGGAGTTAATAAGTACGCGTAAGCTTGGTGATGCGAGCGACCTACACGACCCCGTAGCTGGTGAAGCTGTGCCAGACCAAACTTATCAGCGCGATCGATAATGATGGTATTGGCCGATGGAATATCAATACCTGTTTCAATAATGGTGGTACAGACCAGTATATTGATGCGTTTGTGATAAAAATCTTTCATCACGGTTTCTAATTCGCGCTCGGTCATTTGACCGTGAGCAATGCCGACTCGAGCTTCTGGAATAAGCTCACCGATTTCACGACCTGCTTTTTCAATACTCTTCACTTCGTTGTGCAGGTAATAGACTTGGCCACCACGGAGAATTTCACGTAATAGCGCTTCTTTCACTGTAGGTTTGTCGTATTGGCGCACAAAGGTTTTTACCGATAAGCGTTTTGCCGGCGGGGTGGCGATAATCGATAAGTCACGTACGCTGGCCATGGCCATATTCAGCGTTCGCGGAATCGGTGTGGCGGTCAGGGTTAGAATATCAACTTCAGAGCGCAGAGACTTGATGCGTTCTTTTTGTTGTACACCAAAGCGATGTTCTTCATCGATCATCAATAACCCGAGCTCATGAAAGAGGATGTCTTTTTGTAAGAGCTTGTGGGTTCCGATAACAATGTCGGCCTTGCCGTCGCGCATTTTATCCAGTGCGGCTTGGGTATCTTTGGCAGATTTAAAACGTGACAGTACTTCAACTTGTACGGGCCAATCAGCGAATCTATCTTTGAAGTTTTCAAAGTGCTGTTGTGCGAGCAGGGTAGTCGGCACAAGGATGGCCACTTGCTTACCACTTTGTATTGCCATAAAGGCTGCGCGCATGGCAACTTCGGTTTTACCAAAGCCAACGTCGCCACAGACTAAGCGATCCATGGGTTTACGGCTGGTCATGTCAGCAATAACCGCTTCAATTGCAGTTTGCTGATCAGGGGTTTCCTCAAACGGAAAAGCCGCGGCAAAGCGCTCGTAGTCTTTGTCGGGCTTAGCGAATTTAAATCCGACTCGGGCTTCACGGCGTGCGTATACGTCTAACAGTTCTGCCGCGGTATCTCTGATTTTTTCTTGCGCTTTACGTTTAGCGGTTGCCCATTTCTCGGTGCCGAGCTTATGCAGTGCAGGCCCGCCTTCGCTATCGCCACCGTAACGAGATATTAAATGCAGAGATGAGACTGGCACGTAGAGCTTTGACTCACCTGCGTATTCCAGCATTAAAAATTCGTTAACTTGGTTGTCGATTTCTAAGGTTTTCAGGCCGATGTAACGACCGATGCCGTGATCGAGGTGAACAACTGGGCTGCCTTCTTTTAATTCGGTGAGGTCACGAATTATGTTTTCGGCATTACCTTTACTCTTGCTGCGACGACGGCGCTGCATAATGCGCTGGCCGAAGAGCTGATTTTCACTGATTAAAATTAACTCTGGCTGGTCGCTCTCGTCATTGACGACGAGGCCTTTATCCAGCGGAGCGATGGTGATGCTAATAGGGTCTTTGTCGCTTACGAAGTCAGACCAGGAATCTACTTCTGTTGGGCGAATTTGGATGCGCTGCAATAGTTCACGAACGGCTTCTCTTCGTCCTGCGGACTCGGTGCAAAATAGGATGCGAGCTTTATTTGATATCTGCGGCTGATCGAGGAAGGCTTTAAGTAGCGTTAATGGCTCTTCGGCTTGGGCATTGATGCTGATGTCGCCGATATCGGGAGTAGTAAATTGCTCGCTGCCAGCACGTTCTGGGGCTTTGTCGTTATACCACTGTACTCTTGGGAATTGATTGAGCGCTGAAAATAACTCATTTGGGTCAAGAAAAAGATGCTTGGGGGCAACCAGAGGGCGCTGAATGTCGTGGCGCCTATCTTCGTAACGAAGTTCGACATCGTTACGAAAATTTTTCGCCCCTTGTTCTATATCGCCATCATGAATGATTAAGCTGGATTCAGGCAAGAAGTCGAACAGATTGCTCAATTCTCCGAAGAATAGCGGTAGATAATATTCAATACCTGCTGGTGGAATGCCTTGGCTAATGTCGGTGTACAGTGACGAGCGCTTAGGATCGGTCTCAAAAAAGTCATACCAGTTTTGGCGAAACTGACGCTGACCGTCTTTGTGTAGTGGGTATTCTTTTGCCGGTAGTACTCGTATTTGTTCGATCTTTTCTTCGGTGCGCTGAGTATCAGGATCGAAGGTTCTTAAGGTTTCTACTTCATCATCAAATAACTCGATACGAAACGGCTTATCTTCACCCATAGGAAAGATATCAAAAATAGAGCCGCGTAAGGCAAACTCACCGTGTTCATACACGTTGTCGACACAGCTATAACCTGCATTTTCTAATTGAGCGCGCAGGGTTTCGACATCGAGTTCTTGCCCCATGTCGATGACAAGGCTATTGGCTTGTAAGAATTCTTTTGGCGATGTTTTGTGTAGTAAAGTGCTAATAGGAACGATTAATAAACCGTGCTTTATCAGTGGTAGTTGTGAAAAAGTGTAGAGACGCTGAGAGATAATGTCTTGGTGTGGCGAAAAGGTGTCGTAAGGCAGAATCTCCCAATCTGGTAGATGTAAAACGGGAAGTTCTTCAGCAAAGAAAGCGATCTCTTCTTCTAAACGCTGAGCGCTCAGAGTGTCTTTGGTAATGACTAAGGTCAAGCCAGGGTGTTGTTGCGCAGCACTGGCAATGGCTAATGCTTGATTGCTATTGTCCAGTTGGCCCCAAAATCGACGATCTCCTGCCTTGCTTGGTAGAGAAGGAGTAAGTGGATTAGAGGTTGGGGATTTAGGCATTGAAGGCTCTTTTAATCAGGCTGATTTAACTGGCTGCAATAACGAGCCAAGCAAATGGCGCTTAGTGTAGCGGATGTGGCTCTTGATACAAAGGGTAGGCGGGATTGTTTGTGTGTTTTCTCAGGGTAGTGATATAACGCTAAGTTGGCTTTGGTTTCTAGAAATAATTACTGGATTTAAATTTCCATAGTTAGTGTTCTACAAATTAAGGTGATGTTTTTCATTATTCTAATGATATTTCAGTATTGTTTTTTATTTGGTAAACGCTAATTTAGCGATTGAGTTTTTTTGAAAAACATACTTGCTATTCAACAACTAATATAAGGATATTAAAATGAAAAAAACACTATTGGGCGCAGCTATCGCACTACTATCTTCTTCGGTAGTTTATGCTCAAGATTATCAGTTTGAAGTAAGTGCAGATTATATCAATGGGGAAAGATTTGACGTTGATTATGATGGCTATGGCTTAAATGCTCAAATCCACTTGGATAAAGTGGATACCTCTAAAGGTCCTTTAAATGAAGCGGCATTTTTAGACAAGTCTTCATTTGTTAACTTAGGCTGGGCAACTGCTAAGGCTGATGTGTCGGGTGCAGATTCAGTTGATGTTACCGCTGTAGATGGTCGCTTTGTAACGGGCAGCAATATAATTATTGAAGCAAATTATCTGGATCTAGATGCTGACACTTCTTATGGTGTGGGCGTGGGTACTTACATCAGTGAAACAATGGATGTTGTTGCATCTTATCAAACTTTTGATAAAGCTGATCAATCAGCGTTTGCTGTAGCTCTACACGGTTTAAACCCGTTAAAAGGTGAAGCTTCAGTAGCATTTGATGCTGGTCTTGCTTATATAGATTCTGATGGCGATGCTGCTTATAGCTTTAATGCGGGTGCAGATTACTATTTAAACAATGCATTGAGTATTGGTGCCGGCGCTGAATTTGTTAGTTATGATAATGCTGATACTTCTGCAGTAAATTTACGTGCCAATTATTTTGTAACGCCAATCGTTCGTTTAGGTGCTGCCTTGGAGACGTTGGGTCAGGATGATGACGGCCAGAACGTTCAATTGAATGCTGCGGTACGTTTCTAAGCTCTAGGTTTTCTAAGCTAGAGGCTTTTTGAGTTAAATAGTTTAGTAACCATGCTGTTAAAAAAAGCGCCATTCGGCGCTTTTTTTGTGGGTATTAGTCTGAGCCGTTTATCTAAATCTACTCATTGTAATAACTCGTTTTGCTCTTTTCTTGTAAAATTTGCCCCTTCTGGCTACACCATTTAAGACTTTGGATTGTCAAAACAAGCCAAAACAGGCATAATTTGCGCCCTAATTTTGATAGTGAGGGTTGGCTATATTACGCCCTCGCTGAAATGTGTTATTAAAATGGAAGGTAGACCCATGAGCCAAGATATGACTGATGCCTGCATGCAGGATTGGACAGACCGCGAATCCGCTGCTGAAGCTATGATCCCAATGATTGGTACTCTGTACCGTAAAAAGAACATCGTTACTTCGGTATACGGTCGTCCAGTCATTAATCGTTCTGTTATTGATCTATTGAAAGCACACCGCTTTGTTCGCCACATGGAAGACCAAGAGCTTTCTGTATTGGATACCTTCCCAATCGTTAAAACGATGATGGCAATGGATCTAGATCGTGCTCACGTTGATGTGGGTAAGCTTGCGGTTAAATTCCGCAACGAAGCGAACGGTCGTGATCTTGAGACTTTCTTGAACGAAGAGCTAGGTAATGTTCTTGGTCAAAACAGCTCTGCTAGTAAAGAAAATCGTGATGTTGTTCTTTATGGTTTTGGTCGTATTGGTCGTTTATTAGCCCGTATCATGATTGAAAAGTCTGGTGGTGGTAACGGTCTACGTTTACGCGCCATCGTTGTGCGTAAGGGTAAAGGCAAGGATCTTGAGAAGCGTGCAAGCTTATTGCGTCGTGACTCTATTCACGGTTCTTTCCGCGGAACTATCTCGATTGATGAAGAGAAGAATGCGATCGTTGCTAACGGTAACTACATTCAAATCATCTACTCGAATGCTCCAGAAGAAGTTGATTACACAGAACACGGCATTGATAACGCATTGGTTATCGATAATACCGGTATCTGGCGTGACCAGGCTGGCCTTGAGCGTCATTTGCAAGCGAAAGGTGCTGCGCGCGTATTGTTAACAGCTCCTGGTAAAGGCGATATCAAGAACATCGTTTATGGTATTAACGATGGCGATATCGAAGCAACTGATACTGTATTGTCAGCGGCGTCTTGTACTACCAACGCAATTACCCCTGTATTGAAAGTTATCAATGACGAGTATGGCATTGTTAACGGTCACGTTGAAACGATTCACTCGTATACCAACGATCAGAACTTGATTGATAACTATCACTCTGGTGATCGTCGTGGTCGTGCTGCAGCATTGAACATGGTTATTACGGAAACAGGTGCTGCTTCAGCGGTTGCTAAGGCGCTTCCTATTATGGAAGGTTTGTTAACGGGTAACGCGATTCGTGTTCCTACGCCAAACGTTTCTATGGCGATCTTATCTTTGAACTTGAAGAAAGATATTACTACGGAAGGGGTTAATGCTTACCTTCGTGAAATGTCTTTGCACTCTGAAGTTCAAAAGCAAATCGACTGGGTTAACTCCCCAGAAGTTGTATCTACCGATTTCGTGGGTAACTCTCATGCGGGTATCGTCGATGCGCAAGCAACGATTACTGCTGATAAGCGCGTTAACTTATATGTTTGGTATGATAACGAGTTCGGTTATAGCCGTCAGGTTGTGCGTATTGCGCAGCAGATGTGTGGTGTTTTCTATCCTACATATCCAGCGGCTAAATAATATCTATTCTCTTTAGGTGTTAATTATCTCGCTAAAAAAAGCCGTTGCCTTACCGCACCGGCTTTTTTTTGTCTAAGCTTTGTACAGTATGACGTTTCTATACATCGTAATGATATTAATCAAGGCTTTTATCCGCTTTTCAGTGGATAAATAGAATTGTCATCTTTATACTGAGCGCGATTTTTAACTTAATAAAAGTAGGCCAAGTGTTTGTTTCTAAATAAAAAATTATTTTCAGCTGTTTTGTACAATTTATAAACAACTTATAATAGGGTTTTAGATAGAACGATAGGCGGCAATAACTGTGGTTAGGCAAGGCGTATGATCAAAATAAAACAAGGTCTCGACTTACCCATCACTGGTACTCCCGAGCAATCGATTAGTCAAGGTAATGCAGTAACTGAAGTTGCTGTTGTTGGCCCTGACTATGTTGGTATGAAACCAACGATGGTTGTGAAAGAAGGCGATCGAGTCAAAAAAGGTCAGGTTCTTTTTACTGACAAGAAAACGGCTGGTGTTCAATATACTGCTCCTGCGAGTGGTGTGGTGAAGGCAATCAACCGTGGCGACCGACGTGTTTTTCTTTCTGTGGTAGTAGCGGTGGAAGGTAGTGAAGAAATTACTTTTCAAAGTTATTCAGCAGATAAGCTGAATGAAGTTAGCCGCGCTGATGTGCAGGCTAATTTGGTAGCGTCTGGTTTATGGACTGCGTTGCGTACGCGCCCATTCTCTAAAGCACCTGCACTCGATTCTGTGCCAGCATCTATTTTCGTAACCGCGATGGATACTAATCCATTGGCAGCTGATCCTGCGTTGGTTATTGCTGAGCAGGCGGATGCCTTTAAATCAGGTCTTCAAGTATTGAAGCGTTTAACTGAGGGCAAGCTTTTTGTATGTAAAGCCCCAGCTAGCAATATCCCAACAGCGGGTATTGAAACGACTGAAGAATTCTCAGGTCCGCATCCAGCGGGTTTGGCTGGTACCCATATTCATAACTTGGACGCGGCAAGTGCTGCTAAAACAGTTTGGAGCATTGGTTACCAAGATGTTATCGCGATTGGCCAGTTATTCACCACGGGTTCTTTGAACTGCGAGCGTGTAATTTCTTTGGCAGGCCCACAGGTGACTAAGCCGCGTTTAGTACGTACCTTAATGGGTGCTAGCTTAACTGAGCTAACGACTGGCGAACTAGCGGAAGGCGAAAATCGCATGGTTTCCGGTTCTGTATTCGGTGGTCGTACGGCAGTTGAAGGTTTGGCTTTCTTGGGTCGCTTCCATAATCAGGTAACTGTATTAGAGGAAGGCCGTGATCGTCCGCTTCTACATTATCTACGCCCTGGTTTCGAACGTTTCTCGGTTATGCCGATTTACATCTCTCGCTTCCTAAATAAAGCATTTAATTTCACCACCTCTACCAATGGTAGTGAGCGTGCGATGGTTCCAATCGGTACCTACGAGCGTGTTATGCCATTAGATATCTTACCAACACAATTGCTGCGTGCTTTGATTGTTGAAGATATGGAAGTGGCTGTGAATTTAGGCGCTTTAGAGTTAGACGAAGAAGATTTGGCTTTGTGTACTTATACCTGCCCAGGCAAGTATGAATACGGTCCTATCTTGCGTACTAACTTAACTCGCATCGAACAGGAGGGCTGATAAATGGGTCTACGTTCTATATTAGATAGCGCAGCTCCTCACTTCGAGAAGGGTGGTCGCTTTGAAAAATGGTATCCGCTGTATGAAGCATTGGATACTGGGTTATATTCGCCGCCGAATGTAACCAATAATACTGCGCACGTACGTGACGGTATCGATCTTAAACGTATCATGATTACAGTTTGGGTATGTACTTTCCCAGCTATGTTATTTGGTATGTACAATTTAGGCTTACAAGCCAATATCGCTATTGCTGGTGATGCAACTCTGATTGAAGGCTGGCGCGAATGCCTAGTTCAATTGCTAGGTGCAGGCCATGATGCAGGCAGTATCTGGGACAATATAGTCTTTGGTGCCGCATACTTCTTACCCGTCTATGCTGTCGTCTTTGTGGTTGGTGGTTTCTGGGAAGTACTTTTTGCGATGGTTCGTGGCCATGAAGTTAACGAAGGTTTCTTCGTAACGTCTGTGCTATTTGCTCTGATTCTTCCTCCTTCCATTCCTTTATGGCAGGTCGCTTTAGGTATTACCTTTGGTGTTGTTGTGGGTAAAGAGATCTTTGGTGGTACCGGTAAAAATTTCTTAAACCCAGCCTTAACAGGTCGTGCTTTCTTATTCTTCGCTTACCCAGCTCAGATGTCGGGTAACGCAGTATGGACTGCCGCTGACGGTGTATCGGGTGCAACACCTTTAGGTCTTGCTAACGAAGGCGGCATTCAGAGTATTCTTGATTCAGGTATTACTTGGATGGATGCCTTCATTGGTACGATTCAAGGTTCTGTGGGCGAAACTTCAACTATCGCGATCTTTATTGGTGGTGCTGTTCTACTTGTTATGGGGATTGCTTCTTGGCGTATCGTTGCTGGCGTAATGCTGGGCATGGTTGCAACATCTTTCATGTTCAACGCAATCGGTTCAGATACTAATCCTATGTTCGCATTGGATTGGACTTGGCACTTGGTATTAGGTGGTTTTGCCTTCGGTATGATCTTTATGGCAACCGACCCTGTATCGGCTTCTATGACAGACTTTGGTAAGTACTTCTTTGGTGCTTTGATTGGCTTCATGGTAGTGATGATTCGTGTCATCAACCCAGCGTTCCCAGAAGGTATGATGTTAGCGATCTTGTTTGCTAACTTATTCGCCCCGCTTATCGATCACTTTGTCGTGCAAGCGAATATTAAACGGAGAATGGCTCGTGGCTAGTAATAACGATTCAATTCAAAAAACACTATTGGTTGCCATTTTATTGTGTTTGTTTTGTTCAATTATTGTTGCAGGCGCAGCGGTTTCTTTGAAGCCATTGCAAATCGCTAACAAGCAATTAGATAAAAACAAAAATATCTTGGCAGCTGCAGGTCTTCTAGTAGAAGGTACGTCTATTGAAGAGCAGTTTAAGCAGATTACGACGCGTATTGTTAACTTGGAAACAAGTGCTTATGCGACGGATGCTGAACTGGCTGAAATTTCTGCGGCGGGTTTTAATCCTGAAGCATTTGATCAGAAAAAATCTTCAAAAAATCCAAAGCTATCTGCCAAGCTTGATGCTGCAAAAGATCTTGCTCAAATTAAGCGTCTTGAAAAATTTGCTGCTATCTACACGGTTGAAAACAACGGTGTAGTAGAGAAGATGGTTCTTCCTGTTCATGGTTATGGCCTTTGGTCTACCTTGTATGGCTTTGTTGCACTTGAGGGCGACTTAGAGACCATCGTTGGCTTAGGCTTTTACTCTCATGCTGAAACACCAGGCCTTGGTGGCGAGGTGGATAATCCATCTTGGAAAGCTCAGTGGGTTGGTAAAAAATTATATGATGCACAAGGTGAGTTAGCCATTCAGGTTGTTAAGGGCAAAGCTGCTCCTGGTGATGTGAATAGTGTTGATGGTTTATCCGGTGCAACCTTGACCAGTCGTGGTGTTTCTAATCTAGTTAATTTCTGGTTAGGTGATGACGCGTTCGGCAAGTTCTTGTCTGCAACTAAAGCTGGGGGTGCTTAATGTCTCTTAAATCTGTCATTACTGAACCGGTTTTTTCTCAAAACCCGATTGCAGTACAAATCTTAGGTGTATGTTCCGCGTTGGCGGTAACCACCAGTTTGCAAGTAACTTTGGTGATGTGTATTGCATTAACCTCAGTTACAGCCTGTTCTAACTTTGGTATTGCGTTAATTCGTAACCATATTCCAAACAGTATTCGTATTATCGTACAGATGATTATTATTGCCTCTCTGGTGATCGTGGTTGACCAGATTTTGAAAGCCTACGCTTACGAAATCAGTAAATCATTATCGGTTTTCGTTGGTTTGATCATTACTAACTGTATCGTTATGGGTCGTGCGGAAGCGTACGCCATGAAGAACGGTCCTGTGATGAGCTTCTTCGATGGTATTGGTAACGGTCTCGGCTATTCAGTGGTATTGATTGTTGTTGCAACCGTTCGTGAATTGTTTGGTGCGGGTAACCTAATGGGTTTCGAAGTACTGCCTCTAATCACTAACGGCGGCTGGTACCAGTCTAACGGTCTATTGTTATTGCCACCAAGTGCCTTCTTCATTATCGGTTTCTTCATCTGGGCTCTACGTAGCTGGAAGACGGAGCAGGTTGAGCAGCCAGACTTTAAGATCTTGCCTAACACAGTTAACTCGGAGAACCACTAATGGAACATTATATTAGTTTGTTCATCAAGGCTGTGTTCGTAGAGAACATGGCGTTAGCCTTCTTCTTGGGTATGTGTACCTTCTTAGCAATTTCTAAGAAGATTCAGACTTCCCTTGGTTTAGGTATTGCCGTAATCGTTGTATTAGCCATTACTGTGCCGATCAATAACCTTATTTATACCTATGTGCTGAAAGAAGGCGCTTGGGCTTGGATGGGTGCTGAATACGCATCGGTTGATCTAAGCTTCCTAGGTTTATTAACCTACATTGGTGTTATCGCGGCAATCGTGCAGATCTTGGAAATGTTCTTAGATAAGTACGTACCGGCACTGTATAGCGCTTTGGGTGTATTCCTACCGTTGATTACTGTGAACTGCGCCATCATGGGTGCGTCTTTGTTCATGGTAGAGCGTGATTACAATCTTGCAGAAAGTACCGTTTACGGTGTTGGTGCGGGTGTTGGTTGGGCGTTAGCTATTACAGCGCTTGCTGGTATTCGTGAAAAAATGAAATACAGCGACGTTCCAGCAGGACTTCAAGGCTTGGGCATTACCTTCTTCACAGTTGGTTTAATGTCTCTTGGCTTTATGTCGTTCTCTGGCGTTTCACTTTAAGGAGTAGTTACAGTGGATAAAGAGATCATCCTCGGCGTTGTGATGTTTACTGTCATCGTACTTTCTTTGGTGGCAATCATTTTAAGCGCCCGAGCTAAATTAGTTAGCTCTGGTAATGTAAAAATCGTAATCAATGGTGAAAAAACTGTTGAAACCGAAGCGGGCGGCAAGTTGTTACAAACACTTGCGGCTAACGAAGTCTTCCTATCATCTGCATGTGGTGGTGGTGGTACTTGTGCTCAGTGTAAGTGTAAAGTAACTGATGGTGGTGGCTCTATGCTACCAACAGAAGAATCTCACTTCACTAAGGGTGAAGCCCGTGAAGGCTGGCGCTTGTCTTGCCAGGTTCCTGTTAAGCAGGACATGGTAGTAGAAGTACCAGAAGAAGTATTTGGTGTTAAGAAGTGGGAAACGATCGTTGAATCGAACCCTAACATGGCTACCTTCATTAAAGAGCTGACTTTGCGTTTGCCTGAAGGTGAGATTGTTGACTTCCGCGCTGGTGGTTATGTTCAGCTGGAGTGCCCTCCGTTTGAGATTAATTTCTCTGACTTCGATATTGAAGAAGAATATCGTGGCGACTGGGAACACTTTAAGTTCTTCGACCATAAGTGCATAAACACTGAAGATACTATTCGTGCTTACTCTATGGCGAATTACCCAGAAGAGCAGGGCGTAGTGAAGTTCAATATTCGTATTGCAACTCCACCTCCAGGCACGACAGGTATTAACCCAGGTATCATGTCTTCTTACGTCTTCAACTTGAAGCCAGGCGACAAGGTGACTGTATACGGTCCATTTGGTGAATTCTTCGCTAAAGAAACCGATGCTGAGATGGTTTTCGTAGGTGGTGGTGCAGGTATGGCCCCAATGCGTTCGCACATCTTCGATCAGCTTAAGCGCTTGAAGAGTGATCGTAAGATCAGCTTCTGGTACGGTGCTCGTTCTTTGAAAGAGTTATTCTACAAAGAAGACTACGACGGTTTAGCGGCTGAGTTCCCGAACTTCGAGTGGCACGTGGCAATGTCTGACCCACAGCCAGAAGATAACTGGGAAGGTTTAACAGGTTTTATTCACAACGTATTGTTGGAGAATTACCTGAAAGATCACCCAGCGCCGGAAGATTGTGAGTTCTACATGTGTGGGCCACCTATCATGAACCAATCGGTTATCGCTATGCTGGAAGGCATGGGTGTTGAACCTGAGAACATCATGTTAGATGACTTTGGTTAATGGGAGCTTTGGTTAATCGTTAGTTTTAATTAACGAAAATCAAGTGCTCATAAAAAGCCGTATTAGAAACGATTCTAATGCGGCTTTTTTGTGCCTATTATTTTCATACTCTTAATTTTAAATAAGCTGGAGAGCAATCTAGGCTGCAGATGAGGAACTGAAATAGCGCGTCCAAGAGTGAGTGTTTCGTAAACTAATTACTTTTATTATAGAATCCTTTTTTGAAATTCTTTAAGTAGGTCTCATACTTACCATTATCTTTTATTTTTCTTAGTTGTTTATTGAAACGCAAAGATAAACTTTGACTGCCTTTTAAATTTCGAGGGAACAAAACGAAGCTCGAGTTATTAAGAAAAGCTTTAGGGTGGTAGGTGATTTGTTCTTGTTCTTCAACCGTTAGGTGTGATCTTAGCATCGCGTGGCCAACATTAACTTCAAATGGAAATATTTGTATGCGGTCATGTAGTAGCATTTTAAAGTTTTGTTGAGGTCGGATTACTCGATTTATAATTACCTCACCTGTTGCAAGAGCTTTGTTAAATTCAGGGCCATAACTGGATGCGTTAATACCTCCAATTTTAAATTCTTTTAAATCGGATATGGACTGCCAATCAAACGCCAGTGATTTTTTATGGAAAAAAACAAATCTTTCCGTTAATACCGTATCGCTATAAATGAAACTAACTTCCCTTTCTGGTTTATGCATCCAAACAGCTGTTGCTGAAAACATTCCTTTCGCCGTATCTGCGTAGGCTCTAGACCAAGGTTGGAATTCAAGAGTCGCTTCTATTCCAATATCTTTGAATATGTCGATAATTATGTGTGAAATTACGCCATTATGTTTCTGCCCTGGTGAAATATAGGGAGGCCATTCTCCAACGGCAATAGCGATTTTTTCTTGTGCTTGAATCGTTGAAGAAAATAGAATAAGAAATAAATGAAGTGCACCGACTGCAATTAATTTTGACAGGATAGACATTGAAAATACCTAGGGAACCTATGGATAGACGTATGCCTATTAATATTAGATTCAATTCGTCAGGTAATCAAATTGGCCTAGTATTTATGGGTAGATTGGTACCACCAATGGGGTTAAAGAATAATATTGGATAATATAACTGACGAGTTTTTATTAAATGATAGGACTTAGTTGAAATAGTGACGATTAAGATTGTACTGGTTATTTGATACTGCTTTAATCTGATTAAGTGCAATTAATGTACTGTAATAAATAATAAAAATAAAACCACTGTCAGGTATGAAAATGAAATCTTCTGTTATTAGAACCCCTTTTATAAAAACTCTTTTTAAAAAAAGATTGGGCTCAACGGCCTTGTTAGGAATTTTTACAGGTTTACTTGGGTTCTCTCAAGCTTCTATCGCGCACAATGATGCTGCTTATAGTCACGATTATCGTGCCGTAGCGTCTAACCCTAGCTGGATGGCTGGAGTAGATGGTACTAAACGAGTCAGTGAACTTTCTCTTCCGGGTACGCACGATACGATGTCTATTCGTGCGGGTGATGCGTGGCAAAATCAAACAATGACCTTAGCGCAGCAACTAGAGTCTGGTGTGCGTGTGTTTGATATGCGCACTCGTCATATCAATAACAGCTTCCGTATGCATCATGGGATTATCGCTCAAGATACCTACTTTAATGATGTGTTGAATGACATTAATAGTTTCTTAGCAGCGAACTCTTCAGAAACTGTTTTATTCCGCTTACGTTCTGAGCATACGTCAGAGAATAATTCTGAAAGCTATACACAAACATTGAACAAATACTTAGCCGCTAATGGTGCTAAACGCTGGATGCCGACCAGTTCAAATCCAACACTTAGTGAGATTCGTGGCAAGTTTGTAATATTACAAGAATTTTCGGGTTATGCCCCTGATGGCAAACCTTACGGGCTTTCCTATGGTGCGATTGATAAACAAGATGATTACGCTATGTCGACGAACTGGGCACTGTATGACAAGTGGACTGCTGTTAAAAACCATTTGAATAAATCTAAAAATGGCAATCGTAATACTCTCTATATGAATTACCTAAGTGGCGCGAATGGCTCTTTCCCTTATTTTGTTGTTAGTGGCCATTCTAGCCCAGGTACTTCAGCACCGCGTTTAGCAACAGGCCTTACAACCCCAGGCTGGAATAGCTCTTACCCAGACTTCCCACGTGTGAGCTGCTTTATTGGTATTTGCACGATTGCTTTTGAAGGCACCAATACCTTAACCGCAAACTATATCGCTAATTCTGCTTATGACTCAGGTGTGGCAGGTATGGTTATGACAGACTTTCCGGGTAAAGGCTTTATTGAAAATATCATTCGTTTGAACAACGTTGCTGACTATCGCGAGCTGCGTGATGCTCGTACGGGTAAGTGTTTAGATTTTGAAGGTGTTTCGCCGGCTAATGGTAAGAAAGCATTGCTTTGGGATTGTGCCAGTGTTGCTTGGCAGAAGTGGTCGTATGATGCGAATACGGGGCTATTACGTAATAAAGCCAATCCTGCTTATTGTTTAGATAATATGGGTCAGCCGTATTCTGGTGGTGGGCTTCATCTGTGGCAGTGTAATGCGTCTAATGTGAACCAGCAGTGGAGCTTTGTCGGTAACAACTTACGCCCGAAGGCGAATGGCTACATTTCTGTGGATGTGTATGGTCGTGATAACGGTTCGAAAGTAGGGCTTTGGTCTAATCATAGTGGGTCTAATCAAAAGTGGAGCTGGGGGAGTTAGTCGGTACATTATTGAATAATGGCCTCTATAGACCATGAAAAATTCAACTTGGTACGATAGTATTAAATAAGTAATGCTATCGTCCTCACCGCAGGAAGCATCTGAGGCAGCTCAACTTAACATAATAATAACGTTATTGAACGAGATGCAAAACATGATTAAAAATTCTACCAAACTGATCTTTGCAGCGGGCACCTTATTATTGTCTGCGGCGACTTGGGCTGAAAGCTATATTTATCTAACCAATAATACCAACCAAACCTTAGACCTAACGATTAACCAGCACGGTTCTGCATTGGTGAAAGGGGAGCACTGGCAGCAGCATGCGACCTCAGTGCCGCCATTAGGGACGGTTCGCTATTTAGAAACTAATCGAGATACTGGCATCAAATGGGGCAAGGATTATTATTTTGATACCACGGTAACGGCTGAAGATGGCAGCACGGCTATGCTGCAACAGAAGCTGAGCGGCACTTGGAATTTTAGTGATATCTGGCATGGCACACAACAGTCTCCTTGGTATGGTGATCGCAATATTCATTCGATAAAAAAAAACTTCGCTGGTGTAGATTCAACGATTGCCTTTAAGGCCGTATCAGCGCGTGCGAATGGTGATGACTATTACTATGTTATCCATCCAAAAGACGAAGAAGTAGTTCGAGGTACTAACAATAATTTTAATGTATTGGCTTATAACGTGTGGGCTTTATTACCAGGTTTGGTTTCTAAAAGTGTTAGTGAGCGACTAAACCTATTGAAAGATAAGTTAAATGGTTACGATGCCATTGTTTTTTCTGAACTGTTTGATAATAGGCGTCGTAGTACTTTTCTTAATGCGCTTAAGACGGAATCCCCTTATCAAACTAACGTTGTTGATCGTTCAGGTTCGATAGAAGATGGTGGCGTTTTGATCGTCAGTCGTTATCCGATTGCTAATGAATCTCAGATTGCTTTTAACGACTGTGACGCAGAAGACTGTATGTCGGCAAAAGGTGTGATTTACGCGAAAATTAATAAGGGCGGGAACCCTTACCATGTTTTTGGTAGTCATACTCAAGCGTGGACAGCGGATAAGAATCAAGCGACACGCTTGAATCAGTTTCAACAAATGCGTATTTTTATCGATAGCCGATCTATTAGCTCAGATGAACCTGTGATTATTGCCGGTGATTTAAACGTCGACAAAATTAACTTTCCACAAGAATACAATACGATGTTGAATGTATTGAATGCTGAGGAAGTTCCTCGTAATGGTGGTTATGCATATACCTACAATGGCTATGTGAATAACTGGACCGATGGCGCGCCTGAGAATTTAGATTATGTTTTATATTCTACTGCGCATCTTCAGCCTACGAGCTCTGAATCTAAAGTACTGACTCCCCGCAGCATTCATGCTGATGTATTTACTAAATACGACTTATCAGATCATTTTGCGATGGTGGGTAATTTAACGTTTGATATGCCCCTGTAATGAGTATTTAAATATATTGGAAAAGGCTACGTTTTGGTAAGCTTTGTTTATTCCTATAAACGTCGGCTGAATCGATTACGGTATTCAGTCGGCGTTAACCCTGTTTTCTTTTTAAATAAACGGCGAAAAGAACTCGCATCTTCGTAACCTATTCTATTCATCACGGTATCGACGTTAAAATCACTTTCTTCTAACATTTTTCTCGCACGCTCTATACGAACCGATTGCAGGTAAGTATTAGGTGGCATACCTAAAGCACTATTAAATCGTCTGATTAAAGTGCGCTGAGAAACATTGTGCTGTGTTGCCAAACCTTCAATACTCAATGAAAGCGTACAGTCTTGTTCGATATTCGCCTGAATCGTATTGACCATTTCATCTTGATGGGGTTTGGCAATACGCATTAATGAGTAAGACAGTTGACTGTCGCGGCGATAATCGATTACGAATGCTTTGGCAGTTTGCATAGCCGTTTCAAAATCGATACTGCGTTCAATAATATGCAATCCTAAATCAAACCATGCGATACCCCCGCCAGCGCAGAATATATTTTCATCACGAGTGATTAATTGGTCTGCTTTTAAAATGATTTGAGGAAAGCGTTGTTTGAATTCGGCTTCAAAACCCCAATGAGTAGTGGCTGATTTTCCATTTAAAATTCCTGCTTCTGCTAATAGAAAGTTTCCTGTGCAATTGCCCGCAATAGTCCAGCCCGCGTTATTGGCTTTATTCAGTAATCGAATCAATGCAGGGTTATTATTAAGAGCTTGCTGAATCGGTCCGCCGATTGTAGGTACTATCAGAATATTCGTCTCAGGCGTTAGCTTCGAACACTGTTTTTCTATAATACTTTCTACATCACTGAAACTGCAATGCGCTGCAAGTTGCAATCCATTAATGCATTGAATGTTTTTGCCTTGTTCACTGGCTAACTGCACATGAAAAGCCATTGCCGTATCTTGCTGCTGAATCCGATTCCAAGTCACACCTGCAAGAGCAAACAGATCGACCACTCCTGTGATTGCAGATGCGAGCGCTTGGTTAAACCCTAGAACATAAATATTAATCATTACTAAATGGCACTTTTGACTCTATTTGTGTCTATATTGACAATTCAAAGCGGTAAGCGCAAGCCTGATACTAGAGTCTAAGATTTCATCTAGGTATCCAGTAATGTCGAATTTGATTAATACGAAAGATTTAGAGTTTTTATTGTATGACGTTTTCCAAGCTGAGCAGTTGACCGAACTGCCTTTTTACCAAGACCATGATAAGACAACCTTTGATGGTGTTATTGCGACCTCTGCGAAAATCGCCACTGACTACTTTTTACCTCATAACGCCAAGGCTGATTCCAATGAGCCTCAATTTGATGGTGAATCTGTAACGACTATTCCAGAAGTGAAAGAGGCTTGGCAGCATTACTCGCAATCGGGCTTATTAGCGGCGCGTCACCGCTATAATGATGGCGGTATGCAGCTGCCTGCCATTATTCACACTGCCTGTGTGAGTTATTTCATGTCGGCAAATCCGTCGACTTCAGGTTATCCATTTTTAACCAGTGCGGCGGCGAATCTGATTAATGCCTTTGCATCAGATGAGCATAAGAAGAAGTATTTACCTGCGATGTTTGATGGTCGTTTTTCCGGCACAATGGCGATGACAGAGCCCGATGTGGGTTCGTCTTTAGGAGACCTCACCACAAAAGCGACTCCGCAAGACGATGGTAGCTTTCGTATCAAAGGCCAGAAAATGTATATCTCTGGCGGCGATCAAGACATTACTGAAAATATTATTCATTTGGTATTGGCGCGCATTGAAGGTGCACCCAGAGGAGCGAAGGGGATTTCATTATTCATCGTGCCGAAAATACTAACTCATGACGATGGCACGTTAGGTGAGCCTAATGATGTGAAGCTGGTAGGTCTACTACATAAAATGGGTTATCGCGGTACTACGAGTACGGTATTGCAGTTTGGCGAAAATAACCAGTGCCAAGGCTTTCTGATTGGCGAAGCTAATTATGGTTTGAAGTACATGTTTAAAATGATGAACGAAGCGCGTATCGGGGTTGGCACCGGCGCAGCGATGATTGGTTATCGCGGCTATTTGGAATCGCTAGATTACGCGAAAAACCGTCCGCAGGGCCGCTCGGTTGTGAGTAAGGATCCGAACAGTAAACCGTTAAATATCATCGAACATACTGATGTGAAACGCATGTTATTAGCGCAGAAGTGTTTTGTCGAAGGGTCTTTGGCCTTGTGCTTGTTAGCTGCACGTTTGGTTGATGAATCGGAAGTTGGTGGTGATGTTGATAGCGGTTTGTTGTTGGATTTATTAACCCCTGTGGTTAAATCGTTCCCTTCTTATTATGGCCCTAAAGCCAATGATCTGGCGATTCAGGTATTGGCTGGGGCAGGCTATACCAAGGATTATCCGGTTGAGCAGTGCTACCGCGATAACCGCTTAAATCCAATTCATGAAGGAACTCACGGTATTCAATCTTTGGATTTATTAGGGCGTAAGTTATGGCTGCATAACGGTAAGGGCCAGCAGTTATTATTGCAAAAAATTCAAAAAACACTTAATTCAGTAAAAGAAAAGTCAGCCAAAGTTAAGCAGCCTCTAGCGGAACTCGTCTCTGAATATCAAAAATTCCTCGATCTGTTTATTAAAACAACGATGACTCTAGGCGGTGCCTTGCAAAAAGGTGAAGTTGAAAAAGGCTTAGCTAACTCGGCCGTTTTCCTGGATATGATGGGCAAGATGGTGGTCGCTTGGTTATGGATTGAAATGGCCGATAAAGCGATTGAGACTTTTGGTGCCGATAATTCTGAAGGAAATGCCTCAGAAGAAAATCAAAAGTTTCTAGCGGGCAAGCTTCAAACAGCCCAGTATTTCATTCGTTGGGAATTACCGAAAGTCGAGCATCAAGCCAATTTACTGCAAGGCTTTGATGAGACTTGTATGTCAATGAAAGCCGATTGGTTTTAATCGTAAAAATCATTGAATTTAAAAATATGGATGCCGCTATGAGTGAAAAGTTAATTGTAGAAGTCAGTGATCACATTATGACGATCACCTTCAATCGCCCAGAAATGTACAACCCGCTTGATCCTGAAAGCTATTTCCTATTAGCCCAAGCTATGTATCGCTTGCAGCATGATGCTGAGCTGCGAGTCGCGGTTGTACAGGCCAATGGTAAGCATTTTAGCTCAGGTTTAGAGTTAGATAAGTGGGCGCCTATTTTTGCTAATGGCGAATACCCTGATTTACCGCCAGAGCACCTTGATCCTTATGGTAATAAAGGAGAGGTATTGACCAAACCTGTGATCATGGCTGTTCAGGGGATTTGTTATACTTCGGGGTTGGAGTTGTTATTGAATACTGATATTCGCATCGCGACGCCAGAAGCCCGCTTTGCTCAACTAGAAGTTCAACGTGGAATTTATCCATGTGGTGGTGGCACTGTCCGTTTGCCACGAGAAATAGGTTGGAGTAATGCTCAGCGTTATATTCTAACGGGTGATGAGTTCAGCGCTCAGCAAGCATTAGCGTGGGGGATGGTGCAAGAATTGGTCGAACATGATCAATTACATGAACACGCGCGCACAATTGCTAAGAAAATTGCCAAAGCGGCGCCGCTCGGAGTACAGGCCGCTTTGCGTTCCGCGAAAACCTGCCGTATTCACGGTCAAGAAGCTGCACTAAAAACGTTATTCGCAGATTTGCCTCAAGTAATGAAGAGTGACGATGCCAAAGAAGGCATCGCTTCGTTCCTACAAAGACGAGAGGCCAAATTCACTGGCAAGTAACCTTAGAAGGTAGCGTAAGAATTAACGACGTTCAATATTCACCCGAAGGCCTTTAGGCACTAAGGTGAATTCAAAGCTGTCTACGGTATTGTCTTCGCCATTATGATGGCTAAAAGTGTATTGTTTCAACACTGTGATGAGTGCAGACTTCATTTCAATAAAGGATAAAAGACGACCAGGGCATAGCCGAGCTCCTGCGCCAAACGGCATCAGCACTTTGCTATTGGTTCGTTTTTGTTCGCTACTGAGGTCTAGCCAGCGTTGAGGGTTAAACTGTTCTGGGTTCTCAAATAACTCTGGATTGGTGCTCTCATGATTTAGCAGCATAAAAATCAATGTGCCCGCAGGTATGTGATGACCTTCAATGATTTCATCTTGAATATTCTCCATATACATAAGCGGCGCGACTGGCATTAAGCGAATTGCTTCTTGAGCGGCAGCAAAGGTAAGAGGGAAGTCATCGAGCTGATCAAAGCTTAGAGTCTCGCTATTTAGTGCGTCATCAATCTCTTTTTGAATAGCCGTTTGGATTTCTGGATTGCTGGCTAGAAAGTGAATGGTCCAGGCCAGCGTATTGGCTGTGGTATCTTCACCCGCCAATAGAATAGTGATGGCATTGCCGAGTAATTCAGCCTCACTAAACTGGTCGCCTTCATCATTAGTGGCAATGATCATTGATTCTAAAATATTACTTGGCTCAGGATCTTGCGCCAATTTTATTTGGGCATTGGATATATAAGTCGATAAATGCAATTTTACTGTTTTAATCGCACTTTCAAACTCACGATCTTGTCTAAGTTTAAAGAAGCGCCAATAAGGGAAGGGACTTTTTAAGCGCTGATTGGTTATCGGGAATACCTTGTTTAAACTGTCTCTCAACTCGGATTCTTGATTACCTAGGCAGTCGGTATCTACCCCAAAGGCAAGTTTAGTTGTAATGTCAGTGGTGTAGTTTTTGAATATTGCTTGTATATCAACAGAGCGCTTCGTAGTTTTTGAGCTTGTCTCCAGAGAGAGAGCTTGATTCAGCCTTTTAGAGAATTTATCTAATATTGGATAGAAGGCTTTAATCTGCGCAGGCTTAAATGCGGGCATGATCAATTCACGATGGCGCTTCCATTTTTCACCTTCTGCGGAGAATACCCCTTCGATTCCCATTTCTGAAAATACGGTCTCAATCGCCGAATAACGTTTGAAGGCATCAGGCCGTCTTTTTAAACACTGCTGAACGGTATCTGGGTTGGATAGTATGATCGCATGCTGATTGGCTAAGCGAATTCTTGACAGAGAACCGTAGTTTTGGGCTGTGCCTTGCAGGAAAGAGTGTATTTTTTCTAGTTTAAAATCACTGAGATTACCTAGAAGAAAGCTGCCTTTTGGGCCAGGGATTTGCTTAAATAATCGATTATCTAAGGCTATTGGGCTATCAGTGGTCATTAAATATCCATTTTTAACAGTGATATGGCACTTAAGGTAACCTAGACTGAAGTAATAGTGAAATGGGTATAAGGAGTCATGAAACCGTAAAGTTAGACGAGAAAATGATCTGAAGCAGTATTTAATTTCGCGGAACAGATGTTCGCTGAAATAAAATCGGTTATCATGTATCCAGATATTACATGCTGGTATGATGGAGCATGCTTTTTAAGAGTCATTAATAATTAGGTTGTTTTATGAGTAGTAATACAGAGCAAAAGCCACCACTAAATTGGTTACCCGTGATTATGTTCTCGGTGAGTACCTTAATTTTATTAACCTTAGTGCCTTTGTACGGTTTCTTTTATGGTTACAATACGTCAGCGGTTGTCGCTTTTATTGCCATTACTTGGTTAACAGGGATGTCTATTACTGGGGGCTACCATCGCCTCTGGTCGCACAATGCTTATGAAGCTCACCCAGTATTGCGTGTTTGGTATGCATTGTGGGGCGCAACGGCGATGCAAAATACAATTCTTGATTGGTGTTCAGGTCACCGAGTACATCACAGGCACTGTGATGATGTAGATTTAGACCCATATTCTGCTAAGCGTGGCTTGTGGTTCTCTCATATGGGCTGGATGTTACGTAAATACCCAAGTGGCCAGGTAAATTTCGATAACGTTAAAAACCTAATGAATGACCCTATCGTTATGTGGCAATACAAGTATTACACCCCGATTACTTTAGGCATGAACTTCGGTATTCCGATTGTATTGGGCTTAATTTTTGGTGATGTCATCGGTATGTTGTTACTAGCGGGTGTGGCACGTTTAGTTGTGGCACATCACATTACTTTCTTTATTAACTCTATTGCTCATAAATGGGGCTCTCAGCCGTATACGGATGAGAATACTGCCCGTGATAATACCTTCTTTGCTTTTTTAACTCACGGTGAGGGTTATCATAATTACCACCACATATTCCAAACAGATTATCGTAATGGTATTCGTTGGTTCCATTGGGATCCGACCAAGTGGTTTATTAAGGCTTGCTCTTGGGTTGGGCTTACTAAGAATTTGAAGGTAGTACCTGATTTTAAAATTCAGCGCGCTAAAGTGAAAATGCAATTCAAACACGCTAACGAGCAGCTTGCAAAAGCCAGCAATAGCGATCAGTTTGCCGATAATATCGAACAGTGGAAGCTGACTTTAGAAAAAGAATATGATGACTTTAAAGTTCTTCTAAATGAATGGACTGAACTGCAAACGGGTAAATATCAAGAAACGTATAAGTCCCTACAAGAAAAATGGGAGGGTGGTGCTATTCAGACTCGCTTCAATGAGATTGAAATATGCTTAAGACAGCAGAATGTGCGCTTACAGCAATTTAATGCGCAGTTTTCTTTTGCTAAAGCCTAGCTCTTAGCAAGTAATATCGCCGATAAAACAGCCTCTTTTAAGAGGCTTTTTTATGCCTGCAGAAAAAGTTGGGCTAATTAAGGGTAGAGTTCTTCAATCGTTTTAAGGGGGGGCAGGGCGGCAGTGCTTTGTTGGTTTTCTATCAATAGCTCTTCGACCAGACCTTCTTGATGGAGCTGAATAAAAGACTGATCAAACTTTTGCTTTAATTCAACACAACTTGGCTTAGAGCAGAAGCCAAAGTAGGCGTATTCAGCTAATACATTTGTCTGAATGATTAGCTCTCCTTTTAACTCTTGTAGGTTGATGGCCAACTCTAACTCTGCAGCATAATCTAGCAGGACATCGGCTCTGTTATATTGAACCATTTTTACCATGCTGCCAATATCGGTATATTCCTCATAGCTCATCGGGTCGTTAAGTAGGCCATCCAAATCATAGCCGACTCGAGCGATGACTCTTAACTTATCAAAAGATTCTATGCCGCTAATGTGAGGCTGCTCCTTTCTTAGTGCTGCATCATATAAATCGACTTCGACGGGGTACTTAGAGAGTAGTGAATGATTGTATTCATTGGCCCAAATACCCAGCACAATATCTGCCTTTTGCTGTTTTATTGTGTATAGGGTGCGGGAATAAGGAAGGATTGAAAGTTTTAATTCATATTTAGGGCTAGGAAAGGCCATTCGTAACAGGTCTAGGTAGTAGCCTGAGCCGTCTTCAGATACAAAGTTCTCCCATGTATCTGAAACAACAATGATAGGCTCGGCTGCTTGTGCAGGTTGAAAGCCCAGTATAATCGATACTAATGTTATCAATAGTGGCGATTTAATTCTCATGCCTAGCTCTATTAGAATAGATAGCTTAAGTCTAGAAGTTGCTAATCATTAAGCCAGTTAGAAAGTAGGTTGAAATGAACACATTTCATAGGCAGACTAAAAATAATAAGGTATTAAGGCTAACTTTGTGCAAAAAATATTAATCAGTGCCTGCTTTCTATCGAATCCAGTTCGGTATGATGGCACAGCTTATGACATTGAAAATAAAGTAAGTTTGGAGGCGCTTTCTATTATCTCGCGTTGGCAGGAGCAAGGGAGATTGCTGGCTATTTGTCCAGAAATGAGTGGTGGCTTGCCTGTGCCAAGGCCAGCGGCTGAAATTATTCCAACTCAAGCGATGCAAGCTAAGAGAGTGCAAACTAAGAGAGTGCAAGTGAAGACGCAATCAGGAGTGGATGTCAGTAATGAGTTCATTAGAGGCGCCCAGAGTGCCTTGGCGTTGTGTCAGGCAGAGAATATTAAGCTGGCGGTGTTAACAGAATCGAGTCCGTCTTGCGGTAGTTCGTGGATATATGATGGTCAGTTTAGTAGGAATAAAATTTCTGGTGAAGGTGTAACAACAGCCTTGCTGAGAGAGCATGGGATTAAAGTTTTTAGTCAGTTTGAACTATCCGCGGCGGATCATTATTTAAAGAGTATGGATTGAAAATATGCAAAAGAAGTCATCATTTAAAGTCGCCTTGTTATCAGGTTTGGTATTTCCTGGATTTGGCTATTTAGCGATTAAGATGTACCGCAGAGCAGTATTAACTATTATTCCAGCGATCATATTTTTTATTGGTCTTGTTCAAATAAGCATGATGAAAGCTCAGGCATTGATGGATCTGTTAATCTCAGGAAAAGTCGCCCCTGACATGGTTTCTATGTTGGAGGCAATGCAAGGCATCTCTGGCCTTAATATGGGCTGGCAGGACTATGCAGGCTATGGCTTTATGCTTTGCTGGGGGATTAGTGTTTTTGATGGTATTCGGTTGGCTAAGACGAAGTTGCCTGAGTGAGAAAGAGTCTGTTTTTACTGACATTTATTCGCATTTTTAATTAGCTGAGCTATACATAACTAAAGTCGCAAGCGAGTTCCTTATGATAGCAACCCTGAGTTTTGTCCTTGCATTGCTATTACCTTTTTCGCTGTTCTATTCTCAAGTATGCAGTGCTAACCCTTCGGCAGACGAAATAGCAGCAGAAAATGCCAAAGTTATAAGAATCGCCAGAGGCAGTGGAGATTACCCCCCTTTAGAAATGGTGAGAGAAGGGGTTTTAACTGGGCTGCATATTGATATGATTCATTATGTTGCTAAAAAACTTAATGTTGAAGTTGAGTTTGTATCCTTACCCTGGAGTAGGGCGACTAAATATTTCTCTGAGGGAAAGGTGGATGCCATTTCATATTATGGTTTCACCAAGGAGAGGGAGGAATTCTCTTATTATCATGCTGATAATATTCTTTCTGAAACACGCTGGGTGCTCATCGCACTAGAAGAGCGTGCGCATGAATTCAAATTTGATCGTACTTTACAAGGATTAGATGATTACCTAATTGGAGTTCAGCTTGGGTATAGTCATGGTATGTATTTTGACGGTCTGCATCATATTGAGAGAGATATTGTGAAAGATGAATTTGTAATTGAAAGTATGTTGCAGAATCGCCGCCATGATATGGCGATGATGAGCTATCAAGAGTTTTTGGGGTTTAAGGATCGTGGGGATTTCAACGGTATTGTTGCATTGTCACCCGCTATTGATTCTGATCCTCAGTACTTGGCTTTTGCTAAGAAATTAGATGAAAACAAACAGCGTTCTGAATTAGCAAGGCTCTTTGCCGAAGAGTTTAAGAAATTTAAAGTTAGTAAGGAATATGAAGATCTTTTACAGTTTTATAACTTTAATAAATATCAATAATCATAACAATAATAATGCAGCTGGCGTGGGTTTAACCTAGTTCATTCGCCTTTCTATAATTGCCCTTATAATCAAAGATTCTATCCCTTATTCGCCAGTAATATTTCTGTTTTCTGGCGATAACGAAATTAGGATAGGGGAATATATTAGCAAATTTTAAGGCTTGCTCTATGCTGTCGATGTTGATTTTTTCTGCAGAGGCTAGCTTAATACTAAGGCGTTTTGAAAATAGATTGTTGAATGCCTTAGCTTGATTCGCTTTAGATAAGTCAAATGACTCATTTAGCTCGGCACCTTCTTCATCGTGGTAGGTTATTTTCAACTTCCCCTTATCTTCGCTTAGGCTAATGCCAGCACAACGAATAACTTTGGCATCTTTTAGTTGTAATGCTTTTTTAAGCATATCATCAGGGTCGACTAATACTTCTTTACAATGAATACAGGTTCGCGCTGCAATGTCATTCTCATCACCGCAATGAGGGCACTCTTTAAATACAAAGCGATAATTGCATTGATGCTCTTGTATTAGTGCTTGGCAGCGTCGTCCATAATGTTCAACTAGATGGCCATTATCATCAACGATGCCCCAGAATATATTAGGGAATTCACAGCTTGGGCAAATAACTTGTACAGGTTGACTTTGGCTATTAGGTTTTTTCTCTCCAACCTCGGGCTGATAAAGATCGAAATCATTGCCTGTATAATCAATCACTAAGCAATCTTTTTTGTTCTCACTTAGGCGAAGTCCACGACCTATTATTTGTTGATACAAGCTAACCGATTGCGTTGGGCGTAATATTGCAATCATATCGACATGAGGCGCATCAAAGCCTGTGGTTAATACAGATACATTAACAAGAAATTTAATCTCTTTCTTCTTAAAGGCAGTAATTAAATTATCACGTTCTATATTGTCTGTTGCTCCCGTAATTAAGGCACTATGCTGGCTGGGTAGGTAGCTGAAAACTTCTTTTGCATGATCAACTGTTGCTGCAAATATCATAATACCTTGACGTGAACTTCCTAGTTCAACTACTTGCTCAACGATACCTTGGGTAACTCTGTGGTGTTTGGCTAATAATTCATTAACTTCTTTTTGATTATATTCACCGCTGGCATTTTCTTGCAAGCTGCCAAAATCATAATGTTCAATTGTTGCATCAACTAATTTAGGCTCAGTCAGGTATTGTCGTTTGATTAAATATCGCAGAGGTAATTCATAGATGCAGTGTTCAAAAGGGCGATCCTGTTCGCTGCGAACGATGCCGCGATAATGTTTTCGATATATCCAGCCCATACCTAAACGATAGGGTGTTGCTGTTAAGCCTAATAGTTTTACATCAGGGTTTATGCGAGTTAATTGCTGAATGATTTGCTGGTATTGATTGCTTGCTGCTTCGCCTTCAATCGCTAGGTTCACGCGGTGACATTCATCGATAATAATTAATGAATACTGATCAGAGAAGTCATCTAGGTTACGCGCCGCAGATTGTATACTGGCAAAGGTTATTTGATATTGAGTATTTTTTTGTTTTAAACCAGCGGAGTAAATACCAGCAGTCACTCCATAGCTTTGGTACTTTTGATGATTTTGTTCAACCAATTCTTTGACGTGGGTTAATACTAGGATCTTGCGCTGGGCGAGACGTGCAAGTTCGGCAATGACTAGGCTTTTTCCAGAGCCAGTAGGTAATACAATGACGGCAGATTCATTACTTTGGCGAAAATGTTTCAGCGTCGCAGAAACGGCTTCTTGTTGGTAATCTCGTAGTTGGAAGTGTGCCACGTTGCTTGCTATGCCTTAAAAATTTCAGGGAATAATAGGCTGGTGCCACATTATAGCAAAGTGCCTAAGCTGCTAAAAAAGCAACTTAGGCTTAAATAATGAAGCAGCTATGAAAAGATCCAGGCTTCCCAGCTGTGGATTCTCATAACCAGACCACGGACAAATTTAATCGCTGGGCCATCAGTTGTGAAAATGCTTGCCGTCGCATCGGTACCAATGGGTAATACTAAATCCTTGGCTCGTGCATCTGTGATTTTTAGCATTACCAATACACGCCCAGGTGGGCGGTCATAAGCGCCTAACATTAACTGACCACTAGCAGAAACCACACCTTCGCCTAATGCAGGGACAACGCGCATAACTTTAGCGGCGAAAACATGGCCTGGAGCTGCAGTGATGGCAATTTCCGCTTCCTCACCATCTTTCATGCGTTGAAGCACCTGCTGAGGGAAAGATCCTACCCAGGCTTGTTCGTTATGAACGAAGACCATTAGCTGGCTGAATGCCATCGGCATTACAAACTGTCCTTGTCGGATAACGAGTTGTGTGACCATACCATCTGCGGGAGCTACGATTGTACAGTTCTTTAGATTGAACTTTGCCTCATCAAGTTGTGCTTCTAGTTTCGCAACTTCAGATTGATATTGTTGACGATCGTAAGCCGAACCTAAATTCTTGGACTCTAGTGTCTCTGTTTGCTCAAGGCGAATTTTCGCTAAGGAAAGTTCAGCTTTTGCCTTTTTAACTCTTGCTTGGTAGATCGTATCGTCAATTCGCAGTAGCACATCACCTTTTTTTAACGGTACATTCGGCTTTGCAAGTATTTCCGTCACAGTCCCCTGAACCTGAGCGATAATTGCTGTAGCAGGTGATGTTAAACGTACATCTTTTGCCACAGGGGCATGCATATTTAAAAAGAGAAAGCCGAAGGCAAGACCAACAATAGGAATAAATACAGCAGTTACGATGGTGTAGTCATTGATTGGCACTAATTTAAATTTTTTGAATACTAGCCAAAGAATTAGACCGTATATAGCCGTTGTAATCTCAAACATAATTAAGCTTTCCCTGCTGCTGATATCGTTTTTACAGTAGCGATCTCTGCTTCGAGTGCTTCAATACGCGCTAGTAACTCATGGTTTGGGGTATTGGATAGCTCCACTGCCAGTTTTTTATCAGGCATAATTGCCCAAAGGTAAACCAGCGGCCAAAGTGCATGCAAGGTAAAGACACTTAACCAGCAGGCTACGTGAATGGCACTTTTATGTGGATGGTTATTATTTTCAGCAATTTGGTGAGGGATGCCATGTAGCCAAACCAGGCCGTAAATCAGCATGGTTAGACCCAGTAATAAAATCCCTAGAGCCAGATACTCAAAGCCAGTTGTCATTGTATTCTCCATAAATAACAGGCGTACGTTCCTCGTACGCGGCAATAATACTGTTGTGAATTATAAAAATCAAAACAAAGAGTATTGCATCGAGTCTGGTTTTTCAAATTGAGAGGGCTGTGGCGTGTTTTTTGATGAAGCTATCGTTGTTAATAGAAATTTAGCTGATAAAGATGATTTTCATCAGCTAAGGGTGAGGAGTAAGAATTATGATGCTTTGTTTTGATAGACCGTCGTTTTATTGCTGCCATTCTTTTGAGCGTGAACTAATGCCTTATTGGCTGCGCTTAGCCACTTTTTATCAGAGTCAAAAGTTGAGCTAAATTCAGCGACCCCAGAGCTGATAGTGAATTGAAATTCAGTTTCATCCAGGGTGACAACGGTGCCCGCAATTTGTTTACGCAGTCGCTCGGCAAAATTAATTGCGGCTTTAGCATCCGTATCGACTAATAATATTGCAAACTGCTCACCGCTGATGCGTCCCGTGATATCAGTTTCTCTGGCTGTTTGTTTTAGTGCTGAGGCAACGGTGCGTAAGACTTCATCACCCGCTTGATGGGACCGCTGACTATTGAGTTTGTCGAATTCATCAATTTCAAATAGCACAAGGCTGCAAGCGCTTTTAGAGCGAAAACTGCGTTTATATTCGCGAGTGAACTCTTCTTGCCAAAAACTGGTATTTAATAGTTCTGTTAAACCATCAATTTTGCTTAGGTATGTGAGGTTGTTATTAGCTTTAGTCAGATCTTCTCGGTTGATTGCAACGTCGGTTACATCATAAACAATCAAACAAATATGTTTTACGCTGCCATCGATGGATTCTAATGGAATGATACTGCTATTTTGATACATATAAGGAGCTCGACCTGTAATGGGTCGATAATTTTTGAACTTGAATAAATAGGGTCTTTGTTCCCAAATGGTAAAGGTTCGAGTCTTTAGCTCAAAAACAGGCTCGGCTTTTTGGCGAAACCAGGTTTCTGGAATATCGGGGAAGGAATCAAATAGCGGTTTATCATGAACCTCGTCTGGGCGCAGGCCACTATGGTTTTCCATAAAACCGTTCCATAACTGTATTTTATATTCGCGATCTAAAATCACTAAGCCAACATCGATATTCTGCAATACATCCATTAACCAATGCATTTCAGTGAATTCTAAACTTTCTTTGCTCATGGGCTAATAACTGCCTTAGTCTAATAAATAATCGACTTGCTGATTGATTTTGGCGACAGAGTCTTCAGTAAATAATAGGAGTAAGTCACAGTTAATATTCAGATTTTCAATTTCATAATGAATTTCTATCGCTAGGGTTTGCGACCATTGATGATTGCCCGATTTTACTAGGTCATCAACATGGCAATGTTGGCCTAAAACGACAGGATGGCCTTGGTTAAAATGCAGCTCTAACTGTTCGCCTATGCCGTGTAAACAAGCACCAATTAATACCGAACTCACATCCATCAATAGTTCTAGTTCACCATGGCGATCGAGAGGGCCTTTGTATTTCATTAGCTGGGCAAGGTCAGCAAAACTGGCGTCATTAAAAACGAGTAAAGCTTCCCCTGCGATACCAGAGCCAATAAACCCTTGGCATACAGCAGAAACATCATCGCTAGTATTAGCGCCCGCGAGGGCCATATGCAGTTCACTGGCGCTAATCATATTAACTTTCGGAATGGGTAAAATGACGTACACATTTAATAAGCGGGCTAGCCTATCTGCCGCCTGTCCCATGGCTACGTTAGTTATTTCCTGATAACAATCACGTTGATCTTCTGTTAAATCTACAAGCATTCGCGAGGCTCCCATCGTCTACACGTCAGACAAAATGCCGAACTCAGTCAGTATCTGAGCGGCTTTTGTCTTATCGATAGGTTTTTTGACAAACGCCATAGCGCCAAGTTTTTTAACTCGCTCTTGCGCGTCAGGCTGAATATCACCAGAAACAACAATTACCATTGCGGGTAAGTCCTCCTTGCGGATAGCTTCTAATACCCCGTAGCCATCCATTTCTGGCATGGTGAGGTCAAGGAAAACAACTTCCCCTTTACCTTGGCGAATGGCTTCGACACCTTCTAAACCATTGCCTGCAAAGGTAACTTCAACGTCCCAGCCATCGGGCAGGGCGCGTTTCATTTGTTTGCGAGCAAAGCTTGAATCGTCACAAATTAAGACAGGAAGAGCCATAATGTCGGGTTTCTCTTTCAAATTACTCTCTTAAGTAAAGACGCATAAATGAGATATCTCAAGGCGAAAATGGTGAGAATGTTTATGGAAATGTTGAGGCTTTAAACAATAGGAGTGACATCTAGGCTTTATCAGTTAAAATGCGCCACTTAACTATAATGTGCAGTATAGAGTCCGCCGTAATGATCTTTGAAATCCTACGTTCAGTAATTCTGAATAAAGTTAATCAACGCAAAAAAACAGTCACGCCTAAGCCTTTTATGGCCCCTGTTCGTCGCCGTTTTAGAGTGGGGTTGAGAGATATTGATTTCAATATGCACGTCAATAATTCGCGTTATATGGTCTTTATGGAGCGTGCGCGCTGGGATCATCCGGTGCAGACAAATACTTGGGATGTGATGTTAAGAAGGAAGTTGAACTTCATTGTTGCCGGTATTGAAATGGGTTATATCCGTGAAATTCGCTTGGGTAAAACGTTTGAAGTCGAAACGCGTTACCTTGGTTGGGATGAAAAGTATTTCTATTTAGAGCAGCGTTTCATTGCCGATGACAAAATTCACGCTTATGGTTTGGTTAAGGCGATCTTCTTACAGCAAGGTAAAAAAACCGACCCTGATCAAGTCGCCAGTACTCTGGGTATCAGTCTAGCCTCAGACCCTCTGCCAGAGCACATGACGCTATGGAAGAATCTGAGTATTGCTAAGCGTAACTACTCGTCAGGTACCTAATATTTAGGTGCCTAGTACGTCCTCGATTAGCCGCTTATCGATAGAGCGGCTGTAAATCTTGCTTATCCGTTTTTTTATCAGCCCCTTTCTTCTTAATTGCTTGGCTTAAGCTATTCCACAAGACTTGGCCATTAAAGGCACTGTTTGTTGCCCCTTGATATAGGAAGCTATCCAACTCGTTAATTGCGTTGGTTAAGGCAATATCTCTGAACTTTAGGCTTAGCTGATCTAGACTGCCAAGCTGATACTCTTGTTGTGCCCAATCTTTTAAATGTTGGCGAATGCCATGGGCATCGTTATTTTGGCAGGCTTTCTTTAGCAGTTTCAAATGCTGATTCGGTTTGCCTGTAGCGACTTTATCGATACTGGCAGGAGCATTTTTACGCCATAAAAAGAAGGCAGTAATCATATTGCTGATCAATAATAGCAATGTGGTAACTAACCAGAGAGTCGATTGGTTAGGGGCTACTGCGTTAGCAGCTTGATCACCATTAGTAGTTATTTTATTTTGGCTACTTGATGTCTTTGTTCCTTGGCTTGCAGCGGCAACTTGAATGGTTTGCGCAGGCAGTACCGCATACTCTAACTTGTTTTTTTCTAAGTTCCACCAAGGAATGCGCACTTCTGGAATCAATATGCGTCCACTTTTAGTAGGGACGATGGCTAACGATTGCTGAGACGAGCCTTGAATGCCCAGGTTATCACTTTGGTCATTATATTCAGATTGATCTGGGTAATACTTTAAGCCTTCAACAATCGGTAAAGTCATCGTTGGTAACTGACTGCCCGATAATCCATGAGCCTTAATAACGATAGTGCGAGTAACAGGTTCACCGACTTGCCACTCATCGTTGGGCTTGCTCCAGCGGTCTTCAATAACTATTTTATTACTGGGCAGCCAAGATGCTTGCGGGTAACTTGCAGGTCTTGCTTTAACTTGAATGCGAGTAGCTTCAGCAGTAACCGAAACAGGGCGTCCACGGCTCCAGCGATTATAAGAGTTGACTACATTGGCGCTGAATTTTTGCCCAGGAATAATCATCTCACCACTGTCTTCAGCAAAAATAGCGTATCGACGTTCATAAACTCCCATACGCTGACCACTTACTGTGGTGGTATATTGGCGAACTTCACCCAGAGGAATCACAAGGGCATTGGAAACTTTTAATTCTGATAGCGTCGGCTCTTCATGAGTCACTGTATAAAATAGTTTTTCGGTATATAAAACCTGTCCTTGTACGTAGGTGTTCTTGGTATCAAGTTCTATATCAAAGAAAAATTCTTTAGCAATTTGCTCTTTAACTGAGTTGGGTAAGGTTTTGACTGATACTTTTATTTCTTGGCTTTGTTGACCATCAAAAAAGACTGGTGGAATAACAAGCTCACCGGTTCTTAAGGGGGATAAAACCAAGGTCCATTCTGTATAAGAAACCGTTTTACCATTCATTGAACGAAATTGATTAGCTCGTTGTTGATTGATAATGCGGAAGTCTTTCTTTAATACAGTTAAATCTGGTTGGCCGTATCCTACTTGCTCGTCATAGCGTAGAAATAATCGAAAGCTATCATTTTCGGTTATTTGTTTACGATCAACATTTGCCGTTAGCGTGCCTGCGAAAGCGTTGCTGGTTAAAGATAGTAATCCCAGTGCTGTAACTATCGAAAATAATAATGATGTGAGTGCTCTTTTTATTACGAGACGTTTTTTTACGGGACTGGTTACCATGAGACTTCTCCTTCGTCTTGATGTTCGCGTTGCTTGTACTGATATAAAAATTTACGTTTTAACAAACCGCCAGGATCGTCGGGAATGCGGTTAAGCCATTGTTCTAATGCTTGCTTCTCTTCATCAGATAATTCATCCGCTGGGTTCGCAGCGCCAGGGCCTTGCTGACCTTCTTCTGCTGCATCTTCCTCAGCTTTAGCGGCTTCGGCTTCTTTTTCTTCATCAGACTGTTTATCGGATTCGTTTTCGTCTGCTTCTTGCTCATCTGAATCTTTTTCATCAGAGCTTTGATCATCAGAGTCTTGTTCTGATTCATCTTGCTGATCAGAACTATCCTCTTGCTCAGATTCACTGTCTTTTGATTCGTTATCTTTTGACTCGCTGTCTTGCGATTCGTCACTTTTTGAATCGTCGTCTGACTTTTCATCTTCTGAATCTTGGTCTTGATCCTGATTTTGTTGGTCTTGCTCTTCTTGCTGTTCTAATAATTTTTCAGCTAAGGCTTTATTAGCATGAGCATCATCAAATTTTATATTTAACTCCAGCGCTTTTTCGTAATCTTTAATCGCTTTTTCAAGTTCGCCACTTTGAGCGAGGGCATTGCCGCGATTAAAATGACTGACCGCTTGTTGCTCTGGAGAATCTTCAGGATTAATAACGAAGTTCTCTGCAGCTTGTTTATAGTCCTGTGCGCGATACAGGCTGCTGGCTTTCCAATCTTTGTCTTCAAATAATTCAGCGGCCTTAGCAGGATCTTGAGCCAATGCTTTTTGTCCTTGCTGATCTTTTGTTTGCCAAGCATCATCCCAAAGACTTGCATAGCTGTGTTCGGGCTGCAGGGTGATCATTAATAGCAAAGAAAGCATCCAGCCACGACGAAATGAAAATGCAGCAATCACTATCAGAATAAAAATCAACCAATAACCTTGATCAGCCCACAGATCAAACTGACGTTCTAAAGGTTTATGGTTTTCATTAAATGGGGTATTAGTTTCTAAATCCTCTAATGCGCCATCAATGTTTAATAAGTAGTGCCAATCACTGTCATCAAAACTCATTTGGTGCCAGCGAATGCCTAATTCATTAGCGAGCAGTTTGATAAGGTCAAGATCGAGTTTGGGTAAAACAATATTACCCGATTTATCACGCTTGAAACCTTTGCCTTGCATTGCGATAGGGGCGCCTTCCTCAGTACCTAATGTCAGTACAGAAAGTCGCTGTGCTTGATCGCCTAGAGCATCTTTAATGCGGCCAAGATCTTTTTTCTGAATGCCATCGGTAACCAATAAAAAATTGGCTTTTGTTAAGCCTGCATCCGTAATGAGTTTTTTGGCGAGTATTAATGCTTTATCTGGGCGACTGCCCATCGATGGCATTATAAAGGGGGAAAGGGCAGGGACTAAGTTAATAGCGGTATCGGCATCATCGGTTAGTGGCGTTACTGTATAAGCATCACCTGCATAAACCACGAGTGCGGTTAAACCTTCTTTACGGTGTTTTAAAATATCAATTATTTTTTGGCGCGCGCGAGTTGCACGGTCTGGATTTACATCCTGAGCTGCCATCGATAATGACATGTCCAGGACAACAACAAGAGCATCGTCTTTTTTGAGTACGGGCTGTGGTAACTGCTGCCAAGTTGGCCCTGCTAACGCAATACTGGCGATAATCCAAGCTAACAAAATAAACCATAATGGCCAGCGTGATTGCTCGCTAGGCATTTGATCTAATACGTGTGGCATTAGTGCTTTATCAATAATGCCATTCCAGCGTGCAGAGGCAAGTTGACGTTTTAATAAAAAAACAAATAATAATATTGCTGGAATTAATGCCAGCAACCAAGAAGGGCGAATGAGGTGAAACTGCGAGAGAAATAATTCCATACTTATGATTTTCTCGTCAAAGTTTTAATTAAGTAAGCAAGGTAGCGAAATAAACCAAGCGCTTGGAGTGCTATCAAAAAACTAATTGCTAAAGCAATAGCAAGAGGCCAATAATAAATGTTAATCTGTGGGCGAAAAACCTCAGGATCTTTTTCTGTCGGTTCCAGCTGATCAATCATGTCGTAAATTTGTTCTAGTTCTTTACTGTCTCGTGCGCGGAAGTAATGACCACCGGTAATTTCAGCCATTTTTTTCAGGCTTTCTTCATCTAAATCGCGCGAGGGGTTAACTTGGCGAGAGCCAAAAAAACTGGAAACTTCCATTGAGTCAGCACCTAACCCAATTGTGTAAATTTTCACGTTGCTTTGCTGGGCCAACTCCGCCGCTTTTAAGGGCTTAACAGCACCTGCTGTGTTGGCACCATCAGTTAATAATATCACTACACGACTTTGCTCTGGGTGAGACTGTAAGCGTTTTATGGTAAGACCTATGGCATCACCAATGGCTGTTTTTTTTCCTGCAAGGCCAATCTGAGCTTCGTTCATTAAAGTTTGTACTGTCTGCCAGTCAAACGTTAACGGTGTTTGTAAATACGCCTGACTGCCGAACAAAACGAGACCTAGGCGATCACCTTGGCGCTGACTAATAAAATCGTTGAGTACTTTTTTAACCGTAAATAATCGATTGACGGGTTTACCTTTCCATTGCATATCCTCAATACTCATACTGCCAGATAAATCGACGGCAAGCATAAGGTCGCGTCCAGACGTAGGCAGTTCAACGGTATCACCGAGAATGTGAGGGCGAGCAATTGCGGTTAATAGCGCCAGCCATAATAGTCCCGGCAAAATCATCGATGGCCAAGAACGTTCTGTTTTAATGTGAGCTGCATTTGACGACGTTCGCCATAACGAAAGATTAGGTACCTTTAATGCCGCTTCTTGACGCTTAACATTAGGCAATAACCAAAAAATAAGCAGTGGAAGGGGGAGAAGGTAAAAAGCTAAAGGCCAATGCCAATCAATCATTTGAACTTCCTACATTGCCAATGTTTTTTTTAACTTTCGTTGTCTTTATAGTTGTTGGTGTGACTGAGAACTTATCACGGAGGTCTTGCTGCGATAATTCTTTTCTCAGTTTTGTTGGTTTGTTGTGTTTCAGCCAACTACTGCATGCTTGGTGTAATGCTTGGGCATCAAACTGGCAGTGCGGTTGATAGATGCCTTGGCTAATCGCATTTGCAAGCTCGGCATCAAAAAACGTTTTGTGGCTATGGCGAATAAGAAAATTGGTCCATGCTGCCCCCGATAAGCTGACAGCTGCGGGGTACTTTTCTAAACAGAAACGCTTAAGGATCTGATTGCTTTGCTGCAAAAATACTTGGGCATTATTATTTTCTTTAAAATGTTCGTATTGATGATTTAATAGAGTTAATGCCGCTCTTTTTGTCGCGTTCCTTTTCCACTCTTGATACCAAGCATATAAGCCAATGATTATAGCCCCTATGATGACGGTTAATAGCCACCACCAACCAAAGGCTATTGGCCACTCGGTTATTGCATTAGGCAGGTGGATGTCTTTCAGTTGTGATATGTCAGGGGCTTGGTTAGGCATTATTTATTCCCCTTGCTCATAGCAGATTGGCTTAAACCTAAGCCGGTGCGTAAATCAGCAATAATGTCACCTTGGGCTTGTAAGCTAATTAACGGAATGCCTAGTTTTAAGGTTCGTTGTTTCAAATCATCTTGGCGTCGCTGAAATGCATGCTGATGCGCGACTCCTTGAGATTTGGAGTAGCATTCTAATTGCAAGACTGTTTGGCCATCGGTTAGCGGATAGCTACCGAGCGGTAATATGTTCTTTTCAAACGCATCAAATATATTCAGCGCAACCACGTCGTTACTTTTGCTAATTTTATGTAATTGACGTTCACAATCTTGATCGAAGTCTTGCCAATCAGAAATAAAATAAATCGTACTGCCTGGTCGGGTTACTTGGCGCACATGGCGGCACATATCGGCTAGGCGACTGGTATATTTCGATTTCTTTTCTATGGGTTCTTGCTGTTGGTTGAACTCTGCAAGCTCATGCAGAACATGCATAACTTGTTTGCGCCCTGGCTTAGGTCGAACATCTATTTCGCGGGAATTATCAAATAATAAAGCGCCAATGCGGTCACCATTATTCAATGCTGACCAAGAAAATAAGCTGGCAAGGTCTGCGGCCAATACGGATTTAAAAGCGTATTGAGTACCGAAGAACATGCTCGAGCGTAAATCACAGACAATCATGATAGGGCGTTCACGCTCTTCATGGAAAACCTTGATATGCGGTTTTTGCTGTCGCGCGGTAACACGCCAATCCATTGCTCGAATATCATCTCCGGGCTGATAGCTACGAACTTCAGAAAAGTCGACCCCACGGCCACGTAAGTTCGAGGTATGAACCCCAGCCATGTCATTCAAAACTTTCTTTTGCTTATGAATAGGCAAAAGATTTGCAAGGTGGCGCATGCCCACCAAGTTTGCACTTTGAATTTCAGCGCCAGAGGATAAAGCTTTAGACTGCTCCATAAATCTGATCCTTTTTTAATTGACCAGAAATTAGGCGAGAGGCACACGGTTGATTAATTCATCGATGACCTTGTCTGGGGTCATGCCACTGGCCTCGGCTTCGAAGCTTAATAGAATACGGTGACGTAATACATCATGAGCAATAGCTTGCACGTCATCTGGACTAACGAAATCACGACCATTCAACCAAGCGTGGGCACGAGCACAACGTTCTAACGCAATTGTGCCTCGAGGGCTGGCGCCATAATCAATCCAATCAGCAATGTCGTCGCCATAATGCTTCGGCTCTCGAGTTGCCATTACTAGTTGCACGATATATTTTTCTACTGAATCACTTAAATGCAAGTTTAAGGTTTCTTGGCGTGCAGTAAAGATATCATCCTGACTCATGGATTCGCCTTTTTCTGGCGCTTGATCCATTGCTTCACCGCGTACTAGGCGCAAAATTTTCTGTTCGGATTCAGCGTTAGGGTAACCAATAACAACATGCATCAAAAAACGGTCAAGCTGAGCTTCGGGCAGCGGGTAGGTGCCTTCTTGTTCAATTGGGTTTTGTGTTGCCATTACCAAGAAAAGCTTTTCTAGCTTCATGGTATTGCCGCCCACAGAAACTTGGCGCTCGCCCATCGCTTCTAACAAGGCACTTTGAACTTTTGCAGGGGCACGGTTAATTTCATCGGCTAAAATTAAGTTATGAAAAACAGGGCCGTGTTGAAATTTAAATGTCCCTTCTTCTGGGCGGTAAATTTCAGTACCAGTAATATCCCCAGGTAATAAATCAGGGGTGAACTGAATACGTTTGAAATCCCCTTCGATGTGATCGGCCAAGGCATTAATGGCTTTTGTTTTTGCCAAACCTGGTGCACCTTCTACTAAAAGGTGTCCGTCAGCCAATAAAGCGATCAATAAACGATCAATAAGGTGGTGTTGGCCAATGATGTTGGCGCTCAATGCTTGCTTTAGCTGTTTGAATCCCTGCTGCATCTTGCTGCTCACTCTATATTCGATGTAATTATTTGATTTCACACAGATTTTATTGAATGAAATGCTAACGTCAATGGTTCAGAGAACCTTTTTCAAATAAAAGTTCGTATCTTCACGTTACTTTACATAGTTGGGCTATGTGCTTGAACTGAAAAAGGTTAAGAATTAACAGATTGTTATGTGATAAATCAAAGGTTATTAGAAAACTTTGGTCTAAGCTGACAGTAAGGAACATTCTATAAGAATCAGTAGGAATAGCTCATATGAGTACCAGCAAGCCAATAACTAAACTGGATTTGACCGCTCTGAATCGTTTGATTGATGACAGAAATGATAAGGCGCAGGCGCAGCGAATTAAATTATTCGCTGAACTCTATTATGCCGAAGCCCCAGTCGAAGATCTAAATAAGCGCAACCCAGAAGACTTATACGGTGCGACGGTTTCTTGCTGGTTATTTATTCAAGAGAATAATATTGGTCAGCCGAAAGTACGGGTTTTTAACCCCGATTTCGAAGCTCACGGCTGGCAATCAACCCATACAGTGATTGAAGTACTGGCTAAAGAAATGCCATTTTTAATCGATTCTGTCCGTCTTGAACTTAATCGCCGACAGATGTCGATTCATGCTATTAATTCTTGTGTCGCCCATTTAGAGCGTGATGCTAAGCACAAAAAGAAAGACAGTTCGCCGTTATTTGAATCGTCTGCTAAAAGCCAAGCGGAAGCGATAATTTATATTGAAGTTGATCGTCATACCGAAAGTGACATGCTTGATGATCTGTCTAAAAGTTTGATCAGTATCCTGAGCGAAGTTTCTCATTGTGTAGAAGACTTTTCTCAGCTGACAGCAAAGGTTGATCTAGTCTCTAAAGAGTTGGGTGGACTGCCGTGTGATAAACCGAAGAAAGAAATTAAAGAAGCTCAGGATTTCCTTTCTTGGTTAGCTAATGACCACTTTACGTTCTTGGGTTGTGATGAATTCACCATAGAAAGAAATGGTGATAAAACCTTTATTGTACGTGGTGAAAATCATGACTTAGGCATCTTTCGTTTTCATAAAGCAGAAACTGATCGCCGCATGTTGGAAGAGCTGCCAGCAGAAATTCAGAGTTTCGTATTAAGTTCTGAAATTGTTAATTTCTTTAAGTCGGGCAGTCGTAGTCGGGTTCATAGGCCTGCCTATCAAGATTATGTGGTGATCAAACGCTTTAATGAAAAAGGTGAAGTCATTGGCGGCATTCGCTTTATGGGGCTTTATACCTCGATTGTATATATCGAGAGTCCTAATAATATTCCTCTGATTCGTCAAAAGCTACAGCAGGTTAGAAAGCTGGCAGGTTTTGATAAAACCAGTCATAGCGGTAAAGAACTGAATCGTATTTTAGAAATTTATCCGCGCGATGAGCTGATCCAGTCCAGCTCTGAGCAGCTTTATAATACCGCCTTAGGCATCTTGAATATTCAAGAGCGTCGTCAGACCCGTGCTTTTTTACGCAAGGGTACTTATGGCAAGTTTTTATATTGCATGGTGTATACCCCGCGAGACATTTATAACACCGAGTTGCGCACTAAGATTCAAGGAGTATTAGAAGAAGCTTGTGATCCTGATTTTGTTGAGTTCAATACCCATTTTTCTGAATCAATTTTGGCACGCACCCATTTTGTTCTACGCTTGAAAAATAGCGAAAGTGGAGATATTAATCACACTGAAATAGAGCGGAAAATTCAACAAGCAGCCCGTAGTTGGGGAGATGATTTGCATACGGCTTTGGTCGAGCAAGTCGGTGAAGAAAAAGGCAATAGTTATCATCAGGTTTATCGTCACGCTTTCCCCGCAGGTTATCGAGAAGATTTCGGTTCCCGTACTGCGGTGGCCGATATTCAGCATATAGAAGATTTACGTACGCACCCAGAAAAAGGCATCGCGATGAGTTTTTATCGTGAGCTAGAAGAGGGGGAGAATCAGCTTCGTTTTAAACTATTTAATATCGATGATGTTTTACCACTATCAGATGTACTTCCTATTTTAGAGAACCTAGGTCTGCGGGTAATAGGTGAGCATCCTTACGGCTTGCAATTTGATGATGGCCGTAAGGTCTGGATTCATAATTTCTTATTGGAATACACCCTCGCTGAACGCATTGATATGCAGGCAGTGAAATGTTTATTTCAAGAAACGTTTAAAAATATTTGGCATGGCCACGCTGAAAGTGATGGTTTTAATAAACTTGTTTTAGGCTCTGAACTTGGTTGGCGTGACATTGCTATGCTGCGTGCTTATGCCCGTTATATGAAACAGACACGTTTTGGTATTAGTGAAACCTATATCGCGGCAACACTGAGTCGTTATATCGACATTAGTCGTTTGCTGGTAAAAGCTTTTGAAGTGCGTTTTGGTTTGCATGCTGATTGGACTGAAAAGCAAAGAGATTTAGCGTTTAATGAAATTGAACGGGAAATCACAGAAGCGTTAGATAATGTTGAGCAGCTAAACGAAGATCGTATTGTGCGCCGTTTTTTAGAGTTAATTAAAGCGACATTACGTACAAACTTTAATCAGTGTGATGAGGAAGGGAATGCTAAAGACTATATCGCCTTCAAGCTTGATCCTCATCAGATCAGTGACATGCCATTGCCTAGGCCGATGTTTGAAATTTTTGTATATTCGCCTCGAGTTGAAGGGGTGCATTTACGCGGCGGCAAGGTTGCTCGTGGTGGCTTACGCTGGTCAGATCGTAATGAAGATTTCCGTACTGAAGTTTTAGGGCTAGTGAAAGCCCAGCAGGTTAAAAATGCAGTGATTGTTCCTGTGGGGGCGAAGGGTGGTTTTGTTGCGAAAAAACTTAGTCCCGACATGTCGCGGGACGAGTGGTTAGAAGAAGGTATTGCTTGTTATAAAATATTTATCAGTTCGCTATTAGATGTTACCGATAATCTAATTGAAGGCGCTGTTGTACCGCCGTTAGAAGTTGTACGCCATGATGAAGATGATGTGTATCTAGTCGTCGCCGCCGATAAAGGCACGGCTACGTTCTCGGACATTTCTAATGGAATTTCACTTGAACGTGGCTTCTGGCTTGGGGATGCTTTCGCCTCGGGTGGATCGATTGGTTACGATCATAAAAAGATGGGTATCACTGCGCGTGGTGCATGGGTATCGGTGCAGCGTCATTTCCGTGAACGCGGTTTAAATGTACAAGAAGAGGATTTCACCGTCGTAGGTGTCGGTGATATGGCGGGTGATGTATTTGGTAATGGCATGCTGTTATCGCAGCATATTCGCTTAACCGCAGCCTTTAACCACATGCATATCTTTGTTGATCCTAATCCTGATTCAGCGCCTAGTTTTATTGAGCGTAAGCGCATGTTCGAAATGCCGCGCTCAACTTGGGATGATTATGATAAAGCGTTAATTTCAAAAGGCGGCGCTGTTTTCTCGCGCAGTGCAAAATCGATCAAAATTAGCCCTGAGATGAAAGAGCGTTTTGATATAAAAGAAGATGCTTTACCGCCGACGGAATTAATTAAGGCGTTATTGTTAGCACCTGTAGATTTGCTCTGGAACGGTGGCATTGGTACCTATATTAAAGGTAGTAGTGAAACTCATGCAGATGTCGGCGATAAAGCCACTGATGCAGTAAGAATTAATGGTAATCAGGTACGAGCTAAGGTTGTTGGCGAGGGCGGTAATCTGGGTATGACTCAGCTAGGGCGTGTTGAATTTGCGTTGGCGAATGGCTCATCTTATACCGACTTCATTGATAATGCGGGGGGCGTTGATTGCTCGGATCATGAAGTAAATATCAAAATTATGCTGAATGAAATTGTTGCTTCTGGTGACATGACGATGAAGCAAAGAAATCAGTTATTTATGGATATGACGGATGCAGTTTCTGACTTGGTTTTAGGTAATAACTATCGCCAAACTCAAGCCATCGCGTTGGCTCATCGTGAATGTGAAGAGCGCATGGATGAATACGTGCGTTTGATTCATGATTTTGAAGAGGCAGGAAAACTGAATCGGGCATTGGAGTATTTGCCTGATGAAGAAACCATCGCTGAACGAAAAGTGAACGGGCAAGGCTTAACTAAGCCAGAACTTTCGGTGCTAATTTCTTACGCGAAAGCAGATTTAAAAGAGCAGTTAAATCTGGAAGAAATCAGCCAGGATCCGTATTTGTGTAAAATCGTAGAAACTGCATTTCCGCAAAAACTGGTGGATGATTACAACAGTCCTGTGATGAATCATAAATTACGCTCTGAAATTGTGGCAACGCAGTTGGCTAATGATTTAGTAAATTATATGGGTATCACGTTTGTTAATCGTTTAACTGAGTCGACAGGGGCAACGGTGGTTGAAGTGGCTCGTGCGTATGTTGCCGCGAGAGATGTATTTGGTTTACATGATCTTTGGGCGAAAATCGAACAGCTGGATTATCAAATTCCCGCGAACGTGCAGGCGGATATGATGAGTCGCTTGATGCGTCTTGTGCGCCGTGCGAGTCGTTGGTTCTTACGTAATCGCCGTACGGATATGGATGTAGCAACTGAAGTTGAGTCGTTTAAAGCCAGTGCGGATTCGGTGAGAAATAATCTGTCGCAATGGCTGCAGGGTTCTACTCAGGCTACTTGGCAGGGGCGTTTCGATAATTATTCAGCACAAGGAGTATCGGATGAGGTTTCTGCTTTGGCTGCAGGTACTAGTTCATTATTCTCCGCCTTGGGGATTATTGAGGCGTCACATGAAACGGCGCGCCCAGTTGAGCGTGTTGCAGAGGCTTATTTCTGTGTAGGTGAAACTTTGTCGTTAAACTGGTTCTTGGATCAGATTAATAACCTTGAGGTGAACTCGCATTGGCAAGCGCTGGCTCGCGAGGCGTTCCGTGATGATATGGATTGGCAGCTACGTTCGCTGACGGTATCAGTTTTAAGCAGTGAGGAAACAACCGATATGCCGATGGGTGAGTTGATGAGTCAGTGGAAAACGGCGCATCCTAACTTGGTGAGCCGTTGGCAGCGTATGCTGGATGAACTGCGAGCTTCGGAGCGGGTTGAGTACGCTATGTATTCTGTGGCCTTACGTGAGTTGTTAGATTTGGCTCAGGCAAGTAAGCATCAGTCGGCTGACTGTGGTTAGGCTTTTCTAACTAATATCTAGCCAGATTAATAATTCAATGTTGTGGTGTTAAAGCTGGCAGATAGCAATTTTTAACGGAGGATTACCATCGGGGCTAGGGAAGTCGGTATCGGGTAATAACATCTGGATGCTTTTTAATGGACGCCCCGCTTTAATTGCGCAGCGCTTTAACGATTCCAGCCATTTATCACGATCAACCTGAGCAACATTGTTGCAGCAAATCAATTGTCCGCCATCTTTGGTCGCTAATAAGCTTGGCTTGAATAGCGATTGATAATCACGTATCAAATCCACATTACCAAACGCACTTTTCGCCCAGCGTGGCGGGTCTAAAAATACTAAATCAAATTGCTCTGGGCCATGCTTAGGGTATTTAGGAAGCTTCTTGCCACGACGTGCACTGATAGGCATGTTGGCAAACTGCTTAATCGCTGGAAAAACATCAGACTGAATAAATTCAACTTGCTTTAAATTATTCAGCTTTGCGTTTTCAATACCCACCGCTAAAGAAGATTCCGCGAAATCGACGTTTACGACACGCTTAGCGCCACCAACACCTGCGGCAATGCCGATGCCGCAGGTGTAGGAAAACAGGTTAAGTACCGTCTTGCCTTCACAATTCGCCTTAACGTATCTACGGCCTGCACGTAAATCTAAGAACAACCAAGGATCTTGACCCTGATGGCGCCCTTGAACGCGATATTTAACCCCTAGTTCATTCGCTTCTAACGGAGCGCTGTCTAACTCATTGCATTCATCAGCAGTATTTTGAATGCGAGAGTTACCTTTGCTGCGGTCGTTATAAACCAAGTGCAAGTCTGCAAATTCATCTTCAGCAAAGCTGCGAACCTGAGCAAACTCTTCATCGGTTAATGTTTGATGAAAGGTCTGCAAGATTAATAACGGGCCATAACGATCTAACGTGGTGCCTGCAAGGCCTTCGTTAGTGCCGTGAAATATGCGGTAGCAGTCGGTTTTTTCTTCTTGCCACTGGGCTTGTAAGTCAGTGCGTGACTGCCAAGCAAGGCTGATAAGGTCTTTTAATTCGTTCATTTCGCAAGTTTACCAGATTGAAGGGGAAAGTCTGTTCCGTTATTATCCCGTTATGAAAGAAATTATCGTCTCCCTACACATCTCGCGTGATGATTATCTGAGCTTTTATCAAGGGCAGGTACAGAACGTTGTTGCTACCGCTAATGATGGGCGAATAGTACGTTTTCCTGCGGCAATACTTAAAGGAATGGTCGGCCATGAAGGCATACACGGCACCTTTAAAATTAATTTTGACAGCAATAACAAGTTTGATGGCATTGTTCGTCTTAATTAACCGCTACAATTTAACTCGTTAAAAATAAATAGTACGTTCAAATCAAGGCCGTTTGTCGTATAATTGCGCGCGATTTTTAAGCGAATAGCAATTTCCAGCAACTCTCAAACAAATGTCAGAAGGCGAAGATAATGTCAGGTCTCGATTGGTACGGTCTAGCACGAAAAGTAATGTTCAAAATGAGCGGCGAAACCTCTCATGAGCTAGGTCTAGACATGCTTGGTGCAGCTGAGCGTTTATCTTTGCTTTCTTTTATTGCCCCTAAGATTCCAGATTGCCCAGTTGAAGTGATGGGTATCACTTTTCCTAATCCTGTTGGGTTAGCGGCAGGGCTGGATAAAAACGGCGATTACATCGATGCGTTTGCCCGTTTAGGCTTTGGTTCTATCGAAATTGGTACCATTACACCGCGTCCACAGCCAGGTAATCCTAAGCCACGCTTGTTTCGTCTGGCTGAAAAGCAAGCGATTATCAATCGCATGGGCTTCAATAATAAAGGTGTTGATCATCTTGTTGAGCAGGTTAAAAAAGCCAAGTTTAAAGGCGTACTGGGCATTAATATCGGTAAAAACTTCGATACCCCAGTAGAAAGTGCCGTAGACGATTACCTGATTTGTTTGAATAAAACGTATCAGTACGCAACCTATATTACTGTAAATATTTCTTCGCCAAATACTCCAGGACTGCGTGATCTGCAATTTGGCGATACTCTCGATGAGCTATTGGCACCGATTAAGGCACGTCAATTAGAGCTAGCAGAAGAATTTGGCTATAAGCCAGTATTGGTTAAAATTGCCCCTGATATGGACGAAGAAAACGTTCAGTTGGTTGCAGAAACTTTAATCAAAAACAACATCGACGGGGTTATCGCAACCAATACCACCTTATCTCGCGAAGGTGTTGAAGATCATAAGTTTGGCTCAGAAGCTGGTGGCCTAAGTGGTGCACCACTAGAAGATTCTGCGACAGAAACAGTAGCAGCATTGGTTAAAGCCCTTGATGGCAAGCTGCCTGTTGTGGGTGTTGGTGGCATTTTGGATGGTGCGGGCGCGGTTGACAAAATCGATGCCGGTGCTGAGTTAATTCAGATTTATAGTGGCTTTATTTACCGTGGCCCTGAATTGGTGCGCGAATGTGTAGATGCTATTGCAGCAAGAATTGCTACGAAATAAGCAGAGTAGTGTATTAGAAACAGAAAGAGCACACCAGCTTATGGCTGCGTGCTCTTTGATAGCGCTAGAGTGATAGTTTATGGATGCCAGAAACGCCCGTCATTCCGTCCCAGTGATCAGATCGACCTTCTCTCCAGCCAGACATCCATGATTCATGGGCTGTACCTACTGGGGCAAGATCTTTGGAGCGACGCTCGGCGCCTGCTAAATAGCCACGAGTAAAAGCGCGTTGCTGTTGGTCGCGTTTCTGTTTCTTCATAGAGTATCCTCACTCAAAAAATTAAACAGTAAGCCTGCTAAGCTGAATGTTATTGGAACAATCAGCAAACCTTCGCAGAGCTTAGGTCAGGCATTAAGAATGTGTGTGCATATTCTTAATGCCATGACATGTTGTACCGCGTTAATGGTTGGTCTGTTAACGATTATTTTTTTCTATTAAAACTGGTTTTTAAAACAATCAGTTATTTGACAAATTAGGTGTGCAGAGCATGCAAGAATTAACAATGGGTCAGCCGCGCGAAATATTTGCCGTATGTCCAAAAGGCGTAGAGCAACTTTTAGCCGATGAAATCAGACAGTTAGGCGGCGAGGTGATTAAAGAAAGTCACCTAGGTGTGACCTGGTTGGGTGATCTTGAGTTGGCATATCGCTTTTGCTTATGGACACGCCTTGCCACCCGTTTGTTGCTACCCCTGAAAGAATGTCAGGTGGACGATGTGGACCAAATGTACGATGTGGCGTACGACATCCCATGGTCTGAATTGTTCACTGTCGACAACAGTATTCGTATCGATTTTCATGGTAAATCTGAGTTCGTTAATAATACTCAGTTTGGTGGTCAGAAGATTAAAGATGCCATCTGCGACCGTTTCCGTGCCGATGTTGGTGCGCGTCCGAACGTTGATAAAGCAGCTGATGTAAAGATTGAAGTGCAGCTGCGCCATGGTCGCATTACAATTAGCCTTAATATTGCCGGTGATAGCTTACACAAGCGTGGCTATCGCTTAGTTCCAGGGCAGGCACCGTTAAAAGAAAACCTAGCGGCGGCATTATTGATACGTGCGGGCTGGCCTGCGCGTGCAGCGTTGGGTGAAAATTTACTCGACCCTATGTGTGGCTCGGGTACCTTATTGATTGAAGGTTTGATGATGGCGGCGGATATCGCTCCAGGTCTGAATCGTCAGGTGCAGGGTTTCGAAAACCTAAAGATGCACAATCGCACTGTATGGCAAGAAATTGTGAGTGAAGCGCGTCAGCGTCGTACTGGCGGCCTTGCCAAGTTAGAAAACCAGTTCTTTGGTTATGATAGTAATCCAGACCAAATTGAAGCGACGCTTTCTAACTTCTCGCGTGCGGGTACGGGTGATGAAGTACTGGACGCGAATGTGCAAATTCAGTCAAAACCATTCCAAGAATTATGGTTGCGTGAAAAGACGATAAAAGAGGGAGGTTTGATTATCTGTAACCCGCCTTACGGTGAGCGTTTGGATGAATTACCTCAGCTTTCGCCACTGTATAACGAATTGAACGAAATCACTCGTGCGACCTTACCTGAATGGAGTATGGCGATGATTACGGGTAACGTTGATTTGGCGCGTAATATTCGCCGTCCGTTGCATAAAAAATACGCCCTTTATAACGGCGCTATTCCTTGTACCTTCTTGGTATTTAATGCCTGCGATGCGCGATCTATGGTTGAGCTAACCAGTGCTATTCGTGGCCCGGTAGAAGCGTTTGCTAACCGCTTAAAGAAAAACCTGAAGCCGTTACGCAAATGGGCCAAGCGCGAGAATATTAACTGCTATCGTGTTTATGATGCCGATTTACCAGAATATTCTGTTGCCATCGATATGTATAACGATTGCCTGCACGTGCAAGAATACGTAGCGCCAAAGACCATTGATCCTAATAAGGCGGAGCGTCGCATATTGGATCTTTTAGCGGTACTGCCTGAAGTGACCGGCATTGATGCCGCTAACATTGTATTGAAGCGTCGTGAGCGCCAATCAGGTAAGAAACAATACCAGCGTAATAGCGACTTCCAGCAAGAAGCCGAATCACACCGCATGGAAGTGATCGAAGGTAATGCCAAAATCTGGGTGAATCTGCAAGATTATCTTGATACGGGCTTATTCCTAGATCACCGCCCAACGCGCATGAATATTGCGTCTATCGCTAAGGGTCAGCGTTTCTTGAACCTGTTCTGTTATACCGCAACGGCCAGTGTGCACGCTGCAGTAGCAGGGGCGAAAACAACAACGTCGGTTGATTTATCCAGAACCTATCTTGGTTGGGCTGAAGATAACTTCCGTTTAAATGGCTTCTTAAAAAATACCACCAATGGTAATCAAGGTAAGGTTGCGGCCATGCCTTCTAAAGATACCCATACCAAAGGCAGTACTCGAAGCGTGAGTAATCCTTGGGGTAATCAGCAGCCTGCTCAGAAGAAAGACGAGAAGCACAAATTTATTGAAGCGGATTGTCGTGAGTGGTTGCAGGAGATTCAAGGTCAGTCTGAGGAAGAGAAATACGATCTTATCTTTATGGATCCACCAACGTTCTCGAATTCGAAGAAGATGGAAGGCATTCTAGATATTCAGCGTGATCACGTTGAATTGATTGAATTGGCCATGGCGCGCTTAACCAAGCACGGTTTGTTAATCTTCTCGAACAACCTGCGTAAGTTCGACATGGATGAGAATGCACTAAAACAGTTCACCATTGATAATGTGAGCGCCAAATCGGTGCCTAATGATTATTCGCGTCGTGCAAATATTCACCACTGCTTTGAAATTCGTCACGCTAAGAAAAAGAAATAAAATTTAAAGCCTCCTTGTAGGGCGCTTCATTACTGGTATTGCACAGTAATGAAGCGTTTATTTCTCTCGATATCTGCCAAAGATGACAAATTGGTACGATATCTGCTTTCACTGAACAAAAATTAAATGTCCTACTAATTTGGTTGGGCATTTTATAAAAGACTGTACTAGTGAAAGGGCCTCAATGTGGCAACTGAAAATTTAGCAAATGTATCCAGCGCGGTAGAAACTTTAGTTCAAAGTTCAAATACCATGTTTATCTTATTGGGCGCGATCATGGTTTTAGCCATGCACGCAGGTTTTGCCTTCCTAGAAGTCGGTACCGTACGCCATAAAAACCAGGTTAACGCCCTGGTGAAAATCCTTACCGATTTTGGTATCTCTACTATTGCTTACTTCTTTGTCGGTTATCAAATCGCTTACGGTATGGACTTCTTGGTCGGTGCTAACGAGCTGGTGGAGAAAAACGGCTACGAGCTGGTTAAATTTTTCTTCTTATTAACCTTTGCTGCCGCAATCCCTGCCATTGTATCCGGTGGTGTTGCTGAGCGCGCTAAGTTCTATCCAATGTTATTTGGCTCCGCTTTAATCGTTGCTCTGGTATATCCTTTCTTTGAAGGCATTATTTGGAATGGCAATGCGGTTATGGGCTTTAACTTCCAAGGTTGGTTAGAAGCAACCTTTGGTGCTGGCTTCCATGACTTCGCAGGCTCTATTGTGGTGCACGGTGTAGGTGGTTGGATTGGTTTTGCTGCGATTATCGTATTAGGTTCTCGTAAAGGTCGTTATCGTGACGGTCGAGTTGTTGCTTTTGCCCCTTCGAACATTCCTTTCTTAGCACTAGGCGCTTGGATCTTAGCGGTTGGCTGGTTCGGTTTTAACGTTATGTCGGCACAAACAATGGATGGTATTTCTGGTCTAGTCGCGGTGAACAGCTTAATGGCGATGGTTGGCGGTACGATTGCAGCGATGGTTGTGGGCAAAAAAGACCCTGGTTTCATTCATAACGGCCCATTAGCAGGCTTAGTTGCAGTGTGTGCGGGTTCTGACGTAATGCACCCAATTGGTTCATTAATTGTTGGTGCTATTGCGGGTGGCCTGTTTGTATTTGCCTTTACCTATGTGCAAAACAAATTCCCTAAGTTTGATGACGTATTGGGTGTTTGGCCTCTTCACGGGCTGTGTGGTTTGTGGGGTGGTATTGCTGCCGGTATCTTTGGTCTAGAAGCCTTTGGTGGAATGGGCGGCGTTAGCTTTATGTCGCAGTTAATTGGTTCTCTTGCTGGTATCTCAGTTGCGGTGATTGGCGGCTTCTTGGTCTACGGCATTATCGATAAAGTAGTGGGTATTCGTTTGGATGAAGAGTCTGAATACAACGGTGCTGATTTATCGATTCATAAAATCGGTGCTAACTCGGAAGATTAGTCTTTTGGGGTAGTCGGTATAGAAGGGGCTTGCTTATTAAATCAAGTGCCCCTGAATAAGGAGGTCAGCTTATGCTGGCCTTTTTTGTTTCTGTTGAATATTAGCAAGGCACTTTCGTTTTGAATCTGGGTGTTGGTGTTGGAATCTATTAGGATGGGTGCCCATATAGGTTCGTCGCGAATCAATAGTAGCGAGTTTTATTAATTATTTCGGGAGGTTCTTATGGATATATGGGGCTTAGCGTATTTGAGCGCAGAGTTGGCTATTGGAGTAATGATTTGTCAGCTTATGATCAAAGCGGAGCAGACTTTATGGCAGGCACGAAATGGAATGATAATATGCCTGTTTTTTATGATTTTATTTTCGTCTATTTTGTCACGATGCGAGCTGGTTGAGTTATTAGGTATTAATGAATCATTTTATGGCTCTCGGGTCGATTCTTGTTTTCCTAGTGATTTGAGTTCTCGATTTGGATCAGCTCGTAAATTAATAGGCTCGTTTAATGGACTGTTGTTTGGAGAAGCATTTGTATGTATTTATTTAATGATGAAGAGCAATAAGAAAGGAAATAAATGAAGCTTGCATGATAGTGACAATTAAAAAATAGTGCCCAGAACGACAAGCCCAAACAATAGGCATAGGTATTGAAATTGTTGCGCTAGTCGGCGCGTATTTCTCGGGCCCTTATGCACCACTCGTCTATGCAGGCATAAAGCAAGAGCTCAATAAACAAGCAGGTTTCCAAGATGGCTATAACCTGCAAGATTTTGCGGTAGATGCTACAACGTATTATGTTGGCGCTGAAATAGGTGCAGGCGGTGGAGAAAATATCCAGATCGGTGAGTCTATTGCGCGCGGTGCAGCGGCGGCAACGATTAACGCAGGCATACGTGGCGCTGTTTATGAATACGATAAACAAAATGGTAAGTCGAGAGAAGATCGTAGCGGTAGTGCTTTCTCTTTCCAAAGTTTAGGAGTTGATATCGCAGCCAGTGCACTAACGACAGGCTTTGCTAAGGAATTATCTGCGACGGATACAAATTATCAGGTCGTTAATGCCTTCACTCGCTCGGCAAAAAACATCGCCGTGAAAGATTTAATCGCTCGTGCTGTTTATGATGATTATGATGATTACCTTGAAAAACAAGGTGGTTCTTTCTTATTCCGTACTTTACAAGGTGGGCTAACGAATTATACCAATACGGCGCTAGCAACGTACTCACCACAGGAACAGCCTAAGCCAGGGGAGAAAGATCTATATGATAGAGCTACGGAGTTCTTCTTTGGTGCAGAGGATATGCTTGCGCAGAATAATCAGCTGGCTGCGCTGCAACAGCAAACTTCACAGCCTTCCGGCCCTCCTGAAGGAGCGCCTAATCTGAGTGATATGCAAGCCAGTGCTTATGGTATTGAGCCAGGAGCTATGGTTGATACCCTAGCTGGAAGTATATTGGGCGGCATCGATGGTATTACCTTTGATGATGATATGCGTGCAAGGCTTGGAAATGCAACTGTAGGGCTTGGGGACCCTGATGCACAAGCAATTACTACCGATTCTCCTGACTCGTTAGCGTATTTGGAGAGATTAAATCAGGAGCCTATCAAGCTAAGCAATCAACCTGAGAATTTTTCACTACCTAGTTTAAATTTCTTAACTGATAGTGAACTACAACTGCCTGTTAATTCAGATGATTTTGACCTTTCTTTTTTGAATGAACCATTTTTGTTTGGTGAATTTAAAGTTAATAATGACAGTGTACAAATAGCTTCGGCCAAAGAAGCTCAAATGAATGCAGCAGCAGGATATCAAAATGCTCTTGATAGCTATTCAGGATTACAAAACCTGAACCAACTAGTAAACTCTGGAAAAGCGACAGCAGACCAAAAGCTTGCTTATCACAATGCACTTACCAGTGCCGCAGGTACGAGCAAGGCTGCTAAAAATCTGGCCGACAATTTATCAGGCGCTCCTGAGTCTTTAGGTGTACATGTCACAGGGTCTCGCACTAAAGCGGCTTATAAAGATGTATTGAAAAATCTAGGGAGTAATATTACTACTTCACAAGAGAGTATTCGTACGGCGACCCGTGAGCTTAAGGTTGATTTAATGTCACCGGCTGAAAGAACTCAGGCAGTCTCTGGTTTATTAAATAAAGGGCTAAAACATGATGGCAAGGGTTATGTAACTAATGCTTCTCGTGAAGAGGTGAGAATGACACAAACCATTCTGAATAAGGAAGGCTATGGTGTTCATGACGCAAAGGGTAAAATTCAGCCGTTAACCGTGGATGGAGGATTTGGACGAATACCGAGTGAAAATTCTGCGTTCTTTTCTAATACGGCTAAGGCCTCAGGGCACTTTATCTATCGTGATCTTATTGAAAGTAACAGTAAAAAAATCGGATTACCTCCAGCACTCTTCTCTTCAATTGTAGATAGAGAGAGTGGTTTCAATATTAATGCAAAAAGTAATACTGGAGTTTCAGGTTTAGTTCAGATGACAATAGGCACTGCTGAATACATGGGTATTTTCAAAGCAGGTAAACTGGATGGTCGTAAAACACCAGAGTTGGCGATTGATGCGGGTATTCGATATATCAATGAACAGGTTGAAAGATTTGGTCCAACAGCCGCAGATACATTAGAAAGCTTTAAGTTTGCAGCAGCTGGCTACAACAAGGGGCCAGGTAAAACAGACAATTCTAATGGTGTCGCAGGGCTGATCAGCGATCAGTTCTCAGGCCTAGATGCTAAAGCATTTGGTGGCAATAATCGTTTTTGGGATAATTTGATCAATGGCGTTAAAGATTCACGTGGTAAGCAAGTTGGCCCAGTGGTCAGTAAACATGATCCTAAAACGGAAGAAGTATATGGATATGTAAATAATATCTTTTACAGTGACCAGAAGTCAGGAACAATTAATGGTGGTCGCTATAATTATTATCAGCAGCTGTATAAAAACCGAAACTAGATTAGGGGGGTCAGTAGTAATGAAAAGAAATGTTTTAGTTATGTTGGCAAGCTTGTTTGTTTCAACGGTATTCGCACAGCCTATGCAGCCTAGTGAAAGCTGGGTATATCAGCTGCCTTTAAAACAAGATTTACGTGAGGTTTATGCTAAGGGGCTTTGTAAAATAGACGATCGATATCACCTATTTATGACAGCGGGCATTACTTATACAACAAAAGACCGTAAAAGCTGGGATATGTATTATGCCATTCCCTATAAAGAACTAGAGGGTAAGAAGCTGCATGGTGGGCCTAACCCAAATTGTGGTGAGCAGCCTTATTTTACCTCTCCTTCATGGGGGCTATATTTTTGGCAGAATAATCAATGGGTGAAAAAAGATAATAAACTGTCTGATGAAGAAGGTGACTTGTCATTGACTACCGGTGATCGTCAAAGAATGTATTACGGCCGTCATGATAAAACACAATACATCGTCTCATCTGAAGATGGTTGGTGGCGGCCTGAAGTCTTGAAAAACCTTGAGGATTATTATTACCTCTACTACCAGTCAGAATTTGGCTTTGTTGGTCAGCCAAGAAAAAATTTCCTTGAGAAACCTGCTGTTCATATAAAGGGTGAGGTGGTATCAGAAATTACAGGGGTGAAATTTGGTATTGTGGAAGGGGTAATGCTCGATAACAAGTTTTATATGATCCGTCGTGAGGGCGAAGACGGTACACCTTTGCAGTTTACTGCCTATAGAATTAATAAAGATTTTCATGGGGGGGAAGTCGATTTTAGTCCTTTATATTTAACGGAAGCTGGGCCTTACGAATGCTATAACGCGCAAGAGAATCTGGCAATTTGTCGTTATAATAAAGGGCTTGTCTTTGTCGCAGAAACGCCAACGGGTATCGGAGCGGTCACCTTGCCTTTACATGAAGGGGAAGGAAGAGAGCGGGAGAGCTTTTATCAGTGTACTCCAGGTGTTGATACCTTGTACTGTGATACAAGCAGTGGAAAGCGCTTGTATGATGGATTGCCTTATTGGGTTGGGACTGTCAGTGAGTTTCGATACGATGATATCGTGAAAAGAATTCAGGATGATTATCATGCACATCGCAAGCAATCAAAAAATTAATGAAGCGAAAATAATGAAGGTGATTTTATTTATCTACTAAAATCGAACTGAACACAGAAATATCGATCAAGGGGTCAGAGTGCTTGATTTTACGTTCAAGGGGTCAGAGTGCTTGATTTTAGACTTTTTGCTGATTGATTGGTGAAAGTTAAACTGATTCTATAGACGTGGCATATTATTTAGAAAAGGAATTTCTAATGGCGCGTTTACCTCGTATCTATGTAAAGGGATGTTCATATCATATTGTTCAGCGTGGAATAACCCAGATCAAGGAGGCAGAGTGCTTGTTTTTATACCGAGCAGGATTACGCAACGTATTTAACCTATCTAAAAGAATCAGCAGAATCCTGTGATGTGGCGATACATGTCTACGTTTTAATGACGACATCAGTCGTATGATGCAGAGTTTGGGGCGTAAATACGTTCGTTATTTTAATTCTGCGCATCAACGTACGGGTACTTTATGGGAGTTCATGCAAGTGAATATCTGTGGTCTAGCTTCCAAGGATTCATGCCCGAATTGGACTTAAAGGAAATAAGAGAAGCGCTTCAAAAAGATTGGGTTCTTGGTGATGATCGTTTCAAGCGAAAGATCGCAGAGAAAACAGGTATTTGTCGTGATAAGCATGGAGGGGATCGTAAGTCTTTTGTGTTTTCAAAGAATCAAGTACTCTGACCTCTTGTTTTGAAGGTCACCCGCATAGCCATAAACATCGAGGTTTCGAATTATACTGCCTGTCCATTTGCCAATGACCACTATCACCGCCGTTATCTGAATCTGCGACTGTAGTTTCTACGCCGATGCTACGTCAGGATATAAAATTACGAAAAATAGCAGTTATATTCCGCCTATCCATGTAGAATGCGCGTTTAATCGATTAGCCAGCTGCTGCATTTGTAATGCACGCCTGTAGGAATACCATGAGAAAGACATTCGCGTTAACCCACCCTAAAATTAAGACTGCCCGATTGGTGGATTCTATCAAACATGATATTAAAAAATATCTTGGTAGAGAGCGCAGAAAAAAGTTGCCTGAAGGCACAGATTACTGGACATTCGATTGCCAGTTCGGTGCTTCACAAGATAGCGCAGAAGACGTTTATGTATCTGAACTGACTAAGCGCATCGATGGCGCGGTTGAGCGTGACTTGCCAGAGGTTTATGTTGTGATTCTGGCGCGCGCTGCAGTCTATGACGCGAGACCAGAAGTTCAAGAAAACGATAGTGATTCTGAAGACTAGCAGATTCGAAGACTAGAGAGTTAGCCTTTGAGAATAGAATATTAAAGCCTCAGCAATCCACATTGTTGGGGCTTTTTCGTTTCTGGCTGGGTATCTTTTACTGACCTTGATATAAGTCAGCCCATCTATAGCCCAATATCGGGTATCTTAGGTGATAGACATATCTTAGAGTTTGAATTACATGAATAAACGCCAAGTTGCACGATTAGCCATAGTCCCATTTTTAGCCTCATTCGTGTTAATGACAGGGTGTACTGAAACAGTAGATCTTCAGTTAGGCCCGAAAGTAAATGCTTATGTCATGACTGATAGTAACCAGGCTATTAGTGTTGCGCAAACCGATGCGGCTTATATCGAGCTAAATGAATGGCTACGCGCAAATCGTAGCGGTTGGCATCCAACTGCTGGGCGTTATCCTGGTGGTGTATATCTAAAGTCTGGTGATGACGGCATACAGGTGGCGGGAATGGAGATTATTATTTATTCAACTGATGGCTCAGGGCCAAATGCTGAGTATATTCATCACATTGGTAGGCAAGAGCTGAGCGCGGTTAGGGCGTTGGGCCAGCCGTAAACTTCATTTTTTATCAGCTATAACGGGTTGGTTTTTGAAATCGAACTGATTACACTGTGTGAAAATTTAACACAGCGTAATTAGCAGGAAGCTTATGATTCAAAAACCACAAGGTGGGCAGTTTGTTATTGGTGATGGCCGACTTAGTGGCTATATTGCCGTTGCCCTAGCCGCATTAAGTTTGTTAGGCGTATTAGCCTTTCACTTCCCTCAGTACCTCACTACACCAGAGTTACGTCAGTCATACGATGTTGATGTGATTCGCCACATTATGTTTGCTGCGTTAGTCGTGTCAGGAGCTTTAGGCTTGTGGAATATGATTCGCAATGTGAACAAACGGGCGGCGCTTATTGCGTGGGCATTAGTTTCTATCGCTATTATGCTGGGCGGCCATCGCATTGAGGTGGGCAACTTTCCTGATCATACTCCGTATTTAGGCCTTGATTGGTTTATTTTAGATCTGTTGGGCTCGACCTTGATTTTCGTCTTCATTGAAAAAATGTTCCCTTTCCGTAAACAGGCAGTGTTGCGAGACGAGTGGCAAACAGATACACAACACTTCTTAATTAACCATTTGATGATTGGCTTTGCATTATTAGCGGCCAACCAGTTTGTGACGCAATTTTTTGGTTGGGCGGTAAGTGATGCGTTGCAACAGTGGATGCAAGCAATGCCTTGGTGGTTGCAGTTGTTGGCAGTTTTGCTGTTTGCAGACCTGATGCAATATTCGCTACACCGTGCTTATCATGAAGTGCCGTATTTGTGGCGCTTTCATAGCGTGCATCATAGTGTTGAAACCATGGATTGGTTGGCAGGTTCGCGCCAACACATTCTTGAATTAATCGTCACTCGTTGTTTTGTATTAACCCCCATTTTTGTCTTTGGTTTTGAAAAGTCGGTGATCGACACTTATATTATTATCGTGGGTTTTCAGGCGGTATTTAATCACGCTAATGCAAATATTCATGTGGGCTGGCTTAAATATATTATTGTTACACCACAATTTCACCATTGGCATCACGCCTCAGATAAAGCGGCTATTGATCGCAACTATGCGGCGCATTTCTCGTTCATAGATTATTTGTTTAAAACAGCTGTGCTTGGTCAAGAGAAATGGCCGAAAAAATATGGCATTGTGGGTGGTGGCATGCCGGAAGGCTGGCTTAAACAGCAGGGCTATCCGTTTAACAAAAAGAAGAAAAAACGGTCAGTGAAACTCACTAACGATGCCTAATGTTTTCCTCAATAAATTGAAGGCATTAGATATTCACCAATCGCCGAATACAGGCTATTATTAATAGGTTGATTTATCTAATATGGCTCAAAAAATAATTATAATAACGGTGAATGCGTATCTTTAGAACATTATCGATAAAATACAAATTAATGATTGTTGTATTGCTTACCGCTACCATTGGTTTAACTCTGGCCAGTGGAGCGTCTTTGTTTTATGACCGTGTAATGCAAAAAAAATCTCTGGCTGAGAATATGCATATACTTACCCAGGTAATTGCCATGCGCAGTGCTGCGGCAATGAGCTTTGGTGATGCCCAGAACGCAATGGCAAATCTTGAATCTTTAAACGTCAGCAAACCTATTCGCCTGGCGTGTATGTATGGCTTGGATCAAAAAGTCTTTGTGAAATTCAGCCGGGGTGATATCAGTCAGCCTTGTCCTTCCGAAGTGCAGGGCGATGGCGAATACTTTGAGAATGATTACCTTGATGTGTTTCAATCGATATACCTCAATGAAACGGTTATAGGGACTGTTTTTCTAAGGTCGGGCTTGGAAGAGCTTGATGAGCGCCTACAGCAACAATTGTTAGCAAGTGGTGTGGTATTGCTTATCTCTTTATTCATCGCATTTGGGCTAACGGGTAGAATGCAGAGAAGCATTTATAATCCGATTATTGAGCTGGGGAAAGTGGCTTCGGATGTGACGAACAATAATAACTACTCTATTCGTGCAGCGGTTGAAAGTGAGGATGAGTTTGGCAAAACTGTTCGTGCATTTAATAACATGCTGCATGAAATTGAGTTGGATAAGAAAGAGCTAATTCGCCTTGCTTACTACGATAGCTTAACGACATTACCTAATCGACGCATGTTTGTAGGGGATATTGAGCTTGCGCTTGGGCATGCCGCAAAAGACGGAGAGGGTAAGGTTGCTCTTATGTTTATGGATGTTGATCGCTTTAAAGCCGTAAACGATACCTTAGGGCACGATATTGGTGACATCTTATTGAAAGAAGTGGCTAAACGAATTCAAGCGGTGTTGCCAGAGACGGCAACGGTTTATCGATTGGGTGGTGATGAGTTTACAGTGATTGTGAGTGGGTTGTTGAGCGATGCCGGTGCACTGAATTTGGGTGATTCAATTATTGAAGAGTTTAACTGTCCATTATTGGTTGCAGGGGAGTCGTTAACGATTTCTATTAGTATCGGTATTGTGGTATCCGATGGTAATGATACGGCCATTAGCATTATGAAGAACGCTGATATTGCGCTCTATCGTGCTAAAGATGCTGGGCGCGGAAATTATCAGCTCTTTAAGTAAAAGCAGCTTGGATCAAGTTAATTAATATCGACTTATTTTCGATTGATAATGCGAGCTAAGCTTAATAAATCAGAATCTATTAACAATCCGTTTTCTATCGCTTTAGATAGATTAATATCGAATTTTTGTTGATCTTGAGTTCTCAGAATATTAACAATCCCTCCTTTATCAGTGAATCCTTTAACATTGCCGATGCTCAATACAAATAAGTGATTCATATTTTTAAAGAGTTTTTCGATGGTATCGAGGTGGTTGGTACCTACAAATAGAATGTGGCAGCCAGACTCGATATCGGCTGGATCAGATGTTCGAATTATTTTTAAATGTCTATCTCTAATGCGTGTGCCATCAACGGCATCTAAGAAACCACCAAAGGGAACACTGCCGTATAGACACATTCGTAACGGCGTTTCTGCATCTTTAAATGCATCAGTCGGCCACTCTACGAAGTTAGCGAAGTTATAGAGAAATAACGCTTTAATATGAAATTCTTTCGTTAACTGCTGATTGCCTTCGGTGTTTGCTAATAAATCTCTGCTGCTTAATGGCAATAATGCAATGAGTATCAGTAGGCTTGGAAGTAGCCTGTTTTGAAAATAGGCCCATGTTTTTTTATTTGTCATTGTTATGATCCTCCTCAAAAACCAAAGCTAAGGTGAGCGTAAGTGACGGCTTGTTTTTGATCGATATTTAGTTGGCTGCTTACATTATGATCTAATGGGTGGCCTATTGTAATACCTGCATTTGCACGTTTATTATAGATGGCTTTAAGTCCAATGCCCATGCTCTGAAAACTGGCCGATAAGTCTGCATCGCTATTTAATTCGCCATAGCTGTAGTCAAAAAACAAGAACGGCTGCAAGGTAAGCCGTTGAGATTGTTCGGTGATATTGAATGACCAGTTTATTGCTTGCTCTATAGATGCGGTATAGGCGCTATCTGCGCTAAATATACCCGGTTCAAAGCCACGGTTAGCACTTGCCCCAGTTGTCGCATACTGCTCGGATGAGGGCAGTTGATCGGAGGTATATTGTCCCTTAAATGAAATGCTGAAAGGATGATATAGCGGTATTGCCTGTGTCCAAATTGGGGCCATAAATACATACGAGCTAGCGAGCAACCAGAATTCTGAAGGCAGGGAGGCATTGTCACTCGCCGTTATGGCGCTAACAGATGGAGTGATCGAGAGGTTGTGTTGGTTGCTTGGCTGTCGTGTGCCCGGTTGTTGACTACCAAGCCACTGTAACTGGTAAGTGCCTGATAGCATGGTGTAATCGACTTTTTCATCAAAAAATTCAGAGAACTCATCACTGGTTACATTCGACTGCTTGGTTGAAATTGATGCCAGTCGATTATGGGAGAGATTTGTTTGTTTATTATTGGCGGGTTGGTTTGACCAGGCGAGCGTTGCTGCCGATAAATCGCCTTTTATCCCTAGGTCAGTAAATTGCCCAGATACTGCAAAATCACTTCTTAACACGGAGAGGCTCAGTTGGTTTGTCTGGCTGATAGGCGCGCTATAGGCAAGGCTGCCAAAATAATTATCTTTTTTATCGGTCGTTAATAGGGTTCCTCTTAGTCTGCCCGATAGGCTGAAAGGGTTGTTGATAGTGTGTGAAAATATAGCTCGGTTAACCCCTGTTTGATCGACTCCTTTGTTGTCTACAGTAACTTCGGACTGGTGTTGTGTTTCTTCTGTAACGCGAACATTAAGACGTGCTTCGCCTTGTTTAGAGCCTAAAGAGAAAAAGCTAAATATCTTTAGTCCAGGTTTTTGGTTGAGTGATGCAACTGCTTTCTTTACGTCGGGCTCGTAAAGGACTTTACCCATTAATTTAGCAAAAGGGGCTGTTATCTGTTCTTTGCTGTAAAGCGAATTGTTATAAATATCGACAGCAGCAAGAGTGCCTTTGAGTACGTGTATGGTGAGTGTCGATTGTGTTATTTCTTGAGGAACCACGTAGGCTCGATTAAACGTTAGTCCTTTTTCTCTATAGGCTAGAGTGAGGGTATCAGCAATTCTATTCATGTCATTGATGCTGAGCTTTTTATTCATGTGGCTATAGACTTGGTTCACGCGGTCATGCAGAAATTTAGTTGTAATTCCGTATTCTGGAAATAGGGTATCGCCTTGCAAGCGAATATTCTTGATTTCTATTAGCCCGTTACTCATTTTAGACGGGCGGGTGCTACTGCTCGTGGCATTATTTACAGCACTATTTTTAATACTCTGCTTATCATAATGAATTTTAATAGGTGCTTTTAAGGGCTCTGTACCTTCTGCATTCTCTCTATTCCCCGCATGTACTAGCCCAGAAAACAGTACTAGTACGAGAACATTCACGTAATAAAAGACGGGATTTCGAATGCGGGCAGTTAAGGTATTGGTCAATGAAGTGCTCAATGAATTAGTCATTATTCGGGTAATTCCCCACCGAGTAATAACCGACTTAAATATTGTTTGATCGCTTTGTATTTATTGCAATCTTCGTCACTGTTCGTCGAGGTATCACACTCTGGCATGATAGAATCAATTGAAACTGCTGGCTGGGCTTCTAAGGTTATATCAATGGCTAAGCCTGAATCTATTATTATGTTGTTGTCTATGGCGCCAGGGATTAAGTTTATATCATTAGGAATCGGTGTAATTACTTCAGGGGTTGCTGTAAGAAATATCTCTCCGTTACCTTCTGTTATGCCTATCGCGTTGATTAGGCCTTCATTGTTCACCGTATTCGCTTTAATCGTATCGCTGTAGTACAGATCAAGGTATATGTTGCCATTGATTGAAACAATGTCGCCATTGTTATATATCAGGTCACCAGAGGGTGATATGTCGGATGTTAATGGTTGAGTTAGCTGAACCCCTATTAGGCCATTATCCCCTGTAGAGACAATCATTTCATTCGCGGTTGCCAGATGAATGTCACCATTAGAGCTCGATATAGCACCTGAGTTGCTAATAAATTGTCCTGTTATATAGACGCCGCCATTCCCCGTTGAGTTAATAGTACCAAGGTTAGTAATGCCACCCTCGCTTGTGTTGTTATCGAGTAGGGTGAAATCGCCTTGGCTAAAATCCTCTATCGTCGTTTCCATGTCGGAGGCTAAAAAACTGCCAACATTAATTGAGGCAGTCTCACCAATTAAAATACCCGCGCTATTAAGAATCAGTACTTGGCCATTGGCGTTAATGCTGCCAAATAGCTGGCTAGGTGAACCCGAAAAATCTCTATTGAGCACAATGGATGAGCCATTTGGCTGAATAAAGGTAACGCCTTCGTTTTCAGCAACGTTAAAACTCTGCCAATCTATCGCGAGACGAGATGAGTCTTGAGTAATGATGGTTTGATTGGGGATGCTGGTAGATATATTGCCATTGCCATGAACAACGGATCCGCCGATAGGAGCGGCTTTAGTTGTTGAGGCAAAAGACAGGGCAAGGAATGAAAGAAGTGCAAGGATAAAATAATCAAAACTGCCACCGCTGCTAGAGCTAGAAGCGTCAGGGCTGGAAGTCAGTGTATTACTACTGTCTTGTGAGATACCATTTTCTAGCGTGTTGTTTTTTGGAGGATTGCTTTCTATTGGCATACCCGCCAGAGGATTAGCAGCAGGGTTATCAATAGCAGTGGCTCCTTCTGGAAAGGTATTTCCAGAACCAATAGCAGTAAGGTGTTTTATTGCACCATTGAGTTGCTTGTCTGAGTCATTATTACCGCCATCGGCAATACGCAGGTATAGGCAATGGTGGCCTGGTGTTAATCCTTCTGTATAAAGGTTACTTCCTGGCGAGGGGCAGAGTCCTTCTGACCCTAAAGAAGAGAAGTAGGTATCTTGTTCGCTAGTATCAAAAATAGCCCATAGAGATGAGTCGATATTAAATCTTAGTAATATTGGGGCTTGTGGAATAGGGTTATGGAGGGGGATTACAACCTCAGCAATACCGCCAGTCTCGGCTAAATTTAGCAATTCAAAATCAAATATATTAGCGGTGCTATTAACGGGTTGCGGGGTTGATGGGGTTCCCATTGTAATGGGGTAGCCATATTCAACCATTTCTTCTATTTGAGTCGCGCTGATATTGCTGACCCCATTGTTGGCTAAGCGTGCGATCTCACCTAATTTAGCAGTGTGCCCATATGATGTTTGAAGGTCGTAGCGTGAAGTATCAATTAATGTTGTGTGAATTGATTCTTCCTTGCCTGTAAGCCCGTCATACTGGTCATATTCATCAGGCACGGCATCAAAGTCGGCGTCGTTGAAGGCGCTTGCTTTAACCTTAAACGAATAGCGTATTGGTGAACTCAATTCTACGGAGTTCAGTAAACGAGTTTCTGTTAACTCTATTGTATAGACATCAATGCTTAAACCATTAATCTGGATGGTACGCGGGGTTGGATAGCTGACTACAGCATCGGGTTGTTTAGCGAGTATGTCGGATAGGTCCCAAGATAGAGTGGGAGGTGGCGACTGAAACCCGGCGATGTTACCCAATAATGTGACGTTGTTAGCGCTAGATTGCTCATAATCTATCCAGATTGAAGGCTTTGATCGCAACAGCGGGTTACTGCCGTTTAATACTTCAGTTATGTCTGTAGTGCCATCAAGATCTTGATCGCTGCTGGTGGTTGCTTCTGTGGTATTGCCATATAAATACACTTCAACAGCATCAGTAATACCATCGCTATCAGTATCTCCGCTATTTGAATCGTTAATCTCAGACGCAGGATCTGAAAGGTCGGTTAATACTGAAAGTTCAAAAATGTCGGGCAGCTCATCGGTATCGCGATCATTTAATACGGTATTACCAGAGTCGTTGGTAGTGCCCGTTAAGAACGCTTCAATCGCATTGTTCACACCATCGTTATCGTCATCTTTCTCGTTGGCGAATAATGGATTGCTGGCTAGGCGAACTTCAAGAGCATCGCTGTAGCCATCGTTATCATAATCACTGATTAAGGTCAGGTTATCGATCGACCTGAATTCTAGGTAGGCTTCAACAGCGTTGGTTAAGCTATCTAAGTCGTCATCTTGTGCGCCATTAATAGTGGGGTTGTTGGCGTTATAAAATTTTGCATGATTCGTATGCAGCTCAGTGATATCGGGCAAACCATCGGCATCAGTATCGGTGGATAGTTCGGTATCGGTGGCACCGCCCAATTCATTGAAGAAATACTCAAGTGAATCGGCTACGCCGTCGGTATCGGTATCTATATTGCCGTTGGTTACGGGGCTATTAATGGATAAGTAATCGCTGCCGAGAATAACTTCCGCATAGTCGGGAAGCTGGTCATTGTCGGTATCTGTAGCAACGGAGGTATCTGAAGAGCCGTTATTAAGTTGTAATAAAGACTCAATGACGTCAGAGATGCCGTCATTATCAGAATCTTGCAGCGTGACTGTTATTGCTGAGGTTTCATCATTACCCGCTAAATCGGTGGTGATCACTGTTAATATTTCACCTTCGGCTAGCTCTGCGGTGATAACACAGTGGTAAGCACCCGTTGATGCATCTGCGACGGTACTGCATAAAACAATGCCATCACTGTCTTTTATAGTAATAGTGGTGCCAGCAGGGGCGGTGCCGTTTATGAATTGGCCATCGCTTGCATTGACCTGTGCAGGACCATTTTCAACGAAAGTAAGTATTGAGTTGCTGGTAATTAACGCCGTATTTATCTTAGCGGTGATCGTCGTTGTTTCTACCTCTGAATTAGTGACTGTTGCTGTATAAGTGCCATTGCTATTGTCATTAAAGTTATTAATTACAGCAGAATTATTGCTAATAAATTCGACAGTATTCCCGCCCGATGTGAGTAGATTGCCTAGGGCATCAATAGCCTGAATGGTAATGGTTGATGTGTCTGAACCGTTGGCCCTTAAAACGCTAGGTGTAGCTGACATAGTTGTTGTCGCTGGAGAGGGCGCGCCAGGTATAAATGCGATGCTTTGGTTGCCAGAGGTAATGGCATTGCTCGCAATTGAACCTGAAATAATGACAGTTTCGGCGACGGTATTAGTAATGGTTGCTGTGTAGGTGCCGTTATTATTATTGGTCACCGAGCTTAAGATAGCTGTTGCACTGTCTTCTGCTAATGTGACAATACCTCCGCTGCTAATAAAATCATTACCCTGGGCATCTTTGGCTTGCACTGTAATTGTTGAACTGGTGGCGCCGTCTGCCGTTACCGTTGGCGATGATGCTGCAATAGAGGTAGTCGCTGCAGAAACTGCGCCTACAGTAAACGTGATGGTTTGATCACCTGAGGTAATGTTATTACCATCAATGATGGCAGAGATTGTTACAACTTCAGCTTTGGTATTGGTGATAGTGGCCGTGTAGGTACCGTTATTATTATCGGTTACCGAGCTCACTACAGCAGCTGCACTGTCTTCTGCTAGCGTAACAATGCCAGCAGAACTGTTAATAATAGATCCACCTGTATCTCTGGCTTGAATGGTAATGGTTGAAGTTGCCCCACCGTCGGTTGTGAGAGTTGCGGGTGATACTGCAATTGTGCTTGTTGCCCCAGAAGCAAGTACTGTTACAAAATTGATGTTTACAGGGGAGCCATTGATTACGGCTTCTTCTGGGGTTGTCCCTCCGTCGATGTCTCTGTCTATTGTAGCAGTGACATTCACGCTTTCTACTATAGGACTTTTTACTGATGCCGTTGCTAAGCCTGCAGCATCTGTGATTGTATTGAACGTGTTTGAGCTATTGCCAAAGGTGGCTGTGCCAGGGGGGATCGAAAAAGTAACAGAAATACCTGATATCGCAATATCATCACCATCCGTTTCCTTCAACTGCAGTGTAATTACTCCCGTATCAATATTACCCGCGAGAGCGTTATTATCGGTCGCCACGAGCAAACTGCCTGATGCAGCTACGCTGATATCTTCATCGATGATGGTGTAGGTAAAGGCATTTTGTGTTGCTGTATCGTTATTAGCATCGCCGACTACAAAATCGGTAATAGCGCCTATGTCTAGCGTTACAATAGCGGTTTCGTCTATTTCACCTAGGGCATCATTTGTGATAGAAAAATTAGTAAGCGAGATGTTACCTGCGGGTAGTCCGTCATAAACTCCAGCGGGAATACTTAAAGTAGGTGTTGTGTAATCTGTACTGTTGGTTGCTGTGCCCGTTAAGTTTAAGGTGACTGCTGTTGTTGTGGGAAAATAACCTAAAATGGCTATTGCAGGTAGGTTGCCCCCCGTATTTTCGTTGTCGGTGCCTGATGGTTGAGTGAATTCGATCTTATTGGTAATAATGGCAATGGTGTAATAGCTGGTGCCAGTTGGAAAAGTAACCGAGGAGAATATGCCATTGTTTGAATATTGTAGAGCTGTATTTCCTGTGCTGAAATCACCATCACTATTACCAATTAATACGTAGCTTTCCCCCGTCGTGAGAGCAGGCAGGGTACCAAAATTTAAGTTGATAGCCGTGACTGAGTTTGTATTCTGAACTTTCCACTCTCTAATAAGGCGCTTATCGAAACCAGCGCTGAGTTCTGATGTTTGTGTAGCAATTGCACTGCCGTTATCGTGTCCTAAAAGTATGAAATCTTTATCTGCCAGTATGTCTGAATGACTTGAGTTGGAGTTGGTGAAATTAACATCTGTAGAGAGAATCAAGCCTGAATCGTCATCAACACTGCGTGAAATGCGCTGGTCAAGACTTCCATCTGCGTCTTTAGCAAGTCCAACAATATTATTGTTGTATGTCGCATCAGCTGCATAAACGATATTGGCCGCAGAATTTAGGTATGCATTGGTCAGTGTAAGGCCATATTTTATGGCTAGGTAAGACTCCACTTGTTGGCGGAGAGCGTCAGGCAGTAATGCATTATATATAAGAACTTCAGCGATTCTGCCATCGAAGTCCTGACCTGCTCCACCTAGGGCAAAGTCATTCGTGCCAAGATGATTGCCAGAGGGGATAGTTGGGCTATTTTCGTTTCGTAGTCCATTTATATAATTCTCGGCTCTCGTATCGGCGAACCCTTGGTCATCAATTGATCCAGAGAAAAGCAGTGGATTGGCATAGGGGACTTTCTGGTTGGCACTAAATTCAAAGTATTTTGTTGTTTTAAATAACGGAATCCCTGTTTTATTTGAATAAGAGGGCTCTCCAGTATCTTTGAAGCCGACATGAGGGCGATCAAAATCACTTCCCATGCCAAATAACTGATTCTGAGCACCAGAAGATGCATCGCTATTAAAAACGATAAAAAATGTCATGTCATCGTTATCATCGTTCATGATGTTTGAGGATTGAAGGTAGTTTTGAATACCATCAGCCGCATCAAACTCGATGCTTTGGTGAAAGTTCATACTGCTAGTGGCTACATTTAGAGACGGCTGTTTGTTAGCTGTATTTTGAACTACGTGATTGTTATTACCACTTTGATCATCCCACTGGGAAACCGCAGTTGTGCCTGTTACTGCTACGTCTGCAGCTAGCCATAATTCTAGGTCGTCGGCTCCAGGCTGAGCACTCATTGCGTGCACTAAACCGAAGGTTAAAGGGAGTAATAAAACTCCAGACAGAATCTTTTTAAATGAGAAGCTCAAATATCACCTCAAGGCAGTTTACAAAGCATATTGCGATTTAAACTATAGGTTATTATTGTTATATCTATAAGGTATAAAGGGTAAGGTCTTGTTACGCTATATTAACATTTTAAGGGTCTTAAAGGGCAGACATATGAAAATTTACAAACTCGTTACTATGTCTTTGCTGGCATTAATTACAGCCTGCTCTGTAATCCAGTCTACAGATAGCGGTAATCAGGTAGAAAAGAAGCCAGATGCTAAGTTACGCTTAAATGATATTTGGGCATTAGAAAAAATACAGGGCAAGTCGATTTCTCTTGTTGATGGGATGCAAAGGCCTCAGCTTGAAATTCACCTTCGAGATATGAAGGTCATTGGTAATGATGGCTGCAATCATTTTTCGGGTGCGATTACTTCATTAGATGATAGTGAAATTATATTTGGCCCCGTGATGGGCACTAGAATGTTTTGCCAAGGAATGGATATGTCTAATAAATTTAATAGTCATATTAATAATGTACAGTCTTACCTGATTAAGGATCTAACTTTGTATTTCTTCGATGAGCTGGGCAACGAGTTGCTTTCATTTAGAAAAATTGATTAGTACTTTACGGGAAAATAGATATGGATATCGAAAAGCTTTACCAGCAAAAATTAATAGTATCAGAACAGATTGCTGATTTTTTAGCCAATGATCAAAACCTGATCTTAGGTATGGGGGTTGCGATGCCTCCTAAGCTTATTCGGGGCGTATCAACGGCGCTGCATAGCGATCAACTTAAACGCTTGAATTTGTATTATATGCACGGCAGCGAAGTATTAAGTCAAACGCTATTGCAGCCAGAATTAGCGGATAAAGTACGGGCTAGATCTTTGTTTATGAGCAGTCATGACCGAGCCGCCTTTAAGCAGCTAGCAACTCCTGCGTTGGTTGAGTTTGTTCCCGCAACGTTTCATCAAGTTGGTCGTTTATTAACCGAGCAAGTCGAACCTCATTGTTTTATGGTGACGGTATCGCCTATGGATAAACATGGTTATTTTAGTCTAGGCACCAATGCTGATTATGGCGCTAGCGTTATTCGTAAAGCCGATAAAGTGATTGTTGAAGTGAATGAAAATATGCCGCGCACATTTGGTGAGTGTTCGGTGCATATTTCTGAAGTGGATGGGATTATTGAGCACCATACACCGTTATCAGAAATACCTGCGCATCCGCCATCAACCACTGATATTAAGATTGCCCGTTTAATTGCCGAGCGTATTAATGATGGCGATACCCTACAAATGGGTGTGGGTGGTGTGCCGAGTGCTGTGCTGGGTTTTCTTAAAGACCATAAGAACTTAGGTTTACATTCAGAGCTATTTTGCCCAGCTATGGTTGAGTTGATTCAAACAGGTGTAATTAACGGTAAGCATAAAAGCTGGATGCAACATAAGCATATTTTCACCCTCGCCCTAGGCGATAAAGCGATGTATGACTTTATGGATGATAATCCTTCTATTGTTGGTTATCCCGCGTCTTGGGTAAACAACCCCAGTATCATTCAGAAAAATAATAATATGGTTTCGGTGAATGCGGCCATTGAAGTGGATTTGTCGGGGCAGATAAACGCCGAACAAATTTCCGGTCAGCCTTTTTCAGGAACGGGAGGCCAGCTCGATTTTGTGCGTGGTGCTTATGCTTCAAAAGGTGGGCGTTCGTTTATTGCACTGAACTCTACGGCAAAGCGCGGTTCTATTAGTCGTATTGTTCCAAGGCTAGAAGGCGGGGCGGTAACCGATACACGAATGGATACTCAATTTGTGGTAACTGAATACGGCTGTGTTGATTTAAAAGGGCTGTCTTTACCGCAGCGAGCGAAAGCTTTGATTGCTATTGCTCATCCAGATTTTCGTGAAGATTTAAAGCAGCAAGCCTTAGTATTAGGCCTCAATTAATGAGTTGATAAAGATTTTTTATAGATTGATCTTTTCATAGTCTTGAACGATCCGATCAACTTCTGGGCGGTTTAAAGCCTGCTGCATTCTTTTATAGTGGTTCAGGGTTTTATCCAGATATTCTTTGGCCACTTGTAATGCTTCTTGAGTTTCACCTTGCCATAAAAGGACACCTGTCGGCGAAATAGGTTTGTGCAGTGGCTTTGAATTGTGTGACGAGACTGAATTGTGTGACGAGACTGAATTGTTAGCACTGGCAAGCAGCAGTATTTCATAAAATTGGTTATTTTCTTTAACTAATACTTCCGCTATTAAGCCCATCTTCATCGCTATTAATGCTTGTCTTAACTCATACAGGCGGCGCACTGGGCATAATAAAAAGTCGATTTCTAGATTGGGGTGCTTTTGCACGATGTCTTGGATAAACTGGATGGTTAAATCACCACCAACTCCTGCAATAATGACCAGCTGCTTTCCTGAGTATTGCTGCAGGGGTAATTGAGCGCTGTCTAGACAGTGTGTTTGCCATGTACTTTGATCGTCTGAATGAATAGGGAAAAATTTATTGAGCTGGTCTGTTAGTGGATTGATCAGTTCAGGCACAATATCAACAAAATGAATGTGCGGAGCTGCTTGTCGATTTAATAAGCTCATTCCCAGAAAACCATGGTCGCAACAACAATCCCAAATGTGGTTATATTCTGATGTCTGTACCATAGAATCAATTTGTTTTAATCTTTTACTTAGCTTCACGGGCAGAGCCTATTTTATCTGTGGTAGTCTGGTGGATTAGCAATGACGCATTGTAATGGTTTTCATTAAAGGAGTAAGCATGGATCGCAGGCAGTTTATTAAAGGATCGTTTTTTGGTGCGGTAGGTTTAGCAGGTGGCGCAGCTGTTTGGTTAAATACGGGTGGTAATCAAGAGCCATTGACGGTTGCAGCAGTGATGGCGAAGTTGAATGGACTTTCTCATGCGACGCTTGTTAATAATGGAGCTTGGGATTGTCATCAGGTCTTTTCTCATTGCGCGCAAAGCATTGAGTATTCAATGACAGGTTATCCAGAGCATAAGTCTGAGGTATTTAAAAATACTCTTGGTGCCGTGGCTTTTTCAGCTTTTGCAACAAAAGGCGCAATGGTTCATAGTTTAGATGAGGCCATACCTGGCGCTCCAATGATTGATGCTAAACAGGATTCAGCTTTGGCTCTGGAGCGTTTAAAAAAGTCGCTAATGGATTTTGAACAATTTGAAGGCACGCTACAACCGCACTTTGCTTATGGTGAATTGACCAAGGCAGAATATGAGGCGGCTCATGTGATGCATATTTATAATCATTTTGACGAGCTGTCTTGAATGTATTTGAACGTATATTGTAATTGGCTATTTAATATGCGGCTATCGGGATCTGTTTTCTTATGCCTGTTGGTGCTGGTGGCACTTTTATTAGGGCAGATCGCTATGGCGAGTGATGATCATGAATCACACTCTTCTCATACCGCAAGTCATAGCGATGCGTTAATGGTTTTGCTACAGCATAAGATTGCCCTGCAGAAGTTGCAGGGCCCACAATTTCAAGAGCAGCCTGCAAACTCAGCCAGTTTGGCGCAGCAAGCAAAGCACCTTCAGCAGGTGATGCCTGTCTTACAGGGGTATATGAATACACCAAAATCGTATTATTTAACGACTGAGATGTACCACGATAGCTTAGAAAATCGTGCAGCTATGTTGGCTGATTTTTCCAAAATTTTAATAAGATACCAAAAGCAGCTTGTTTCACCGCCTTAAATCGTTAAAATCCCGTCATACCTTCCTATTTCTTGTTTAAGATCGAGTTTATTTTGCTGAGCTATCGCCACTCTTATCATGCGGGTAATTTCGCAGACGTGTTAAAGCACATCGTTTTGGTTGAATGCCTTGAGCATTTCAATAAAAAAGACAACCCGTTTGATTATATCGATACCCATTCTGGTGCGGGCTTGTATGACTTACGCTCAGCAAATGCGAATAAAACGTCTGAATATAAAGAAGGCATCGCTAAGCTTAAGCGCATTGATTTTCCTGAACTGAAAAGCTATTTCGATATAATTCAGGCAATAAATGAACAGCAGGGCGTAAAGAACAAAGGACTGACGTTTTATCCTGGTTCTCCTGCGATTGCTCATCAATATGTGACCCATCCAGATCGTGTAAAAGATAAGGCTTGGTTGTTTGAGTTACATTCTAGTGATTTCCGAATTTTATCAGAATCTTTGGCAACGGCTTCTAAAGCGGAAGCACGAAAGATTCGTATCAAGCAAGAGGATGGTTTGAAAGGTTTGCTAGCCCTTGTTCCTCCTGTCAGTCGTCGTGCTTTAGTTTTGATTGACCCATCTTATGAAATTAAAACTGATTATCGTGATATGGTTGATGCGGTAATTAAAGCCCATAAAAAGTTTAGCTCGGGTACTTATGCGATCTGGTATCCGGTTGTTGAGCGTAAGCGTGTTGATTCTATGTGGCGTAAGTTGAAACAGGCTGGAGTGAAAAACATTCAGCAATATGAACTTGGCCTGGCAGAAGATACGCATGAAATGGGTATGACCTCGGCGGGGATGATTGTGATCAATCCGCCGTGGACGTTAAAAGCTAAATTAGACAAGGTTTTGCCTAAGCTGGTTAAGCAGCTTGACCGTGGAGATGGCAAAGCCTTTAGCTTGTGCCAAACACTTGTTGCTGAATAGAAGCTCCTACTAAATGGGGTGTTATGGGTTCATGTTGTAGTAAATCGAAACACACAGTGCGATAAATAATCCCCCTGATAAAAACTGCCAAGGAAGGCTAGGGTTTGAATTTAGCAGGGAGGCATTATAGGTTTTTTTGTATTTAGGGTTGGGATGCTCAATCTCGTAAATAAATTCTGAAACATCCCCATGGCGATTATTGGCCTCAAATCTCAGCGCTTTTTTAATCGCACCATCTAGCCATACTGGCACTAATGGATTCAGTTCATAGCTTGGGGTGTAGCGCGTTTTCAAATAGGCAGACTTACTGCGGCACTCTTCTAATTTCCCCGAGAAGGGCAGTTTATTGGTCAGCATTTCGAATAAAATCACCGCCACCGAAAATATATCACTCTGCTGTAGGCTTTGACCTTCTAGTACCGCTTCAGGGGCCGCGTAGGTTGCTGTGCCGAGTATGCCGTCGCGCTCTAATGGCGTGGCAATTTCAGCAATGGCTTTCACGTGGCAAGAACCAAAATCAATAATTTTAGCTTCGCCGTTTTCATCCAACATGATATTGCCAGGTTTTAGATCTTGGTGAATCGTTTCGCGGCGATGAAATGCGCGTAGACCTTTTAATACTTGCTGAATAATGACGATGACATTTTGCACGGGGGGATTTGGGTTTTCTTTAATCCATTGCTCTAATGTAATTCCCTCGATGTATTCGGTTAAATAATACAGATATTTTTTCGGGCGGTTAAAACCTGCAACTTTCAGTACGTGGGGATTGTTGATGCGATTGCCGATCCAGCTTTCTAAAATAAAGCGTTCAATATAGGCCGCATCGTCGTTGTAATTGACCGATGGGGTTTTCATACAAAACGCTTCCCCTGTTTCGATATCGGTTACTTTGTAGAGTTGACTGCGATTGCTGGCATGAAGCTCTTTTTCTATGCGTAAACCATCAATCGACATGCCTGGTGCTAGGTTAGGGGGAAAAGGAAGGTCGGTTAATTTTTGGTGTACATCGTTTAAATCTTGGGTCGGCAATTTATCGATGCGAATAATCTGGCAGCTAAGATTGTCGTTGCTTTTATGCTGCAGCGCTAAGTTTATTATCTGTTGGCATTGAGGTTCGAAATCATCAGTTTCTACCGTTGCTAAAGGTTTAAGCAGTGCGCGTAACTCTTGATTGGGAATGAAGTCGTGTATGCCATCGGTAGACAAAAAGAAGATATCTTTTGGCTCTATGTCGGTGCTGCGATAATCAACATCCAGTTTGACATCTAGTCCCATCGCGCGGGCTAGGTAAGATTGAGTAGAGCTTACGGCGGTAGTGTGGTCGCGAGTTAATTGTTCTAGATCGCCATCGCGCAGTCGATAAATGCGACTATCTCCAACATGGAATATATGGGCAGTATTGGATTTAAAAACAATGCAGCTTAACGTGCTGATATAGCCTTTTTGCGCGTCGCTGAAGCGTTGGCCTTGGCTATAGAGCCAGCGGTTTAATGCGGTTAATACCTTGGTCGTGCTTTGTTTAACGCTCCAGGTATCTGGGGTCGAATAATAATCGTAAAGGAAGTTTCGTACACAGGTTTCGCTGGCTTCTTTACCTGCTTCAGCAGCGCTGACACCATCGGCTATGATGGCTACCGAGCCTTTATGACTTTGGGTGATACCTTCGGGAATGCGAATGCCAATAGCATCTTCATTTTGAGCCTTGGCTCCTTTATGAGAAGTTTGCCCAAGGGTAAATTGCTGCTCAGATTGTAAGTGCCACTGTTCGCTTTTGCTTGAGGTATTCATTTAATTACTTCTAGTCAATGCTGCTATTTTTGTAACTATTAAGCTGATTTTATAAATCGATTAATGACTGGGTATTTATTCCACAAAACGGCGTAAATACTTCCCTGTAGCCTTAGGTTCGGCATTCCCTGCCTCTCATATTTGCTACATAAACACCCAATAATGAATCTTTTTTGTCTAAACGCTAACAGCCCGAATAATTACCTATTTTTAAGCTTAAATACTCTAGTGGAGGACAGTGTGCCATAAAAAGGATGAATAAATAGAGTGGATTGAACTAATTGGCCAATTGTCTGCCATAGTAAAGATTGTAATGGCTTTGTAAGAAGTTTCATGACAATAGAAGCTGAAGAGCTATATTTAATGGGTCATAAATAACACACACGGAGTTGAAAATGAAAAATACTAATACAGTTATGAGTGGCGCTATTGCGGGTGCATTGGCCTTAGGTTTATCAGCGGTAACTCCCGCGGCATTGGCTGCTAAGCCAGGCTTTGAGAAATGCCAAGGCATTGTGAAAGCAGGGATGAATGATTGCGGCACGAGTAAACACGGCTGCGCGGGCCAGGCTGCTAGCAATAACCTTGCGGATGAATGGATTTATGTGCCTGAAGGCACCTGTAAAAAGATTACAGGTGGTTCGCTTAAAGGCGCTAAATAGCCTGCAGTAATCATCAAAGGGCAGCTAAAACATCTTGGCTGTTCTTTGATAGATGTTTTGATTTCTATTTTAAATGGACAGCGGATTCACATGCGAGACAGTATTCAGGGGGCGGGACTTGGATTACGCTCTAGTCATTATCAAGAAATATTTGACACCAAACCCGATGTCCCTTGGTTTGAAATATTATCCGATAATTATATGGCTGATGGTGGCTTACCCATTCAGCGAGTTGAGAAAATTCGCCAAGACTATCCGATTACTCTGCACGGGGTGGGGATGTCATTAGGCAGTGCTGATCCTTTAAATCTCGATTACCTTCAACGGCTTAAAAACCTCGCAGATCATCTGCAACCCAGTTATGTATCGGATCACCTCGCTTGGGTTTCGGTTAATGGCCAATATACCCACGATTTATTACCGACGCCTTATACCAAAGAAATTCAGCAACACTTTATTAAGCGCATTCAGCAGGCGCAAGATTTCTTAGGGCGCACACTACTGATCGAAAACCCCTCATCTTATTTAACCTTCCAGTCTACCAATATGACTGAGTGGGATTTTATCCGAGGTATTGCTGACGCATCGGGCTGTGATTTGTTATTAGATATCAATAATATTTATGTGAGTGCGATCAATCATGGCTTTGATCCCTATGAATATCTTGCCAATATTCCAGTTGATAAGGTAAAGGAAATTCATTTAGCGGGTTATGAAGAAATGGATGGTTATTTGTTTGATACTCACGGCTATCAAGTTAAACCGCCTGTTTGGGATTTATATTGTGCGGCGCTAAAACGATTCGGTGCTGTGCCGACCCTGATTGAATGGGATACCGATATTCCCAGTTTTTCAACCCTACGTGCAGAAGCGTTAAAAGCAGAGCAAAAGATGAAGCAGTTTGCGAGGTAAACAGAATGACTGTTAACGAAGAAATGAAAGCTTGGCAGCAAGACTTTTATCAGGGTATTTTCAATCCAACAGAAGATAATATTCAGCAAGCCTGTCTTAATATTTGCAGTACTGATGTGTTGTCAGCAGAAGCGCGGTTGAGTATTTATCGTGGCAGTATCCTTGGGGGGATGACCACAGCATTATCGGGCATCTATCCTGTGTGTGAGAAACTGGTAGGGCAGCAGTACTTTATCCAGATGGTTGCTGGGTATTTGCGTGAATTTCCTTCAGACTCTCCAGATATTGGTAATTATGGCGATACCTTAGCCGATTATTTAAGGGATTTTATTAGCAAGCAGGCCACGGCCCAAGAGCTTATCTATTTACCGGATACCGCTCGGTTAGAGTGGCTATGGCATAAAGCGTTTAATGCGATAGAAATCCATCAGCAGGAAAAGGAATGTCGGCCATTAACTGAGTTGGCGGATATTGAGGCAGAAGATCAGGGTCGCATACGTTTTTATCTGGATGCAAGTTTAGGGCTCATGCAGTCGACGTATCCCGTCGATAAAATATGGCAAGCTAATCAGAATCAATCACCAGAGCAAGAACACGGTAAAGAGCAAGAAAGTATTAGCTTGGATGATGGTGCTGTCTATTTAGTGGTTCGTAGAGCAGCGGATTACGGCATGTCGATTGAAGCCATTACAGTTGATGTGTTTCAGTTTTTAACGGCGATAGATCAGCGGCAGTGTTTTGCAGATATAGCAGAGCTGGATTTTGATACCCCACTTGCTGATTTGCTTTCTTATAGTATGCAATCAGGTTTGATCGTTGGTTTTGATTTGATTGAGAAATGATTTGAGTAGTTGTTTCGTCGGTTTCTAAACCGATTCATGATTGAGTATTTATTCCGCAAAACGGCGTAAATACGGTCCCTGTAGCCTTAGTTCGGCTCCTGCCTCGCATATTTGCTCCACAATTACTCAATCATGAATCTTCTTCTGTCTTAAATTGAGGCAGCTGAATAGTTGCCTTTATTTAAACGATGTACGGTCTACGAAGGTTTTTACCTTGCCATCTTTCGCCATGCCGTTGGCCATGGCTATGCGTTGGTTTTTACGACCTAGCAAGCGTGCCTGAACCCAACGTTCCCAAAGTAATGCGCCCCAAGTATCTTTTTTCCAGGTTTTCTTAAATAAGTATTTTGTTGCCGCAATGGCATCGGGAGACTTGCTGGCGATTTCATTCGCTAGGGCCTCGGCATCAGCCATTGGGTTTTCGCTGACTTTACTTACTAGACCGTATTCAGCCCCTTCGATTCCAGAGAAAAAGCGACCTGTCATGGTCAGCTCTTGAGCAATGTCGACACGGGTTAAGCGCGAGAGTGTCACCATGCCGCTCATATCCGGAATCAAGCCCCACTTCATTTCTAATATGGACATCTTGCTATCTGGAGTCGCGATGCGGTAATCGGTTGCTAGGATGATTTGCATACCACCACCAAAGCAGTTGCCATGAATGGCAGAGATCACGGGAATCGGTAGGTCACGCCAAACGTGGGCAATCTGTTGGGCAATGTTCTGCTTGGTCCAAGGAAGTTTGAGAAAAACTTTTGGAATCATCATTGGATCTTTGCTCAGTGCGCCAAAATCTAGACCTGCACAAAATGATGGGCCATTGCCATGCATAATGACTGCGCGAATTGTACGATCTTTGCGAATCTTCTTCGCCGTCGCAATCATTTCTTTGAACATGCCCATATCTAAGCCGTTGTGTTTTTCTGGGCGGTTTAGACTGACGTAAGCAATTTTATTTTTAACTTCAAGTAATACGCGTGCTTCTGACATAAAGAATTCTTCTGAAATAGCCAATAAATATGGCGCATATACTTCCACAACAGGGCGCGGCTTGCCAGATTAAAACTCGCTTTCTCAGAAAAACATGAAGAAAAAGCGAGTTTGGGGTATCTATTTGTTACGAAGGGTTTGGAAAAGTTGAATGAATTGTCCGCTTGAGCAAGGAGTCTTGGTAGCCGAAATAACCGCGACAGAGGTCATACCCGTGGCTAAAACTTGTGCTAGGTTGTTATGGTCTATGCCACCAATACAGGTGGTTGGGTAAAGTTTGCCGTAGCACGACTGCCACTGTCTCAGCGTTTCTAGACCTAATGTTTCATGGTTAACGATTTTAGAATTTGGGCTAAATACTGGGCCAAATGCGAGGTAGCTAGGTTTGAGGCTATGGGCATAGGCCAACTCGGTCTCATTATGGCAACTAATACCTAAGCGCATGCCATGTGCTTGAATACGTTGTAGGTCTTTGTCGGTTAGTTGAGACAGGTCTTCTTGTCCTAAATGAATTCCATAGGCATTGAATTCAAGCGCCAGTTGCCAATCGTCGTTAATGTAGAGTGGGGTATTACTCTGCTCACACAGCTTAATGGCTTGCTGTAGGTTTTCTTTATTTCCCCCAGATTTATCACGCCATTGCAGGGTATTGATTCCTTCTTTAATTAGGCGCTCTAAATCGATTAAGTTATCGATGATGGCATATAAGCCCAAATCTTCTGCGGGGTTGTAGCTATTTGCCTGTATAGGGCTATTGAATGCGCTGTGGGTTTTATCAAGCACCCCAAGGTCCTTGGCATTATTTTCTAATGGCGCTTGCCAAACAGGCCCCGCACCTTGGCCTTGAGGCACGGCTAAGCGCAGGCTTTGTTGAATAAATCGATTCCCTAGAACAATGCTATCGCTCAGACTATTATCGTGGGCAACGAAACTGGCGATGGCAGAGGCTAGAGTGCAGCCAGTACCGTGATTATGAGGTTGATCTTGGCGTTGATGGCTTAACCAGAAGCTTGAGCCGTTTAAGTTGGTTTTATCTACAGAAGCAAAATAGTCTCGACAGGTTGAGTTTTCGTCATCACTGAAGCTATGCCCACCCTTGATGAGTACGTTCTTAGCACCGCGTTCAATTAACTGTTTGGCTGCGAGCTCTATATCAGCAAAGGAGCGTATTTTGATCTTGGTAAGGATCTCTGCTTCGGCTAGATTTGGAGTTATTAGATCAATGCTGTGTAATAGCGGATCAATCTCACCGCGGTCAAATGCATCTAAGAATCGTGCTCCAGTGCTGGCTTTTAGTACGGGATCCCAAACACTGAAAAACGAGTGTTTTAGCTTTAGTTCCTTAAGGTGACGTACCAGCCAGCGCAAGGTATTAGGTTCGGGCAATAGGCCAATTTTTATCGATTTGGGTAGTAGATCTTTTTCCAATGACTGCCATTGAGCGGCTAGGTCGACCGCAGATATCGGATGAATCTTTTCGACGGCGACGCTGTTTTGTGCGGTGATCGCGGTAATTACGGTGCAACCATGGCAGCCAAGGCTATGAATTGTATTTAAGTCGGCTTGAATACCTGCGCCGCCACCAGAATCTGAAGCAGCGATACTCCAAATAACAGGCCTGCTTTCTGTTGTTGCTATTGCTGTTGCCAAAAGGGGGTTCCTAATACTGGGGTCGATGGACTCGCGGTTTGGCGACTTTCCATTAGACCGGCTAAATACGCTTGGCGTCCGCCATTAACAGCTTGAGCAAAGGCCTGAGCCATTTGCACTGGGTTATGAGCTTTGGCGATGGCGGTATTTAATAATATGCCATCAAAGCCCATTTCCATTGCCGCCATTGCTTGGGAGGGTTTGCCAATTCCTGCGTCTATGATCAAGGTAGTGGTCGGGAAACGATCCCTGATAGCCTGTAAGTTATAAGGATTCATTAATCCTTTACCTGTGCCGATGGGAGAGCCCCAAGGCATTAAAACTTCACAGCCTACGGCCAATAAACGCTGACATAATACTAGGTCGTCAGTGCAATAAGGCAAAACCTTAAAGCCCTTTTTAATTAGAATTTCAGCTGCCTTTACTGTCTCGAAAGGGTCGGGCTGTAAATTGTAATCGTCGCCAATAACTTCCAATTTTATGAAGTCGGTATTGAACATCTCGCGGCTCATTTCTGCCAGTGTGATAGCTTCTTGTGCGCTATGGCAGCCTGCTGTATTGGGCAGTAAGGCACAGTCACTTTTCTGGATATGCTGCCAAATTGTCTGGCCCTGCTTATTACTTGGATCTTGGCGGCGTAGGGATAGGGTGACCATTTTGCTGGCAGAAGCAGAGATTGCTTGCGCCATAATATCTGGGGATGGGTAAAGTGCCGTACCGACTAATAAGCGCGAGTTGTATTCGCAATCGTAGAGTTTTAACAGGTCGTTAGGTTGCTTCATGTTTGGTTCAGTCATTATTAGCCTCCAGCCATAGGGGATAAGAGCTCAATCTCATCATTATCTTGCAGTTGCGTACTTGAGTATTGGCTACGAGGTACGAAGGTTTGATTGAGTGCTATAACGAATGTACTAGTGTCTGTGCTATTGGCAGTATTTAAAACTGCTAGCGCTTGAGCGATGCTTGAGTCTGCTGCAATGCCATGAGGGATGCCATTGTAGGTGATGTTGATTTTCATAAGCATGATTCCTGTGCTCTTTGTATTGCTTGCTCTACTAGCGCAGGACCAATCAGGTAACCATGACGATATAACCCATTGATGCGGATAATGGGTTTGTCGAAGCGAGTGCTGTGGCTTTCTATACGAGGCAGGTTATCCATGTACGCAGGACGCAGGTTGGTATCCTGACTAATGATACGAGCTTCAGCAAACGCTGGGTTGACTGCGTATAGCGCTGACATCAGTTCCATTGATGAGCGTAAACTAATACTGGATCTATCCTCGCTTTCAATTTCAGTGGCACCAATAATAAACTGATGATTGGGTTTGGGGACGATATATAGCTTGTAGCGTGGGTGCATTAAGCGAATAGGGCGCTGGAGTGTGACTTCTTTGCATTCTAGGCGTATGACTTCCCCACGCACTCCGCGGAAATCTTGTTTTTCTAAGTTATTTTTCACATCAGATTTTAAGCCCATACCACGACAATCAAAGAGGATGTCAAAACCCTTTAGTGCTTCGTCATCAGGCTCGATAGCGCAGTTTTCGATGAAGCCAATGCCTAGCTTTTGTGATTCGCTGACTAAGGCTTGTAGCACTTCGTTGTGATCTATGTGAGCCTCGGAAGGCAGGTATAAGCCGTTGTTAAAATGAGCACTAATGGAGGGTTCAAGAGCTTCAAGCTGGCTGCGGTCCGTTAAGACGGTTAAATCTTCGCTCTCAGTTAATGCATTTAACTGATCGCGCAACTTATGATTCAAATCGCGTTGAAACTGCGTCAGCTCGCCTATGTCATTAGGGTGGGCTAATACTAAGCTACCTTGCTGGTGGAAGTGCTGAGAGCTGTCTAATTGCTTAAGCCATTGAGGCCATAACTTAAGGGATGCTTGCCCGAGTTGGTAGACTTCTAATTCGCTGGCGACCAATTCACTCATAGGAGAGATCATGGCAGCGGCAGTGAACGCAGCGGCTTTGTCTTTTTGTGAAGGTGGCGGTAGTAGACTGCCTTTTTCAAATATGTTTATATTGTAAGTTATACCGTTATCTATCATCGACTGCTGTTTTGCCAATCTCCATCCGAGAAGGCGGCCAACTAGGCCGCCTCCTATGATAGCAATCTTAAGATTGGGTTGATTAGACTTCACTGTACAGCTCGCTGCCTTGTTGCTTGAACTGTTCAGACATCTCACTCATGCCTTCTTTGGCTTCCTCCGCTAATTTTTTATCAGCTTCATTAATCGCTGCAACTTGCGCTGCATCTAAATCACGCACTTCTTGGCTGATTTTCATTGAACAGAATTTTGGTCCACACATAGAGCAAAAGTGAGCCACTTTATGACCTTCTTTTGGCAAGGTCTCATCGTGGTAGGCGCGAGCAGTTTCTGGGTCGATGGCGAGGTTGAACTGATCCTGCCAGCGGAATTCGAAGCGCGCTTTTGACATGGCGTTATCGCGAATTTGCGCACCTGGATGACCTTTGGCTAAATCAGCAGCGTGAGCCGCAATTTTGTAGGTCACTAGGCCTTGTTTTACGTCGTCTTTATTCGGTAAGCCAAGGTGTTCTTTGGGGGTCACGTAACACAGCATGGCACAACCAAACCAGCCGATCATGGCAGCGCCGATGCCAGAGCTGAAGTGGTCGTAACCCGGAGATATATCAGTCACTAGCGGCCCTAAGGTGTAGAAAGGGGCTTCGTCGCAGTGTTTGATTTGCTCGTCCATGTTGGCTTTGATCATGTGCATCGGCACGTGACCAGGGCCTTCGATAAATACCTGAACGTCGTGAGCCCACGCTTTTTTGGCCAGTTCGCCCAATGTTCTTAATTCTGCAAATTGTGCTTCATCGTTAGCATCGGCGACTGAGCCAGGGCGAAGGCCATCACCTAAAGAAAAGGTGACATCATAAGCCTTCATGATTTCACAGATTTCGTCGAAGTGGGTATAGAGGAAGTTCTCTTGATGATGGAATAGACACCACTTAGCCATGATGGAGCCGCCACGGGAAACAATGCCGGTCATGCGCTCTGCTGTCATGGGGACGTAACGTAATAGAACCCCTGCGTGAATTGTAAAATAATCGATTCCTTGTTCGGCTTGCTCGATTAACGTATCGCGGAAAACTTCCCACGTTAGATCTTCGGCAACTCCGTTTACTTTTTCTAGCGCTTGGTAAATCGGTACTGTGCCAATCGGCACTGGGCTATTGCGCACAATCCACTCGCGAGTTTCGTGGATGTTTTTACCGGTTGAAAGATCCATTACGCTATCGGCGCCCCAGCGTGTAGACCAAACCAGCTTCTCAACCTCTTCTTCAATCGAAGACGATAGGGCTGAGTTACCAATATTGGCATTCACCTTAGTTAAAAAGTTACGCCCGATGATCATCGGCTCGCTTTCTGGGTGGTTAATATTGGCAGGGATGACGGCGCGGCCACGAGCGACTTCGCTACGCACAAATTCTGGCGTGATATAGCTCGGTGTTTCGGCACCGAAGTTCTGCCCAGGATGCTGCTTTTTATTGTGCTCATTCATTTCGTCTTCGGCGATCGCCAAATTTTCACGAATGGCGATGTACTGCATTTCCGGAGTGATGATGCCTTGGCGGGCATAGTGCAGCTGAGTAACGTTCTTGCCGCTTTTGGCCTTAATGGGCTTGCGCTGCAAATCAAAGCGTAATGATTCTAAGGCGATGTTCATTTCACGCATCTTTGCGTATTCAGAGCTATTACCCGAAAGCTCTTCGGTATCTTGGCGCGCTTCGATCCAGTTCTTACGGATGCCATCGAGGCCTTTGCGGATATCGATGGTTTTTTCTGGGTCGCTATAAGGGCCGGAGGTATCGTAGACGCGAACGGGAGCGTTGTATTCGGTTTTATCATCCGCCAAGGTGGTCGGTGTTAACTGAATTTCACGCAGACCTACTTGGATGTCTTTTTGAATGGATTCATTGAATGCGCTGATGTGTAGCTTTATGGAGCCAGGAAATGGCTGGGTAGAAAGTTCATCAACTTTGGCGGTTTCACTCAGGTTTTGCTGAATGGTATAAGTTTGTTCAGACACAATTGTTTCCTATCTCTATATTGAGAATAATAAATTGATCTGTCTAACTTGAATTCTGAGGGTAGGGCGCACCAGGGGAGTATCGTGGGTATTCTATTAGAATAATCACCATGAACGGTTGGCGGCTATGAAAGAACGTTGACTAGAGGTGCAATGCAATATCGTGCTGCACTGAATTCTAGTTCTGCTATAAATTTGCTCTTTCATCTTGTTTCCTACGCTGGTATTAACCAGATCAGGTTCAACGGGATCCACTATTGTGATCTCAGCCTTTTAATTAAGGCACCCCGACAAGACATTTGTTACGGACTAAGCGTTTTTGCGTTTAGCTTCGTAATTCCCATAGTGTATGATGAAGTTAAAGATTGGACAATGGATTTATTTAACCCACACTATAGGTAAGTATTGTTTAGTGGGTGGTTTGATTGCCGGATTGTATGGAGTTTAAGCATGGATGAAATCATCAGTCTGTTACCGGACCGTATTCCGGTGCTAGTTGTAGATGATGATGAAACCGTTATTCAAGTGACGCGTTTGGTTTTATCACGTTTTCGATTTGATAATCGTGCTTTAGAATTGATTTGTGCTAGCTCTGCAAAAGAGGCCATTGAGATTCTTTCTCAGCGCACCGATATTGCCATTGTATTATTAGACGTAGTGATGGAATCTGATGACAGTGGTTTTGAGGTTGTCAGTTTTATTCGTAATACCCTGCATAATTACACAACCAGAATCCTATTGCGCACTGGTCAGCCAGGTCTTGCCCCTGAGCGACAGGTAATTAATGATTATGATATTAATGATTATATTGCCAAAACTGAAGCGACAACCGATCGCTTAAACCTTTCTATGACCAATGCGCTCCGCTCGTATCGAGATATTTTACGTGCTGAACATTTAACTCATCGTGTTGTTTCTGCTGAATTAGAGCAGCAGCAAGCATTGCAGGCCTCGCAAGCAAAGTCATCGTTTTTAGCGCATATGAGTCACGAGATTCGTACGCCGTTAAACGGCATTATTGGTATGGCGGATATTTTAGCCGATACGCAATTATCGAAAGAACAACAGGGCTATTTGGCTGATATTCACAATTCAGGCCGTGCATTATTGGGCATAGTGAATGACGTTTTAGATTTGTCTAAAATCGAAGCGGGTAAGTTGGAGTTAGACCCTAGGCCATTCAAGTTACTTGATATGATCGCTGAAGTGAATTCGATGTTTCATGCGCCTATGATGAGTAAGTCGATTCAGTATTCTCAGCAGATTTCAGCTGATGTACCTGCCTATTTATTTGCCGACAGTATTCGTATACAGCAGTTATTGATGAATTTATTGGGTAATGCGCTAAAATTCACCTCTCAAGAAGGGAAGGTTGGTCTTGCTTTAGGTTTGGCTGGCGAGGCACAAGAAGCAGAAGTGCTTAATTTAAAGCTAACAGTTACTGATAGCGGTATTGGTATTTCAAAGGATAGGCTAGGCTCTATCTTCGATGCTTACCAGCAGGCTGAAACTCATACTTCCAGAATTTATGGTGGGACTGGTTTGGGGCTGTCTTTATGTCGCCAAATTGCTCAGTTAATGAATGGCCGTATTGAAGTTGAAAGTACGCTAGGGGAAGGGTCGGCCTTTACTGTCTATTTTGAAGTGAGGAATGAAATCTCAAGTGCGGGTAAGCCCTCAGTAACTGATAGTGAAATTTCGCTAGTAGGTTTGAAGGTATTGGTTGCTGAAGATAATCCAACCAATCGAAAAGTCATTCAAATGTTGCTTAAGAAGCTAGGGGTCGACGTTACAATCGTTGATGATGGCCAGCAGCTATTGGATAGGGTTGAAGGTTTTAAGCCTGATTTGATTTTGATGGATTGTCATATGCCTGTGATGGATGGCTTCGAAGCAACTAAGATTTTACGTCAGCAAGGTCAGAAGATGCCTATCTATGCCTTAACCGCTGGTGTGAGTACCGAAGAACGCATTGAATGCGCGAATATCGGTATGAACGAAGTCTTAACCAAGCCAGTCACATTGCTATCATTGAAACATGCATTGCAACAAGTGGCGGCTGGCTAAGTACTTTGCTTATGTGCTGGATTTCTATTTCTTGCGCTTTGACTTTTTATCGTTATTAGCAACGTCTGCAATCTGCTTTAAGCGATTAATAACTTCAAAGTTGATGCTGTCTTTGCTGAAATAATGCTCTTTACAGGTTTCGCCAACTTCACGATCCATCAGTAATTCTAGCGCCTCATCTACTTTCTTAATGCCATAGATAAAGAACGTTCCTGCGTCCACTGCATCAACAACTTCTTGCTTTAAGGCTAGGTTGCGGATGTTGGCAAAAGGAATAATTACGCCGTGTTCGCCATTCAAGCCCCGGGCTTTGCATAAACGGAAGAAGCCCTCGATTTTTTCATTAACGCCGCCAATGGCTTGTACTTCACCGTACTGATTAATCGAACCAGTAATCGCAAAGGTTTGCTTTAGTGGTTGATGAATAAGTGCGGATATCAGGCAGCATAATTCCCCTAGTGAAGCGCTATCGCCGTCGATATAGCCATAAGATTGCTCCATGGCTAAGTTGGCAGAGATGGCAAGAGGAAAGTCTTGGGCATACTTGTGCCCAAGGTAGCCAGAGAGAATCATCACTCCTTTGGAGTGTATGGCTTGGCCCAAGTTTGCTTCGCGCTCGACATCTACGATGCCGCGAGAGCCCGGGTATACAGTAGCACTGATACGAGCAGGGGTGCCAAAACTGGTATCCCCAATCGTCATGACTGTTAAACCGTTTACCTTGCCGATGGCTTCGCCTTCGGATTCAATTAAAATGACGTTATCCAGCATTTGCTGATGGATGCGGTCATAAATTCGTCCTGTACGCTCTTCTTTAGCGCGCAATGCTTGATCGATATGGTGCTTTTCAATTAACGAGTCTTGATCCGTCTTACGGAGAAACTCAGCCTCGGCCAATAATTCAAACAGATCACCGATGCGGGCGCTTAAATATTGCTGATCTTCAGCCAGGCGAGAGCTGTGTTCAACTAATCGAGCAATGCCGGAGCTACTGATGTCGGCATATTTTTGCTCGTCAATACGGCTTTTTAGTAGACGAGAAAATGCATGGATGTGTTCGTCAGTACGAGGGATCTCGCTATCAAAATCGACAAGGGTGCGAAACAGCTCGTTAAAGTCTTCATCGTATTCTTGTAGCAAGTAATAAACATTGCGTGAGCCAATTAATACCAGCTTGATATTAAGAGGAATGACTCCTGGCAGCAGCGTCGTTGTCGAAACTAATCCCAACTCTGAATAAGGTGAGTCCATCTTTAGTTGTTGAGATTTTATCGCGCGCTTAAGTGCATCCCAAACCATGGGCTCGGCGAGTAGCTTTTCAGCATCAAGAATTAGGTAGCCACCATTAGCCTTATGCAGCGCTCCGGGGCTGATTTTTCGGTAGTTGGTGGTCAATGCCCCTTGGTCGCTGGAGAATTCGATGCGGCCGAATAAATTGCCATAACTGGGGTGCGGTTCGTAAATGACGGGCACGCCTTCGCTATCATCGTGGCAGACAGCGATATTAGGTTGTAGGGTTTCTTCTAACGTGGTGCGCTTAACATATTCGTCGCGATTTTCATTGATGCGCTCATCCACCAGCTCTTCAAGAATGATTTTTGGCAGATGTTCGCGCATCGTGGCTAAGAATTTCAATACCGTTGGGAATTCTTGATAGCTTTGTTCAATCGGTTCTAATAGCGGTGATAGTGCTTCATTAATTGTATTTTGATTGAGGGTGCGTAGCTCGTTATTAGATTCACGCTTCCATTGCGGCAGTTCAGATAATGCTTCGTTGAGAAACTGTTCAAGGGTGGCGATGTTGTGGTGAAAGGTCTCGCGCTCAGACTCTTCTAATTGAGCGAATTCAGTTTCGTCCAGTGCCTTGCCTTCTTTCATTGGGGTGAAGCTGATGGCGGAAGAGTCGCGGAATACGGCGGTATTGGCTTTTAAAGCTTCTTTTTCTACCAATTCTAGTGCTTTGTCGTATTTACGATTGAAAGCATGGTCGATAGTAGACTTTTGCTGCTGGTAGCTGGGGTGTTCAAAAACAGCAGGGAAAGTGGCTAGTAGGTTGTTGATCAGTTCGTCCAGAATAGTTTTAAATGCCAAAGCCTTAGTCGGCGGCAGCTCTAAAACCTTAGGTTCTCTGGGGTTGGCGAAGTGATTTACATAGCACCAGTCGCTCGGGGCCGGCTGTTTGGCGGCTTGTTCTTTTAAATATTCTCGGATGTAAGAAGAGCGCCCAGTGCCATTTTCACCCATGGCGTATATGTTGTAACCAGGGCGGTCCATGCCAACCCCAAAGCGAATGGCGTTTTCAGCACGTTCTTGGCCAAGCACGCCGTTAAATGCTTGTAGGTCGGCGGAGCTTTTAAACGCGAGCTGTTGTGGATCTATGCGAGTTGAAACTTGTTTCGGGTGTAGTGGGCTGGGTTTATTGCCAGTGTGGGGCATGAAGAATCCCTTATATTTCAAATGTTTATTCGATTATCTATTCACTTATTACTCTACGTTAGGGCTAGCAAGGTTTTTTGGCAAGAGGGAATGCATTTGTATGTTGCTTTTTTTGCCCTTTTTCGGATAATGGCCGACTCTCAAGTGTTTGTTACTATTTATGTCTATTCAATCTGAAGATCGAACAACGATCGATATGTTCTCGCGTCCTGAACGTGGGCGGCCAAAAACCAGTCCTTATGATCGCAGCACTCAGCTAAAGCTAAGTAAGCGACTGCAGCGTAACCGCGATAAGCATAAAGGTATGCGCCGTGTTGAGGTGAAATTAAATTCTGATGTGGTTGAGGTTTTGGATGATCTTACTGCAGGTTTGGGCATGACTCGTGCCGAGGTTATAGAGTGTGGTTTGATGAGAATGCTAGAGCTGAAGGAAGAATCTTCATAAAAACGCTCTAAGTTGTTAATTTAACTTGCTTTTATTATTTTGATGAGGATAATGGCGATCAGCATTTAAGCACAGCTTAAACTGCTGCGTGTTATGGTGGCCCTTATCGGTCCCTTCGCAACAAGAAACTAAGAACTCCGCCAGGCCCGGAAGGGAGCAACGGTATTAGTGGATTTGTGTGCCGAGGTGTGGCTGGTAGGGGTCATCTCCAATATTTCTTCGTGTCATCCCTCTTCGTATTTTTCTGATTTAATTGTTTCTGACTTTCGTCTCATTTCCCGCTATGATAGCCCTTAAGATCAAATTATTGACGGATTTTTCATGAGTTATCAGGTACTTGCGCGTAAATGGCGTCCTCGTTTCTTTGCTGAAATGGTAGGCCAAGAACATGTGCTGCGCGCCCTAATTAATGCTTTGAACGATCAACGTTTGCATCACGCCTATCTGTTTACGGGTACTAGGGGTGTGGGTAAAACGACGATTGCGCGAATTTTGGCTAAATGCTTAAACTGCGAACAAGGTGTGAGTGCAACCCCTTGTGGTGAATGCTCTTCTTGCCGAGAAATTGCTGAAGGCCGCTTTGTCGACCTGATAGAAGTCGATGCGGCCTCGCGTACGAAAGTAGAAGATACTCGTGAATTATTAGATAACGTTCAATACGCGCCGACTCGCGGCCGCTATAAAGTGTACTTGATCGATGAAGTGCATATGTTATCGACTCACAGTTTTAATGCCTTGCTTAAAACTCTTGAAGAACCTCCTGAACATGTAAAATTTTTGTTAGCGACTACAGATCCGCAGAAATTGCCGATCACGGTGCTGTCTCGCTGCCTGCAATTTAGTTTAAAGAACATGGTTCCTGAAAAGATTGTTTCATATTTAGAAACCGTCTTAAAAGCTGAAGAAATTAGCTATGAAGAATCTGCGCTCTGGCAATTAGGTCGGGCTGCTCAGGGTAGTATGCGCGATGCGCTTAGCTTAACAGACCAAGCAATTGCTTATGGCCAAGGCGAAGTGTTTGAGCATCAGGTTAATGCCATGTTGGGCACGATTGATCGTGGCCGAGTATTTAAACTGGCAGAAATTTTAGCCACGGGCCAAGTTGCAGAGCTATTAAGCGAAGTTGCAGGGATGGCCGAGCACGGGCCTGATTATGATGAAGTCGTACAGGCCTTGATGCAATTGTGGCATAAAGTTGCTGTCGCTCAGGTTGCCCCCAGTGCTGTCGATAATAGCGAAGGCGACAAAGCAGCGATTGTGCAGCTAGCCCAAGCCATGCGCCCAGAAGATATCCAGTTGTTTTATCAAACAGCCTTAGTCGGACGTAAAGATTTGCCCATGGCCGCAGACCCACGCCAGGGTTTTGAAATGATTCTATTGCGTATGTTGGCATTTAAACCAGTCAATAGCGCACCGATTCATCTTGATCTTGTCGGTTCTTTAGAAGCGCCAGGAACAGCTGAGCCAATAGTAGACGTCATTGAAGAAAAAAAGCCACTAGCTGACTCAGAATTAGCGCCTGAGCCAGCGATTACAGTATTTGAAGCGCCTGTTATAAATGACCAAAATCTAGCAGCTCCTGTTTTTGACGAGCCAGCTTTCGACGAGCCTGCAGTATCAGAGCCGATAGTCACAGAATCGATAGTCACAGAGCCCGTAGTTCAAGGGCCTGTTGCTGACGCTGTAATTGAAAAGCCTGCTTTTGATGCCCCTGTATATAGCGAACCCGCACTCCAGGAGTCTGCTGCTCAAGAAGCGACTGCCGCCCCAGTCTTTGTTAACAAAGTCGGAGCGGCTGATTTATTGAATAATCCTTTGCCTATTGAGCCTGTTGCGCAAGTGGCAGCGCAGGTAGAGGAAGATATTCTTCCTGAAGTCGCTTTTGATTTCGACTGGTCGCAATTATCAGGATTAAACTGGTGGCAGTGGGTTAAGCATTTACCGTTAGCGGGAATGCCAATGGCGATTGCGTTAAATAGTGCGTTAATTAGCCGCCATGAAAACCAGTTGGTGATGGACGTAGATCCAGGCCAAGGTGCATTATTTAATGATGCCCAGCGCAAACGTATCGAGCAGGTATTGTGTGATATAACAGGCTTGTCAGTGCAATTGTTGATGCATGTGCAGTTGCCACGCGGAGAAACTCCGCATCAGCGTCGTACGCGTTTATTGGCTGATCAATTTGCTCAGGCAGGACATGCCATTATGGAAGATGAAGTCGTACAAAGTTTAGTGGCAGAATTTGAAGCACATATTATCGAAGGTTCAATTCGCCCTATTGGCAGAGTTGAATAAATAAATATTAAAGAGGTAGGTATTATGATGAAAGGTGGAATGGGTAACTTGATGAAGCAAGCCCAGCAAATGCAGGAGAAGATGCAGAAAGCTCAAGAAGAGTTGGCTAATTCTGAAGTAACGGGTGAATCCGGTGCTGGTCTGGTGAAAATCACTATGACAGGTCGTCACGATATTAAGCGCGTTGAGCTTGATGATAGTGTGATGAGCGAAGATAAAGAATTATTAGAAGACTTACTTGCCGCAGCAGTGAATGATGCCGTACGTAAAATTGAAGAGCAAAACAAAAGCCAAATGTCTTCTATGACAGCGGGTATGGGTCTGCCGCCAGGCATGAAGCTTCCTTTCTAAGTTTGGTATTTAAAAGAGTATGGCTATGAAATTACCTGCTTCGTTACAGCAGTTGATTGATTCTTTTCAAATACTGCCAGGGGTTGGGCCAAAAACGGCTCAGCGCATGGCGTTGTATTTGTTAGAAAAAGACCGCCTAGGAGCTGAGCGCTTAAGTAATGGCCTGCAGCAAGCAATGAATAAACTTAGTCATTGTGCTTCTTGCCGCAATTATGCCGAAGAAGAGCTATGTCCTATTTGCAGTGATGATCAGCGCTCGACGGAATCGTTGTGTGTGGTCGAATCTCCTTCTGACGTCTTGGCGTTAGAGCAGGGGGTCGATTTTGGTGGTCAATACTTTGTATTATATGGTCACCTTTCACCTATCGATGGTATTGGCCCTGCAGATCTTGGTTTGGCTGATTTGAAACGCAAGGTTGAGTCTCAAGGGATTAAAGAAGTTATCGTGGCGACGAACCCTACGGTAGAGGGTGAAGCAACAGCTCAATTTATTATGGATATGCTGCCTGCTGATGTTGTCGTGAGTCGAATTGCTCATGGTATTCCGATGGGCGGTGAGTTAGATCTTGTTGATGGTGGTACGTTAAACCATGCATTAACCGGTCGACGAATAATGAGTTAGAGTTTTATTGAGTTTAATAAGCATTGAGTGAGCATTAATATTTTGGATTTGATACCTCAGCCAATTTGGATCACTACCAATAGTGATTTGGCTAAGTACTGTCACCTGTGGCAGCAGCAAGCATTTATTTCATTGGATACTGAGTTTGTTCGTACCTCTACGTTTTTCCCTAATGCGGGTTTGATTCAGGTAGCGGATAATTCTGCTTGTTATTTGGTTGACCCATTATTGATTAGTGATTGGTCAAGCTTTGCTGAATTGCTTGAAGATCAACAAGTCGTGAAGGTTTTTCATGCTTGTTCTGAAGATTTGGAAGTCTGTCATCGCTTAACGGGAACAACTCCAAGCCCTGTGGCGGATACTCAAATTGGTGCTGCGCTGGGAAGTTTAGGCGGCATAATGGGCTTTCAGCGCTTAGTGAAAGCGGTTTTGGATATCGATATCGATAAGGGCGAAACTCGCTCTGACTGGCTTCAGCGTCCATTGCGTCCACAGCAAGTACAATACGCGGTTGCTGATGTGTTTTATTTGCAGCAATGCTATGAACGCTTATTAGAATTGCTAACCGATATGGGTCGCTTAGAGTGGTGGCAAGAAGATTGTCGGCGGTTATTGGAGCTTGGACAGATCAGTGATGATTACAGTCAGCAGTATCGAAAAGTGAAGCTAGCCTGGAAATTACGCCCGCAAGAGCAGTATGTATTGCAGGTGATGACCATTTGGCGTGAAGAAACTGCTCGCAGTTGGAATGTGCCACGTTCGCAGGTGGTAGCAGACAATGTATTGTGGAATATGGCGCGTTATCAGCCGAAGCATCAGGGAGATCTCACCCGCGCAGGCATGAAACCTCATGTTTGTCAGCGAGTCGGTGAGCAGGCTTTAGAATTAATTGCCAAGGCCTTAGAAGCAGAAGATACCTGTTGGCCAGATGTCTTGCAAAAGCCGTTATCTCCGCAAGCAGGTGAGCAGTTAAAAGTGCTGAAAAAAGCCGTGACTGGACGTGCTGACAGTATCGACATTCCAGCAGATATGCTGGTTAAAAAGAAAACACTGGAAGCCTTGATTCGATCTGGTTATCCTCGCGGCCCTTATCATTTGCCTGAACCGTTATTGGGCTGGCGAAAAACTGAAATTGCAGACGATTTGTTGGATTATTTAAGCCAAGCAGATTTAAGTGCGGTATAGAGAATTATGACAAAATTATTGTGTAACATTTATAAAAGTCGCCGCAAAGAAGAGACATACTTGTATGTCTCAATGAAGGATGATTTAGCCAAGGTGCCTGAGGCATTATTGGAAACTTTTGGTCGTCCTGAATTGGTGACTAAGTTGATTATTACAGAAGAGCGCAAGTTGGCTCGTGCTGAGGCATCAAAAGTACTAGCTTCAATCGAAGAAAAAGGCTTTTATTTGCAGCTGCCGCCACCAAAAGAAGAGCTAGGCTTGGGTCTAGATGTATTCTGCAAGCGAGATAAAGACGAGTGAGTGCTAAGCCGTTCTGGGAGACAAAGACCCTAAAGCAGATGTCCAAGCAAGAGTGGGAGTCATTGTGTGATGGCTGCGCCCGTTGTTGTTTGCATAAGTTAGAAGATGAAGATACCGATGAGGTGTATTACACCGATATTCATTGCCGTTATCTGGATAAGCAAGACTGTTCTTGTACTGTCTATGAAACCCGTAATGTAAAAGTACCTGAGTGTATTTGGTTAACCCCAGAGCAAGCAGAAAGCTTTCATTGGCTGCCGAATACTTGTGCTTATCGCCTAATTGCTGAAGGGAAGCCTTTGTATGATTGGCATCCGTTGGTGAGTGGTGATCCTAATACCGTACATACGGCTGATGTTTCTTTACAAGGTAAAGGTGTGCCTGACGATAAGGTACCTGAGGAGGAGTGGCAGAGCCACATTATATGGAAAGCTTAATGTTTAATGGCCTGACTCAATGGGCCGTATATGGAGTTTCTGCTTTGGCCTGTTTTTGGGCTTGGGACAAAATGTTTTTCTGGATCGTGCAGAAAGACTTGAAAGCCATTATTCGCATATTGGGGGCGGTATTGTTATTTACCCCTGCGCCTTTAGATCCACAACTGGCGGAAACGGGTGTTTTTAACGGTGAGGTGAGTAATTATGCCCCAGCCTTTCTGATTATTATATTTCGCGGTTTATTAGAGAATGATTCTTCTTTCTTGGATGCAATTATTTATATGTTAGCAGGGCTTATTTTAGGCTTAGTGCTAATGTCTCTCCTGTCTTTGTTTAACTTCTTACGAGCAAAGTTTTCTCCGCAAGATTAGCCTTCCAGTTAGCGTTATTTCGATAAAATAGCGCTAACTCATTCAAATTTGTGATTATTTTCCCTTTCTCTATGGCGAAGTTGAGATTCTTTGCTAATTTTAAAGCAGGAACGCTCGATGTCGCTGCGTACTTCTAATGTAAGTGGAGCTTTATTTAGGGAGTGAAATGAATTCACACTCTAATGGATGAGAGGTCAAAAAGATGGCAAATCATATTTTTATCATGGCAACCGTTATGCTGCTTGCGGGCATTTTTGGTGGTCTAGTCAATTATTATCTATACGGCGAAAAGGATCCTGATGCGTCAAGCTTGCCAAGATTCTTGGTGGTCGGGGTAGGTGCTTCCTTTTTGGTACCTGTGGTGCTGGACCTAGTGAACAGTGAGCTGGTATTGGAAAGCCAAGGTGATCCTTCGCGCTTATTGATTTTTACAGGTTTTTGTTTGATATCGGCATTGCTATCACGCTTTGTGATAGATAATTTATCTGATCGTATCTTTAATGAAGCGCAAGTTGCTAAACAGCGTGCAGAAGAGGTGCAGCATGACCTGCGCATGATTCAGACTAACTTATTACCGTTGATTGATACTGAAACTGAGCAAGATGTAAGTGCTCAAGACCCTGGTTTATTGGATATACAAAACGAACTGGATGTTACTTCAACCAGTGTATTGAAGATTTTGTCTAGTGGTCGTTTTATCTTCCGTTCATTGGCTGGCTTATGTCGCGAAGTGAATCAGGATGAAAGCACAGTGCTTAAAACCTTGAATGTTCTAACGGTTCGCAGTCTTGCTGGTAAAGTTAGTGGTAAAGACGGCGTGCGCTGGCACATTACAGAAAATGGTCGTCGCGTTTTAGAGTCGGCATTATAAGTATTTCCCCCTGATGGAGTTCTGAAATGTTCAGAGATCTTAGGTGTTCGGGGGGAAGGCTTACTACCTTCCTTTTATTATCCGCCTTGTTATCTTGTTCGTTATTACCCGGCCTTTCTTTCGCTGCTGAAGTGGAAGATGATAATAAAAACCTGTCTAGTAACAAGCAGTCTAGTAACAAGCAGTCTAGTAATAATCTTCCTTTTGATGTTCGTATTATTATCGATATATCGGGAAGCATGAGACAAACCGATCCGAATAATCTGCGCATTCCTGCGCTTAATTTATTGTTAGAGCTTATGCCAGAAGGTGCCCAGGCGGGTATTTGGACTTTTGGCCGTTATGTGAATAATCTGGTGCCCGTGGCAAAGGTTGATGAACAGTGGCGTGAGCAGGCAAAACAATCAGCAATAAAAATCACTTCTTTGGGGCTTAAAACAAATTTAACGGGGGCATTAAATGATGCCGCTTGGGGGTTAAAAGCTGATAGTGGCTTTCAGCAAAGTATTATCTTATTGACTGATGGCAAGGTTGATATGGCGGAAAATAATGACCCCGAAAGTGAAAAAGTAAATTCGTTAGAGCGACAAAAGCTAATGGCTAAGGTATTGCAAAAATACCGTGACGCGGGAGCTAATGTGCATACGCTAGCGCTTTCTGATTTGGCCGATAAAAATTTACTGCAACAAATTGCCTTAGAAACCGATGGTTTATATTCTCAGGCAGAAAATGCTGAAGAGTTAATGAAGGCATTTTTACGCGCCTTTGACCGTGCGGTGCCCGTTGAACAAGTGCCGATGGAGGATAATACCTTCGTTATTGATGGCAGTGTGGATGAATTTACCGCCTTGATCTTTAAGCGCGCGGGCAGTGGTCAAGAAACGGCGTTACTAACCCCTGAAGGCGGCCGCTTTACCGAGCTAGATCATCCTGAAAATGTGCGTTGGCATAAAGATCTCGGTTTTGACTTGATCACTATTAAGCAGCCTGATGCGGGTACTTGGGTTGCTGAGGCTGATCTTGATTCTTCAAATCGGGTGACTATTTTATCGGCTCTGGCGTTGAGTGTTGAAGGGATACCGACAACAATTTTTCCTGGTGACAAGCTGGACGTTGAAATTAAATTAACCAACGAAGGGCAGGTTGTCGAAAAGGCCGAGATCTTGCGCCTGACTGATATGACCATGAAGGTAATAACCGCCAGCGGTCGTGAAGGCAGTAAGGTTTTATCTGATCCAGAAAATCCTCCTTCTGATGGGGTCTACCGAGAAGGTTTGTATCGTCTAAAAGAGCTGGGCAGTTATCAAATAGACGTGATTGCTGAAGGTAGAACCTTTCAGCGTAAGCGCAGCTTTGCTATGACGATGATTCAGCCAGTAGAGATTACCCATAAAGCGGATGAAGAAAAGGGTGTTTATCGTATTGAGGTGAAGTCCCTTTCGGATAATCTTGATATTGAACGTTCTCGAGTTATTGCCAAAATTAAAAGCCCTGACGAAAATACAATTATTCAATCAGTGGTTTACGATCCGCAAGTGCAGGCTTGGGTCAGTGAGATTGAGCCTTCTAAAGGGCCCGGTGAATACAGCGTTGCTTTGAATGTTCGCGGTATCACGCAAAGCGGTAAAAACTTTAAGGTGAAGCCTGAGCCGATTGTTTTTAATTTACCTATTATTACCGCTGGATCATCTGAGGCTGAGCTTGCAGGAGGTGTTGACGAGGCGGTTGTAAGTGAGCCAGTTGTAAGTGAGGCAGTTGTAAGTGAGGCAGTTGTTGATTCAGTGGAAGAAGTTCCTAATGCTGAAACGGCAGAGTCAGAGCCTGAACTCAAAGAACCCCCAGTAGAGAAACCTATTGAAGAGCCTGTAGAAGAACCTATAGAAGAGGTTGTTCCTGATGAAACGGCGGCTTTAGATGCATTAGAGGGTGTCGAAGAAATAGATGAAGGCTTAGCTTGGTGGATTTATTTAATCCTAGTTTTACTTAATGTTGCAGTGATTGGTGCGGGTGTATGGTGGTTTATGTTCCGTAAAACAAATACCACAGTTGATGCTCAGACTAGTATGGATAAGGATGAAACGTTGGCCGACTTGGAATCCCTTGAAGAAGATTTTGCAGGGGATTTTGACTCGTTGGACGAAGGCGATGAAGAGGAGATTCCGCAAATGTCGGGTGCTGATGAATCGTCAACCAGTCCTGATACGGAAGCACCAAGTGCAGATAGCTTTGATGAGGACTTCTCTATTGATCCCGACGATGATGTGGATACTGATGAGGATTCATGGGGGGAGTTTGATAGCGATAAGAAGGAATAATAGCTAATATCCGCTCTAGCAGAGTGGCGCATCTTGTTGCAAGGGGCTTAATGCCCTTATACTGCGTCAAAATTAAATTCTGCTTGAGGTTATTATGAAATTCCAAGGCACCAATGAATACGTTGCAACTCCTGAGTTGCAAATGGCAGTTAATGCCGCGATCACCCTACAGCGCCCACTATTGTTGAAAGGGGAGCCTGGAACGGGTAAAACCATGCTGGCAGAGCAGTTGTCAGAATCGTTAGGTACTGAATTAATTCAATGGCATATCAAAAGTACGACTAAAGCTCATCAAGGCTTATATGAGTACGATGCTGTTTCGCGTTTACGTGACTCTCAGCTAGGCAACGATAAAGTTCATGATATTAAGAATTACATTGTTAAAGGTAAGCTTTGGGAAGCCTTTACTGCCGATAAACCTGTTGTTTTGTTGATTGATGAGATCGATAAAGCGGATATCGAATTTCCAAATGACTTGTTATTAGAGCTCGATAAAATGGAGTTCTATTGCTACGAAACCCAAGAGCGTATCGTTGCCAAGCATCGTCCAATCATCCTAATTACCAGTAATAATGAAAAAGAGCTGCCTGATGCATTCTTGCGTCGCTGTTTTTTCCATTACATTGATTTCCCTTCGAAAGAAACCATGTTGAAAATTGTCGATGTGCATTATCCGAGTATCCAAGCGTCTTTGGTGAAAGAGGCGATGGAAGTATTCTTTGATGTGCGTAAAGTGCCTGGTTTAAAGAAAAAGCCTTCTACTTCTGAATTGATTGATTGGCTGAAATTGTTGATGGCTGATGAAATTGGTGTAGATCTGTTGCGCGACAATGATTCAAGACGCGCAATACCGCCTATGCACGGTGCCTTAATTAAGAATGAACAAGATGTGCAGTTGTTAGAGAAACTGGCCTTTATGAGTCGTCGTCGCGGTTAAAATATTCCGTCAGTTTGATAAGGGCTCGATATGTTCATCGATTTTTTTATGACAGTACGCAAGGCCAAGGTGCCTTGCTCTGTGAGTGAATACCTAGATTTAATAGCCGCGGTTGAGAAGAACTTAGCCTTTGCTGATCTGGATGACTTTTATGTATTGGCAAAACTTTGCTTAGTCAAAGACGAGCGTCATTACGATAAATTCGATAAAGCGTTTGCTCATTATTTCGAAGGTATCGATAATTTAGATTTTGCTATGGATGACCCCTCTATTCCCGATGATTGGATGCGCAAAGAGATGGAGCGCATCATGACTCAGGAAGAAATGGATGCTATTAAAGATCTCGGTGGCTTGGATAAGATAATTAAAGCTTTCCAAGAGCGTTTGGAGAATCAGAAGGAGCGCCATCAAGGTGGTAATAAGCATATTGGCACTGGCGGTACTTCACCGTTTGGCGCGAATGGTTTTAATCCGGAAGGTTTCCGTATTGAGCAGGGGCGGTCGCGACATAAAAAAGCGGTCAAGGTATGGGAAAAACGTAATTACAAAGACCTAGATGATTCTATTCAGTTGGGTATTCGTAATATTAAGGTGGCCTTACGTCGTTTGCGTAAATTCGCCCGTACGGGGGCTGCTGATAAGTTAGACCTAGACGATACTATTGCCTCTACTGCGCGTAATGCTGGTTATTTGGATTTGAAACTGGTGCCTGAGCGTCATAATGCAATAAAAGTTTTATTGTTCTTTGATATTGGCGGCTCCATGGATCCTCATGTCAAAGTCTGTGAGGAGCTATTTTCAGCCGCTCGCAGTGAGTTTAAGCACATGGAAACCTTCTATTTCCATAATTGCTTATACGAATCGGTATGGAAAAATAATATCCGTCGCACTAATGAGCAAACGTTGACGTGGGATTTGCTGAATAAATATGGCAGTGATTATAAAGTTATATTTATTGGCGATGCCATGATGGCGCCTTATGAAGTAACGCACACGGGCGGCAGTGTGGAGCATTGGAACGACGAAGCGGGTGCTGTTTGGTTGCAGCGCTTAAAAGATAAGTTCGATAAAGTGGTCTGGATTAATCCAGCACCGGAAGGCCATTGGGGGCAAGGTGGGTCACTAGGGATTATTAAGCAGATTTTCGAAGATGAAATGTATCCCTTGACGCTTGAGGGGCTTGAGAAAGCAATGAAGAAAATGAGTAGGTAGATAGTCTGGTTATTTGTAAGTTTAAGTAAGTCAAAGGGCTGACAGGTCTTTGGCTTATGTGTACACTAGTTCTAGTTATTAGGGATGATAATAATAAAAATAATATCTATCTAATAAAAAGGCTAGCAAATATGCAAAGCTTGAGATTCAAGGTTTTGCGCAACATTGTGCAAGGGCTAATCGCAGTATACTGTCTATTTTTTTCATCTGTGGTTTTTTCACAGCAGCTTACTGCAACCTTAGTGCTGCGTATTGGGCCAAGTGTCGGCTTTCCTTATAGCATTGAATTACCCTCTGGAAGTGAAATAAGCATTACTCAACGTCGTGATAATTGGCTAATGGTTAAAGATGATCGTGGGGAAACTGGCTGGGCTTTGATGACTGATATTGATGCAGCAGGAGGATTGCCTGAGCGTCAGGCTTGGCGTTTAACTGAATTAAAAAAACCATCGAGTGATCTCTTGAGCGCGCAATGGTTTAGCAATGAGTCAGGGCAAGGTTGGGGTGTGGGGTGGATGTTTCCGTGGCTAGATTATCGCCTCTCTACAGAGTATGAACAGTCAAAAAGTCATGCCGCACAATGGCAATCGCTGTCTGCTTGGCTAACCACTGCAGAGCGACTTTCTTCTAAGGCATTTTTTCGTTACGGCCTAGGAATTGGTTATGGCCAAGAAAATGAAGAGAGTTTTGTGCTCAGTGAAAAAGATAAGCCGCGTAGTGCTGGCTATTGGGGTGGTGAAATAAGTATGGGTATTGCGCCTAATCAAGAATTTGAAACTGGCATTCGATTTAGATATTTACTAGCTGACTTGCAAATGAGTGATTCAAGCTATCACTTGTCATGGTATTGGTCATTGGGGATTTAAGGTATGCGTAAAATTTTTACAATGATGCTGTTGGTGCTCTCTGCTTGTCATGCATATGCGGAAGAGCCGGAATTAATTTACCAGCCTAAAGTATTAAGTCCTGAAAAGAAAAGTAATTTAGATGTCGTAGAGTACCAATGGTTGCTCGGATTATCAGCAGGGCAGAGTTTAGTAGAGAATCAAGATCATTCGTTTACTTATGCCATTTCGGCCAATTATCTTATTTGGCAGCAATGGTATGCTGCGGCTCAAATTTCGCAAAAAGAATGGCAGCTGAGTCACGAAACCAGTAAATCGGCCATGGTTTGGTCGGTAGGCGCGGGTTATAGTGTGCTCGAAGGATCAGCCTATATTACAGATGGGCTTACGCTACCATGGCAAATGTATACCGAAGTCATGGTTGGGGAGCAAGCTTTGGGTGGCAGTTCGGCAAGTTATGTTGATGGTGCATTAGGTTGGCAGTTACATAAAAATAATACTTATGCTGCTCTAGAATGGCGTTACTTCAGTATTGATGATGAACGTTTGCAGCAGATTGATTCCGATAAGGGTTACCAATGGTCTTTAGAGTTTGGCCGCTATTTTTAATAGTATTTTCTTTAATTGTGATTTGTTATTTTTCTAGCGCGCAAGCGCTGGAACCTGGCGATCAAGTTCCAGATTTTGTCATGCACAGTGAAAATGGTGCGCCTCAGCGTTTATCTGAACAAATAGGCAAGCCGGTTATGATCATCTGGTTGGACGATTGTAATGCTTGCTCAGAGCGTTTGATTGATTGGCAATATCAAGCCGAAAGTCGTGCGGTTGATGGTCTGGTGACTTGGTTTGTTTGGCAGCCACAAAAAGACTATAAAGCACCTTGGTCGCGCTTGCCGGTATTAAGTTACCGTGAAAATAATAAAGACGCCTGGTTGTTTCAGCCAGCGCCAGCGGTTATGTTGATTTCCCCTGATGGCATCCTTGATCATTTATTTTTATATCGGTTGGACGAAAGAAAAACTGAAATCGCAAGTACATTAAAAAGCTGGTTACACAACAAACAGTGGTTACAAAAAGGAATTTTATAATGCGTTTTTTATCTTCAGTAATAATTTTATTGGTTGCGATGAGCACCAATGCGGAATCACCCCCTGCGGTAAGTAAGGTCAGTGAAAAAGCCATTACTGTTAAAGAGTCTGTATTGCAATTAAATAAAGACCTTTATCAGCTCGAAGAAGATCTTTTAAGTCCTGCAACCACCAAGGCGTCAGTATTCTTATCTTTAACCTATGGCGAGTTCTTCGAACCTTATTCAATCAACGTATTGGTTGATGATAAACAGCCTATTCAATATCTATATACAAAGCGACAGGTCGATGCCTTGCGTCAAGGTGCCATACAGCCATTAAAAGATTTGAATCTTGGGCCAGGAAAGCATCAGATTAAAGCGATTGCAAAAGGTGTTGATAAAAATGGCAAAGCTAGAGAGCTAGTTGTTGAAAAAGAGATTGAAAAACACGACCAACCACTTTATATAGAATTAAAAATTCAAGACAAAAAAGAAATACAAAGTGCCGAATTGTTAATTAGTCAATGGTAGCCTGATGAAGTTTTTGTATTTTATTTTAGTTATCACGGTTGGTTTATCTTCAGTTCACGCCCTAACACCAGAGCAGGAGATTTTGCGCCTGCAAAAAGGTGAATATTACTTCCATTACCTTACTCAAGATTTCCCTGCAGCAATGAGTCAGGTATCACGCTGGCGTGGCCAGGAGGCCATGGGGAAGGAAGTTGATGTGATGGAAGCGGCTATGCTGCTATCGCTAGGTTTACATAAGCAGGCTCAAACTATATTTGAAAAAATCCAAAAAGAGGGGGGAGTATCATCTTCCCAGTCTTGGTTTTATCTAGCGCGCCGTTGGTTTGAATTAGGTGAGTTTTATAATGCTGTATATTGTTTGCAGCAGGTTGAGTTTGAGAAAATTCAACGGGATTATCAGTTAGAGTCTCAGTTTATGATGGCTTCGTCTTATATGGAGTTAGGCGAATATAACAGAGCTCAGAAAATTATTACGAAAATGCCACGCTCTTCTATATGGACGGGATATGCGCAGCATAATTATATTATTGCGATGATCTATGGCAATAATAGTGGCCGCAGCCTCAATTTATTGATTGAAGACGCTACCTTCTACTTACCCAAAACTAAAGAAGCTAATAATTTACGTGATCGAATTAATTTAATTTCAGGTATTCATTATTTGGGCTTGGGCAAAAATAGGTCGGCTAATAAATATCTGAAATCTGTTAGTTTGCAAGGGCCTTATACTCCGGCTGCATTGTTGCAGTATGGTTGGGCTAAGGTTGAGCAAGGCGAGTATGAGCAAGCTCTGCAGCCTTGGCGTGAGTTGCAAACTCGTTTTAATCGATTTGAGCCAGATGTAATGGAATCGATGCTGGGTGTGCCACGATTGTTTGAATTAATGGGGGCTTATACTCAAGCCATAAAAAGCTATGAGTCGATAGAAAAGCGTTTGCTTGCGATGACAGAGTTCGTCAATGCGACTCAGCAAAAGCTGAATTCAGCATCTTGGCTTGATTCATGGTTGGCGGTACAAACAGACACTCGTTGGGGTTGGCAGACTCCTCTTGATTCCACTGTGCCATTTGATGATGTCTCTGGTTTGCTACAGCTACTTCTCGCTGAAGATCTTGTAGTAAAAGATATGCGGGAGTATCGAGATTTAGTTTTGTTGTCACAATACCTTAAGGAAAAAGAAGAAAATTTATTGTTATGGCAAAAAATGGTTAAACAGAGAGAGTTTGAGGCCTTGACTCGTGATGTTAAGCCTATGTTTGACCAAGCCAATAGGATTTTAGCTGCAGCAAAGCACGATTATGAAGAACTATCTTTATACGTGGATACTTCTGCGCAAGAGTTATTCTCTTTTCCTACATCAATTCAGGAAGGTAGTCTTGAAAAACTAACCAGATCAACGTTAAGCCTTGAAATGTTATTGTCATTGAATTCAACAACGCGAGATGTTGAGCTGTATCAGCAACGCTGGGCGAGAGTGAGAGGTATTTTGTTGTGGCAGATGAACGAAGAAAAACCGAGTATGCAATGGCAGCTTAAGCGTAATTTGAAAAATACTAAACAATATATGGTTCAGGCAAAGAGACAACTACTAGAAACTCAATTGGCAGACAACTGGTCTGATGATTCTTGGCAGGGGTTGGATGTTAGGGTTGATAAAATATTACAGAAAACACAGGCGCTAAAAGAGCTTGCTGATCAAGCCGCCCTTGAGTCAAAAAATAATATCTTGTTGAAGAGCGAAAACTTTATAGTTTCCCAGAGGAATAGAATTAATGACTATCTCTCTCAGGCTAGATTGTCGATAGCCCGCTTGTATGATGAAGCATTGCAGAGAAAAATTGCCGATGGAGATATTCTATCTCACCAGGTGGGGCAATAATGATTAGATTATTACTTATAATTGTAGTCGGACTTTTTTTACAAGCTTGTAGTCTGTTTGATTCTGCATCTGAAATAGAGGATTTCTCTGGGCAAACATTAAATAATATTAAAACACTTAATGTTAAGGCAGCGCCGAATCAGATTCATGACATCAGCCACGATGACGTTATTAATAAATATAAAGCATATTTAGCAATCTCGGAAGACTCAGAGCTTAGAGTGAGAACTCATCACCGGATTGCTAACCTGAGATTACAAAAAGATGAATTCCTTTGGGAAGGTGGGGAGGATTCTGATGAGTTACGACAACAGCTAGCAGAGATCGAGCTTGGGCGAGAGTCCATTGTAGATTATGAAAGACTGTTGCGAGAGCATCCCGACCGTAATGATAATGACATTGCTTTGTACCAGTTGGCGAAGGCGTATTCTTTAGCGGGAGAACCTTTCGAGGCCATTCGTATTTTAGAGCAACTTGTTGAACTGTACCCACGCTCTGATTATTTTTTAGAATCATTATTCCGTTTAGGTGAAATTTATTATGCCAATGGCGTTTATGACCTAGCAGAATCCTCTTACCAGCGGTTAATTAGCCGAGGCACTGCAAATAATAAATATTATTTATCAGCACAATACTTATTAGGCTGGTCTCAGTTTAAACAGAATGATTATAGAAAGTCTTTACTGTCATTTACTGCAGTTCTAGATGCTGAATTTCCTACAGAAAATGAACTGCTCGGAGCGACTCGTGGGCAGCAAGATATGCTTAATGATATTTTAAGAGTTATGGCAATCACTTTTGATTATCAAGGTGACTGGAAAGACATTGATGTTTTCTATCAAGGACTTGGCGGACGTCATTATGAACATCTCGTTTATGAAACCTTGGCGAGTCAATACTACAATAAAAAATATTATAAGAGCGGCGCTTCAACACTGAGAGCCTTTGTTAAGCGCTACCCGAATGATGTGCTTGCTCCTGACTTCTATCAGCGAATTATAACGGGGTACGAGAAAGCAGGATATTCGACTTTATTGCGTAAGCATAAGAAGATTTTTGTTAATACCTATGGTGTAGAGGGAATGTATTGGAATTTGCACGGTTTGGCGGTGCGCGAAACTATTAAGCCTGTACTTGCTGATTATATCTGGGATCTCGCGCGCTTTAATCATGCTTGGGGACAACGGATTAAAAAGAAAAGCGAAAAAAATGCACGTCTTCAAGATGCTATAGATTGGTATAGTGAATATATACGTAGTTTCCCTAATGCAAACGACACGGCAAAAGCACATTTTCTATTGGCGGAGGTAGCGTATCAGATGCGTCAATACCCCTTGGCAAAAGATCATTACGAGATAGTCGCTTATCAATACCCCAAATATGAGAAAGCATCAGAAGCTGGGTATGCTGCAATACTGACGTATAGTAAGCATAAACCGTTGAAATCGGATAAGGCAATTTGGCGTCAGTTGACAGTTGCAAGTGCGATGCGTTTTTCTCAAGAATTTCCTTCAGACTCTAGACGTGGGCAGGTGCTCGTCAATACGGCCGAAATGCTATTGACAGATAAATATTATGAGCAGGCGTTAATGACCGCCAAGCTTGCGGAAAGTGCTGAAGGGGAGTTGTCAGTACGCCATGAGTATGGGGCCGCTTTGGTGAGTGGTCATGCGGCATTCTATCTGGAGAAGTATGAGTTGGCAGAGACGTCAATTGTAGATGCACTGCAATATAATAAGATTAAACCTCAAGTTCGAAAAGATTTGCGTGAAAAATTGGCAGCCTCTATTTATAAGCAAGGTGAAACTGCTAAAGCTGCGGGGGATTATAAATTGGCCGTTAGTAATTGGCTGCGCATCGCAACAACCGTTCCCGAGAGCGATATTAAAGTCAGTGCTGAATTTGATGCCGCGACATTGCTAATGGCTGATGAGAAGTACAATGAAGCAGTCCCTGTCCTTCTGGCGTTTAGGTCTAGTTACCCTAAACACCGTCTTTTAAAAGATATACCTTCAAAGCTTATTATTGCTTATGAAAGCCAAGAAAAGTGGGCTGATGCCGCAACTGAATTGCAATTGATTTGGCAACAAGGTGACAATAAAGAGCAGCAGCGTATTGCACTCTTTCAATCTGCAGAATATTTTGAGAAAGCAGGTGATTTAGAAAACGCTTTGGCGATGTATAAACGCTATGCCCATGACTATAAACGCCCATTTGATCCAGCTATAGAAGCTCATCATAAACTTGATAATATATATCTTGCTCAAGGAGATGATACTAAGCGCTTATTTTGGATGAATAAAATAGTTTGGCTTCATTTAGGGGCTAAAAAAGATAAAACGGATCGTTCTAAATATTTGGCAGCGAAAGCCTCCTATGAGCTGGCCGAAAATGAACGTATAAAATACGATAAAATAAAAATAACACTGCCTTTAGCAAAAAGTATTGATAGAAAGAATAAACGTATGAAAGCTGCACTTGAGCGTTATACCCAAGCGGTGCAGATTGGCGTATTGGAATATACCACTTCAGCAACTTACCGTATTGCCGAGCTTTATTCTCAGTTTAGCCAAAGATTACTTGAATCTGAACGCCCCGAGGGCTTAGATGAGCTAGCCCTAGAAGAGTATGGCTACTTGCTAGAGGACCAAGCATTTCCTTTAGAGGAAGCGTCTATAGAAATCCATCAGACAAATGCGGGTCGAACTTCTGATGGCTTGTATGATCAATGGGTTAGGTTGAGCTTTGCATCCTTAGCAAAACTAATGCCCGCGCAGTATGCAAAATATGAAAAACAGGTGAGTTATGTTGATGCCATTCGCTAGCGGTATGCGTTTATGGATTCTGGTGCTTCTAGTCGGGCTTAATGGCTGTAGTTTGTTAAAATCAAAGCCTGAAGTTGTAGATAACCAAGTACAAACAGAGGGGGCTTTGGTTCCAGAATTAGAGCAAATGTTTGCAGATGCATTGGGCTTGCTGCGTGATAAAGAATTTGAGCAAGCAGAGCAAGAGCTCTTGCTGATTACTAGCAAGTATCCTGACTATGCAGGGCCTTGGTCTAACTTAGCTATAGCTCAGCTGTCTTTAAAAAAATATGAAGCTAGTTTAGGCAGTATTAATACTGCTATAAATATTGATTCTGCCTTTTGTCCATCGCTTGCGTTAAAAGGCGTAGTTCTACGAGAGCTAGGTAAATTTACCGATGCAAAAATTGTTTATCAGCAAGCGATTGAATGTAACCCTGATGATGTCGCAAGTATCTATAACTTAGGGGTGCTTGCAGATTTATATTTACATGATGCTACGACGGCCCTGTTTTATTACCAGACGTATCTTATTGCTTTAGAAGGCGAGCAGGATAGTACTGTTGAAAATTGGGTCGTAGGTTTAAAGCGCCGAGTACCTGAGGATCAGAGAATAGCGCTTGTTACTAAGAAACCCGCGCCGGCTGAGAAAGAAGTAGTAGCTGAGAAAGGAAAAATAGTAGACGAGCCTATTGATATGGCGAGTGATGTTGATGAACCGCAATTGGCAGGGGAGGAGTAATGAAAAAAATAGTCTTTGTATTTGTTTTTTTCTTTGTAATCCCTGCTCAAGGGGAAGAAATTATTCGACTTGATGGCATTTCTATTCAGGGCAATAGCGAAGAACCAAATGTATTGTATGTGACTCCTTGGCAGACCGCACCGGGTGCCGGAGAGCTCTTCACCCCTGTTGAAAGTTACCGCGAACACTGGCTGAAACCGGTGAGTCGTAAAAGTATGCTCAGGGAAGTGAAATATCTAGAGCACTTTCAAAAAATAGGGTCTTATGCTCCTAATGAATATAAGACTAAATAGAATATAGAAATACTACTTTTCTATTAGTATACTGGTGCAGAATCACAAATATTTACAAATACTCTGTTAATTGATCGTGTGTTTGTTATAACTAAAATAATAACTAAAAAATAAGTATAGGGGTGTGCAAATGGATACAATAATTCGCTTTTTTCAAGAAGGTGGTCCTTTTATGTTTCCAATCGGGGTGATCTTGGCGATTGGGCTAGCAGTCACTCTTGAGCGGTTCATTTTTCTTACACGAGAAAAGTCTTCTAATCGCAGATCTTTTGAAGATGTATTGCCAATGTTGCAAAAACGCGACTTTCGCGCTGCATTAAATTATACAAATTCATCTGATGCTAAAATTTCAACAATTTTTTCTGCAGGTATTGGTCGTATCGCTTCAGGGCGCCGTGACGATATAGAATTAGCGATGGAAGAAGGGGTTATGGAAGCAATTCCTCAACTCGAAAAACGTACGCAATATATTGCAACCCTCGCAAATATTGCAACTCTAATGGGGCTTTTAGGTACCATTATGGGTCTTATCTCTGCATTCACAGCGGTTGCTAATGCTGCTCCTGCGGATAAAGCTACTTTGTTATCACAGTCTATTTCTGTCGCGATGAATACGACGGCGTTCGGTTTGATGGCTGCAATTCCTTTATTACTTTGCCATACCTTTTTGCAAACAAAAACGAATGAGATTATCGATAGTATTGAAATGGCTGGGGTTAAATTTCTAAATATCGTTACTGAGCGTAAGACGACCCCAAACAAAGAAGGTTAGTGGAGTAGCTGTAATGAGACGCCATAAAAGAATAAAACAAGAGGCTGATCTCGATATTACTTCCTTCATGAATTTAATGATCGTATTGGTGCCAGTGCTTTTACTGAATATGGTATTTGCACAGACAGCAGTATTGGATCTTAAATTGCCATTAGGGGATTCTGTCGGGGGCGCAAACCCAGAAGATGTATCGGTTGAAGTCACTATTCGTGCAGTCGGTATGCAGGTTGTTGTTGCTGCTGGAGGAGCATCTCGATTAGTCGGCGATATACCTTCTTTAAATAATGTTCAAAATTACAAAAAATTATCCGAAGTTCTACAGCAGGTTAAAAAGAGTTTTCCTGAGAAGAAAGATGTCGTTTTATTATCAACACCTAATATCGATTATCAGACACTCGTTGCGGTTATGGATACTACACGTTCTTTTGAAACCGTGGTCGCTGCTTCGGTAGTCGATGCCGTATTATTTCCTGAGGTTTCTTTGGGTGATGCTGCGATACCTGGGCAGGTCACTGCTGAGGAACAGTTATGAAAATGTCTAAGCGCGCTAAGCGCATGAAACGTAATCATAAGCGTAATGCTCAGAAATCAGTATTAAACTTAACGGCTTTAATGGATATTTTTACTATTTTGGTATTCTTTTTGATGCTTAATCAAAATGATTCAGAAGTGCAAAATAATGATGCTATCCAGTTGCCCAAGTCTATCGCCGCGAATGAACTGAAAGATACGGTTCGCATTTTAGTTACTAAAGACGATGTCCTGGTGCAAGGTCGCCCTGTAATCAAAATGGCGGCGGTTGCAAAAATTGAGGGGGATATCATTCCTTCTTTAAAGAAGGAACTTGATTATCTAGCATTGCGCTCACCTTTATCAGCTGATCTTAAGGAGCTAGGCCGTCCCATTACTATTATGGGGGACAAAGATACTCCTTACTCTGTGCTTAAGAGGATAATGGATACCTGCGCGAAAGCAGAGTTTAATAATATCTCTCTTGCTGTTAGCCAAAAAGGGGAGGCAAGTTAATTATGTCAACCCTGATGATGCGCACACCTGAGCTACCTTGGAATGATTCGGATCAAAAGAATTTTCGCATTATTCTTGTTGTATTCTTAGCACTGGTTTTGATTGTTACTTTTTCAGTTTCTATTATAACTTTGCCAGAGATTAAAAGGACAGAACTTGAAAAAGTTCCGCCGTCTTTAGCGAAAGTCATTAAGAGAAAAAAGCTCGAGAAGCCTAAACCCAAGCCAAAGCCAGCAGAGAAAAAGTTAGAGAAAAAACCAGAGCCTAAAAAGGTTGAGGAAAAACCAAAGCCTAAGCCGATTGCAAAGCCTAAGCCGAAGCCCAAACCAAAGCCAAAGAAAGTCGTTCCTAAAGAGAAGCGTGTGGAGGCTCAAGCAACGGCTAAGAAAGCATTTGGCAATGAAGCTCTGGCAGCGCTAAGCAGCATTCAGGCGTCTGTGCCGATTGCAGCTTTAAGTACGTCGAGTGCAGGCTTGTCAAATAAGGGGAGTAAGGCGACTGACGTAGGGTCGGCCATTGATCGTAATGCGGCAGGTCGAGGATCTGGTGGCGTTAGTGTTGCTGCTCTGACAACGACGACTGTGGGCGAGGATCTTTCTGCTCGAGATGTTACTTCGGTTGAGTTAACTAGTGATGAAATAGCGAGTGAGGAAACTGGTCGAAGTCGCTCAAAGGAAGAACTACGTTTGGTTTTCGAACAGCATAAGTCTTCATTAGACCGGCTTTATCGTAAAGCGCTTCGTAGTAATGCAGCGTTGGAAGGTAGTGTGACATTGAAGTTGGAAATTCTGCCTAGTGGTAAGGTTTCCAGTTGTGTTGTCGCGAATAGTGAACTGAAAGATGACAAACTTCATAAGCGACTAGCGTCGCGATGTCGTTTAATCTCTTTTGCAGATCGCCCTAAAATTGATATTACGGTTGTCGAATTCCCTATTCGATTTATTCCGTAATCTAGCATGATAACAAAGCCACCTTCGGGTGGTTTTTTTTTGAGAGGCGGCATGTTGAAAAGCTCGGTAGCTCAAGGTTTGATAGTGCCAATATTAGTAGTAATATTGCTTTCTTTTTTTCTGTTTGAAGCTACCGCAGCGGAGTTATATCGCTATCAAGATGCTAATGGTCAGTGGGTGTTTGGCGATAAGAAATCTCTTTCTAATCACTCTAAAGGTATTAAGCCCGCAGTAGAAAAAATAATAATTAACGATAATAGGAGTAAAAAAGCTAAACCTGAATTGATTTATATAAAAGAAATTGCCGAAGATAATGCAACTACATGGCAGCTCACCAATCCATTACCCGTGCCGATTCAGCATTGGTTGTCGGTTAAGGAAGGGAAGCGTTTTTTTACCTCGGTTCTCGCACAGCCTTTAGAAAGTCTTTCAATATCGCCAAAAGACTATCAGCTCTCAGATAGTATTAAGGTTGAGCATTTCTATCTATTAGGTGAGCCTATTAAACGTCCTCAAATATCCGTTATTCCACCTCCCTACAGTAAAAATAAACGTTTCTTAATCAGTCAGGGTTTTAACGGCCGGTTTACTCATACCGGACAAGGCAACCGCTATGCGTTAGATATTGCCATGCCTATTGGTGAAAAAGTTTTAGCAGTTAAGGCGGGAGTCATTGCCGACGCGCGCGATGATTTTTCTATTGGCGGCGCCGCTAATTATTTTTTGGATAAAGCAAATCATGTCACCGTAATGCACGATGATGGCAGTTATGCCATATATGCACATATTCTATATGGCAGTTTAGATGTTGCAATTGGTCAGCGAGTCGGGGTTGGACAAGTGTTGGCTAGAATAGGCAGTACGGGGTATTCAACGGGGCCGCATTTGCATTTTGTCATGCGTTATAACTCGGGAAAGGGTGTGTACTCGATCCCATTCAAGTTTATAACTGCACAAGGAGCTAAAACACCAAAGCAGGGTAAATATTATCGAGGGGTTGATAAAAAGTAGGCGCCTGCGATATAGAGGCGCCTTTAGTATCAAGCTTCTTCTAAGTTTTCTATGTCAGCAGCTTCAACAGTCATGCTTTTAGTTGGCGCCATCACCTTTGCAGTACCTATAACAACAGCCTTGCCATCCTGGTTGGTAACTTCACACGACAACGTCACTATCGGTTTTTCTTCATGTTTTTCTGTTGCGGTTAGTATTACGGTCAATTCGTCCCCAATACAGACAGGGCGTTTGAACTGAAGATCTTGAGATAAATAGATGGTGCCAGGCCCTGGTAAGTCCATGGCTAGAGCCGCAGAAATTAGACCTCCTGTAAACATGCCATGAGCAATGCGTTGCTTAAAGGGTGTTGTAGCTGCGTATTCTGCATCAAGGTGTAGGGGATTTAAGTCACCGCTAGCACGAGCAAATAATAATAAATCTTCTTCTGACACAGTATGTTTACGATTACAGGAGTCACCAATTTCGATGGTATTAAAAGGGCGATTACTAATTTGAGTCATGCTACTTCCTTGTGCGGCGATGGTTTATTTTATTTGTTGAGAAATCCAGTTAGAAATGTCTGTATAAACCTCTTCTTTGCAGGTTTCGTTCAGCATTTCATGACGTCCACCTTTATATAGTTTAGTTGTGACATTGTCATGACCTGTTTGTCGTAGTTTTTTAGCTAATGCTGGTATTCCTTTACCCATTCGGCCAACTGGGTCTTCATCTCCACCAAAAATGTATATCGGCAGTTCGCTTGGTATTCTTTTAAGGTTCTTGCTTTTGCTAATTTCTATAAGGCCGGATAGTAATTGTTGCCATGTTTCGCTACTGCAAGCAAAGCCACACAAAGGGTCATTGATATAGCGATCGACTTGCTCTGGATCACGGCTTAACCAATCAGAGGCGGTGCGATTTGGTTTGAAATGACTATTGAACGAAGCAAAAGAAAGTTTATCCATAGTTTGCGAGGGTGTGCTTAGCCCTAAGCGAAAGTTCTCAATCTTGGCTACGACTCGCCCTGCATAAAACATTGCTGGATTTTGATAATTGGTGCCAGAAAGGATTAATCCTGCCAGATCTTGACCGTGGCGCAAGGCAAAACCCTGAGCGATAAAAGAGCCCATGCTATGGGCGAATAGAAATAGTGGTAATGCCCTGTCCTCGACAAGCTGATTTTGAACATCCTTAATGTCCTGAATGGTTTTTTCCCAGCCAGCTTGGTTGGCGTAATGACCAAGTATTTCATTATCACCGTGTCCACGATGATTGTGGAAGAAAACATTAAACCCTTGTGCAACCATTGCATGGGCAAACTCTTTATATCGATCGATATGTTCAGCCATGCCATGGCAGATATGCAAATAAGCCTTTGCTTGGGGTGAGGTCCAGGCACTTACCTTGATGTTACGACCATCTTGAGTAGTAACAGTTGTTATTTTATTGATCATGTTTTGACCCAATTATAAGGCATTATTATAGGTTATTAATTTATATCAATAGATTACTGGTATTTCGTATCTTTTTGTATGTTTTAAGCGAGGTTTTTTGCCCGAACTGCCAAAAACTGGTAGTCTCTGGCCCATATTTTATCCAAAAAAAATCGTTTAGCTATTTTCTGGAGTTTAAGCGATCAATAATAAATACGTGTTTAGTACGAAT